>Ga0079997_119732_pt1 | contig 178239 bp, 178 predicted proteins | sample PerSpoCPS_CMetaG_FD_69200 | JGI IMG/M metagenome (GOLD analysis project Ga0079997, IMG submission 69200) | Archaeal communities from Yellowstone National Park, Wyoming, USA - Perpetual Spouter C (PS_C) MetaG (SPADES assembly) (version 2) | ecosystem: Environmental > Aquatic > Thermal springs >...
GCTCATTTTCAGAAAATCGCGGCGCGATAGCGTCATAGAGTCCCCTTTCAGTCTCTCACTGTAGCATACGGCGCGCGATCGAGCAAGGGTGATGCTCAAAAGTGTGCTTCAGATTTGCTTTTTTGTGGTTTTTGGGTAATATAACAGAGTGATTTATAAGACGCGCAGGCGCTATCGGGGCGAGCCGATCTGTGCCGATCCCACGGCAGACCCGAAAGAGAACGAGACGGCGCTGCATTTTTCTGCTGGGGATCGGTATTTATGGATCTCCAGCTACGAGCCGGTGATTGTTTCCAGGCTCTTGGGGCATCCGGACTTTCGGATCGGACATTTAGTCTTGATGAATACCAATGGGCGGGAGTGCGTCGTTGGGGTGGTGGGGAAGCTTCCCATAGGGGCGCTCTCGATTGGGCGGGCGCGTCCGTCCGATAGCCATGAACTAATAGTAAAAGCTCACCTGAGGGTGGCTAACTCGCGGATTGCAGCAAAAGAGGCTCAAGCAAAGAGAGAAAAGCCACGGCAGCTCAAACACCCTAAGCATCGGGCAAGCGCACGTCGTCCGCGCAGGCGTAATCGGCGAAACCGTTGAATGTGATGTGCATTAACGTTTCTGGGGTATTAAGCCTGGTATAATGCTTCTTGAGCGGTTGACTTCACAAAACTAGAGCTTTTGACTATAATCTGCCTATGGCGGAAAAAGCTCTCACAGTAGGAGGTCTTATGACAAACAGATATCGGAAGAGGTTCTGGGTGATGGCCGGGTGCGCTGTGCTTGCTCTCTTCATAGGCTCAAGCGCAGGGGTCTCGCAAGCGTTCGTCACGCTGACGGTAGTTAAAACCGGCAATGGGACCGTCACGAGCAGCCCTGCAGGGATCAACTGCGGTACCACATGTTCGGCCAGCTTTGCGAGAAACACAACCGTGACGCTCACAGCAACCCCCGATGCTGGCTCTGCAGTGCAAAGCTGAAGTGGCTGTGACTCCGTCTCCACAGACAATAGACAGTGCACTGTCACTATGAACAGCAACCGTACCGTCACAGTCACGTTCTCAACGACAACTACGTTCACACTCACCGTGACGGTATCGGGGAATGGCTCTGTCAGCAGCAGCCCCGCCGGGATCAATAACTGTCGTGGCACGTGTTCGGCCTCGTTTGCCGCAAACACGACCGTGACACTCACCGCCAGCCCTGATTCCGGGTGGTCCTTCAGTGGCTGGGGCGGCGCGTGCAGCGGCACAGGCACGTGTCAGATCACGATGGACGCGAATAAGTCCGTCACGGCGACGTTCACACAGAACCCCGTGCTTACTGTAAGCATCAGTGGCACCGGCAGCGGCACAGTTACCAGCAGCCCCTCGGGAATCAATTGCGGCTCCGTCTGTTCTGCATCGTTCGCGCAAGATACCCAAGTGGTCTTAACAGCGACACCCGATGGAGACTCCACGGTCAGCAACTGGAGCGGCTGTGACTCCGTCTCCCAAGACAAGAGAACATGCACGGTAAGGATGACCGCAAACAGAACAGTCACAGTGACGTTCACGCGTGCTCTGCCTGCTTGCTACGGCTATACTCGCGACACTGAGGGAACCTTTGGCCCCGACCTGTGTCAGCCGCTCGAGTCGAACGTGAACGGTGTCATGATCCGCGGCGATGGCGATGGAAACTTCACGAACGGCCCTAACGCCTGCCCTGAGACCGGTTGCGGCAACGATCGCATCGTGGGCACTGCTGGAGATGATATCATCTTTGGCGATGACAGCCGCGGCGGCATTCCCGGAACAGGCCATGATTGGATCATGGGCGGCGGCGGCAACGACACGTTCCTCATTCGTGCGGGCAACCCCAGCGCCGGAGAGGGCACAACGACGATCATCTGCACGCAAAACCCTGGTGAATCTGGAAAGGTCTTGGTACGGGGGAACTTCAAAGCACGCATCCCCTTTGGCACGTACCGAAGACAGACGACCGTAGTCATCGAAGATCGCTCGGTGAGCTTCAGCTCGCCTATGATCTATGAAGTTGACACCGGGCCGGGGAAGTGCATCATCAAGCGAGGGTAATGCGAGCGCACAAAGCCACGGGGCATTCCACAAACATTCGGGATGCTCCGTGGCTCTTTTAGAGCTTCTCGGCAAGATGTAGAAACTCTTCAGTAGATATCTTTGCGTCGCGAAGGATCTTCTTGAGTAACCAGCGGTCAATATCCTCGCCGGTGTGAACAGGCACCGAGGTCACACGTCCATCAGGATGCTTCAGCCGGGCATGGCCTCCCCGCTGGCGTACTCTTTGAAAACCTGCTTTCTCTAATGCCCTGATAATCTCATGTGCCTTGAGGATCGGAAGCCGCGCCATCAGATCGAGACTTTCTGAATCCCAACAATCCTTGGCTTGAAGCTCATGAGGAGAGCCCTCTCACTCTCATCTTCTAAACAGAGCTGAATGACCTCTTTCACCCGTGCCATCAGTTCATCCAAGGTTTTGGCTTGGGTGTAGCATCCACGCAATTGAGGAACTTCCGCTACATAATAGCCATCTTCTCCTTCTTCGATAATCACGTAGAATTCTCGCGCCCTTCTTCTCCTGGCCATAGCTGAACCTCCCTTCAGCATAAACTTTTAAGAGAGCTCCCGGAGCGCTTGCTCCAGCTGCTCTGGCGTGGGCGCGCCGTGATGCCAGTGATAGTCCCCCTCCATGAAGGAGACACCCTTGCCGATCACCGTCCGAGCCACGATCATCGTTGGGCGCCCTGTGCCTTGATTCTGTAAGAACTTTTCAAAAGCCAAGATAATCTGCTCATAATCGTGCCCGTCAATCTCTACAGTATCCCACCCGAACGCCCGCCATTTCTCGGCAATGGGCTCGATCTTCATAATCTCCTCGGTGCGCCCGTCTATCTGCGTCCCATTGCGGTCGAGCATCGCGCAGAGATTGTCTAGCTTATAGTGCACGGCGGCTTGGGCCGCCTCCCACGTCTGGCCCTCCTGGCACTCCCCATCGCTGATGAGACAGTAAATTTTATAGTCTTTCTTGTCGAGCTTGGCCGCCAGCGCCATCCCTACCGACACCGAGAGCCCCAACCCCAACGAGCCCCCAGAATGCTCCACCCCCGGCGTCCCCCACGCTAAACTCGGATGCCCCTGCAAGATCGAGCCGAGCTTGCGCAGCCTCTTCAGCTCTTCTTTGGGGAAATAGCCGCGATCGGCCAAGATCGCATAGAGTATCGGACAGACATGGCCATTGCTGAGCACAAAGCGATCGCGCTCGGGCCAGCGTGGGTCTTCGGGACGATGGCGCAGATATTTATAGTAGAGCACGGTGAGCAAATCAGCCGAACTGAGCGCCCCTCCCGGATGCCCGGAGCCTGCTTGCGCGACCATCTCTAACACAGCGCGACGAAGCTCTTTCGCTTTCTGCTGAAGCTGTGAGATCGTCATACCGACATTTTATTTGAGCACGATGACTTTGCCAAGCTTTCGCTGAATAATCTCGTTCTCTTGCAGAATCTCAACGACATAGAGATAGACGCCGTTCGCCCGACGGCCAGGGTGCCAGTCGAGCGCCACGCTTCCGTGAGCGATCTCTTCAAAGAGCAGAGCCCCGCGCAGATCGTAGATGCGCAGCCGCGCCGTCTCGACGGGCTCTGAGAATTGAATGCGCACCGCGTCTCGCCTATACGCAAGCGAGACGAACACAGCTTGAGAAAGCTCTATCGTAATGGAGTCATCGCCCTCGATCAGAGTATTATTGACCGTGCCCGACCAACGATAGATGCCCGGCTGGGCTGTCGGGGGGATGCGCAGCTCATAGCTAAAGCGCACCGTCTGGCCAGGATGGACAACGGGCCAGATACACACGAGAGAGTTCACAGTTCTCAGTTGACAGTTCGAAGTGTGAGAAACAGCCCACGGAGTCTCTTCATACAGCTCAAATCCGCCAAAGAGCCCCGGCGGCATCGTCGCTGTCACCGTCACCGTGATAAGGTCGCCAGGCTGCACTCGCTTGGGCGAGATCGTCCGACGCGCTTGGATCGTGCCAAGTGAGAGATCTAGTCTCCCTGCCCCGTAGATGTTGTCTTTCCCCGGCTCGCCCAGATCAATAGCTTGGGCTTCGAGGGCGCTTTCGAGCTGATCAGCTGTCCATTCGGGGTGCTGCGAGAGCAAGAGCGCCGCCGCTCCTGCGACGTGCGGCGCTGACGCGGACGTCCCCGAAAAATACGTCAGAGTGAAGCTCGAGACGCCATCGGGCCCGGCGATATCGGGTTTGATCCGCCCGTCGCTCGTGGGCCCTTGAGAGCTGAACGGCTCTTGAGGACCGTCTTTCCAAGAGCGCACGCTGATCGCGCCCACAGCAAAAGCGCCGCGCGCGTCCGCGGGCGTTAAGATGCTCCCCGCGGGGACGTTGGGCTCGATGGGCTGCTGACTGAGATTGAAGATTTTGAGTCTGATATTCGTTCGAAAGACGCGCCGCGCGAGCACCCGCGCGCGATAGACCCCCGGTGCCCACGCGACGTACTCTATCTGTTCAGTTGGCTCCTCAAAGCCCGTCTGATAGTTCTGGGAACTGGCGACCAAGCGCCCCTGAGCGTCATAAAGAAAGAGATCGAAGTCTTGTGCGGTGCGCGGCCAGTCGTCCCACGTCAGATAGAGCTGAATCGAGCCGGGAAAGTCAACTTTGATGAGCAGCTCTTCTCTGCCGGGGGCAAATTCGAGCCAATTATTGAAATTTCTATCGCTGAAAGGGCCCATCCAATGGCTCTGGGCATGGTTGCCCGCGGCGTTGACCCACAGAATCCCGTGAGCCCGTGCCCGATCGACGATCGCGGCGACGATTCCTGTGCCGTCCCCGAAATTCGCATTCGCCACGCCCACGGAGTAATTAATAATCTGCACGCCCTGGGCGATCGCGTCGTCCACAGCGTTCGAGAGATCTATCTCGTCGGCGACTTTTTTCAGATAGAGCCACGCTTGCGGAGCCATGGCGTGGACGATCTCGGCGACGCCCGTGCCGTGAGATGTCCCAACTTCGAGCCCCTCGCCGGTGTAGTCCTGGGTGTCGACGATCACCTCGCGCTTGATGACTTTGGAGTCGAGGGCGCGGCTCAGCCCAGCGAAGCCCAAATCTATGATAGCGATCTTGACGTTCTGGCCGCGCCAGCCCGCGCTCTGTAATAGAAGCGCCCCGGTGGGCAGGACCCCTTCGGTCGTGCGCGGCCCTAGGGCTGTGAATAGTCTTGGGCGCCGAATGAACGAGATTCCGGGGATGTCAGCTAACGCTCGGAGATGCTCCCTTGGGACGCGCACGCGATAGAGCGTCCCCGCGCGGGCTTCGATCTGGGCGCCGAAGCTTTGCAAGAGTGCTTCGTCGAGCGGACGCTCGCTCTCGATGATGACTCGTACTTTCCCAGACCTCTCCCCTAGCCCCTTCCCTTTAGGGAAGGGGCCGAGGGTTAGGTCAGAGAAGGATCGAAGCAGCGCCGACTCGATCTTCGGGTGATGCTCGCTTGGGGAGATGGGCTTTGGCGGCGCATCCCAGCCGCCAGAAAAGCTTGGCTCCACCGAGCCCACAAAGAGAAACGCTACCGCACCGACAACCCAGAAGATTCGAAAGCACTTCCGCATGGCGCTCTTACGATAGCGAAAATGAAAGCCCAGCGCAACGCTCAGCGAGCTAGGCCCATCTGATTGAACAGAACAGCGACGCGCCCGCTGAGAAACTGCGCCACGACGATATCAGCGAACCCAGTGTTGCGAAAATCCCCCACAGCAAGAGCGATGGGCCCCGCTCCCACCGGCCAGATTCTGCTCATCCCAAACGTCCCATCGCCCCGACCGAGAGAGATTTTCAGCTCATTGCTCTGGATGCTCGCGGCGATGAGATCGAGCGCGCCGTCGCGATCCAAGTCCGCGAGAGCGACGGCGCGGCTCTCCGGCCCGGCGAAGAGCATCGGCCCCTCGCGAAACCGCCCCGTCCCATGCCCAAAGAAGATCTTGACGGCGTTCTCTTCCGAAGCGGCGACCGCAAGATCCGCAAAGCCGTCGCCGTTGAGATCGCCCACGGCAAGCCCCGTGGGCTCCTTGCCGGCCACAAACGGCTTGAGCGCCTCTAATCTTCCGTCGCTGCCGCCCAGGAGAATCGTCACCGTATCGTTAAAGAAATCCGTCACAGCGAGATCTATTCGCCCGTCGTCGTCGAAATCCGCAGAAGCTAACGCGCTGGGCCAGCCCCCAAGAGTGATCTCTTGAGCTTGGGAGAAGTCCCCCGTGCCGTCCCCAACGAAGATTTTCACTTGCCCCAAAGGCGCGTTGGCCACGGCTATATCTACAATCCCATCGCCGGTGAAGTCCGCGCCAAGGAGCGCATATGGCCCAGCGCCCACGACGATCTCCCGTATAGCTCGAAACTCCCCCGTCCCTTGGCCCTCAAAGATCGCGATCCGGCCCTCATCGAAGTTCGCCACGACCAGATCAATCTTTTGATCTCCGGTGAAATCGTGGGCGACGAGGGCCACAGGGCGCCCGGTGAGCGCGAGAAAACTCTTCAGCTGAAAGCCGCCATCGCCGGTGCTGCGCACGATCGCCACCGTGCGGCTCTCGAAGTTCGCCACGGCTATATCATCAAAGCCATCCCCATCAAAGTCGGCGATAGCCAGTGCTGTCGGGGCCAAGCCCACGCCCACAGACAGGGGAAACGCGAAGTCGAGCACGCGAATCTCCGTTTGGGCGCGATCGCTCGCGCCATCATCGTCGAAGACCCGAAGCGTCACCGTATACGCTCCAGCGCGGGTGTAGACGTGGGAGACTTGCTGGCCCAGCGCACTGGTGCCGTCACCAAAATCCCATTCATAGCGCACAATGCGTTGGGGAGCTAAGAGTGTTGCGGGATCGCTCGACGCAGAAGCGTCGAACTGCACGGTGAGCGGGGCGAAGCCGTTGGTCGCCGTTGCAGTGAAGAGCGCTTTGGGAGGTGGGTTGCCGGCCTTGATGATCACCGTGGCGACGGCGGTCGAGCCACGGTCGTCCCTGATAGTCAGAATGACGGGATAGAGTCCCGCTTGGGTGTAGGTGTGCGAGACTTTGATCCCCGAGTCTGTAGAGCCGTCGCCGAAGTCCCACAGATACTCGACAATCTTGCCGTCGGGATCGCGCGAGCTAGAAGCGTCGAACTGAACGGTGAGCGGCACACCCCCGCTGATAGGGGCAGCTGTGATGGCTGCAATCGGCGGTTTGTTGGGCACAGAGACACAGCCGACCGCTCCCACGATGAGCAGTCCACAGAGCAGAGCGACTCTCATAAGACCCCCTGCTCTGATGATAATCCACCGGGGGCCTCAAAAGCAAATGCAATGTTAGTAAGGCACAGGGTACGTGAAGGGGGTTCTCGCTGCACTAGCCCGCAGCGGCGCGCCTTTGATCCACTTGTCAATGAGCGCGAGCATCTTCAGGTCGTCAATGTTGAGCCCTGGGGCCAGCTCCCTCCCCTTGATCCAAAAGTCTAGCGCTCTCAAGATTTCAAGATCGCCCAAGCGATTGTCCCCATCGGTGTCGAGCAGCTCTTCGATCGTTCTGCCCGACGGCGGCGGGGGTGGCACCTCCCCCTTGGGAACGGTGAAGCGCCACTGGAAGCGCCCTTCGGCCCCCTGGCGGTCGCGCGCCCGAATAGTGGCGCGCACCTCGCCGCTGAGCCGCACACCGATCGCTTTTAAGTTCACCGTGAAAAGATGCTTTGTCTGATCCCACGATGCGCCAGGGCTCTGCCACCCAAACTGCAATGTCTGGGCTTCGTCTTGGAGGGTGAGCTGAATCGTCTCGGAGAGCACTTCGTTCTTGTCGTCGCTGATCGTGATCTGGATGAAGGGAGAGCGATCGCCCAAGGTCTCTTGGTCGCGCGGCTGCGGCCCGAAGAACTGCGGGGGCAGATTCTCAAGGCGAATGACTGTAAGCAGCCCATCTTTCGTGGGGAACGGCCCGCTGTTGTTGTTGTCTTCAGTGATAGTATTGCTGAGCAGGCGCAACGGGCTGCCCTCCATCGTGGGGAGATCACCGCGTAAGATCAGCCAAGCTAAGATAATGCCCTTCGCGCCCGCTTGCACAGCATCAACCCCGTCGCGCGCCGCGAGAGCGATCTCGTCGCCATCGGGGGTGATCGAGACTTCTTGCTGATCGGCGAAGAACGGGAAGTCCGCGCCCACGAATGTCGCGATGTCGCGGCGCTCCAGGCGCACCCGCGCGCGATAGCTCCGCACCCCGCCCACCGTGCTCGTGAGAATCAAGGGCACGCGCACGGTGTCGCCCACCAAGACCCCGTCCACGCCGACGACGAGCGTGGGGGCGCTCGGCGCCGCAGCGACGCTGAGCTGTCCGTTGGAGATAGCTACATTGAACGGAATGAGACGATCGTTGACGATCTCGCGGACGGCGAGCGTGACGGTGGTGCGGCCGCCAAACGTCCCGCGGAGCTTCACCTCGGCGAGCGTCGTCTGCTGCGCCCCTCTCGCGATGACGTCGTTCTCGTCGCGCACCGAGATCTGCACCGAATTCCCATCAGGGGCGATCTGAAAATTCGCGAAATCCCTCAATGGCTCCGGGAAGCGCACGTCCTCGATCTGCGCGATCTCCGGCGTGTCAACGCTGACACTTAATATATAGTGATGAAGCCCATCTGGCGCGGCATTGATCGTGATGGGCAGCCACACAGCTGCTCCCAGCGAGAGCTGCTCGCTCTTGATCGAGACCGTCTGGGCGTAACTCACTAAAGAGCTCAACAGACTCACACTGATCAATACGCCAAGCACTGCGAAGACGCGACGCATACGATCGCAAACCTCCTTCTGTGCGTTTTTTTATCTTAGCTCTTTGTGCGGAAGGCTGTCAAATTTTGATGCTGTAGCTCGCTTTGAGAGTCCCGCCTTGGAAGCCGTCCGCTCCGAAAGCCCCTTCAGCGCTGAACGTCCAGCGCCCCAGCGAGCGACTTACGCTCAGCGAGAAGTTATCAAGTCCGAAGGCGCTCATATCCAAGCTGGCGCTTACGCTGAAGCCAAACAGTTTCCCGCTCGCTGTAAGCGTAGCAAACTGAATGCCGTCGAGGCTACCCATGACCAAAGCATCGAGAGAAAGATCGCCGACAGATCCGTTGGCCATGAGCTGAAAATTACTGAGCTCTAGCCCAGAGAAGTCTACAGACGCTTGCACGAACAGCCCATCGAGCATGAGATCGAGCGAGATGCCTTCGCTGGTGATCCCCCGGCCCTCGACCGTCGCACTCAGCGAGAGCGACGCCAACCCGTCCCACAGAGCCACAGCGAGATCGAGCGACTCCGACTCAAATCCCCTGGGCGTCAGCCGCGACGTCATAGTCAGCGTCCACGCTTCGCTCAGATAGCCCACAGCCGAGAGCGTCTGCTCCCTGAAGCCGTGAGCCGAAAAGCTCGTCGTCCCGGAGAGATCGCCGAGCTCTTGGGAGAGCGAGAAATTCACAGCCCCGCTGGGCGCGGCGATACCCTCCGGGGTGAGCTGCGCGCTCCCGCTGATATTGAGCGCGCTGGGGCCGAGCTTCACCGCCACTTTGCCATTTTTGAAGCCGCGACGGCTGAAACTCAGAGTGTTCTCGAACGAGATAAGCCCAGATAGCTCAGCCTTGAGCTGGGTCTCGGCGCTCTTGAGTCCCTCAAGGGAGAGCGTGGCGTTGGCGCTCGCTTGGATCTGCGAGATCTGATAGCTCAAACTGAGCTTAGCGCTCTCGAAGCTCTTTGGTGTGAGGGTGGCGCTCGCTCCGACCGTCCAGGGGGCACGCTGCCATTGCCAGCTGCCCTCAAAGCTGAGATCACCAAAGCCGCTCAGATCGAAGGGCAGCGCGCTCGTGAACGTGAGCGTCGTCTGAGCGAGAGAGAGAAAACTCACTATGCCAACGAGCAAGACCGCGATGAGACACGCTCGGCGCATGACGCCCTATTATACTCACGGCGTCGTCACTTCGACGACCGTGATCGTTCGGGAGAGCGAGTTCTTCGCGCCGCGATCATCCGTAAGGGTGAGCTTCACCGTGAACGTGCCGGCGGCCTTATACGTGTGCGTGGCCGTCTTGCCCTCGCCGGTCTGGCCGTCGCCAAAGTCCCACTCATAGCGCACGATCTCGCCGTCGTCGGTCGAGCCGGAGGCGTCAAATTCCACGGGTTCGTTGACTTTCGGATTAGCGGGCGTGAAGCTGAACGTCACCAGCGGAGGTTGGTTAGGCGGCGCAGGCTGCTCCTTGACGACGAGATTCTGAAATGCCGACGATGTCGCGCCCTTGTCGTCAGTGACGGTGAGCGTGACTTTGTAGGTGCCCGCGGCTTTGTAGCGGTGCTTGACGGTCTTGCCCTGGCCGGTCGTAGCATCGCCGAAGTCCCAACTGTATGAGACGATCGTGCCGTCGGGGTCGGCTGCCGCCGATGCGTCGAACGTTACTTCCTGGTTGGCTGTTGGCTCCAGCGGCTCCACGGTGAAGATCGCCACCGGGGGCTGATTGGGCGGCACGACGCGCACTGTCTTGGCTAAGGTCGTGTTCGCCCCACGGTCGTCGGTCACCTGGAGGATGACGTCGTACTCGCCAGCTTTCTTAAAAGCGTGCGTCGTCGTGACCCCTTGGGCGGTCTCGCCGTCGGCAAAGTCCCAGAAATAACTAATAATCTTGCCGTCGGGATCTGAAGACTGAGAGGCGTCGAAGGTGACGCTCTCGCCAACTTTGGGCTCCTTGGGGCTGAACGTGAACCGCGCGAACGGGGCTTTATTGGGGGCTTGGCAACTCTGCAGCACCCCGCCAAAGCCGAACGCAGCTCCCAAGAGAGCGATCAGAACTATTAAGAAGAGCCGTCTCTGTGCCATCACGTCTCACCCCTAGACTAAATTATCATACTCTTGGCTGAACGGGCCGAAATAGAAGATGTTGGGCGTATAGGGCAGATCGCGCAGCTCTTGGGGGAGCTCTTCGCTTTCGGGCAAGCTGACGGGCAGATCGAGCTCCGGGAAGCGATCGAGGATCTCTTGCCCCGTAAGCCCGGTGACGATCCCCACGAAGATCGCGCCTTCGTAGGGGAAGATGTTCCACCGATGGGCGAAGCGCTGGGCTTCTGGGACGTTCTGCTCGATCTCAAACTGCTCGCGCAGCACCAGCCAGCGCAGAAAATCCTTGAGCGTGCTGATGCGCTCCAACCGTATAGAGAGTTGGGGCTTCTTGGGGCGTGGTGCCCGCTTCCTCTTGGTCACATCTCTATCTTATGTGATGGGGGTCACGGTGTCAGGGGCTGTGCCCCCCTGAGAGATGCACCCTCGAGACTTCTCCAAGGGACATCGAAGACCTTGAGAGGGGACAAGAGCAATCTGTGATTTCCGCGATTCAGAAGATCTCATCGAGGGGGATGCGCAATCCCGGCAAGAGCGGCGACTCCAGCGTCTCGTTTTTGTGATAGAGCCCCGCCCGCTCATACCCCCGCTCCCCCAGCGTGAGCACCTCAATCGTCTCTTCCTCAGGGTCAACGATCCAGTACTCTGGCACGCCGTACTTGGCATAGAGCCGCCGCTTGAAGACGCGATCCTTCTCCGCTGTCGCCGGGGAGAGGATCTCCACGACTAGGTCTGGAGCTCCGCGAATCTCATCCTCACGGATGATGTGGCGCCGGGCTTTCCTGACAAAGAGAATATCGGGCTGGACCACCTGCTCTTCCCCAGGCTCCCCCAGCACAACATCTAAAGGGACAAAGTAGATCTTCCCTAGGTTATGACGGCGGATATACTCCTCCAAGGGGCGGAAGAGCTCACGAGCAATCTCTTGATGCTCTGTATTAGGCGACGGGGCCATGATCAACTCTCCCTCCAGCAGCTCGAAACGTTGGCGCTCCGAGTAGGGCAGGCTCTTGTAATCTTCATACGTAAATTTAATCTGGGCTTTGGTGGCCATAGCGATCACCCCTGCTATGCTACCCCGCTCGCCCCAGCCGCGCAACCCCTCCCTCGCCCTCCCTGTATACGGGCAAGCCCTTATAGTTAGCCCCCTCCTCGATGGTCACACCCGCCGCGCGCAGGATCGCCCGCAAGGTGCCCCGGGGAATATCGCGCCCTGGATGCATGGGAATGGAAATCTTCACCCGCGTGTGCGGGTGACGCATCACCAGATGGCGCCCCCCAGCAAAAGGACCTTCAAACCCAAGCCGTCGCAGCTTGCGAATCACCTCAGCCGGAGGAGCCGGATTCAACTTTGGCATCGAGATGGGAGATTGCGTGGTGCAGGACACAGCCATCTATGGCTGGAATCTCATCCCCGAAGCGCACCGCGGTGAAGACCCAAGCCTCGATCGCATCTTGGAGCATCTCCACAGCTTCGCTGCGCGTCTGGCCCCAGGTGATGCACCCGCGCAGCAGCGGCACTTCCGCCGTCCATGTTCCGTCCTCATTGCGTGTGAAGCGTGCGTGGCTGAGAGCCAATCGCACATAGCGTTCAAAGTTGACGGGGGTCTGCGTGTTCATACGCGATCACCCTGCTATGCTATCCCGCTCGCCCCGACCGCGCAACTTTTACACCCCGCGCACCCAGCGATCCAACGCCTGCAAGACGTCCAAGTCCGTGGGCACGCCACAGCTCTGATAGCTCCGCCCCTTGATCCACGCGTCTAAAATCCCCAACATCTCGATGTCGTCTATTCTATTGTCGGCTCCAGCAGCGCAGGCCGCAAAGCCTCCTGCCGGCGGAGTTGGCGGGGTCGGCGGCGGTGGAGGTGTGGGCGGCGTCGGCGGGGTCGGGGGCGTGGGCCCGCCCGGCGGAGCCGACAAGAACGGCGTAAACGTCACCTGCCCCACCGCCCCATTGGGCGCGCTCGGCCCCGACGGACTGCCCCAGTAGTTATTCGTCGCGTCTAAATTCTCCCCATTGGGAATAGACGCCTCCACCCCCGCTTGGGTGTTATTCGAAATCTCGCAGTTATTGACGTGATGGTCGCGAGCGGTGTCGGCCTGCACCCGAATCCCCTTGGTGTTGCCCGACAGCTTGCAGTCAGTCACGCGCAAGCCCAACAAGTCTTCGTTCGCGCTGACGGAGATCCCTGCCCCGACGCCGTCGCGATTTCTGTCGTTGTTGGAAAATTCTCCGCCGGAGATCGAGACGTTCAGAATATCTCGTGATGCTGTGATTTCGACCCCATGATCGTTGTTGTCGTTGGCGACCGTGGGGTTGACTACTATCTCTTCGACGATCTGGCCGCGGATGCTCACGCCGGAGCCCTGGCCCACAGCCGCGCGCGTGCCGTTCTGCTCGAAGCGACTCCCCTGAATCGCGATCTTCGAGACTCGATCGTTGCCCAGGGCGTGCAGGCGCAGCCCAAAGCCCCCGTTGTTCGTAAAGATGCTCTCGCGGATGCTGATATTGCTGACGGGAGTAGTGCCCAGCGTGAGAATCTCCACCCCAGAGCCTTCGGCTTGGGGAGCCATCCCATCGCACGAGGTCGTGCCCGGCCCGCCCTGGCTCTCCCGCACCGTCGAGCTTTCTATGGAAATCTCGCCCATCGTCCCCGTGGTCGTGCGCACGCAGATCCCCAGCGCGCCGTTTTTCGCCAAGAGCACATTCTTGAAGCTCAGAGGGCCGATCTCGGCCGTGTTCGTTACGATGCGCACGCCGTTGTCGTCGGCTTGCTCGATGACGACATCTTGGAAGAGTACATTCGAGACGCCAAAATCCGTGCCCGGAAGACTGTGCTCGATGAAGACGTTATGCCCGGCGTTGTTGCGGACGCGCCCGCCCACTATAGACAACTCGCGCAATCTCCCGGCGTTCTGCACCCAGACGCCGTGGCCGTTATTGCGCTCGATGAGCACGTTTGTAAATCTGAGACGCTCGGTGACTCCTGTGTTGGTGATCAAGACCCCTGGCGCGCCCATCCCCGTGGTGGTGCTGAGCTCGTCGCCCTCGAAGGAGACGTCCTCGACGAAGCCACCGTTGGCAAAGAGCACGTTCGTCGCAGCGTTAGCCGAGATCGTGTTGCCGGAGAACGCAACGCCGCTGACGCCTCCCATGTTGCCGAACTGCACCCCTACGGTGTTCCCACGAATGGTGTTGCGCGAGAGCTCTAGCTCCTCCACGCTGCTTGAGTTCACAAAAACAACGCCGTCGGCAGCGTTGCTGTTAATGCGATTATTGCTGATGGAGAGCGTGCGGACGCGCCCGTTGAGAAAGCCGATCCCCGCGCCGCCGTTGGTCTCGAGCGTATTATCAGCGATCACGGCATCTTCGAGGGCGCCGGTGTGCATAAAACTGATGCCGTTGGCCACGGTGCTGCGCAGTTGATTGCCGAGAATTCGCAAGTTGCGCAGATCCGCCGCGCCGATGCTTTGGATCGCTGGGCCGGCCGTAGACGTGACGACGTTCCCTTCGATCGTGATGTTCTGGGTAGCGCCCATGCCGACGTTGATCTGGATCGCTGCCGGGCCTGCACCGTCATTGATCGTGAACCCCTGTCCCGCAGCGCCGATCTGCACGCCGTTGGCCTGAATGATGATCCGACCGTTGAGAGTCGCCCCGACGTTGGCCAATATTTTGAGATTCTGCACTGTGACCACTACTGGTGGGCCTGGAGCATATACCCCCGGCTGAACGACGCACGTATCTCCGGCAAGAGCCGTCTGGCCGGCATCCGGCCCAGCGGTCAGCGCGATACCGGCAGCGCAATTAGCAAAATCTAGAGAATTTGTGACCTTCAGCTCCTTCGCCACTACTGGCCCGCCAAGGATGAGCACCAACCCCGCGACAATTATAAGAAGACGCATCCTGCCTCCCTCCTTCACGAATGAGATCGGGTGAGCTATTGTACCCCCACCCACCCGCGCCGCGCAAATCACGGAAGGCACGGAAGGTTTTTTCCGTGCTTTCCGTGGCTCTTTCTGTGCCTTCCGTGATTCAGAAGATCTACGGCTTGATCGTCTCGCAGCCGCTGTCGCCGGGATTGCCGGGCTTCAGAATCGTCCCGTTGGGAGCACGCGCCTCGCTGTTGCCCCCCAGAATGACTGTATCGTTGCCCGGCCCGCAGGAGATCACATCCGCCCCGGAAAACTCCCCCAGCACAATGAGATCGTCGCCGTCCTCGCCAAAGACGTAGTCGGTGTTCTCGTCCTCGACGAGCGTGATGCGATCGTTGCCCAGGCCCCCGTAGAGGAAATCCTTCCCCAGGCCATCGCTGAGGGCATCATTGCCGGCGTCGCCCATGAGGATATCGTTGCCCTCGCCGCCGCTGAGGGTGTCGTCGCCCAGGCCGCCAGCGAGGCTGTCGTTGCCCACCCCGCCGTCGAGGCTGTCGTTGCCCTCGCCGCCCACGAGCCGATCATGGCCCAGCCCGCCGCTGAGCCTGTCGTTGCCCGGCCCGCCGCTGAGGCGATCGTCCCCCTCGCCCCCGTCCAGCTCGTCGTCCCCTTCGTCGCCGCTGAGGCCGTCGTCGCCCCCGCCGCCAAGGAGGATATCGTTTCCGGCTCCGCCGCTGAGGCTATCGCTATGGGGGCCGCCGTCGAGCCGATCGTTGCCGTCCTCACCGGCGAGCGAGTCCGCCCCGTCTCCCCCTTCGAGCTGGTCGTCCTCCGGGCCGCCTTGCAGCGTGTCGTTGCCGGCGAAGCCCTTCAGCCGGTCCTTGCCCGGCCCGCCCACAAGAGCATCCTTGCCCAGGCCACCGTCGAGGATGTCGTTCCCCGGGCCGCCGTCGAGCATGTCGTCGCCATCCTCGCCCCAGATCGTGTCGTTGTCGGCCTCGCCGAAGAGCTTATCGTCCCCTCCGGCGCCGTAGATCGTGTCGTTGCCTGCCAGGCCCCGGATCGTATCGGGCCCGCTGGTGCCCACCAAGACGTCATCCCCGTTGGTCCCGCGGATCGTCGCGGCCAGGGCTATCCCCACCACGGCGGCCACGGCGACCAAGACGCCGAACGCTGTCCCTTGGCTGATCCGCATCAAAACGCGCCTCCCTTGCGTATAAGATTGTTCGCATTATAGGGAGTGCTGTGAGGACGGCCAAGGACGTCGGGGACGTGGGGGGGTCTTGCTTGTCCGGTAGCTCCTCGCCCTTTCATCCATATCAGGCGCTAGCGTGTTAGCTCCGCGATCTTCCTCTCCAACTCCTGCACCTGCTCGCGCAACCGCTCATAATCCTCCCGACGCACCAGGGCCTCGTGGAGCTTGGTCAGATCGCGCGCGATCTCGTCCATGCGGGCGCTCAGGACATCCTGACGCTGGGTCAACTCGGCGCGGGTGGCGCTGATCAACTCGATCAACTCTCGCCGTAGCTCATCAATCCGCCCAATCAGATCGCTATGCACCTTATCAATCCGCGCGTTCGTCTGGTCAAGCCGCGCGTTCGTCTGATCAATCCGCGCATTCGTCTGATCAAGCCGTGCGATGAGCTCGCTCCGCACCTCATCAATCTGCGCATTCGTCTGATCAATCCGCGCGATGAGCTCGCTCCGCACCTCATCAAGCCGCGCGTTCGTCTGGTCAAGCCGCGCAATCAGATCACTCCGCACCTCATCAATCCGCGCACCAAGATCGCTACGCACTTCATCTACCCGCACGTTCGTCTGGTCAAGCCGCGCGTTCGTCTGATCAATCCGCGCGCTCAGCTCCGTCCGCGTCGCAATGAGCTGATTGTTGAGGTCCCCCAAGCGGTGGGAAAGCTCCTCCAGACGCCCCTCCATCCGATCCATGCGGGCGCTGAGCTTCTCCAGCTCTGGCAGGAGTGCCTTCTTGACGGCCTCCGCGATGCGCTCGATCATAGCGCCTCTATCCTACCCCGCTCGCCCCGACCGCGCAACCTCCGAATCACGGAAAGCACGGAAAGAGTCACGGGAGAATCTTTCGTGCCCTCTGTGGTTCAATCCCCTCCCCCCGAACCGAGGGCCGCAAAGCATCCCTAGGGAGAAGGACGGCGAATACGAGTCCGCTGTTCATCAGCAACGGCCAAACACCCACTGAGGGTTTGCAAAGGATACTCGCGCAAGACCCGCCGCAACACGCTCAAGACGGCATCTCGGCTGCGGCTCCTCGGCCTGAGCAAAAGCACTCCAGGATGGCTTCCTGGGGGAAATCGGCGTATATCGGCAAAATCGAGATCGAGGGTGATGAAGAAGCGATGCTCTTGACAGACTCGTTGCCACACAACGGAGTCTTTGGCCCCTGATAACCCCTCGTCGTAGACGCGCTCTGCGGCATACCCAGCGTGGCGGAGTAGCTCGATCGCGCTAAGCCCCAAGTTCTCGTCGAGCTTCACAGAGATCATCGCAAGGGCAGAAGCTCTTCCTCGCGGGCCAGCTCCGAGGCGTAGGCCAAGGCGGCTTGAATGTCTTCCAGGGTTAGGGGGGGATACTCCTCTACGATCTCCTGGGGGGTTAAACCGGCGGCCAGATTGTCTAAGATCACTGAGACCAGGATACGAGTGCCCTTGATGCAGGGTTTGCCGTGGCAGACCTCCGGATCAACGGAGATACGATCGAGCAAGGGGGCTTGTTTCTTCATACTTTCACCAAGTATTATCCTACCTCACCGGCCCCGGCCGCGCAACCTCCGAATCACGGAAAGCACCAGACTTCGTCTGGACTATTCGCCTTCGCCAGCCTCTGGCTGGCGAAGACATACTTAGATGAAAATCACGCGATTCTTCGCTTCATCAGCACTATAGCGATCTAAGGCCCGCAAGATGCGCCGCAACAGATTCCGAAAGTCAATCTCCTCCGTCAACAGAATGCCCCAATGTTCACGCCCTTGCGCCAGCCAGCGCTCATGGAGTCGAGCAAAGTCCGCAATGTTATGCGAGAGCAGCGCCCGCCCGGTGCTCGCAGCATAGTCTAACTGCTCCTCATCACTGCGCCCTCTGCGGCCTGCCTCACGCACCGTCAGCGCGTCATAGCCGTAGTGCCTGAGGGCTGGCCCAAGCTTCTCGTCCACGTTCTCGTCTAGGAGGAGGGCGATGAAGAGTCGTTCAGGCGCTTGCGCCACCGGGCCTCCGTATTCGCTTCTATATCCGCGTGCATCTCGTCAAGGTGATCGAAGGCATACGCCAAGGCCTCATGGATCTGCGAGAGGGAAAGATGGGGATAAGCTGTTTGAATCTCCTCAGGGGATTGTCCGCTACGATAGCGCCGGAAGATGAGCCAGATTGGGATGCGCGTGCCCTTGATGACGGCACGACCCCCACAAATATTGGGATGTTTCTCGACATAGAGATACTTCAGAGCCTGGGCCATAGCAATTACCCTCATTATCCTACCCCACCGGCCCCGGCCGCGCAACTCTGAATCACGGAAAGCACCAGACTTCGTCTGGACTATTCGCCTTTCGCCAGCCTCTGGCTGGCGAAGATGCACGTCAAGCGAAGCTTGTCCCCTGCCCTCCGTGATGCAAGACCCCTCCCCCAAGCCCCTCTTTACCTCACCCTGGCCCTCTCCGCAAGCGGAGAGGGGAGGGGTGAGGTTCCCTCTCCGTTTACGGAGAGGGGTAGGGTGAGGTGAGGTCTCCCCTCTCCGCGCCGGGGAGGGAAAACCCATCCGCCCTATAAGCGCTTGGCCCTCGGTCGAGCGCTGAGCCAGGCGAACGCCGCCACCGACAGAGCAACAACGAGCACTCCCACCAAGAACACCACAAAAGTCATCTCTCCTCCTGTGGAATGATCAGCGCTCCTACCCAATACAAGACAGCCATGACCAGCAAGCCCACCATGAGCCAGACCCCGGAGAGCTGAAGGATGTCACTGTTCTCTGGCTTCCAGCAGGTCTTGGAGGAGAGCCCACACACCCAAGCCCACGATGACCGCCAGCATCAGGATTAGCAACAGGGTGACACTATTCATCTTTGCTCCCCCTTTGCCTCAATAGTATACCACCGACGATGTAGGAGGCAACCCAGATCGTCACTCCCCACAGAGTCCAATCTACCCGAAACTCCCCCGCGATGACTTGGCCTAACAGGAGAGCGGCCACAGCAAGATTGCCCACTTCTGTGATCCGCTGCGCATACAACTCGCGTTGTTGACGATTCAGCCGGACCTTGGGGAATCTCATGCAGGTAGTATAGCAGAGGGTCCCCCAAAAAAACAATCCGCCCCCGGGGGTGCTCCCCCCAGGGGCGGCCCAATTCCGATCAAAAACAGCTACTATCGCAGCACGACGAGCTTAGCGAGCTTGCTCGTCACCGTCTGGCCGTCGGCGCCCTGCACCGTCACGACGTACAGATAGACGCCGTTGGCCAGCTCCGCAGCCGCCGAGAAGGGCACGACGTTGCCCTGCGCCGTCTGGCTGAAGACCAGCTTGCCCGTCATCGAGAAGACGCGCACCGTCGTCTGGGCGATGCCCACGCCCTCAACGATGAAGTACGCGCCAGAGCTGCGCACCGGCTGCTGGCTGAGCGTGATCGCCTTCACCGCGAGCGCGACCGGCGCACCCAGGACTTCGATGGTGAGCGGCTGCAGCTCAGACTCGATGCCCGGCACAGCGGCCTTGACCCGCCCAGCGATCGTGTACAGCCCGGGCTGGGCCGTGGCCGGCACGGTCACCTCATAGCTGACGGAGACCGTGCCCTTGGCGTTGAGCCAGAGCCACTTATTCTCCGAAGCCTTGAAGTACGCGCCGCTCAGCTGGATGGGCTTGGCCGACCAGCCCGCCGGAAGCGCCTGGCTGAGCAAAAGCCCGCTGATGCCGTCCTTGGCGTCCACGTTCACCGTCACGACGAACGACTCGCCGGGGCGGACGGCGCGGACCGAGGCCCCGAGCGTGGCGAAAGTGCTCGCCACGCTCAGGGTCGCGCTCTGAGAGACCATCTTGCCGCCAAGCGGCACGGTCAGCTGGCTCTGCTTCACCCACAGATCAATGAGCTGGATGATCTGGGTGTCGCTGATCGTCACCGGTGGGCTGCAGCCGGGCACAGCCCCGCCCCGGACCCACAGGTCAATCGCGGTGATGATCTCCGCGTCATCGATCTTCTGGTTCCTGGGGTTGTTATCCAGGGCGAACGGCAGGCACGCCGCCTCGCCGGCGACGCTCACCGTGACGGACTTGGTGCTGCCGGAGGGCTGCGCCGTGACCGTCACCGTGTAGGTGCCCGGCGTCTGGAAGATGAAGCTGAAGTTCTCCTGCCGAGAGCCCGCAGGATTGACCGTGATCTGGCGGCTGGACTGGTTCACGACATTGCCCAGGCCGTCCCTGATCACGACCGTCACTTCCTGCGTGCCCTCTTCCGTGCCGTTGTTCTTGATGGTGTAGTTGAAGGTCACGCTCTCGCCGACGGTGACGTCGGTCTTGCTCGCCGTCAGGGACTCGACGACGAAGTCGGTCTCGGTCTGGACGGCGGGCTCGCCCAAGAAGGGCTTATACTTGACCTTCTGGCTGACGCGATCGCCGATGCCGCCGGGGTTATCCGCGGCCTTGGGGCCGGAGGGCTCGCCCCACCAGTTGTTGGTGGCGTCGAACTCCTCGCCCGGCGCGAGCGCCGACGCATCCACGCCGAACTTCTCGTTGCGGGCGATGTTGTTGTTGTTCGCCTTGGAGCCCGCGGCCTTGTGCACCAGGATACCCGTTTCGTTGGTGCGGATGTCGTTCTTGCTGATCGTGGTGTTGGTGGCCTTGAGCTGGATGCCCACGCCCGTGCCGTTCCTGCCCACGATCTTGTTGTCGGTGACCGAGAGGTCGGTGCCGCGCTGCACGGCCTCGATGTAGACGCCGATGCCGTTGCCGGAGAGCTTGCAGCCCTTGACGGTGCCACTGATCAAGTCCCGTCCGGCAAAGAGGCTGACGCCCTCCTTGACGTTGTCGTTGGCCGTGCAGTTCTCGACCAGGACGTTCTGGGCGATCTGGCGTCCGGCGGCGCCGACGCGGATGCCGCCGTAGTTGCTGTTGGCCGTGACTCCCTTGACGGTGATCTGGCTGAGGTCTTCGTTGGCGGTCACCTGGACGCCGTCGCCGACGGTGTCGCGGTTGCGGTCGTTGTTGTTGAACGTGCTGTTCTCGACGAGCACGCTGCTGACGTTGCGCGAGGCCGAGACGAACGCGCCGTGGTCGTTGTTGGACGACGCCTCGGTCGGGTCAATGGTCACATTGCGGATCGAGCCGTCAACGGCGGTGCGGATGGAGATGCCGTTGCCGCTGCCCAGCGCCGCGCGATCGCCGTTGAAGTTGAACGCGCTGTCCTTGATGGCGACCTGGTCAATGTCCCCGGCGCGGGTCAGCGAGGCTGGATCGCCAATAGTGCCCGCTGCAGGCTTCCCGGTGGCATCGGACTCCAGGCGCAATCCAGCGCCGCCGTTGTTGCTGGCTTCAACATTGGTCACCTTGATATTGCTGATATCGCCGTTATCGGTGATGTGGGCGATGCCGTCGCCGTTGTCGTTGACCTCGACGGTGGGAGGTAGAGCGCCGTCAGGGCCGATGCCGCCCTGGGTGGGATCGCCCTGGCTCTCGATGGCCTGGACGTTGGTCCAGGTGATCTCGCGGATGTCGCCGCTGCGGACGCCGGGCGAGTCCGTGTCCGTCTCCAGGCGATAGCCGCCAAGCCGGTTCTTCTTGCAGACCTCGTCGGTGAAGCTGATCCGGCTGATCTCCTGGCGCTCAGTGCGCAGGAAGACGCAGAACCCAAAGCCAAAGTAGGTTCCGCCAGGGTTATTTTGGCCAATACCATCAATATCGAACTGCTGGTAGAACCGGCCGTTCTCGCGGTAGTCGTTCCCGGAGAAGGTGATGTTCTCGATGCGGAAGCCGTCAATGCCCACTGCAGCTAAGCCTGGGTTCACCACGGTGGAATCGTGGTAGACCCCGAAGCCGTCGCCGTAGGGCGCCTGTCGAGCCGCACCCGCCGCGATGGGCTCGCCGAAGCCGTTGTTGTGGAACTTGTTGTTGGTCACGGTGCTTCGGGTGAAGTCGCCTTGGTTGGCGATGCAGACGCCGTTGTTGAAGTTCTGGCGGAAGTCGTTGCCGTCCCAGGTGACGTCCTCGACGCGCCCAGAGTTCTCCATGCTGATGCCGTTGCCGTCGCGGCAGGGCTTGTAGTCAGTAGCCATCGTGCCCTGGTACTGTCCGCGGTTGCCGTTGATGACGTTATTGACGAACTGGACGCCGCGGACCTCGGTCACCAGGCTGGTGATGTAGATGCCGTTGCCCTCGGCGGGCAGCAGGGCCGGGGCTGGACCGTTCTGGGTGATGCCTTGGACGCCCTGGGCGTTGTTGCTGATGACGACGTTCTCGCCCAAGCGGCCGTTATAGTCGAACTTGATGCCGTTGCGCGTGTTCTGATGGATGACGTTGCGATCGATCAGCATGTCCCGAATCTCGATAATGCCCTGGTCGAAGGTGATCCCGTCCGCTTGAGCACCGCCAACGACACCGGCGCGGAAGATCTTATTGTTGACGATCCCGACCTGTTCGATCGTCCCGGTGTTGCAGAAGTGGATATTGGCAGGTTGCGCGTCGCATCCTGAGCCGAAGTTAGCGAAATCAGCCTGCACGTTGACATCAAAGGTGTTGCCGTCAATGACCACGTTGCGATCGAGGCCGCGGCGGCCGATGGCCCCAACGGTGTTCCCGAAGACCAAGCCACTGCCACCGTTCTGACGGAATTCGTTGTTCAGGATACGGATGGTGTCGATCGCCGTCGTATTGTTGTAGGTGAAGACCACGCCCTCTTCCTCGTTGTTGAGGAAGCGGTTGTTCTGGATGGTGATGTTCTCCTGGGCGACGCCTGCACCGGCAGGGGTGATGATCCCCGCAATAGCCCCAGCACCTGGTGAACCAGCAGGATCAGTAGCCTCACCATCTACTGCCTCCTGACAAGGCGCGGCTGGGGTTACTGTTGCAGGATTATTATCTGTGTCATTAGTCACACAGAGGCCGATACCTCTATTTCCGGTTGCATCTACGTTCGTGACGGTGAAGCCCTGATCGGGTGCCGGGCCACCAAAGGTCACGCCACGCACGAAGATATTGATCAGGGCGCCGTCGACGTCGCCCTGGATGATCGTGGCCGTGGCGCCGTTCATCGAGCGCACGATCAGGTTTTCGACCGTAATAGCGATGGGCTCAGTGCCTAAATTGTAGACGCCGTCGAAGACGACGCAGGTGTCGCCCGGTCCGGCCGTGCGCCCCACATCCGGGCTTGTGGTTGCACCTGAAGCTCCAAGCGCCTGACCACTGACGCAGTCACGCAAGCTGTTGACGTCCGTGACCTTGATCTCGGCGCCCAGCGCCGTCAGTCCGCTCGATATGACGAAGATCGCAAGAAGCGCGATAATAACCGTCCGCATGTTCGGAGCCTTGCTCAACTTCAATTCGTACCTCCTTCTCTCTTTGGTGTCGAGTTGCCTATCCGATGATGTGAATAATGCCGTTCGGAACATAGTTGGTTACCCCTTACTCTCCGGCGCCGCCGAAGCTGAACGAGGCCGAGAGCACGATGGTGTCACTGGCGCCCTCGCCCACGATCATATTGTTCTGCAGCCACGCGAAGTCCACGCCCAACGTGCCCAACGTCAGTCCCGCGCCCACGGTGAGCGCGAACTGCTCGCTGCCCGCCGGACGGACCGCGCCCGCGCGCACCGCCAAGGGGCCAATCCCCCGAAACTCCGCGCCCGCGCGGATCGCTATCTCCCCGCCGGCATAGAGATCAACCCCCGCCGCCAGGGTGAAGTCCGGCGAGAGCGCAAACCCAAAGCCGACCCGGAAGAGCTGGTCCACGATCCCGGACGAGCCCGTGGACCACGTGACCCTCGTGCCGCCGATGTCATACGCGGCCGCGCCGATGGTCAGCCCCGGGACCAGCCCGTCAATCAAGAGACCGCCGTCGAAGCCGATCCCCGTGGCGGACTCGTCGAGCAGGGTCTGGCTGTAGTACTTCCCCGCCCCGCCGACGATGACGCTCAGCCCGTTGAGGGGCACGGGGAACGCGCCGCAGAACGCGCCGAGCAGCTCGGTGTCGCTGCCCATTGTGCCATCAGCCAGCGGGATGTCCGTGATCGAGACGAGCGAGAGGCTCAGCCCCCAGGGCAGCCCAAACAGCGTCCAAGTTGCCCCGGCGAAGCTGTAGTTGATCCCCGCTCCAAAGAGGTTCGTATTCATGCCGCCGACTTTGATGGACTGGTCGGCAGCGGCCTTGGCGACGCCCGCGGCGTTCCAGTAGCAGCTGGAGTATCCGTCGGCGATGCCGACGAACGCTCCGCCCATCGCGAGCGCGCGCGCGTCCACGCCATTCTTGAAGACTGGGTTGGCTCCCGTGGGCTCCTGGGCTGCGGCCATCAGGCCGGCCACAAGGACGAGCGCCAACGCCAGGATCGAAGTTCGGTTCATCGTTTGCTTAACCTCCTTATGCATGCGTATTCTCCATTGGTGTTCCCGTCGGGGCGGGGGCGAGCCCCCACCCCGACGGATCAGTGCCTTCAGCGCAAGATCACGAGCTTCATGACCTTGCTCGTCTTGCTCTGGCCCTTGCCCGACGCCGTCATGATGAACAGATAGACGCCGTTGCCCACGCCCGAGACGCTCCACTCCAAGGACGATCCGGCCTTGCTGCCGGAGAAGACGAGCTTCCCCGACAGATCGTAGACGCTTACGGCCGTGCGCTCGATGCCCGAGCCGACCACCTGGAAGGTGACCTTGGTCGTAGCTGGGATCGGGGAGGCCTTGAACTCGCGCACCTCGAACTTCGCCGAGAAGAGCGAGGCTGTGGCCGGATCGGCGCCGTTGTACTCAGCTTTCAGAGTGTCGCCGTCCTGGGCCTCGACCGTGGCGCCGCTGCCAAGTTCGCCCGTGGCGATCGGATCGCTGCGGAAGACGCCCTTCTGCGCCGTCTCCTTCACGGTGATCTTCCAGGTCTTGACGACCTGGCCACCGCGCAGCTGCGTCAGCGTGACGGCATCCGTGAGCGTCCCGCCGCGATTGGGATCGTTCACCTCGATGACGAAGGTCTTGCCGATCTCGATGGACGCGGGATCGAACTTGACCGTGGGCCTGGGTGGGGGGACCGGCGGCTCAAAGAGCGGGATGATCCCGATGGAGGTCGCCGCGTAGTCTTGGGGGTTATCGGCGGCCTGGAAGTGCGCCTCGATGTTGTCGCGATCCTGCATCTGCAGGATGCCGTCGCCGCGCGTGATGTCGCTGGGCAGGCCGCGGCGCAGCGGCAACCCCTGCTGGTTCCGGAAGATGCCCGTATTGGGGCCGGTCTCCTGCAGGGTGACGCACTCCCGATCGCCGGTGTCGCGGTCGAGCACGATCACCGGGATCTGCTCCACCAAGTCCGACTTGAAGTTGAGCGTGGGATCCTCCAGCTGGACGAAGACGTCCATGCCCACTTTGTACTCAGAGATGGGCCGGCCGGCATCGTCCACGAAGCGCAGCTTCTTGTCGAATTGATCGAACGCCGCCGGCTTGATCGTCGCCGTGATCGCGATGACATCAAACGCATCGAGAGCGCGCTTGATCTCGTCAATGCTCTCGATCTGCGCCACGTCGTCGTCGAAGTACGTGGCGTAGATGACGTCGTCGCGGGCGACCGCAAGCTGCCCGTCGTTCTGCTCGTCCACCGTCGGGGTGAAGACGATCTCCGGGCCCTTGCCGAAGACGGTCAAGTCATCGGGGTTGGGGCACGCCGCGACCGCCTTGGGGACGATCTTCAACGGGCCAGGATTGCGGAAGACGCCCGTGTTGACGCCCGTCTCGGTGAGCACCTCAAGCTCCTGGCCGCCGTTGACGTCGAAGATCATGACCACGACGCGCTCGACCCGGTCGGAGTCGGCGTTCTGGTCGGGGTCCTCGACCTGGACGAAGACGTCCTGGCCGATGCGCAGCTCAGTAACTTCCCGACCCGTGGCATCCACGAATGAGATGCGCGCCGGGTTGCGATGGGCTACTTTCACTTGGGCGACCGCGAAGTCATGGGGATCGTTGACGTCGCCCATGCCCAGCATCGGTGCCGGGACGGCACCGACGGTGAAGCTCGAGCTGACGGTGACCGGGGCTTGAGCGCCCGCCGCAGTGACCGGCGTGACCGTGCCGGTGATGGTCACTGGGCCCTGCGGGCAGACGAGCTTATATTGATGCTCGAAGGACTGCCCCGGACTGAGCGGGGTGATCGTGCCCGCGCGGCTGACCGTGCCGCCGGCGAGCGTACAGCCATCCACGTTGTCGTTGATGAGCAGGGCGCGCAGGGCTTGCTTAGCCGTGACCTTCACCTTGACGGTGAACTCCTTGTCCGCGGCCACGACATCGGGGATGTCGCGGCTGACGGTCACCAAGGGCGACTCCACCGTCGTGACCTTGAGTTCGGCGAAGGCGCTGGCGGCCGAAGCCGCGGCCACCTGGATGTTCGAAGTCACCGTGATGGACTCGCCCACGCCGGCAGCGGTCGCCGGGGTGCACGTCCCGGTGATCGAGAACGTTCCCGGCGCAGCGCCCGCGCGGACTCGATACTTGAGCTCGAATTTCTGGTTCGGAGCCAGCGGGCTGATCGTGCCGCCGCGGGTGTCGCCCGTGACGGTGAACGCCGGATCGGGCTTGTCGCTGATGATCGCGGCGGTCAATGACTGCTTCGCGATGAGCCGCACCGTGATCTCGGCCTCCTGGCCGGGTTTGAGGCTCACCGGGACGACGCGCTCACAGACAGCAAGAGCGCTCTCGGCCCTATCGGTGCGCGTGCCCACCGGCGGCGGAGGCGGTGCGGGAGCGAAGCCCGCCGGAGCTTGATAGAACGCTAAGATCGTGTCTTTGTCGAGGGCTTCAAACTCCGTAGCGCCCAGCGACCGACCCTTGTTCTTGAAGTCTACTAGAATGACGCCGTCCACGTTGCGGAAGACGCCCGTATCGGGGCCGGTCTCGACCAGGGTGAGCTCCAGCGCCTGCTTGGTGCGGGCGTTGACCAGCGTGGCCTTGACCGACTCGATGGTGGTGGGGCTGGTGTTCTCATCCGCGTCGGTGACCGTGACAAAGATCGTGCGACCGATGTCCGTCACGCTGACCGGGTTCCCACCAGCATCAGTAATAGAGATGATAGCACGAGCGCGAGTGCCCGGCGTGGTGCCGGTATAAATCTTGCCCAGGTAGATGCTGATATCGTTGGGGTTGGTGGGGTCCTGATAGCGTACAAAGAGCGTATCGGTATCGAAGACTTGCAACTGCAGATCGCCGGTGGTAGGGGCTTGACCGAGCATCGCCTTGGTGATGAGGATGCCCGTCTGGCTGCGGAAGACCCCGGTGTTCACCCCGGTCTCCTGCAGGACCAACCCGCCCATGCTGCTGACGTGATCCCCGCTGACCATCCCCGGATAGTCCGGACAGGGCCCGGCGCACAGCTGCACCACGGGGACCTCGTCGTCCAACTGGGTCTTGAGGCTCCCAGTGAGAAACTCCACCTCGTCCGAATCACGGTTCTCATCGGGATCGATGACCGTGATGAACGCCATCTCGCCCACGCGCCAATACTGCTTGGGCGTCCCGTTGATGTCCGTCAGAAGAACCTGGCCCTTACTGGCCAGCGCTGCTGGAGCCATCGCGGTGACGCCCACGATAAAGGCAATCACGGCGATGAGGCTCGCCACCTGTACTTTGCTCTTCTTCACTTCTATACCTCCTTCTGGTTAGGGTCTAAAAGATGCCGACATGCTCAGGAAGACGCGCGCACCGCTGCGAACGCGTGCCGAACGATCCGTTTTTCCGTGTGGCGACCACCTCCCGATCGGGAAAAACATTTGCCTTCTGATGTGACCTTCGCTGTAAACACAAGACGCTCTCCCGAATAGAGGGTTTTCGCTCTATATTATAGCGCCCACTCTCCCCTCCGTCAAATCGCGTCTCCATCGTCGCTGATTTTCCCCCTGTTCCCCGCCAAACCCCTGCGAGCTTGGCGCTGGTTCGCGTCTCGTTCCTCCCTGGAAAAAGTTGCCCATAGTTTACCATATGCCGGGCCTCCCTGTCAAGCGGGGCCTGGGGCCCTCCCCAGAGACTCCGTCATGCTCGCGTCGTTCCATACGCTTTGGTTAGGAGTCTAGCCGAGATCCTTCCCCATCCCAAGGACATGCGTCCCTAGAGCACTATGATCTCGGTGCGCTCCCGAGTGTTATGGGCATTAGTGATGGCGATCACGTTGAGCGGGCAAGAACCCGTCGTGCGGCTTCCGCGATCTTCTCTGGGGTCAGCCCGTAGTGCGCTAAAAGTTGTTCGGGCTTGCCCGACTGCCCGAATTTGTCTTGAATCCCCACGCGCACCAAGGGGATGGCGTGCTCGCAGAGCGCCTCGGCGAGCGCCCCGCCCAAGCCCCCAATGACAGAGTGCTCTTCGACGCTCACGGCGCGGCCGGTTATCTTCGCGTACGTGATCACGTTGGGGTCGAGGGGCTTGATCGTAGAGACGTTGACCACTTGGGCGGAGATCCCCTCGCGCTCCAGAAGCTCAGCCGCCCTGAGGCTGTAGAAGAGCATCAGCCCGCAGGCGAAGATCGTCACGTCGGTGCCCGCGCGCACGACGCGCGCCCGCCCCAGCTCAAAAGAATACTCTTCGTCGAAGACCACGGGAAAGGCCGCGCGCGCCAAGCGCACATAGCAGGGCCCAGGATGGCTCGCGATCGCCAAGATCGCGCTCTTCGTCTCGTAGTAGTCTGCGGGGACGATCACGGTCATGTTGGGCAGGGCGCGCATCACCGCGATGTCCTCGACGGTCTGATGGGACGCGCCGTCCTCCCCAACGGTGATCCCCCCGTGGGTCGCCACGATCTTGACGGGAAGATTATTGTACGCGATCGTCTGGCGGATCTGCTCAAATGCTTTCTCGACGAAGATCGCGAACGTGCTGACGAAGGGCTTCTTGCCCGAGAGGGCCAGTCCCGCGGCGGCGCTCATCATATTGGCTTCGGCGACGCCAAAGTCAAAAAATCTTTCGGGGAACTTCTCCTTGAACCAACTCAAGCGTGTCGAGCCGGGCAGATCCGCCGTGAGCGCCACGATGTCTTTGTCTTGGGCAGCTAATTCCAAGAGGGCCTCGCCGAAGGCGTTGCGGGTTTCTAAGTATTTGACGGCTGCGCTCATCGGCTTTCTCCCTTCAGGCGCGCGCGCACCATCTCGACGACCTCGCCAGCGAGCCGCACAGCTTCATCGGCCGCTTCGCGGGTGTAGACTTCTGCCGGGATGCTCCCCGGCAGACTATTGGGATAGCGTGTGGGCACATAATAGCCATCTAAGATCGCCCAGCGGCTCGCGTGCTCATCAAAGTGTGCGTCATAGTGAGCAGCTTCACGGCAGAGTCGCTCCACCGAATGCCCCAGCACGATCTCGCGCCCCTGCGCGTAGAGAAACGCTTTGAGGGCTTTTTCAGCGACCTGCTGCGCGAGAAAGCACGCGAGGTGATACGCCCCTTCGCGCGCGAGGTGGCGCGCCCACCGGAGATCTTCTTCGGCTTGCTTCAGCCAGCGTCGGCCCTCTTCAGCTGGGTCTCTCATAGATGACCCGCCCCTGCGCAAGCGCCTTCCGCAAGAATCCCCCCTGACGCGCTTGCGCGAACTCCTCCGGGGTGTACGTGAGCATATCCAAGTCGACGTCGAGCCTCACGAGTGAGGCGATCCTCTCATAGAGCCGCGCGGTGCGCGTCGGCGGATCGTCTGTCGAGCGCAGCACTACGATCAGATCAATATCAGTGCAGAGATCGCGCCGCCCCTGCGCCGCGGACCCTATCAGCCAGACCCGCTCCACTTCTGCGAGCTTGGCGAAGGCCCCAGGCAATGCCTGCAAGACCCGCTCGAGGGCTTCGCTATAGCGAAGCCGCTCGCTCTCGAGGCTCATCGCTCTCCCCTCTCCGCCTCGGGGAGGGGCTGGGGGAGGGGTCTTCTGGCTCATCGCGGCAGCTTCTCCCAGTCCTTGAGAAATTGCGCAAGCCCTATATCCGTCAACGGATGCTCAAAGAGCTTCTCAAAGACCGCATAGGGCATGGTCGCGATATCCGCGCCCATCAGCGCCGCCTCGACTACGTGCATCGGATGGCGAATGCTCGCCACGATCACTTCTGTCTCAAAGCCGTAATTATCAAAGATCTGGATGATCTTGGAGACGAGCTCCATGCCCTCTTCACTGCGGTCGTCCAGCCGCCCCACAAACGGGCTGACGTAGTCCGCCCCAGCTTTCGCAGCAATGAGCGCTTGGCTTGGGGAGAAGACGAGCGTCACATTTGTGGGGATGCCCTCCTCAGAGAGCGCGCGGACGGCCTTCATGCCCTCGCGGGTCATGGGGATCTTCACGACGATATTGTCGCTCAACTCCGCCCAGCGGCGCGCCTCTTTGATCATCCCTTCGGAGTCGGTGCTGATCACTTCGGCATTGACTGGGCCGTCCACAATCTTACAGATCTCTTTGAGGACTTGGACGGGGTCGCGGCCCTCTTTCGCTAACAACGTGGGGTTGGTGGTCACCCCATCGAGTACGCCCATCTCCACAGCTTGCTCGATCTCTCTGACGTTGGCCGTGTCCAAGAAGAACTTCATAGCGTCACCTCGCCCTCGCCCCGTCATCATACCGTAAGGAGCGCACGCGCGCCACGTTCGTGGGATCAGACTGCTCGTCGTCCTTGGGGGTCTCTAAGATGAAGGGCTTGTGGCGCAGCGCCGGATGATTGACGACGAGGCGAAAGCCCTCGAGCCCAATATGCCCCTGGCCGATGTGCTCATGGCGGTCGCGGCGCGACCCCAAGGGGAATTTTGAGTCATTGAGATGAATGAGCTCGACGCGCTCCAGCCCCACGGTGCGATCGAGCTCTTCGATGGCCTTCTCAAGCCCTTGTGGCGTGGTGAGATCATAGCCCGCGCAGAACGCATGGCACGTGTCTATGCACACCCCAAGTCGGTCGGGATGCTGCACATTCTTCAGCACCGTCGCAAGTTCAGCGAACGACGCCCCAAGCTCTGTGCCCTCGCCCGCGGAGTTCTCCAAGAGAATCTTCACAGTCGGAGCGTTCTTCGCCTGGGGGCTGGCCAGCACGCTCTCTAACGCTTCGACGACGCGTTCTAAGCCCTTCTCGACTCCCTGGCCCATGTGCGCCCCGATGTGGGTGTTGACGTGGGGGATGTGCAGCTCCCCGGCCCGTTGAATCTCGTCCTTGAGGGCTTGCACCGACAAGCTGAAGATCTTCTTGTCTGGGGAGGCGAGGTTGATGAGATAGATCGTATGGATGACGGTGTACTCGATGTGAGCGCGCTGGCGGCGCTCGAGGAACTTCTTGGCGTCGTCGGGGGAGAGCGGGCTCATCTTCCAGCTGCGGGCGTTATGAGAAAAAATCTGCAGCGCGTTAATATTGAGCGCTTCCGCGCGGGCGACGGCTTGCTCAAGCCCCCCAGAGATCGACAGATGGCACCCTAAGATCATCGTTATGGCACTCCCAGACTACTCTGATGGAAGCGATCACCGCTGAGCACAACAGCCGGTCTTTGACGTTGAGCGCTCAAATCTGTGAACGGGAAGGGCACAAGGACAACGTCGCCGCGGTTATAGCTGGTCATAGCGTGCATCTTCAGGGTTGTCCCAAAACTCAAAAGCAGGCTCAGCCACCTGCAACCATCCAAGCTCCTCCGCTGAACACAAGAGCACCGCCGGCAGCCGCTCCAGAAGTTGGCGCTGCTCCTCCGGCTCTAGATGCGCAATCTGCTGCAGAATCTCATCTACCCGATGCCCTTGTGCCATAGACCTCACCAAGGCGATTATAATCCCACCACCCCAACTCCGTCAAAGCCCAAAGAGCTCTTGGGCGTTTCGTGTCGTCGCTTGGGCGATCTCTTCGAAAGAGAGCTTCTTGATCTGCGCGACGGTTTGGGCGACATAGCGCACAAAACTCGGCTCGTTGCGCTTGCCTCGCAGGGGCACGGGAGCCAAATACGGGCAGTCCGTCTCGAGTAATAGTCTTTCTATGGGAATCTTCGCCACCGTCTCGCGCAGCGCGTGCGACCTCTCAAACGTCACGATCCCATTTACTGAAAGATACATCCCCAGATCGAGCAGTTCTTGCGCTAACGCCCAATCGCCCGTGAAGCTGTGCACCACGCCGCGCACCCCAGGGTGCTCTTTGAGAATCTGAAGGAGATCTTCAGCAGCGTCGCGCAGATGGATGACCACGGGCTTGTGAAGCTCTTGGGCAAGAGCCAGCTGTGCCCGAAATGCCCGCTGCTGCGCTGAGCGCGGCGCGTACTCTTTAAAATAATCTAAGCCGATCTCGCCCACGGCGACGACTTCGGGCTCAGCGCACAGCCGGCGCAGCTGTGCTAACGTCTCTTCTTCAGAGAACTGCTCGGCCTCGTGGGGATGGACCCCGACGGCGCAGCGCAGCTCGTACTTGCGCGCGATCTCGAGCGTCTTGTGACTCGACGGGACGTCCGCGGCGATAGAGATAATCTTGACGTTGGCCTCCAGAGCGCGCCGCACGACGTGCTCGCGATCGGGGTCAAACTGAGGGCTGTCGAGATGGGCGTGGCTGTCAATGAGCATTATTTCTGATGGCGCTTGCGATAGTCGCGGATGATCGTGGGCAGCACGATGATCAACACCGTTGCCACCATTGTCCCGAGCAAGAAGAGCAACCCTAAGGTCTTGTCAGTCATGCTCTACGCCTCCTTTGTCAAAAAATAGCTAGCCACATACAAGAGGATAAACGCTATCGCTCCTAAAGCAAACACGATGATCTCGAACCGCTCGGACACAAATTGTCCGATCACCAACGCGCCGCCAATGATGTGCGCCAGGTCCACAGCCTTGTCCGCGTAGAACTCCTTCTGCTTAGGAGTCATAGCGCATCCCCAAAGTATAGCAGAAATCTCACTCGAACTCCCGCAGCGCCCTGGGTAATGCGCGTAGCACATCAGAAGCGATCATGCCGTGCTCGCCCAGCTCGCTCCGCAAGAGATCAGCGGCCCGCCCGTGCAGATATACAGCACAAACGCTTGCTGTCATACTGTCAAGCCCCTGAGCCAGCAAGCCCCCAAGACAGCCCGTCAGCACGTCCCCGGTGCCGCCGCTGGCCAGGCCCGAATTCCCCGTAGAATTTATAAAAACTTCCCCATCAGGGGTCGCGACCACCGTGGGGACGCCCTTGAGCACCAGCACGCTGTTGAGCTGTTGAGCTGTCTTGCGGGCAATGCCCACGCGGTCCGACTCGATCTCCTCCACGCCCTGGGCGATCAGCCGCGATAATTCCCCCGGATGAGGCGTGAGCACCGTGGGGGCTGTGCGCTGGGAGAGAATCTTCTTGGCCTCTGGGCCGAGGGCGTTGAGCCCGTCGGCATCGAGGACCAACGGCTTGTCAGCTTTGGCGACAAGCTGTCGTACTGTCTTAATAGTGTGCGGGTGTCGCCCCAGCCCCGGCCCCACGATCAGCACGTCTTTGTCTTCGAGCATCTCGAAGATCTTCGCGATGGCCGCGGGCGCGAGCGCCCCGTCTTCCTCGGGTAGACCCAGCTTAATGACCTCCGTGAGCTTAGCTTCCATAGCTATGAGCAGACTTTCGGGCACGGCCAGATAGACCAATCCCGCACCGGCGCGCAGCGCCGCTTCCGCACAGAGCGCCGCCGCCCCCGTGTACCCCCGCGAGCCCGCGATAACCAAGACTTTGCCGTAGTCGCCCTTGTGGCTGTAGGGCTCGCGCTTGGGCAGATGCTCGCGCACCCAGCCTGCGTCTACAAGCGTCATCGTGCTGGCATACTGGTCTATCAGTATGCGGGGATACCCGATGGGCTTGACGACCAGCTCGCCGACGTACTGGCGTCCGGGGTAGAGCAGCAATCCCAGCTTGGGCAGCGCAAACGTCACCGTCAGGTCAGCGTAGACGGCCGGCCCCAGCACGTGCCCCGTGTCGGCCTCCACCCCGGAGGGAATATCAATCGCGCAGACGAACGCCGAGCTGAGATTGATGAGCTCGATAGCTTCGGCGGCGAGCCCTTGGGCGGCGCCGCGAAACCCCGTGCCAAAGAGCCCATCCACGACGAGCTCCGCATCTGCGAGGGCTCGCGCCAGCGCGCGCATATCGTGAGGCTTGGTATGGTGTTTTAGGGTGATCCCAAGCTTATTTAAAAGCTCAGCTTGGTGGCGCGTCTCCTCCGAGAACTCTTTGGGGGCACAGAGCGCATGGACTTCGACAGCAGCCCCGAGATCAATCAAGCTGCGGGCCACGACCAAGCCGTCGCCGCCGTTGTTCCCCTTCCCAATGATAACTACGATCTTCTTGTGGGCGATATCGGGAAATCGCGTGCAGAGCTCTTCGGTGACGGCGCGTCCGGCCATCTCCATGAGCACCAAGCTGGGGATGCCAAGGCGCTCTATCGCTTGGCGATCGAGCTCGGCCATCTGCGATCCGGTGAGGACTTTCATAAGGGGAGCTCAACCTCTGGCAGAAATGGATTCAAGAAGCGTACCCCTTCGATCCGCCGCCCGTGGGCGAAGTCTTCGCTCAGCACTATAGGGATCTGATTGAGCCGCGCTGTGGCCCAGATCTGGGCATCCCAGTAGCTGAAGCCATGCGCTAGCACTCCACGTTACTGCCTCCTGGACAATCATAGGTGTTATAGGGAGGATCGTCCACGCCCGAAGATAGTTCTCTACGCGCTCCCTGGCAATCTTTGGGGGGAAGGGCTTGTGCAACTTGCGTGTGAGCACAATGAACAGCTCCCCCAGCACTTGGGTGCTCAACGCGCTCATCCCGACAAGCTGATCGAGTACTGCGAGAGCGCGCGCTTGCTTATCCGGTTCAGATCGGTCATACGCGTAAGCGAGCACATTCGTATCAATGAAAAAGTTCAAGGGAGGGGCCATCTTAGGCCTCATCTTCGTAGAGCTCATCTCGCGTCCATCGCCGACGACCTGCGAGAGGGCCTTGAGCTATGAGCCTCCGAATGAACGCTTTCTCTCGCCTCCACGCCCTAAGATCGGGAGAAACCACGCTACTCCCTAAAGAGCAATCAAGGGCCTGACGGATGAGCTTGGCCTCACTGCACCCCAGCTGCCGGGCAAGGCGCTTGAGTTGATCCTCATGACGGCGCTCTATATAGATCTGCTTGCGAATCATACATCGTATTCTACATCATAGCCTCAAGCCCGGCCACATAATCAATTACAGCAGCGCCTCGACGAACTCTTCGGCTTTGAACGCTCTTAAGTCGTCGGCGCGCTCGCCCACGCCGATCAGCTTGATGGGCAGCTTCAGCTCGCTGGCGATCTGGATGACCGCCCCGCCCTTGGCCGTGCCGTCCAACTTCGTGACCACGATCCCCGTCACCGAAACAGCCTCGTGGAAGAGCTTCGCTTGGGCGATCGCGTTCTGTCCCGTCGTGCCATCTAAGACTAAGAGTCGTTCATCAATGGGCCGCCCCAGGCGCTTCTCCACGACTCTGTTGATCTTCTTGAGCTCTTCCATGAGATTGTGCTTGGTGTGCAGGCGCCCCGCCGTGTCGATGAAGAGCGCATCGGCGCGCTCTTTCAGCGCGCGCTCCACGGCGTCGAACGCCACGGCTGAGGGATCTGCCCCCGGACGGTGCGCCACCAGCTGCGCCCCGACGCGCTCCGCCCAAACCCCCAGTTGCTCAATGGCCGCCGCGCGAAACGTGTCCCCCGCGGCAAAGATGATCGTGCGCTTGCCAAAGTCATCTTTGAGGTGCTGGGCGAGCTTGGCGATCGTCGTCGTCTTGCCCGAGCCGTTCACCCCCAAGATTAAGAAGACCGTGGGTTGATCATCTATTCTGAGATTGAGGGCTCCTTCGGCGGGGCGCAGGCACTCTTTGAGAATCTCCTTGAGTAGCTCCATGACTTCTGCAGAGTCCTGCACGCCCCGCGCCGCCGCGCGCGCTTTGAGGGTCTGCACGATCTCGAGCGTTGCGTCCACGCCGACGTCGGCCGTGATTAAGATCTCTTCGAGCTCGCTGAGCAACTCGTCGTCGAGGCGCCGCCCCGGCTGGAGCACCTGGGCAAGCTGCCCTACTAAGTGTTCTTTCGTCTTCTTCAGCCCGTCCTTGAGTCGCTGGAACCAGCTCATCTACATCCTTTCTGGGGCCACAAGCCCCAAGAGTTCAAACGTTCTTTCCAAGACAAGCTGCACCGCACGGCAGAGCGCCAGTCTCGCTTGCGACAGAGCGGGATTGGCCTCGTCGAGCACGCGGTGCCTCTCGTAAAAATCATGGAAGAGCCCGGCCAGCTCATGGGCATAAAGAGCGAGAAAGTGCGGGGCCAGGTGCTCCGTGGCATCAGCAACAATCTGCGGGAACTCGTCGAGCTTCTTGATGAGCGCAAGTTCTTCGTGGGCGTTCAGAAGCTGAAGCTCGGCGCTCTTCGTTGGCTCTGCCTCCAACTTCTCCCAAATGCTCTTGATCCGCGTGTAGGCGTACATCACGTAGTAGACGGGGTTGTCCTTGGACTGCTGCTTGGCTACATCTAAGTCGAAGTTGACGTGGGAGTCCGCGCTACGCATCAGCAGAAAGTATCGCACGACATTTACAGCGAAGTCTTCGCGCGCGGCTTCGCCCTGGCCGGGGGCGAGTTCGACTGTGCTCTTGATCTCGTCAATGAGCTCGTCTATGGTGACGAAGGTGGCCATGCGCTTGGACATCTTGACCGGCTGGCCGCCGCGCAGCAGATTCACCCATTGATGGATGAGCACGCGAATCTTGTCGGGGTTGCACTCTTTGGGGAGTTTTCCGCCCTCCCACAACGCACGCACCGCCGCGAGCACGTCCTGGTACGTCTCCTGGTGATCGGCCCCGAAGATGTCTATGATGAGATCAAAGCCACGCAAGAGCTTGTTGGCATGATATGCCATGTCGGGGAGCCGGTATGTCGGCTCGCCAGTGTGACTGCGTACCAGCACCCTGTCTTGCGGGCGACCGAGGGCCGTCGCTTTGAACCAGATCGCCCCGTCTTTCTCGTAGGCGAGATCGAGCTCGCGCAGCCACTGCAAGAGCGTCTGATTGGTCACAAATATTAACCTCTCCCCCTGCCCCTCCCCTGAAGAGGGAGGGGAGAAGTTGGATAAGTCATACAGCCAGCTCTCGTTGTAGTAGACGTCGAAGACGCGCTCAGGTGGCCTGCGGAAGAGCCGACTGAGCGTACGCTTGATCTCCGCAAAGAGTTCTCTCTCGGCGAACTCTGTGAACTGCTCAACGCTGGCGCTCTCCCATTGGCTGCCATAGTGCTGCTCGATCTTCCGGGCGATCTCGTAGATATACTCCCCGTGATAGCCATCTTCGGGGAAATTCGAGGGCTTGCCAAGGAGCTCCACGTAGCGTGCCCGCACGGACTCCCCCAGAAGCTTCATCTGCCGTCCGGCGTCGTTGTAGTAATACTCTCGCGTCACGTCGTAGCCGGCGTTCTCTAAGAGTCTCGAAATAACATCTCCGAGCACCGCTTGGCGGCAGTGCCCTACCGTGAGTGGTCCGGTGGGGTTGGCGCTCACGAACTCGACTTGGGCGCGTTTGCCCCGCCCAACGCTCAGCCTCCCGTACTCTTGCTCTTGCGTGAGGATCTCTCTGAGAGCTTGATGAATCGTCTCCGGCTTGAAGAAGAAGTTGATGAACCCCGGCCCGGCGATCTCCACCCTCTCAAATGGACTTTTGTCAATGGCAGCGACGATCTCTTCGGCGATTTGCCGTGGGGCTTTCTTGAGCTTCTCCTTGAGCGCGAATGCTACCGTGCTGGAGAGATCCCCAAATTCGGGCTTCTCCGGCACGGTGATCAGTCCCGATGGAATCTGGTCGGAGATCCCATAAAGCCGCTGGATGGCTTCTTGCAGTCTTGCACGCACGAGCTCCCGCAACATAATTTCTCTCTCTCTCTATTTGCCCTCACCCCTACCTCACTCTAGCCCTCTACCTCACCCCTTCCCTCTCCGCTTGCGGAGAGGGTTAGGGTGAGGTTGTCAAACTCCGAACTGTCTACGGGCATGGGGCTCGCTCCGGATTATACGCATCTATCAGTCTATCCAAGAAGCGAACGATCCTCCGCTCAACCTCCGGGGTGATCTCCTGAGCGTCGAAGAGGTCGAGCCTCCCCCAGGCCGTCAGCGCGATCTTCTTGGGCAGCAACGGATAGGGCGCGACGATCACCTTGCAGTATCTCTCAAAGTTTTCGGTCCTCAGCCGCCCAATCAGTCTTTTGAGGCCCTCGGCCACAGGGTCATCGAGCACGGGGCTCTCCCGAGGCCGATACTGCACCAATACCCCCCCAAGCCGCAGCATGTGTACTTGGATCTCGTTGGGGATGGGACGATCGTGAATACCCCAATCGGTCGTGGCTCCCGCGTAAGGCCCCGACGTGGGAGGCACGGAGTTATAGCTTACCGTCTCCCCGAGCCGTAACTGATAGTCGCTGGGCTGCTGGATGGGGATGGCGACACCAGGCTTGGCAAAATACACAGCGTAGATGGCCCAGCCCCCTAGCCCCACAGCCGCGGCCGCAAGCCCCCCGAGGATGCCCCAGCGCCGCAGCTTCACCGAGAAAGCATTCCGCTGCGCTGCGCGCTTGCGCGGGACGGCCATAGGGCCGCGCCTTTGCGGATTCCACGAGAACATAAGTTGACAGCCCTTGTGAACAGATTATATCATAGAGGGCACTCGCTGTGCAGCAGGGTGAGAGCTCATGGCCGAATATCAACAGATTCTGCAGTTAAGTGATATGCCGTGGGAGCAAGGCATCTCCCCGACGATCTGGCAGAAGCCCATCTGGACGCGCTCCGACTCCAACTCCCACGCCCAGATGATGCTCGTCAAGATGGCCCCTGGGGGAACTTCCCCAGCTCATCGCCATCCCCATCCCCAGATCTTCTATGTGATCTCCGGGACGGGGATCGTTCGTTTAGACGGGGTCGAGCACCCCCTCAAGCCGGGCTCGGTCGTGCGGGTGCTTGGAGGCGAGCTGCATGATTTTGTCAACACCGGCACCGAAGAGCTCGTCATGATCGAGATGCAGATCTTCGACATCAAGATTGACCTGAAGAAAGTCTTAGAGAAAGCTCAACAGAAGCGATGAATCTCAAGATTTGGTTTCTTGCGACGCGGCCGTGGTCGTTCACGATGACCGCGATCTCCGTGGGGGTCGGCGGGGCCGTAGCGGCCCTCGATGGGGCTTTTGACGTCTGGCTCTTTCTGCTGACGCTCGTCGGCGCGGTCTGCGTCCACGGCGCGACCAATCTTATTAATGATTATTTTGATTATAAGAGCGGGGTAGACCGCCCCGGCGCCCCAACGACGCTCTATCGTCCTCACCCGCTGGTGCAGGGGCTGATCTCCCCGCGGGCGGTGCTCTGGGTCAGCGCGGGACTCTATGCGATCGCTGCTATAATTGGGCTTGCGCTCCTAGCACTGAAGGGCGCAGGGCTGCTCTGGTTTATACTCGTCGGGGCGATCGCGAGCTTCTTCTACACCGCCGGCCCGATCAAGTACAAATATCTCGCCCTGGGAGAGCTTGCGGTCTTACTCATGTGGGGCCCGGTGATCGTCGGCGGGACGTACTTCGTCCAGCGAGGCTCGCTCAGCCTTGACGCCGTGCTCATCTCGGTGCCGTTTGGGTTACTCGTTGCCCTGGTCTTGCTTGCGAATAATCTGCGCGATATTGACTACGACCGCAGCGCGGGGATCGCGACCCTGGGGACGCTCCTGGGCCAGCAGAAGACCCGCGTGCTCTATCAAGGGCTTATTCTCCTGGCGTATCTTGCTATAGCTCTCCTGATAGCCCTGAAGATCTTGAGCCCCTGGGGACTCTTGGTCTTCTTCTCCGCCCCTGTTGCGTTCAGGCTCATCAGGACGCTGCAGCGCGAGATCCCCAACGATGCCGACGCCCGCACTGCCCAGCTCGATACGCTCTTTGGGGTCTGGCTCATCATCGGGCTCATCCTGGAGAAAATCTTCCCACTATGAGCAGAGACTACGGGCTCATCGGGCTGATCGTCTTAGCGTTCGCTCTGTGGTACTTCGCGTTTCAGACGGAAGTGTGGAACTTCTGGGTGCGGCTGTCGCTGGCGGCAGCGCTCTTAGCGACGATCGCGCTCATCCTGACGCCCGACCGATGGAAGCTCTTTCGAGCCCGCCCGCGCGATATAGCCATCGGGGTCGCTTCGGCTCTTCTGCTCTATGGGATCTTCTGGGTCGGCAAGCAGCTAGCGCTGGCGATCTTGCCCTTCGCAGCAGATCAGATTCAGAGCGTCTACGCCAAGCGGGGGCAGCTCGATCTTCTGTCTATCGGGCTGTTGTTGTTCTTTCTGCTGGGGCCGAGCGAAGAGATCTTCTGGCGGGGGTTTGTGCAGCGCCGGCTGGGCCTACCCGTCACGACCGCACTCTACGCGCTCGTACACATCTGGACGCTCAATCTTATATTAATAATAGCCGCAGGCGTCGCAGGGCTTTTGTGGGGCTGGCTCTACCAGCGCGAACAGAACTTGATCACGGTGATCGTCTCGCACGCCCTCTGGGATGTGAGCATCTTCGTGCTCTTCCCCCTGCTATGACAAAGCTCATAAAGCGAGATGACGGAGCTTATGGTCAAGAGCTGTTGTACATCGTAGAATCGCACTACAGGAGGTCTTATGAAGATAGCAGTTCCCAAAGAGACCGCGCCGTATGAGCGACGCGTCGCGTTAGTCCCAGAGACCGTCGCCCGGTTAGTCAAATCCGGGCTTGAGGTCCAGGTCGAAGCTGGCGCCGGCGTGGAGGCGTCTTATCCCGATGCTCAGTACCAAGCCGCCGGCGCGACGATCATCCCCGACAGAAAGACCCTCTTTAGTACGGCCGATATCCTCATCAAAGTGCAGAAGCCCTCGCCCGAAGAGCTCGAGCTGCTGCGCGAGGGCAGCGTCTTGATCGGGATCTTACAGCCCCTGCTCAACCCCGATCTGGTGCAGCGGCTCGCCCAGAAGAAGATCACCGCCTTCGCGATGGACATGATCCCCAGAATCACTCGCGCTCAGCCGATGGACGTGCTCTCGTCCCAGAGCACGGTCGCGGGGTACAAAGCCGTCTTGCTCGCGGCGCAGTATCTGCCCAAGTTCTTCCCCATGCTCTCGACCGCCGCGGGGACGATCACCCCGGCGAAGGTCTTTATCATTGGCGCTGGGGTCGCCGGGCTGCAGGCGATCGCCACCGCGCGGCGCCTGGGCGCAGTCGTCCAGGCGTTCGACGTCCGCCCCGCCGTCAAGCAAGAAGTGGAGAGCTTGGGCGCCAAGTTCGTGGGATTAGCTTTAGAAGAAGCCGCGGACAAATCCGGCTACGCCAAGGAGCTCTCCGAGGAACACAAACAGAAAGAGCGCGAGCTCATCGCCCAGTACGTCAAAGACGCTGACGTCGTGATCACCACGGCGCTCGTCCCCGGCAAGCGGGCTCCGCTGCTCATCACCAAGGAGATGGTCGCCACGATGAAGCCCGGCTCGGTCATTATAGACTTAGCCGCCGAGCAGGGCGGCAACTGCGAGCTCACCCAAGCTGGGAAAGAGCTGTTCGTCAACGGCGTGACCATTGTGGGGCCGATCAACCTCCCCAGCACTATGAGCTATCATGCGAGCCAGATGTACTCGCGCAACATCGCGAGCTTCCTCAGTCTCTTGATTACCCCCTCACCCCTTCTCCCCTCTCCCTCACAGGGGAGAGGGGCCGGGGGTGAGGGTAAGAAGCAGCTCAATCTCGATTTCACCGACGAGATCATCAAGGGCTGCTGCATCACCCATGACGGGAAGGTTTTGATGAAGGAGGTCTTATGACCGAAGCACTCTTAGCCGCACTGTACATCTTCGTGATCGCGATGTTCTTGGGGTTCGCGGTCATCACCAAAGTCCCGCCCCTGCTCCATACCCCGCTGATGTCCGGCTCCAACGCGATCTCCGGGATCACCATCATCGGGGCCCTCATCGTCGCCGGACGACAAGAGGGCTGGCTGCAGACGGTCTTGGGACTGATCGCGATCATCTTCGCCATGATCAACGTCGTCGGCGGGTACTTGGTTACCGACCGAATGCTCCAGATGTTCAAGCGAAAGCCGGGTGAGAAATAATGTCTCTGCAAGAGATTTTGATCGCGTTCGCGTACATGATCGCGTCGGCGTGTTTCGTCATCGGGCTGATGTGGCTGCAGTCGCCCAGGCGGGCCCGCGCGGGCAATATGCTCTCGGCGCTGGGGATGCTCTTGGCTATTATAGCTACGTTGTTTGTGTCGGGGATCAAAGACTACTCGGTCATCATCATCGGGATGATCATCGGTTCGGCGCTTGGGGCAGTGATGGCCTACACGGTGAAGATGACGGCCATGCCCCAGATGGTCGGGATTCTCAACGGCTTTGGTGGCGGGGCTTCGGCGCTCGTCGCGGCCGCCGAGTTCTTCAAATACGTCGCCGACCCCAGTGCCCTGACGCTCGACGTCTCGATCTCGATCATGCTCGCGATGATCGTCGGGGCGATCACGTTCTCCGGCAGCATGATCGCCGCAGGGAAGCTCCAGGGGATCGTCAACGAGCGCCCCATCACCTACCCGTTCCAGAATATTATTAATTTGATATTCTTCCTCACGATCGTGGCCGCGGCGGTCTACTTGGTTGTCAACTTTGGGCACCCGTGGGTCTTTCTCTATCTGACTGTCGCGGCGTTGGTCTTCGGGGTTCTGTTCACGATCCCCATCGGCGGGGCGGACATGCCCGTCGTCATCTGCTTCTTGAACGCCCTGTCGGGCGTCGCGGCGGCGATGGCCGGGTTCGTCATCAAGAACAACGCTCTTATTATTGCGGGCTCGCTCGTGGGAGCGTCGGGGATCATCCTCACCCAAATTATGTGCTGGGCGATGAACCGCCCGATCACCAACGTGCTCTTTGGGGCATTCGGGGCGGTCACAGCCGCCAGCTCCGCGACGGCCACGGCGACGAAGAAGACCATCAGGCCCATCCAGCCCGACGAGGCCGCGATCTTGCTCGCCTATGCGCAGTTGGTCATCATCGTGCCCGGCTACGGGATGGCCGTCTCCCAAGCCCAACACGCCGTAAGACAATTAGCTGACGAGCTGGCCAAGCGCGGCGTGACCGTCAAGTACGCGATCCACCCCGTCGCCGGCCGGATGCCCGGCCACATGAACGTCTTGCTCGCGGAAGCCAACGTCCCCTACGAGCAGCTCTACGATATGGACCAGATCAACGACGAGTTTCAGAACGCCGATGTCGCGCTGATCGTGGGGGCCAACGACGTGGTCAACCCCGCGGCGCGGTACGATAAGAGCAGCCCGATCTACGGGATGCCCATTCTCAATGCCGACCATGCCAAGCATATCATTGTGCTCAAGCGCAGCATGAACCCTGGGTTTGCGGGGATCGAGAACGAGCTCTTCTACAACGAGAAGACGCGGATGCTCTTTGGGGATGCCAAGGAGTCCCTCACCAAGCTCATCAACGAGGTGAAGAATCTGTAAGCCAGTTCGCCAGCCTCTGGCTGGCGAAGGCGTACGGTCCAGGCGAAGCCTGGGATGAACCCCAGGGTGAGCATCGGATATAATAAAGTACTATGGACTACCTGTTCTCTGAAGAGCACCGCATCTTCCGCAAGGCCGTCCGACGCTTCGTCGAAGAGGAACTCAACCCCCACGTGGACGAGTGGGAAGCCGCCGGCATCTTCCCCAAAGACGTCTACAGAAGAATGGGTGAACTGGGCTTTCTGGGGATCTGCTACGACGAACAATACGGCGGCGCCGGCGCCGATATCTGGAGCACCGTCGTCTTCTGCGAGGAGCTGGGACGGTGCCGCTCCCGCGGCCTGACCATGAGCGTCTTAGTGCATACGGACATGTCCTCGCCCTATCTCTATAAGTACGGCTCCGAAGCCCTCAAACAGAAATATCTTCCCGCGATGATCCGCGGGGAGAAAGTCGGCGCCATCGCCCTCACCGAGCCCGGCGGCGGCTCCGATCTCGCAGCCATGCGTACGACTGCGAAAAAGAAGGGCGCCTACTACATCCTCAACGGGAGCAAGACGTTCATCACTAACGCCCTCAACGCTGACCTCTTCTTCGTGGCCTGTAAGACCGACCCCAGCGCCGGCCATCGCGGGGTCTCCATGCTGCTCGTAGAGCGAGACACCCCAGGGCTCTCCATCCACAAGCTCCCCAAGAAACTGGGGATGCACGCCTCCGACACCGGCGAGCTCTTCTTTGAGAACTGCCCCGTGCCCGCTGAGAATCTCATCGGCGAGGAGAACAAGGGCTTCTATTATATTATGCAAGGGCTGCAGAACGAGCGGTTCGTCTCCGCGGTGGCGTTCACGTCGTCGGCGCAGCAGGCCCTCGAAGACGCGATCCGCTATGCCCAAGAGCGCGAGCTGTTTGGCAAGAAGCTCTCGGAGTTTCAGATCACGCGGCACAAGCTCGCCAAGCTCCAGACCAAGCTCGAAGCCGCGCGACAATTGCTCTATCACGCCGCGCGCCTCTTTGAAGTCGGCGAAGACCCCACGATGATCGTCTCCATGTGTAAGGCGTTCTGCGCCGACGTCGCCTGCGAAGTGGCCGACGAGTGCTTGCAAATTCACGGGGGCTACGGCTACATCGAAGAGTACGACATCGCGCGATTCTACAGAGATATAAGACTGTGGAAGATCGGCGCGGGCACCACCGAAGTGATGTACGAGATCATCGCCAAGAGAATGGGGATTTAACCAGGCTTCGCCTGGACCATACATCTTCGCCGGCCAATGGCCGGCGAAGGCGAACAGTCCAGACGAAGTCTGGTTATGGATCCACGTGGAGCGCCGCGACGAGCTCACCAGAGAACGTCCACGCCGTCTGGCTGAGCACCGTCAGGCGCAGATTCTGCACGTAGACCGAGCCCTCCAGCTCCGGGTCGCGCCGATCGTGCTGCTTGTGTTTGAACTTCAGCTCTGCCGTCACCTGCGCCCCATGCTGAACAAGCCCCGTGATCTTCTCTTTCTCATACGTAGCCGTGATCGAGAGCGGCGCGGTGATATCCCCGATCAGATTGATCGCCGGGGCGACGGCTTTCATAGAAATATGCCCATGAGCCCTGTTCTGCGCCGGGTCGAGCATGAGATGCTGCACAGCATTCCCGAAGACCCCAAGGTCGTAGCGCCCTTCGAGCATCAGGGGGCCCTGCACGAACGCCAAGGCCGCCGCTTCGAGGAGCATGCTCGCGGGAGCCAACCCGCCAAAGACAAGCCGCCCCGCCGCCCGCCCCAAATCAAACCCCATCTCCGTCAACTTGCCCAGATCGCCCGCAAGATACGCCGAGCCCGTGAATTTATAGATCGTCGCTCCGCCGGCGCTGTACCCTGGCGCAAGAGTGATACTATACGACGTGGCGTAGGGGACATCGTCCACGAAGACCATCTGGCTGAGGGTGAGCGTCCGGCCCTCCTGGGCCACCATCGCCAGCCCACCAGCAAGCACCCCACACAAGAACACCAGAAAGACCTTGCGAATCATAAGAATCCTCCTTCGGCTCGTTGTGACAGAATATTCTAGCAAATGAAGATGAGCCAGAAAAGTAACGCACGTTACATTCGCCGCTAAAACCTCTCAGAGACTAGAGTGATGCTCCACCCTGGAGAGGCTCTGGGGGATTTGAGCCTGGCCCCCCAGCTGTAGGCCGCTGTCGCGACGAGAGCCGGCACCAGTGGAAACTTTAAGAGAAAGAAGTGCTGGCTGGCCGCCACCCACGCTTGCGTCGCGAGAAACCCCGCCCAGATGTTCCCTTCCACACCGCGCAGAAAGCCGGCCAACGCCACCCCCGCCAACGCCCCAATCCCCCGCCCCATGTTGACCGTGTGGAACCCCGGCGAGTTGAGCCTAATGACCGAGAAGAGATCGTCCTCGATGGGGAGCCGCTGCTGCAAGACGACTATCTTATAGAGCGGGTCGCAGCTCCTCTCGACCCGGATACACGCCGTATGCACCGTGCCCAGGCCGATCGCTCCACCGATCACCGCGCCGACTTCGGCTGCCAGGAACCCTTCGCCCCAGAGGCTCGCAGGCGATCTCTGCGCCAGGGCACTGCCGCTGATCGCCACCAAGAGAGCCAAACTCGCCCCAAGATATCTCATAAAACTCCTCCTCACCAGGCTTCGCCTGGACCGTTCGTCTTGCCGCCTTCGGCGGCAAGGCGTACAGTCCAGACGAAGTCTGGCTAGCGAAATGCTTCGATCCCCGTGATGTCATGCCCCACTATGAGCGTGTGGATATCGTGGGTGCCCTCGTAGGTGTAGACCGTCTCGAGATTCACCAAGTGTCGAATGGCCTGATAATCTAACGTAATGCCGTTGGCCCCGAGGATGTCGCGAGCAAGATGGGCGACTCTGAGGGCCATGGCGACGTTGTTGCGCTTGGCCAGGGAGATCTGGGTGTGGCGGCAGCGCCCCGCCGCCATGAGCTGCCCCAGCCGATAACAGAGCAGCTGCGCCTTGGTGATCTCCGTGAGCATCTCCACGAGCTTCTGCTGGACGAGCTGGAAGCTGGCGATGGGCTTCCCAAACTGAATGCGTTCCTTGGCGTAGGTGAGCGCCTCTTCGTAGCACGCACACGCCGCGCCCACCGCCCCCCAGGCGATGCCGTAGCGCGCTTGATTGAGACACATCAGCGCGGCCTTGAGCCCTTCCGCCAGGGGCAGCATGTTCTCCGCGGGGATGCGGCAGTTATCAAGATAGAGCTCGCCGGTGTCCGAGGCCCGCATGGAGAGCTTATGCTCGATCTTGCCCGTGGAAAACCCCGCTACCCCACGCTCCACGATGAAGCCACGCACCACCCCATCGAGCTTGGCCCAGACGATCGCGATATGAGCTAAATTCGCGTTGGTGATCCAGGACTTGACCCCGTTTAAGATATAAAAATTCCCGTCCTTGCGGGCGGTGGTCTCCATACCGCCAGGATCGCTGCCGTGAGCTGGCTCGGTCAGCCCAAAGCACCCGATAGCCTCGCCGCGGATGAGCTTGGGGAGCCAGCGCTCCTTCTGCTCTGGGCTGCCAAACATATAGATGGGGTAGATCACCAGCCCATTCTGCACAGAGCAGAAGCTGCGCACCCCCGAATCCCCGCGCTCCAGCTCCTGCATGGCCAGCCCGTAGGAGATCGCATCAATGCCCGCGCCGCCGTACTCCTTCAAGGTCGCTCCGAAGAGTCCGAGCTTGGCCATCTTAGGGATGAGCTCGGTGGGGAAGTGCCCCGCCTCAAACGCCTCTTTGATGATGGGCAGGACTTCCTCGTCCACGAACCGACGCACTGTGTTGCGAACGAGCCTCTGCTCTTCGGTGAGCAGTTCCTCAAGATTGAAGTAATCTGGGATCATCGCACACCTCCAGGGAGTGCTTCTCCATAAGCCTTGAGGGATTGAGCGAGCTGTCGCCCGGCGGAGGGGCTGAGGGCAAAATCAAAATGCGACCGATGATCGAAGAAGATCTCTCGATAGCCTGGGGCTTGGAGGGAGAGCCGCTGCTGCTCGTAGCTGAGCATAGAATCGTTCCCACAGAGGCCGCAGAGCGAGAGCATATACTTTCTTCCCCCGTAGAGGTTCGTGATAGTGATCTGTCCCTCCCAACTGATGTGTTCTACAGGGTGATAGAAGAAGTCGCCCTGCTGGGCGAGCAACTGCAGCGAGGCGGTGGCCTCGCCTCCCAGGCCCACAAGATCTACGTCTGCGCCGCAGGCCCCGCGCAGCGCCGCATGATAGAGAAAGACGTGACTGATCTTCTGGGCCGCGCGAACCCACCTCTGAGCTCGCGCAGGATCGCGCACGAGCGCCTGCCAGCCCGCTTTGATCTTCTGGCAAGCGCCCACAGCACGCCCGCGCAGATGGGCACAGCCAAGCTGAGCCTCCATATACACAAGATTGTTGTGGTTCAGCTCGTATGCTGTTCTGAGGAGGAAGAGCACCACGGCGCCGCCAAAGCTATGAGCCACGAGAAGGACGCTGCGGTCTTCCCGTTCCAAGAGACTGCTTCTTTCAAAGAACTCCACGACGTTCTCAGCCCAGTCGAAGAGCCCCGCGCGGTTGGGCAACGACGGCCGCAGCACCGTCTGCTCCTGCCCTGCTAACGCTGGGGCGACGTAGCGCCAATCGCGCCCTGATCCCCCAACCCCATGCAGCAGCACCCAGACCCTCTCAGAAAAGCTCGCTGTGGTCGCACTGAGAAGCAGCGCCGCCAGGGTGCCAATCGTCATGTTCTTCACCGCACGATGATCTTGCTGACCATCGTCTTCTGGCAGCTTCCCCGGATGGGGTCGCGGCAGTTGAGCGCATCATAGAGCACGAACTCCCCGCGAGGCAGCTCGACCAAGAACGTCTGCACTCCCCCGGCGGGCACGGCTTCCAATTGGCGCAGCACTCTTCGGTTCATGTCCATGATCGCCAGGGCGTGGGGTTGGACCCCCATGTTGAAGACGACCAACCGTGCCGGGCCGGCCACAAGCTCGATGGGATTTGGGGAGATCTTCCACTCGGTGAGCGTGAGCTTGACTTGCTGATCTACGGAAGCTGAGGGCTGGCTACTGAGGACAAAGACGGCACCGAGCACGACTATAGCTGCTGCCAAGAGAATCCACACGTATTGCATAAGCGCCTATCACCTACAGAGTAAGATAGCTGACGGTGAGAGCTTTGTCAAACCAGGCTCCGCCTGGACCGTACATCTTGCCGCCTGCGGCGGCAAGGCGTACAGTCCAGACGAAGTCTGGCCAGACGAAGTCTGGTTAGAGTGGGTTGATCTGTCCCCGGATCTCGCCGGCGGCGTTAGTTCCTGTGTGAATGTTCACGTAGAGTCCGCCAGCCAACAACGCGGGGACAAGAGGAGCGGGAACGGTCCACGTGCCCGTCAAGAGGCCACTATTGCCCGCAGGGCAAGCGCCCAGCAGGGCCGGCGCGGGAGCGCCACAGATGGTCTGGACGACCGGCCCGGCAGCTCCTGCTGCCCCGTTGTGAAAGTGAGCCGCCGTAGCCGCGCCGCTGAGCCCCCTATACGCAACGGTGAAGCTCAGGGTATTGGTGGCCGGGTCGAAGACGAAGACGCCGGCCCCGATAACCGTGGTCGTCACCATTGGGGATGGCACCTCCTGGGTGGTCGTGAGGGTAGCTGTCAAGACCACCAGGGTAGCCGGCTGCTGCGTGGGAGCTGGGGGCTGCGGCTGGGGCGGCTCCGGTGGGCCGTATTGGCTGAGACCATAGGCGGCCAACACCACCAGCAGCCCTGCGATGATAAGCCCCATCTGCTGCGTTCTCTTCTTCATGCAGATTCACCTCCTTTCTGTGTTAGGGCTTGACGATCAGCTCGCCCTTCATGCCCAGCTCTTCGTGGCCGGGGACTTGACAGTAGACTTCATACGTCCCTGGAGCCAGGTCGAGCTCGAGAGTGCGAGTCCGCCCCGGTGGGAACGGGTCTATCTCCTCTTCGAGGCCGGGGCCTTCCACTTCAAAGCCGTGATCTACTGTCCCTTCGTTCTTGACGACAAAGCGTACTCTGCCGGCCTTGACCGTCAGCCGCGCCGGGATGATCTGCCACTCCTTCAGCACGACCGAGACCTCTTGGACAGCAGGCCCAGAGGGCTGCTGCCCCTTGAAGAGATCGCAGCCGCTGAGCACGATGACGGCCAATACCGCGACCACGCCGACAAGACTCTTGCTCATGGGCTTCAGCTCCTTTCTACTCTTTGACGACGAGCTTGGTCACGATGTTGTGTCCGTGCGGCCTATGAGTGATGAAGAACGTCCCGGCCTTGTCGGGCGTGAACTCCACGGTCGTCAGCTTTCCCGGCTCCACCGCGAAGGGCTTGACGCCAAAGACGGGATTCTTGCCGTCTTCATCGCTGCTGATGACCACCGAGGGATGCACCCCGTCCAAAGCGATGTTGAAGAGCCGCACTTTAATACCCTTGCTCACGGTGATCACTTCCGGGAAGGTCTTGCTCTGCGCAAGACTATGAATGAGCGCGACCTCTTGCGGCTCGACGACGATGACCATCCCCGTCATGGACGGGTGGATATTACACCGATAGGGGAACTGCCCTGCGGTCGTGAACGTATGTTGGAACGTATCTCCAGAGTTGAGTGTTCCCGAATCAAACGCTTTCGGGCTGCTGGTGCTGGTCACGGTATGCGGGGCGTTGCCGTTGTTGGTCCAACGCACGGTCGTGCCCACGGGAACGGTGATCGTCTTGGGGGTGAACGCGAAGTCAACAATACTGACGGAAACGACATTCCCTTGACCGAAGAGATCACCGTTCTTGCCAAACCCCAGCGCAAGCCCGACGACGACTATCGTGAACGCTGTGAGCTTCATCACTCTGCTCATGGTTGTACCTCCTTTGAGATCTGACCGGATGCTGAAGCATCCGGCTACCTCACCCGTTCCCTCTCCGTTTACGGAGAGGGTTAGGGTGAGGTAAAGCCCCTTGAAGGGGCTTGCACGTGCTGAGCCGGCGTCCGCCGGTAGCTGCTCAGTAAAAGCGTCTTGCCGTCTCACCTCCATTACAACCCCCAGCCCCTCTCCCTGCCCCTCTCCGTTTACGGAGAGGGCTAGGGTGAGGTGAGGGGTATCTTAACGTCGTTTCTTGAGGTACTCTTGGATGGCGCGAGCTCCACCGATGGAGAGCGGGTCGTCGGCGCAGCCCAGGGCCGCTTTCAGGAACCCCAAGCCCAATTGCACCTGGGCGCGAATCTGCGCGATGTTGTTGCTCGCGCGCCCGCTGACGATCCGCTCGTCAGCAGCGCTGAGAAAGACAGTTAAGTGATTGCCCGCTGCCTCCAAGTCCATAGCAAATTCGGACTGCTTGAGGCGCTCGACAAGATCTTTGGCGAGAGGGACCGCCCCAGCAGTAGCCGTCTGGGCGCCATACTTGGGATCGTACCGCGGGGATGAGGGGCCCTCTAAGAGATTGATGGCGCTCTGGGCGTGCCACTGCGCGTCCCGAACCGTCAACGCAAAGAACGCAAACGATGCATGCTGCAACGCAAGCTGTATCAGCTCGACCGTCTGATTCGCGAGGGGGAGCAACTCCGCCGCTGCCGACGACTGCGAAAAGCTCCCTATCCCAAGAACACACAACAGTAAAGCGCAAGCAAGAAGAGATCGGACTGCCCTCACCTGAAGAGTCACCTCAGGGGGTAGTGTAGCAGCAGCCCCTCAGCCAAGAGAATAGAAGGCCGGTGCCGGCGCGATGCCCCGCCGGTGCCAGGCGGGTTCTCTCAAGGTCAAACGCTGATCAGAACGCTAAGACGGGGGCACGAACTTGTACCCAAACCCACGCACGGTGAGAATAATCTGGGGGTTTTGGGGGTCGCGCTCGATCTTCTGCCGCACAAGATAGATATATTTCTTGACGTCTTCGCTTGAGACGAACTTCTCTGTGGCCCACGCCCGCTCGATGATCTCCTGCGCGGAGAAGACCCGCCCCGGCTCCGCAGCCAAGAGCCTGAGGAGCGCATACTCCCGCGGGGTCAACGGGAGCACCGTGCCGTTGAGGCGAACCTCCTTGGCGTGATCGTCAATGACGAGCTGTCCGAAGGAGAGCGTCCGGGACCTCTCCCTGACCTCCCCCTGACCCTCTACCTCACCCTGGCCCTCTCCGCTTGCGGAGAGGGTTAGGGTGAGGTCCCCCCTCCCCGTGTCGGGGAGGGGTCTTCCCTTCACCCACCACGGCCACGACAAATACGCTACCCCTCCCATCACCAGAGCAAACCCCACCGCCCACAGCAGCACCATCTGATACAGACCCCAGATCGCCTCGTGCAACGGCGTCAGCGAGATTCCCAGCCGCACATAGCTAGTAGATTCGTCTGTCCGTCCGGGCTCGATGGCTCGCCAGATATCTAAATATTCGCGCCCGCCCTCGAGGCGCTTGCGCTCCGTGTGACGGGCGGGCACCGCCCCCTCTGGCAAGGCCAGCAACCGCTCCACCGGCGCATCCCCCAGATGCTGATGCTGCGCGATCAGCTCGCCGTCGAGGACGATCTGGGCGTAGATCACCGGGTCCATGACGACGAACTCGTCCACCATCGTGTTGAAGACGGAGCGAAGCCGGGAAGGATCTTCGATAGTACGCAACTGGAGCCAGACTTGATCGGCAAAATTCCGCGCCAGCCACTCGCTGCGCTGGAGAAATTCGCGCTCGTACTCTTGCGCTATGCGGGAGCTGAACCAGAGCGCCCCAAGCACGCTCACGCCCAGGGCAACCCCCAGGACGATCGCTGTGAAGGCCCGCCGCGAACTCATATCTTGAATCTTAAGCCAGGGGCTTTCGCGCGTCAACCGCGTCTGCTATAATACCAAAGCCGGAGGGATGGCCGAGCGGACGAAGGCGACGGTCTTGAAAACCGTAGCGCGATGAGCGCCGGGGGTTCGAATCCCTCTCCCTCCGCCAGGCTTCGCCTGGATCGTTCGCCGTGCCGCCGCAGGCGGCACGATGAACGTCAAGCGAAGCTTGTGGACAAGTCCGCTGAAGTTTGATAAAATCCGTCCATGAAGGAATGTTGGAGGGGTACTCAAGTGGTCGAAGAGGACGGATTGCTAATCCGTTGTAGGGGCTAAAACCTCTACCGTGGGTTCGAATCCCACCCCCTCCGCCAGCAGGCTCCGCCTGCACCGTGCACGCAGCGCTTTGCGCTGCGAAATCTTTCATAGGAGTGCTACAACTGTGCAGGGCAACCTCCGAATATTTGCTCTTATAGGGTTTATCGCTGTTAGCGCTTTCGTACTCACTGGTTGTGAGCTCCTGTCGCCACCGCAGCCGCCGGCGCAGCCCAAGCCGCGCACCGACACGGTGGAGAACGATCTAATACAATACAGCCGCACGGTGCTCACGCCCCTTCGGCCCGGCCAAGAGTTCACGGTCTCTGTGAAAGTCACAGCGAAAGCCGATCTGAGAGTCGTTCTCATCAGCGAGAGCCTGCCTGAGGGGTTCGAGCTTGCCGAGGGGTCGCAGCTCAAAGCAGCGCACCTGGGGCTTGCTGCCGGGGCGACGTTCGAGCACAGCTACACCGTGCGAGCCAGCGCCAAGGCGGGATCATTCACCATCACGGGCAACGCCATCGTAGCGACAAGTGCGGGAACGCAAGAGCCCTTGGTGTTGGAATCGCCCGTGCGGGTCCAGGCCCGCTAGGGCACTTGCAAGCTCGCCCACTACGCCATAAAATTTTCTTGCCAGACTTCGTCTGGACTGTTCGCCGTGCCGCCGCAAGCGGCACGATGACCAGACTTCGTCTGGACTATTCGCCTTCGCCGGCCGTTGGCCGGCGAAGATGCACGTCAAGCGAAGCTTGCGCCCGTAGCTCAGTGGATCAGAGCGCTGGCCTCCGGAGCCAGAGGTCGCTGGTTCAAATCCAGCCGGGCGTACCAGTCCCTGGAGGGATGACCGAATTGGCTAAGGAGCCGGTCTCGAAAACCGGTACGGCCCACAAGGCCCTGGGGGTTCGAGTCCCCCTCCCTCCGCCAGACTTCGTCTGGACTGTTCGCCGTGCCGCCACAGGCGGCACGATGACCAGACTTCGTCTGGACTATTCGCCTTCGCCAGCCATTGGCCGGCGAAGATGCACGTCAAGCGAAGCCTGGCGATGCCCTAACCAGAGCATCTGCGCCAGACCCCCAAGCGTGAACGCCGCTTGCGCGACATATAGCCCTGTGACTTGCCCCCACAGGACTCCCGCCCCTAAGATCGCGCTGCTGATGACAAGCGAAAGGGCCATCGCTTCGGTGACCCCGCGCGTCCTCCGAAAATAGACTAACGACCCTTGATACCAGCTCTGAAAGACGCTGAACGCCGGCAAAAGCAGCGCGAACCATAAGCTCGTCTGCGCCAGCTTGGCTAACGATGGGGGCAGCCCGGACAATCCCTCAAACCACAAGCTCGCGAGAGGCGTCGCCGCAATGAGCAAGAGGATCGCCGTCAGCACGAGCGCGAGAATCTGGGCGAAGCGCCGCAGGCTCTCTTCTGCCCTTGGCTCGCCCAGCAGCGCCACGACGACTTCGTTGTAGGCAATCCCGGTGCTGCGCAGCAGAAAGAGCAGCCCCGACACCACCGGCCAGACGGCTAAAGACTCCAACGCCCCTGGCATCCGGCTGAGGGCCGCGCTCCCGATCGGCTGCACCAACAGCGTCAAGAGAGACGTCAGCGCCAACGGAATATAAAAGCGCAAGAACGAGCGCAGCGTGAGCGGGTCTCCCTCAGGCGCGATCTGTCGCAGTCTCTGTAAGAGCGGGCGCACGCGCAGCCCAACAAAGAGCGCCTCGCTCATCACGCCCGTCGAGACCGCCGCAGTCGCCACGACGATCCCCGGCACCGTTCCCATCAGATATCCAATCGCAAGCACAGCAATATTCGCACTCAGTCGCACCCCCGTACCCACTCCTACGGCGTTGGAGTGCCCAAAGCGAATCAAAACCCCTTGATGAAATCTTCTATACGCGATAGACCACGTCCAAGGGGTCATGATCATGAATCCCCAGCGGGCCGGCTCGATGATCTCCTTGGGAGCGCCGATAAGCGTGCCGAAGACAAAGTCATAAAACGGTGTAAAAGCGATCGCGACGTGCAGCGCCGTGAGCGAAGCCCCGGCCTGCATCATGAAGCGCCGCACTTTGAGATACGAGTCCCAGTCTCTGCTGAGGGCCGTCGAAGCCGCCAACAGCATAATAATGGGCGACTCGATGATCATGGAGAGCGCGAAGACCACACCATACGCAGCCAAGTTAATCTGGGGATCGGCGAGCCGAGAGACGACGGCGCTCACCGCGGGAAGCTCTAACCCCATGAGCATCCAGCTTGCGGCTAACGGCCACCACGCGCGAAAGATCCGACGCAGCGACAGCGGAGCTTGGCTGACCGCCGGTGCCGTTGCGACTCTCGTGTCTTGCATAGCGTTATATTAACCCACAGAGAGTCGAGAGAGCAATGTTGACGACGGTTCACGGTGTTGCTACAATTAAGTTGTCACTGATCTTGTTCTAGGCTGTTCGCCTTCGCCAACCGCAGGTTGGCGAAGATGAATGTCGAGCGAAGCTCGCGCCCGTAGCTCAGGGGATCAGAGCGCTGGCCTGCGGAGCCAGAGGTCGGAGGTTCAAGTCCTCCCGGGCGTACCAATTCCTATGAATTTTTATATTCGCGAGTTTGCTCCTCATGACTACGTTTCCATTGCTGATATTGGCAATGCGATCTACCCCGACTATCGCTACAGCCCCGAAGAGATCCGCTACGACGACAAGCACTTCGACAAAACAAAATATCTCTTCAAGCGCTACGTCGCCGAAGTCAGCGGGCGCGTCGTGGGCTACGCTGAATATCACCACATGCCCAATATGTTCCATCCCCAAAAGTTTTGGATCTGGGTCGGCGTGCACCCAGAGTTTCAAAAGCAAGGCATCGGCCGGGCACTCTATGAGAAGATCATAAGCGACCTACGCGCCCTCAACGCCGTGCGCGCCCTCACCAGCGCCCGCGAAGATTACCCCCGCAGCATAGCTTTCTTACAGAAGAACGGCTTCACCGAGACGATGCGCACCTGGGAGTCACGCCTACCCGTAGCGACGTTCGACCTCAAGAAATTTGCGCACTATCTCGAGAGATTCTCAGCCCACGGCTTCACGATCACTACGCTTGCCGACGAGCTCAAGCGCGACCCCACCTGCCTCAAGAAACTCTACGAGCTTTATGAGCTCATCATGGAGGACGTCCCACACCCCGATCAGCACACACCCGTGGACTTCGAACACTTCTTGCGCTACAGCATCGAGCATCCCGACGCCATCGCCGAGGGGTACTTCATCGCCAAGGACGGCGAAAAATACATCGGGCTGAGCAACTTGCGCAAGAGCAAAGACGAGCCCAAAGACTTATATCAAGGGCTGACGGGAGTGCGCCGCGAATATCGCGGGAAGGGCGTGGCGATGGCGCTCAAGCTCAAGACGATCGAATACGCCCAGCGGCACGGCTACGCAGTCATCAAAACTTGGAACGAGAGCAACAACGCAGGGATGCTTGCGATCAACGAGAAGCTGGGCTTTGTGCGCCAGCCGGCGTGGGTGACGTTCGCCAAGGAGTTCTCATGACGCTCAAGGAGACGACGCTGCCGGTGTTGGAGCTAGAGGGCTCGCCCTACGAGCAAGGGCTGGCCCACGGCCGCTTCGCTCGCGAGCTGATCGCGCAGAACTTAAAGATCTATTTTTATCGCTTCGAGCGTGAGACCAAGCTTCCCAAGGCCGAAGTCTTGCGTCGTGCCGGGCTCTACCTGCGCGTGATCGAACAGTGTGCTCCCCAGTACGCCGAGGCGATGCGCGGCGTCGCCGAGGGCGCTCGTATAGAACTTCTAGAGATCGCGGCGCTCAACGCGCGCTACGAGCTGATCTACAGCGAGGAGACCCGCAAGGCCCTCGAGCACTCCGACGGCTGCACCAGCTTCGTCGTGCTACCCCAGAAATCTAGCAATGGGCACTTGCTCTTAGCGGAGAACTGGGACTGGATCCCCGATATTCAATGTCTGATCTTAAAGATCCGCGAGCCGGGAGTGCCCGAAATTCTGTGCTTCACCGAGGCGGGGATTGTGGGGGGCAAGATTGGGCTTAACGCCGCGGGCTTGGGGCTCGCTATTAACGGCCTGAACTCGGAGAAAGACAATTGGGCGCTGCTTGCTAAGCCCTTCCACGTGCGGTGCTGGGAGATCCTGCGCTGCCCAGATTTCGAGCAAGCCCTTCGAGTCGTCACCGAAGGCGAGCGCAGCGTCTCCGCGAATTTTCTCATCGCCCAAGCGCCCGATAGGGCTCTCGACCTCGAAACTGCCCCTACGGGGGTGAGCAGACTGCTCCCGCGCGACGGCTGGTTGGCGCACACCAATCACTTTATAGATTTGCGTTCCGCGGGGCTGACCCGAAATATTCATACTTCTAAGCGCCCAAGCACCGAGCAGCGGCTGGCCCGCGTGCAACATCTACTCCGTACAAGCTCTCAGCTCAGCTTGGAAAAAGCCTCAGAAGTCTTGCGCGACCACGACGACTACCCCTACTCGATCTGTCGCCATCCCGACGAGAAGTTCCCCCCGGAAGAACGCTATCAGAGCGTCGTCTCGGTCGTGATGGATCTCACAGAGAAGAGTCTTGCTATCGCGAGTGGGCCACCGTGCCAGCATGAGTATAGAACGCTGAAGCTTTAAGAGCCAAGCCCCTTCAGCAGCGCGTGAATGTTCTTCCCTAAATCTTCGACGCAGTAGCCGCCTTCAAGCACCCCAAACGTCGGAACCCCAAGCTTCTTCAGACGTTCCCCAATTCTGAAATACCCCTCCGTCGTCAGCCCTAGTGACGCTAACGGGTCTTTGTAGTACGTGTCGAACCCCGCTGAGATAGCGATCTGTTCTACCCCGCTCAGATCTATCGCTTTGAGCGCATCGTCGAGCGTCTGGAGATAGACTTTGTCCCCGCAATCGAAGGGCAACGGGTAGTTATAACAATTCTGCTCGGATCTCAAGCCCGTCCCCGGATAGTTGGGGAAGCTGTGCAGCGAGAGATAAATCACCTGAGGATCGCCGAGAAAGATCGCCTGCGTGCCGTCGCCGTGATGGCCGTCTATGTCGACGATCAGAGTCTTCTTGCCCGACGCCCGCACCGCGATCGCAATGTTGTTGAAGTAGCAGAACCCGGCGACGCGCTCGCGCGCCGCGTGATGCCCCGGCGGGCGCATGAGCGCAAAGCCGTTCACTCTCATGGCTTGGATCGCCGCGCCTGCCGAGAGCGCCGCGTACTCAAATATATTGGGATATCTTGGGGAATCGGGATCATAGAAGCGCAGCTTCTTCACGTCTTCGAGATGACGCTCGGAATGCACCCGCAAGAGATCTTCTTCAGCAGCGGGCTCAGCTAATACAAATTCATACCCTTGGGCACTCAAGAACTCATACGCTCGCTTGAGTCGTTCGGGGCTTTCGGGATGCCCTGGGGCTCCGTACTCCAAGCACTTAGGGTGCCAGATGATCTTCATCGCCCAAGAGTCTATACTGTCCTGGGCGATTTTGCCAGCGGCAGCATTGAAAAGATCCGCCGTTTGAGCTACACTATAAGTGGTTCGGAGAGGTGTCCGAGCGGACTAAGGGGCGTGCCTGGAGAGCACGTACCGGCGAAAGTCGGTCGTGGGTTCGAATCCCACCCTCTCCGCCAGGCTTCGCCTGGACCGTACATCTTCGCCGGCCATTGGCCGGCGAAGGCGTACAGTCCAGACGAAGTCTGGCAGGCGAAGTCTGGCTGGGGTCGGCCCGCTGCGGAGCGGCGGCGCAGGCCGTCGAACCCCGCCAGGCCCGGAAGGGAGCAACGGTAAGACGATCCCTGCGGGTGCCGCCTCTGGGGCGGGCCGATCCAAGCTCACTCGCAAAAGGAGGACCTATGCCGTCCATCAGTTGGCGAGCCCAAACCGTCCAAGCCTCGCCCATCCGCAAACTCAAACCCCTCGCCGACCAAGCCAAACGCGCCGGAAAGAAAGTCTATCACTTAAATATCGGGCAACCTGATATCCCTACACCAAAAGAGTATTTTGATGGCATCCGCCAAGCTGCTCAGGGCGTCCTCGCCTACAGCCCCTCCCAGGGGCTCGATGAAGCCCTCGACGCGCTTGCCGAATACTATCAGACGTTCGGGATTCCGCTCAGCCGAGACCAGCTCATCGTCACCACCGGCGGCAGCGAAGCGATCACGTTCGCCATGCTCGCCGTCACCGACGTGGGCGACGCTATCTTAGTCCCAGAGCCGTACTACACGAACTATAACTCCTATGCCCAGATCACGGGAATTCGGATCGTGCCCATCGAGACGCGCGCCGAGGATGGCTTCCGCCTCCCCGATAGAAAATCCATCGAGAGCAAGATCACCCCGAAGACAAAAGCGATCTTGTTCTGCAATCCCGGCAACCCCACCGGCGTCGTCTACACCAAGGCTGAGCTTGAGATGCTCGCGGAGCTCGCGCGGAAATACAATCTCTATCTTATCGCCGACGAAGTCTATCGCGAGTTCACGTATGATGGCGCCCAAGCGATCAGCGTGCTGCAGCTTCCGGGGATAGAAGATCGCGCAATCTTAGTTGACAGTATTTCGAAGAGATTTTCGGCATGCGGGGCACGGCTGGGAGTGATCGCCAGTAAGAACGCTTCGGTGATGGAATCGGCGCTCAAATTCGCGCAGGCGCGGCTGTCGCCGCCGACCCTCGAACAGTATGGGCTTATTTATCTGTTAAAGTCTTCGCGGTATCAAGATTTTGTGCGCCAGATGATCGCCGAGTTTCAGCAGCGCAGAGACGTAGTCTACGCAGAGCTTCAGAAGATTCCGGGGGTGAGCTGTCCCAAGCCCAACGGGGCGTTCTATATCATTGCGAAGCTCCCCGTTGAGGACGCGGAGCACTTTGCCCGATGGCTTCTGACGGATTTTGCTCTGGACAACGAGACGGTGATGCTCGCGCCAGCTGCTGAATTTTATGCAACGCCGGGGAAGGGCCGCGACGAGGTGCGCATCGCTTATGTGCTCAACGTGGACGCCCTCAAGCAAGCGATGAGCATCTTAAGAGAAGGCCTGCGAGCGTATACAAAAGTACGATGACAAATCTAAAGTTTTAACTGGTCTAAGAAATCCTTCAGTCGTTCGTAAGCCATCTTTGGTATGATATTAGGAGGCATGCGGCCAGTGCGCCCATGCGCAATCCAATTGCGATACTGTTGAACTTGCTTGACACCGCCCACGAGTTGTGGGTCGATAATTTCTTTATAGAGATCCAAAACCTCTTCGAAAGGCCAGTGTCTTGGCTTTGCAGGGCGTTCTTGTAAAATCCTTTGTTGCAAACGATTCCTTCTTTTTTGCTTAAGGGCTCTTTGAACGGCTTGCTCGAAATGATCAAGGACTTGTTGTTCGAAACTTGCCCAAAGTGCTACTACGGCGAGATCATCCAGCAGCTTATGTTCTGCTTGTTGAAGCTTCCGCGTTACTTCATCAAGAGGATCTGATTGAAAACTTTGTGGAATGAGCTTGAGGATAACATCAGAAGAAAGGGGGGCAGAAATAGAAATACTTTTTATTAGCCGGAGAGCTAGACGCAAACTATCCCGCGTTACTTCATACCACTCCCAGATCTCATCAAGAGGGCTCATGCAAATATCTCCTTGATAAGCTCCTCAAACACCTCCCGGTTAAAAGATTTAGCATCATCGAACCAGCCAGTTCTGCTCAAAAACCATTCTTTCGCACCTGGGCGGCGTATCAGGTAAAAGGTGCCTTGGGGGGATTCAATATCTACTCTCCCATCCATCCCTATAAAAGCTAGAGCTTTTGGTTTAATCTGCACTGTTATAGGGCCGAAATTGAGCTCCAACGCCGGCGCTTTGTATGTACCGAATACTTGTTCTGTGATGTTCACTTCATAAGGCCGAATTTTCAATCCCAGCTTCGTTACTGGTTGCAACCAAGCCTGGAGCTGTCGCATCAATTGGCTCAAATCTTGACGCCACTCTTTGAGTTGCTTGGCTTTGCTCTCTTCCCACCTATCATAGTACTCCCTTCTGGCCTTGAAAAATTCCACTAGATCTGCCATAGTGACTCCTTTCTCTCTTACTAGTTTATCGCGGTAACTTCTACACATCAACCCAACAGTAACGTTTGTTGTAACAGTGCTGCGTATGTGCTATAAAATCAACAATGAATAACAAGAAGAAGCAGCGTCTCGATCTTCTGCTTGTGGCGCGCGGGCTCTTCCAGTCGCGCGCTCAGGCCCAACGCGCCATCTCCGCTGGGCTCGTGCTCGTCAACGGACAAGTCATAGATAAAGCCGGAGCCCAAATCCCCAGCGACGCCCACATCGAACTCAAAGAGAAGCCACGCTACGTCAGCCAGGGCGGCCTCAAGCTCGAAAGAGCCCTGCACGTCTTTCAGATAGATGTCGCAGACAAAGTCTGCCTCGACGTGGGCGCCTCGACCGGAGGATTCACAGACTGCCTCCTCCAGCACGGAGCAAAAAGAGTCTATGCTGTAGACGTGGGCAAGGGACAGCTAGATTGGAAACTTCGCGCCGACCCCAGGGTCGTCGTCCTCGAAGGGCTCAACGCGCGGTACTTAAAGCCCGAACAGATCGGCGAACCCGTGGATATCGCCACCGTAGACGTCTCGTTCATCTCGCTGAAACTGATCCTGCCCCCGCTTAAAGAGATCGTCAAGCCCAAGGGCGATCTGATCTGTCTGGTCAAGCCCCAGTTTGAAGCCGGCCGAGAGCACGTCACACGCGGCGTCGTCAAAGATTCTTTCGTGCACCAGCGCGTTCTGGAAGAGCTTGCAAGCTTTGTGCAGACTCAGCTTGAGCTCTCGGTCGTCAACGCGACGCACTCCCCCATTAAGGGCCCTGCAGGGAATATCGAATTTCTTATGCACATCCGCAACGAACCCGGACAGAGCGCGCCCATTGACTGGGCGCGACTGGTCGAACACGCCCACAAAGAATTATAATAGCTTCATGGCCCAGCTTGTCTTCGATATCGAGACCGTGGGAATGCCCTTGGAATCCTTCGACGAAGCCCAACAGCAATATCTTCTGAAGTGGGCTGAGCGCGAGGAGACGCCTGAGCTTCAACACCGCAAGCGCGAAGAACTCATCAGTCAATTCAATCTTTACCCGTTCACAGCGCAGGTCGTCGCCATCGGGATGCTCAACGTCGAGAGCCGCAAGGGGCGCGTCTACTACCAAGCCCCAGCGAAAGAGTCCTGGCGCTCCGAAGACAATCTCATCGAATACGAGTCGGGCAGTGAGATCGAGATTCTAAAAAAATTCTGGGAGGACGTGCGGCTCTATAAGCAGCTCATCACCTTCAACGGCCGGAGCTTCGATTGCCCGTTTCTGATGTTGCGCTCAGCAGTCTTGGGCATCAAGCCCAGCCGAAATTTAATGCCATCGCGCTCCGACACAGAGCACATAGATCTCTTGGAGCAATTGACGTTCCACGGCGTGACGCGACGGTTCAATCTCGACTTTTACTGTCGAGCGTTTGGGATAGCAAGCCCCAAGGGGCGCCTCTCCGGCCCGCAAGTCAACCAACTCTTCGCTGAGGGGAAATACCGCGAGATCGCGCAATACTGCGCGGATGACGTGCGGGCGACGGCCGAGCTCTATCGGCGCTGGCGCGAGCTTTTAAGCTTCGAAGAATGAGAAGATGCTCATCGTTGGTCTAGCCGGAGGCATCGCCACGGGCAAGAGCCTCATCGCCCACGAGATCGCCAAACTCCCCGGCGTCGTCGCCGTTGACGCCGACAAGGTCGCGTGGGAGACGTATAAGAAGAGCACCGAGATCTATAAGAAGCTCATTGCACGCTTTGGCGAACAGATTCTCTCGGCAGACGGCGAGATCGACAAAAAGAAGCTGGGCGCGCTCGTCTTCTCTGACCCGCACGCGCGGGAGTTCGTCAACGCCACGGTCCATCCCGCGGTGCAAGAGTCCTTAGAGAAGATCGCGGAAGCGGAACGCGCCCGCGGCACAAAACTCTTAGTGATAGAAGCTGCGCTTTTGCTGGAATCGCCCCACGTGCGGCGCGATTTCTTTGATTATATTATTTTAGTGAGCGCCCCGCGCGACGCGCAGATTCATAGACTCATAACGCGCAGCAAGCTCTCCCCCGAAGAAGCCCGCCGCCGCGTGGAAGCCCAAACCCCACCAGAGCTGCTCGCCCCTCAAGCTGACTTCGTGCTCGACACCTCTGGGACTGTTGAAGAGACGCTGGAGCGCGCGCGCACGCTCTTCCAGTCGCTCTTAGCGCGCGCAGGGTGATCTCCGTCACACGCCCGTGTCCCTGGGAAACGTCTTGGGTTCGCACGCTGGGAGCGGACAGGGCTCCTCTCATTCCCTTGGCAAGCCCCGTATACTTGGGACGATCTTCTAAACATTGGCGGAAACCTCCGATCAGCAGCCCCCTGGCTCACGCACGGCCGGGGGGTCGCTCTTTTCAAGCTTCGCTTGACCTCCATCTTCGCCAACCTGCGGTTGGCGAAGGCGAACAGTCCAGACGAAGTCTGGAGGACATAAGTGCGGGTAAAAAGTGCCGGACTTCGTCCCGCTCAGGGGCAGGCTCGCTTCAAATTGACGTAGCTTCAAAGTACGATAAGCGCGCTATGAAGAAGACAAAGCGGGTCCAACGCTGGAGCGTCCTTGTGCTCATCATCGCGACGGCGGTGCTCATGGGGTGGTCCGTCTCCCGCCCCATGCCCCGCCCTCTCCCTGCCTTGCCGCCAGGGATCGCCCTCGCACAACTCTCTCCGCAGCCCTCCAGCTCCAATGAGCCAGGGGATGGCGCGGACTTCATTGACCCGCTGCGCTTCCCCGCTCGACCCCCGGCCAAAAGAATAGTTCCAAGTTCGAAGCTTCAAGTTCAAAGTTCAGAGACGGAAGCCCCAGCACACCGCCCAGCTCCGTCGGTCATCCCCGGACGCGCCATCCGTCTAGAACCGAAGGGCTCGCTCACCGTCTCGCTGTCGGGGCGAATCGAGTTCATCGCTACCCTCATCAATATTCATAAGGGCGACTGGCGCGTCATCGGCGAGCTCTACGTCACCAAGGGCGATGGGATGACCGAAAGACTCTTTGGCCCGCGGGCGATCCGCCTGGGGCCAGCTCAGACCCTGCGCCTGCCCGTGGGGTTTGGCGCCAAACGCTTCCCGCCAGGGCCTACGCAGTTTATGGCGGTCCTCAAAGACCAAGCCGGACAGGTCCTCGACCAAGCGATCATTACCTTCGAGCTTGGGCAGTGAAGTTCATCCCAGCTCAGGGTCGGCTTGGGAGACCAATCCCCATGCTGCTGCTTGGCGCGACCACGGCCGGGCACGCATCCCCTCAGCAGGATTGCACGTTGTCGAAAGCCCACAGAGGGGAGAGGCCTCCATCTCGTAGTGGAGCACGCGCTTGAGCGCGCGCTCAAGATGCTTCTTGAACTCCGGCGCCGCCGGCCCATACTGCCGCTCGATCTCCCCCAGCGCCGCCTCGGTCAAGCGCTGTAGAAAGAGCTCGATCCCGATGCCGTCGCGCAACCGAAAGCCCGCCATCGTCGCCTCCTTTCTCTTCTCACTGTAGCTGGGCTCTTGACCCACAACAATGTCGCCCGTCATGCTCACAGCTGCTGCAGATCAAAGCTTTTCTTGCAACGTGACGAAGAGCAGTTTTTCAGTTGGCCCAGATCATTGAGCCTTCGGCCCTAGCCGCGCTAGGATGGAACCGCTGGGAGTTGATCCCCATGATCGAAGTGCGGTTCCACGGGCGGGGCGGGCAGGGAGCGGTCGTCGCTTCGGAGATCTTAGCCACAGCCCTCTTCAAAGAGGGCAAATTCGTCCAAGCGTTTCCGGCGTTTGGCGTGGAGCGTCGCGGCGCCCCGGTGATGGCTTTTTTGCGATTCGATGACGCCCCCATCCGCCGACGGTGCCAGATCTACGAGCCCGATCACGTCGTCGTCCTCGACCCCACGCTGCTATTAGCTGTAGATGTCACCGCGGGGCTCAAGCCCCACGGGTCTATTCTTATCAACAGCGAAGCCTCTCCGGAGAGCTTCCCTGCGCTCAATAGATTTATTGTCGCGACGGTGCCCGCGGGGGAGATCGCCGTGGCGCACGGCTTGGGCACTCGCACCAATCCCATCGTCAACACCGCGATCTTGGGGGCGTTTGTGCGGCTCACGGGGTTTGTCAGCTTAGAGACCCTCATAGAAGCGATCGCCGAAAAGCTTCCGGAGCGCCAGCGCGAGCGCAACCAAGCCGCCGCCCGCGCGGCCTACGATGCCGTCAAGATCGCTGCGGCCCTCGAAAGGAGCGCACTATGAGAAAACCGATCGTCTTCACCAGCGAGCGCGAGATGCCCCCCATGGCCGTCTCGCTCGCCGATATGGGCCACAACCGCACTGGCAGCTGGCGCTATATGCGCCCGATCTATAGCGAAAAGATCGCGCCGTGCAAGAACGCCTGCCCCCTGGGCAACGATATCCCCAGAATTCTCTCTTTAGTCTCTGAAGGGCGCTACGAAGAGGCCTGGCGACTCTTCCGTCAAACTTCCCCGTTGCCCGGAGTCTGCGGGCGAGTCTGCTACCATCCGTGCGAGACCAAATGCAACCGCAAAGATTTCGACGAAGCACTCTCCATAGCTTCTATTGAGCGCTTTGTCGCCGATGCGTGCTTCGACCTTGAAGACAAAGTTTCAGAACGCCCGCGACGATCCGAGAAGATCGCGATCGTGGGCTCCGGCCCAGCAGGGCTGACCTGCGCGTATTTTCTAGCGAAAGACGGCTACGCCGTCACGGTCTTTGAGGCCGCCAGCCAACCTGGAGGAATGCTCCGTCTAGGAATCCCGCCCTATCGGCTCCCGCGCGAAGTCTTAAACCGCGAGATCGAGCTGATCGCCCGCTGGGGCGTGGAATTCCGCACCAACACCAAGATCGGACAAGATATAGATATCGAAAAGCTCTGGGAGCAGTACGACGCGCTCTTTATCGCTACGGGAGCGCACCGCAGCCGAGCGTTGAACATCCCTGGGGAAGAGCTTGCCCTGACGGGATTGGAGTTTCTCAAGGCCGTCAACGCCGGGCAGACTGTCCATATCGGGAAGAGAGTGCTCATCATTGGTGGGGGCAACACCGCGATGGACTGCGCGCGCACGGCGCTCAGACTCGGCGCCCAGCCCATCGTTGTCTATCGGCGCACGCGCGAAGAGATGCCCGCTATTGCTGAAGAGATCGAAGAAGCTGAGCACGAAGGGACGCAGTTTGAGTTCCTCGCCGCGCCGACAGCGATCTATCAGCGCGACGGCACGCTCGAGGTGCACTGTATCCGTATGCAGCTTGGGGAGCCCGATGCGAGCGGGCGCCGCCGCCCTATCCCCATCCCCGGCTCAGACTTTGTGATGCGGGCAGATTCCGTGCTCAAGGCCGTGGGCGAAGAGCCTGAGCTCTCGTTCTTATCTGAGCGCCTGGAGACAAGCGAAGGGATCGTGCTGGAGCGAGCCCAAGGGCTGCTGGAGCGCGCGGGGATCTTCGTCGGTGGCGACGCCCAGACCGGCCCAAGCACCGTCGCCCAAGCGATGCGCTCCGGCAGAGAGACTGCGTTTGCTATTATGCGATTCCTGCGCGGCGAGCGCAAGCCCAAAGCCCCTCAGCTCGACGAAGCCCTGCGCGTGAACTTCAGCTATTTTGCTCACAAGCCCAGAGTCGCAACACCCCAGCTCCCGGTCGCAGAGAGAATCTCGAGCTTTGCCGAGACGAAGCGCGCCCTCTCCGCAGACCAAGCGCGCGTGGAAGCCCAACGCTGCTTTTCGTGCGGGGTCTGCAACAACTGCGATAACTGCTGGGTCTTCTGCCCCGACGCCGCGATCACACGAAGAGACGGCACCTACGAAGTGAACTATGACTTCTGTAAGGGCTGCGGGGTCTGCGCCGAGGAGTGCCCTCGCAGCGTGATCTCGCTCGTCGAGGAGGAGCTATGACCCCTACGCTCACCGGAACGAAGAAAGTCGTCACAGGCAATCATGCGGTCTCCTACGGGGTGATGCTCGCGCGCGCCCAAGTGATCTCGGCGTACCCAATCACGCCCCAGACCCAAATCGTCGAGCTTTTGAGCGAGATGTGCGCCACTGGGGCACTCCGTGCTAAGTTCATCAAAGTCGAATCAGAGCACTCAGCGATGGCTGCGCTGATTGGAGCCGCGAGCGCCGGAGCGCGAACGTTCACGGCGACAAGTGCCCACGGCCTGGCACTCATGCACGAGATGCTCCACTGGGCCGCCGGGGCGCGCCTGCCCATCGTCATGGCCAACGTCAACCGCGCGATGGGCCCGCCGTGGTCCGTCTGGACCGACCAAAACGACAGTCTCTCCCAGCGCGACACCGGCTGGATGCAGGTCTACTGCGAGAGCAACCAAGAAGTCTTAGACTCTGTCATCCAAGCGTATAGAGTCGCCGAGCGGGTCTTCATGCCCGCGATGTTAGTGTTAGACGCGTTCGTGCTCTCGCACACTGCCGAGCAGATCGAGATCCCCGATCAGAGCTTAGTAGACGAGTATCTCCCGCCGTATCGGCCTATCTATAAGCTCGATCCCAGCGACCCACGATCGTTTGGGGCGCTCGCCCCGCCCGATGTCTACATGGAGCTGCGCTACAAGATGCACCAAGCGATGGAAGACGCCCTAACCGAATGGGCGCAGGCCGACGAAGAATTCTCTGAACTCTTCGGGCGACGCTACAGGCTGATTGAGCCCTATCGCGCCGATGATGCCGAGATACTGTTAGTGACGTCGGGGACGGTCACGAGCACCGCGCGGGAAGTCATTGACGAGCTGCGGGCGGAGGGCCGCTGGGTCGGATTGCTCAAGATTCGGGTGTTCAGGCCATTCCCCGCGCAACTCGTGCGCGAAGCACTGCGGAACGCTGAGAAAGTTGCAGTCATAGACAGAAATATTAGCTTTGGGATGGGCGGGATTTTTGCCCAAGAGATCAAGTCCGCTCTGTATAACAGCCCAGAGCGCCCGCCGATCTTTGGATTTGTCGCGGGGCTTGGGGGGCGCGACATCACCCCGAAAGTTATCAGAGAGATCATTGACTACACCGAGAGCCATGACGAACCCGAAGATTTGATCTGGGTGGGGGTGAAGCGATGAGAAATTTTACACTGCCATCTGAAGAGCTGATGGGCTCAGGGCATCTGGGCTGCCAAGGGTGTGGTGCAGCCCTGGCGATGCGCTACGCCCTCAAAGCCCTGGGTGATCGTACTATCGTGGTCATCCCCGCGTGCTGCTGGACGATCATCGCTGGGCCGTTCCCGTATACGTCACTCAAAGTCCCGGTGCTGCACACGGCGTTCGAGACGGCAGCCGTCGCTGCTTCAGGGGTGCGCGCGGCTTTAGACATTCAGGGCGACACCGAGACGACCGTCTTGGCCTGGGCCGGCGACGGCGGGACGTTCGATATCGGGCTGCAATCGCTCTCCGGGGCTGCCGAGCGCAACGAGAATATTCTCTATATCTGCTACGACAACGAAGCGTACATGAACACGGGGATTCAGCGCAGCGGCGCCACGCCCTACCTCGCGTGGACGACGACGACCCCCGAAAAGGCCCCAAAGACCGAACCCAAGAAAGATATCATGGCGATCATGGTCGCCCACGGCATCCCCTACGCGGCCACGGCCACGGTCGCTTACCCCGATGACTTCATCCGCAAAGTTCAAAAAGCAAAGAGCATCTACGGCACGAAGTTCCTGCACGTGCTGGCGCCGTGCCCGCCGGGGTGGAAGGCCCCCTCGGAGTGGACGATCAAGCTCTCGCGGCTGGCCGTGCAAACGCGCGTCTTCCCGCTCTACGAAGTCGAGCACGGAGAGCGCTATATTCTCAACGAGCCCAAGGAAGCGCAAGCCCTCCCCGTGAGCGATTATCTCAAGCTGCAGGGGCGGTTCAGCCACCTCAGTGAGAAAGATGTCGGAGCGATTCAAGAGCTCATCGAGAAGCGCTGGCAGAAGCTGCTGCGTATGGTGCGAGAATCGTCATGACGGAAGAAGCGCCGCTCACTGAGAAGAGAGAGCAGCATCGTGCGATGGTGCTGTCGGGCAACGAGGCGATCGCCCGCGGGGCCTGGGAGGCCGGCGTGCGCGTCGGCTGCGGGTATCCCGGCACCCCCAGCACTGAAATCTTAGAAGCCCTCGCTCAGTACCCCGAAGTCGATTGCGAATGGTCTACCAACGAGAAAGTCGCGCTGGAAGTTGCGATTGGGGCGGCGCTCGCCGGCGGGCGCGCCATCGCCACGATGAAGCACGTGGGGCTCAACGTCGCCGCCGACCCGCTCTTCTCGGTCGCGTATATGGGCGTCAATGCCGGGCTGGTCGTCGTCTCCGCCGACGATCCGGGGATGCACTCCTCTCAGAATGAGCAAGACAACAGACTCTTGGCTCGAGCCGCCCGCGTCGCCCTCCTCGAACCCTCGACCCCGCAAGAGTGCAAAGATTTTACGATCGCTGCTTTTGAGATCTCCGAGCGCTACGATACCCCCGTCATACTTCGAACGACGACGCGCATCTCGCACGGCAAGGGCCTCGTCACCCTGGGGGAGCGCCGCGAGGTCCCGCGCAAGCCCTACCGCAAAGATATCCTGAAAAACGTCGTGCTTCCGGCCCACGGGCGCGTGCGCCATCAGATTCTTGAGACCCAGCGCATCCCCGCGCTCGAGAAGGAAGCCGAACGCTGGGTTCAAATCTTTGAGGGCTCGGAGGACTTGGCTATTATCACCTCGGGGGCGGCCTTTCTCTATGTCCGCGAAGCCTTCCCAGAAGCAACTATTTTGAAGCTGGGCATGACCCACCCGCTGCCCAGAGCGCTCATCAAAAACTTCTGTCAGGGCAAGAAACGCATCCTCGTCATAGAGGAGCTTGAGCCCTATCTGACAGAACAAGTCCGCGCCCTGGGGATCTCTACAGAGGAGCTTGACCTCCCGCGTTTTGGCGAACTCTCGGTTGGGTTAGTGCGGCAGGCGGTGGAGCGCTCCCGCGACAGGGCCACCCCTCCTCCTGTCTCGCTCCCACCCCTGCCGCCACGCCCACCGATCCTGTGCGCCGGCTGCATGCACCGCGGAATCTTCTATGTGCTCAAACAGCTCGATGCGATCGTATCAGGCGACATCGGCTGCTATACCCTTGGAGCGCTTGCCCCTCTCAACGCCATGGACACGTGCATGAACATGGGCGCATCGCTCTCCATGGCCCATGGCATGGCCAAGGTCTTCTCCGAAGACGAGCGAAAGAGACTCGTCGCGGTCATCGGCGACTCGACGTTCTATCACTCCGGCGTCCCTGCGCTGATAGATATTCTCTATAATCGCGGCCAGATCGTGACGATTATCTTAGACAATCACACGACAGCCATGACCGGCCATCAAGAGCATCCCGGCACAGGGCGCACGATCCGAGGCGAGCCCGCTCCCGTTATTGATCTCGAATCGCTCGTCAAGGGCCTAGGGATGAAGAACGTCCAGCGCGTCGATCCTTACGATCTCTTAGCAGCGTGGCGCGCCGTTGACGAAGCCCTGCATCGTCGAGAGCCCTCGGTGATTATCGCCGACGCCCCGTGCGTGCTCAAGGAGAAGCGCCGCTTCGGCGAGATCGTCTCCGTCGATCACGCCAAGTGCACGGAGTGCTTCGCGTGCACCGAGCTGGGCTGCCCCGCCATAGAAGTCCAAGACGGCCATATCGAGATCAATAAGTTGCTCTGCATCGCGTGCACACACTGTCAACAAGTCTGCGCCGACTGCAACGCGGGGATTGATATTCCCCAAGTCCTCGAATTAGTGCACCAGAAGCGCTATGCCGAAGCTTTCACAGTATTGATGCGAGCTAACCCCTTCCCGGCGGTCGCGGGACGGGTCTGTCCGCACCCGTGCGACCACGAGGTCAACGCTCTAGGTTGGCCCCAAGAGAAGCTCTACGCTAAGCGTTACCCCGATCTAGTCCGAGAGTTCTCTACGCCGGGGCATCCGTCCAAACTCTCCGTGCGCGATATTGAAAGATTCTTGGGAGACTACGGGATCGAGCACTTCTCTGGATCAGAGTTTGCCCCAAGAGAAGAGCGCCCGCAAAAGATCGCGATTATCGGCTCTGGGCCGGCGGGGCTGTCCGCCGCGTTCTATCTCCGAAGGCGCGGCTTCCGCGTGACGGTCTTGGAAGCGTTGGAGCAGCCCGGCGGCATGATGCGCTATGGCATCCCCGCGTTCCGCTTGAGCAAAGAGATTTTAGACCGCGAGATCGATAGACTCCTGATGATGGGCGTCGAGATCCACTGCAACGTGACGGTGGGGCGCGACGTGAGCTTCGCGCAGCTCCAAAAATAGTATGACGCGATCGTCATCGCTGTGGGGGATTCGGCCCCTCAGGAGGTAGAGCTTGAGGGCACAGGGGAGATCCGCGAAGGGCTGCTCTATGGGGTAGATTTCTTGCGGCGCGTCAATCGCGGCCAAAGAGTGCATGTCGGTCGGAGGGTCGCGGTCATCGGCGGGGGAAACACCGCAATTGACTGTGCGCGCACCGCCCAGCGCCTCGGAGCCGAGGTCACCGTCTACTATCGTCGCACAGCTCAAGAGATGCCCGCGATCCGCGAAGAGATTGACGAAGCAATCTTAGAAGGGGTGCGCTTCGAATTTCAGACGAACCCCATCAGCGTAAGAGCCAGGGATGGGCGCGTCTGTGGACTCGAGCTCATTCGGATGCAGCCAGGGCCGCTCGAGAGAGACGGGCGCCGTCGCCCCGTGCCCATCCCCGATAGTGAATTCTCCGTCGAGGTAGACACGGTCATCTTAGCGATTGGCGAGCGAGCCGACTTAGAGTTTCTCCGGGGGAGTGGGCTTCAGTTCAAGGAGAAGATCCGGACGACGTTTATGGGGGTGACGTCGCTGCCGGGGGTCTTCGCCTGCGGCGATGTCGCCTTCGGCTACGGCACCGTGACGCAGAGCATTGCCACGGGGCGGCGCGTCGCGGAGGCCGTCGCGCGCTATCTCCATCAGAGAAGTACGCAGCGATGACAAAAAATATCGTCATAGTCGGGGTTGGTGGGCAAGGGTCTGTCCTAGCGGGGCAGATCATCGCGCGGGTGGCTGCGCTTGCGAATCTGTCGGTAGCGACGTCCGAGATCCACGGCATGGCCCAGCGCGGCGGCTCTGTCTGTTCTACCGTGCGCTACGGGAAGGACGTCATCTCCCCGGCTGTGCCCGAAGGCGCGGCCGATGTGCTGCTTGCGTTTGAAAAACTCGAAGCCCTGCGCTATCTGAACTATCTCAAAGTAGACGGCTTAGCGTTGGTCAACGATCAGCGCATCATGCCCAGTATAGAATCTCTCAAGCTGGCGCCCTACCCCGACGAGAAGACGATAGAAGCGACATTGCGCAGCCGGGCGGGAATTGTTCTGGTTGTGCCTGCCCTGGCGATCGCGCAAGAGTTGGGCCTTCCTGCGCTCGTCAACACTGTTATGCTCGGCGCCCTCTCGGTATTTCTCGATCTCCCTCATGAGAAGTGGCCCCAAGCGATCACCGAGTTAGTCCCGCCTAAGACCGTCGAGCTCAATATTTTAGCTTTTCAAGAAGGGCTGAGCTGGGCCAAGCGCATGAGGCCCTCAACCTCTCCCTAACCCTCTATTCCCTCCCCGGAGAGGGTTAGGGAGAGGTGAGAGGGAATGGGTGAGGTTGCCCTCTCCGCTTGCGGAGAGGGAACGGGTGAGGTAAGATAAGTCATCCGTGTGAAAGGAGGCGCTATGCCGTTCTCGTTACCACCGTTGCCGTATCCGTATGATGCGCTGGAGCCGTACATTGACAAGCTGACGATGGAGATCCACCACACCAAGCACCACGCGGGCTATGTCAACAACCTCAATAAAGCGTTGGAGTCCGCGCCGGAGCTCGCGAATAAGAGCTTAGAAGAGCTCTTGGCCAACAACTGCGCTATCGTCCCGGAGAAGATCCGCACCGCGGTGCGCAATCATGGCGGCGGACACATCAATCACTCGCTCTTCTGGGAGATCATGGGCCCCAAGGCCGGGGGAGAGCCCCGCGGCAAGCTCGCCGAGGCGATCAACCAGACCTTCGGGAGCTTTGAAAAATTCAAAGAGCAGTTTACGGAAGCCGCGTTAGGGCGCTTCGGCTCAGGCTGGGCTTGGCTCGTGCTTACCCCCGACAAGAAGCTCGAGGTCTACTCGACAGCAAACCAAGACAGCCCGCTCATGGAGGGCAAGATCCCCATCTTGGGGCTGGACGTCTGGGAGCACGCGTACTATCTCAAATATCAATATCGCCGTGCCGACTACGTGCAAGCCTGGTGGAACGTCGTGAACTGGGCTGCCGTCGAGAAGCGCTTCACTTCCATTTGATGGTGCAGCCGACAGGCTGCGTCTCTTTGAGATCGGGCTCTCTCCCCGCGAGCACGGCATCGAGCGCGTCCTTGAGATAGCGCTTCGTGACTTTTGCGGGGTCTTGGGGGTTGTCGTCGATCGTGCCGTGGTAGCGCAGCTTCATCGCGGAGTCGAAGAGAAAGACCTCGGGCGTGCGCTGAGCCCCATAAGCTCGAGCGATCTGTTGAGTCTCATCGTGCAGATACGGGAAGGGATAGCCCTTCTCTTGGGCGCGCTTGACCATATTGTCGAAGCTGTCCTCGGGGTACTTCGTCGGGTCGTTGGAGTTGATCACAAGAAACTGCACGCCCTTGGGCGCGTACTCGCGAGCGAGCGCGATCATGCGGTCTTCGTAGGCCTTCACATAGGGGCAGTGATTGCAGCTGAAGATCACCACGACGGCCTTCTTGCCCTTATAGTCTGAGAGCTTATAGATTCTGCCGTCTACGCCCTTCAGCTGAAAATCTGGGGCTTGGTCGCCGTAGTTGAGCATCGAAGATCACCTCCGTGTTGTGGGAGTATAGCAGAGGGGAAGGAGTTCGTCAAAGGGCTTGGGAGAGCAGCTTGAAGGAGGCCACGAGCAAGACGATCCCCAGCAGGCGCTGCAGCCACACGGGCGAGAAGCGCCGAGCCCCAAGATGCGCGCCCAGCCCCCCTCCCACAAGCACGGCAGTCACCAACGGCCCCAGCAGCGCCCCGTTGAGGCTCCCCCGAAGGCTGTGGGCCAGCAGCCCACTGGCTGAATTGACCACGATGAACGCGCTGGAGAGGGCTGCCGTCTGCTTGGCATCGGCCCAGTTGAGGAAGAGCAGCAACGGGCTCAGGAAGATCCCCCCGCCCACCCCCGTCACCCCCGCCAGAACCCCCAAGATAAACCCCAGCACCAAGCCTGCCGGCCAGAGCAGGCGCGGCTCCGCGGCCCACCGAGGACGAACCGCGCGCCCCAGCCCCAGCAGACGCAGCCCCGCCCCAAGTAGCCCTATGCCCAACAGCAGCGCAAACACGCGCGAGCCCACCGTCACCGAGCCTCCCCAAAACGCCCCAGGTATCGAAGTGAGCACGAAGGGCAGCAGCTTCCTCCCCGAAAAATACCCCGCCCGAAAATAATTCCAAAAGCTCATGCCCGCTACGATGAGATTGAGCACCAAGGCTATGGGGACCATCTCCTCGCGCGGGAGCCCCACGAGCACGGAGATCCCAAGGTACCCCGAAGCCCCACCATGCCCCACCGCCGCGTATAAGCACGCGACGACACAAAACGACGGTACCAGCACCCACAGCGCCGTCAGATTCATTGATATCCGTGAGGATGGGGGGCTCTGCGCATCACGGAGAAGATATGGAGCACTGCGGGGAAGAGCGCCTCGTAGGTCTCCTTGGCTCCGCGCGTGCTCCCCGGCAGCGTGATGACGAGAGTGTTCTTGATCAGGCCGGCTAGGCCCCGCGAGAGCATCGCATAGGGGGTGCGGCGCTGGCCATAGGCCCGCGCGGCCTCCATCACCCCGGGAACCTCGCGCTCGATCAAGGGCCGCAGGGCCTCGACCGTCCGATCGGCTGGCCCAAGCCCCGTGCCCCCTACCGTCAGCACGAGATCAATATTGTGAGCGACAAGCTGGCGCACCCGCTCCTGCAGCAGCTCTTGATCATCGGGGAGGATCTCATAGCCCACGACCTCGACGCTCTGCTGGTGGCGCAGCGCTTCCACGATCGCTTTGCCGGCGCGGTCCTCTTGCTTGCCCGCGGCCACCGTGTCCGAGAGCACGAGCACATGGGCCTTCACCGGCGGGGAGAGCTGCACCTGCCAGTCGCTCTTGCCCCCGCTCTTGCTCAGCACCCTCACCGAACGAATCTCGATCTCTTGGGTATGGGGCTTGAGCATATCGTAGAGGGTGAGGGCAGCGACGCTAGCAGCGGTGAGGGCTTCCATCTCGACCCCCGTGGGGGCGATCGCCTTGGCCGAGGCGCGAATGCGTACCCCAAGCTCCTCAAAGAGATAGCTGATCTCCACATGGGTGAGCGGGAGGGGATGGCAGAAGGGGAGCAGTTCCCAGGTGCGCTTGGCCGCCATGATCCCTGCGGCGCGCGCGACTTCGAGGGCATCGCCCTTCTCCGTGCGCCTCTCCCGCACGAGCAGTTGGGCTTGCGGAGGCATGGCCACAAACGCCTCGGCGAGCGCCTCGCGCAGCGTCTCGATCTTCGCAGTGATATCCCTCATGGGCCAGACTTTGCCAGACTTCGTCTGGACTGTACGCCTTCGCCAGCCATTGGCTGGCGCAAACTTCGCTTGACGTTCATCGTGCCGCCGCAGGCGGCACGGCGAACGGTCCAGGCGAAGCCTGGTCAAGAGAAGCTTGTCCAGGTGAAGCCTGGAGGGGCGTCCCCTCCACAAAGCGGCTCTCCCCGCTGAGAAGGTGCTCCTCCTTCCAGATGGGGGCGCGCCGCTTGAGCTCTTCGAGAGCGTAGCGGGCGGCCTCAAAGGCCGGACCACGATGCCCCGCTCGCACCACAATGATCACACTGGGCTCGCCCAACGACAGCTTCCCGACTCGATGCCGAATGCGGCAGCGCCGCACCTCAAAACGTTCTAGAACTTCTTGCTCGATCTCTTGCAATACCCTTTCCGCAAGCTCCACGTGCGCCTCATACGTAACGGCGTGCACGGCTTGGCCCTCGGTGGTATCCCGCACGGTGCCCACAAAGATCACGAGCGCGCCCGTGCTATGGTCCTCCGTCTCCCGCACGAGCTCCTCGAGATCTAACGGCTCTTGACAAATCCATCGGCCCATTCTACCCTCCGCTGACTGGGGGCAAGATGGCGACAGTGTCGCCATCGTGGACGCGATGATCCCTCCCCACGATCCGCGCGCCGATAGCACAGGCGACGCTGGGCAAGCTCCCTCGCACCTGGGGGTATCTCTCCGCCAAAAGATCAAGGAGCTCCTCCACGGTCAGCTCATGGGAATCCACAGCAAGCTCGTGCTCGCCCGCCCCGATCGTGCGCTTCAGTCCTCCGTAGAAGACGAGCTTGACGCGCATGCCGATCACCCTCCCAACCTCGACATGACCGTGTGGGTCTGTTGCCCTTCCGCCCAGTGGTGTCCCGCGGGCTTGATCCGCACCGCCTCCAAGAAAGCTCTCGCGATGGCGTCCCGGTCGCGCCGCCGGATGCTAGCGCGCATAGAGATGTGGAGGTCATACGCCAAGCATGGGCGCAGCTCGCCGGTGGCCGTCAGCCTCAGCCGGCTGCAGCTGTCGCAATATTTATTCGAGATGGGCGTGATGAACCCGACCTTGCCGGGGGCGCCGGGCACCTGCCAATAGCGGGCGGGCCCGTTGCCCCGCTCCGCCACCGCTACCAGCCCATATCGTTGGCTGAGGCGCTCGCGCACCTCAGACAGATTGAGATACGACCCCACGCCGTCTAAGCTCAGCGCCTCCCCGATGGGCATCAACTCCAGAAAGCGCACACAGACGGGGTACTTGAGGGTGAGCGCAAGGAGCTCCTCGATCTCGTCGTCGTTGAAGCCCTTGAGGATGAGCGCGTTGATCTTGACGGGCTGCAAGCCAAGCTCAAGCGCCGCTCGGATGCCGCGGAGCACCATCTCCAGAGAGCCAAAGCGCGTGAGCTTGGAGAACCGCTCAGCCTTGAGGGAGTGCAAGCTGACATTGACCCTGGTGAGGCCGGCATCTTTGAGCGCGGGGGCGAAGCGCTCCAGCAGCAGCCCATTGGTCGTCAGGGAGATCTCTTTGGTGGTGGTCTGCTCGCGGATCATCTGGATGAGCGTGGGCAGATTTCTGCGCACGAGAGGTTCGCCGCCGGTAATCCGCACCCTGTCGATGCCCAGCTCGTTGGCGACCTGCACCACCAGCACGATCTCCTCAAACGAGAGGATCTCCTCCGAGGAGTGGAAGCGCCTCAGATCAAGGGGCATGCAGAAGAGACACCGCTGATTGCAGCGATCGGTGACGGAGATGCGCAGATAGTTATGGACTCGACCGAAGCGGTCAATAAGCATAGCGAAAAAAATTATAACGTCTTGTGGGCTTAGAGTCCAATGTATTGGGAGTACCAGCTGCGGGCGCGCGCGATGTCTGATGTCCCTGTGATGATGGCCCGGCCGTCGGCAAAGAGCACAATCTGGAGTTCCCCCCTGCGGAACCGCAGAAGATATTCGTTCACGAAGACCTCCCCCACCGCGCGCAACCTCGCCGCAAGAGCCTCAAGATCGAGCGCCCCAGCTCGCGCCGGGCGCACCTGGACGGCATCGCGGCCGCACAGCGTGACCGCCCCCCCGCCCCCAGCCTCCAGATACTCAAAGCGCCTCAAAGCACACGCCGGACAATCATCTCGACGACCCACAGCAAACCACTGCCAGGCGTTCTCCCAAAGATCTATATAGAGCACCCCAGCGTTTGGAGAACCCACCCCTGCGAGCACTTTGAGAGCCTCCGCGGAGGCAACAGAAGCGATGACACCGGGAATACTGTTGATCACGCCGCTCGTCTCACATGTGGGCAGTGTGCCGGGCTGTGGCGGCTTCTGATAGAGGCAGCGCAAGCAGGCTGTCTCGTGCGGGATGATGGTCATGGTGACCCCATAGCCCTCCACCGCCGCGCTGTAAATCCACGGGATGCGCGCCTTGACGCAGAAGTCATTGATGAGCAGCCTCGTCTCGAAGTTATCCGTCGCGTCGAGCACGAGGTCCACATCCCCCAGCAACGACTCTATGTTCTCGGGGTTCAGATCAGCTACGAGGGCTTCCAGAGCTGCTTGAGGATTGACCAGCGACAACCTCCTCCAAGCGGCGATGGCCTTGGGCAGACAAGCCTCTGCATCTTCACTCTCATAGAGAGCTTGGGTGTGGAGGTTCTCCCGCTCCAGGAAGTCTCGATCGATAAGCCGCATAAACCCCACGCCCGCTCGGACGAGCCTCTCCGCCAGCACGCTGCCGATCGCTCCCAACCCTACGAGAGCTACGCGCGCGGCGCGCACCCTCGCCTGCCCACAATCCCCAAGAAAACGCATCTGACGCTGGTAGTGCATCGCTCTATCATAGCAGCTGGAGCGCAAGAGCTTCAACTGGTACAATAAATCGCCATGAACAAGCCCACGGTGACCATCGAGTACTGCGAGGAGTGCATGTACCTGCAGCCGGCGCTGGAGGCCGCGCACACGATCTTGACACGATACGCGGATCGGGTCGGAGCCGTGATCCTGAAGCCCGGACATGGAGGGATCTTCCGGGTCACCGCGGACGGCGCGGTGATCATCGAGATGGGCGACGAAGGCCTGCCCACCGCCGAGAGAGTCGCGCAAGCTCTCGAACAAGCTTCGCTTGACGTTCATCTTCGCCAGCCAATGGCTGGCGAAGGCGAACGGTCCAGGCGAAGCCTGGCCCGACGCGGCTTATTCTTGGGGCGCTTCCAGCCCTACCACAACGGCCACCACGCCGTGATCAAACAGATCCTCCAAAGCCAAGAGATAGACGAGCTGATCATCGCTATCGGCTCGGCTCAGGAGAGCCATACCCTCAAAGATCCCTTCACCGCCGGGGAACGCATCCTCATGATCACCAAAGCCCTCCACGAGCTCAAGCCCTCGATCACGACGTACGTGCTCCCCATCGAAGATATTGCGCGCAATTCGCTCTATGTGGCGCACATTCGCAGCCTCACCCCGCCGTTTGAGATCGTCTATTCCAACAACCCCTTAGTCCAACAGCTCTTCGAGGAGCGCGGGATCGTCGTGCGCGCGCTGCCCTACGTCGAGCGCGCCCAGTGGGACGGCACAAAAATTCGCGAGCTGATGCTCCAGGGCGATCAGTGGAAAGAGCACGTCCCGGCGGCGGTCGCCCAGGTCATCGAGGAGATCAACGGCGTGGCCCGACTGCGCCGCATCTGCCAGAGCGATAAACCCTATGCTGAACGTCCCTGTGCGAGAGAATAAAAAGCTCGAAGCGGTCGTGGCTCGCATCAATGGCCACGTCACCCTGAACACGTATTGGTACTGCTCGAACATCAACGCGATTGATAGACTAGGGATCAACGATCACGGCCCGGTGCATATTCGCATCGTCGCCAATCTCGCCCTGAAGATCTTGCGGATGCTCATGGAGGCAGGGGTGCAGCCCAGCGTCGAGAAGCACCATAAGCTCACCAAAGACGACGCGGAGGTGATCGTCGTCCTCGGGGCGTGCCTGCACGATATTGGGCATATCGTGCATCGTACCAATCACGAGCCGTTCTCGGTGGCGTTGGCGGCCGATCTGTTGCCCGACCTTCTGAGAGATATCTACCCGGAGCGCGAGCGCGCTATTATCACTGCAGAGGTGTTGCACGCGGTCTACGCGCACGAGACCGAAATCGAGCCGCTGACGGTCGAAGCTGGGGTCGTCAAGATCGCGGACGCTTTAGATATGGAGGAGGGGCGAGCGCGCATTCCCTTTAAGGCGGGCTCGACCACGATCCATGCCGTCTCGGCATTAGCGATTGAAGACGTGCAGCTGCGCAAGGGTGAAAAGCGCCCCATCTGCATTGAAATAAAAATGTCCAACTCCGCGGGGATCTTTCAGATTGACAATCTCTTGAAGGAGAAGCTGCGGCACTCCGGGCTTGCGGAGTACTTTGAGATTCGCGCCGAGATCGCCGGGGAGGAGAAGAAGCTCATCGAGCGCTACGAGCTGTAAGGCTCCACGGCCACTTGCAGCAGGGAGCCGACTCGCTATAATGCCCCCGTGGTGAGAGAATTTCTCCTTGGGTTTTTGAGCAGCGTCGTCCTCACGGCGCTCGGCCGATATATAGCCCCGCGACTGGGCCTGCTCGATTCTCCCGATGACACGCACAAAGCCCACGGGCGCACGGTGGCGCTTGGCGGCTGGGCGCTGGCCGCGGCGGCCTTGCCAATCCTCGCGGGGCTGAGCGCCATCGAGATATGGAAGCTCGCTCTGGGGAGTTTCGTTGCGCTGGGCGTGGGCCTCCTTGATGATCGCTTCGGACTGAGCCCAAAAGCCAAGCTCTTGGGGCAGGTGCTCAGCGCCGCGGTCGCGGTGCTCATCGCTGGGTGGACGGTGCAGTCCGTCAGTCTCTTTGGGGTTGAGATGGCTCTTGGGTGGCTGGCGATCCCGTTTACGCTCTTTTGGATCGTCGGGGCGATCAACGCCTTCAATCTTCTTGATGGCCTCGATGGCCTGGCTACGGGCGCGGCGGCCATCATCTTTGGGGCAGCGGCGCTTCTTGCGCATCAAGCGGGCAACAGCGCAGTGCTCGCACTGCTGGGGGGATTTGTCGGGATCTTGCTGGGCTTTCTATCTTTCAACTGGGCACCGGCGAGGGTCTTCTTGGGCGACGGCGGGACGCACTTTGTGGGGTATTGGCTTGCTCTTCTCTCGATTCAAGCGACGCAAGCTGGGCTGAGCGCCCCGCGCGAGGTGCCACTGCTCTCCCCGATCTTCCTGCTGGGCGTGCCCATCGCGGACACCGTGTGGGCGATCGTGCGCCGGCTCAGAGAGAGAAAATCGATCTTGCAAGCCGATCGCGGGCATGTGCATCATAAGCTCGTAGCGATGGGGCTGAGCGACCAAGCGGCCGTGCTCATATTGTACGGGGCGGTGGCGATCACGTGCGCGGTGGCTGTAGCCGCGAGGTTGCTTGCTCCCCCTGCGGCCCGCTAAAGTATAAAGGGTGATCTTGATGGAGCTGAAGACCGTCACCATCGAAAAGCCCGCGGACGTCAATTGTATCTTAGGGCAGGCGCATTTTATAAAGACTGTTGAGGACATTCACGAGGCGCTCGTCAGCGCCGTGCCCAAGATTAAGTTTGGGCTGGCGTTCTGCGAGTCCTCCGGGCCGGCGCTCGTGCGCTGGAGCGGCACCGATGCAGAGATGATCGAATTGGCGAAGAAGAACGCCCTGGCCATCGCCGCCGGGCATAGCTTCATTATATTCTTGAGAGACTGCTACCCCATCAACGTTCTGAATGCCGTCAAGAACGTTCCCGAGGTCTGTCATATCTACTGTGCCACGGCCAACCCCGTCGAGGTAGTGCTCGCGGAGACGGCGCAGGGGCGCGGCATCTTGGGCGTGATTGACGGGGTCAAGTCCAAGGGCATCGAAGGCGAGAAGGAGATCGCCGAGCGCAAGGAGTTCCTGCGCAAGATCGGCTACAAACTGTGAATCACGGAAAGCCCGGAAAGGCCACGGATGACACGGAAGGTGTTTTCGTTCCGTGCTTTCCGTGGCGCTTTCGGTGACTTCCGTGATTCACCCCTTCAACAGCTCTCTCGCAATGATGAGCTTTTGGATCTCGCTAGTGCCCTCGTAGATGCGCGTGATGCGCGCGTCACGATAGAGGCGCTCGACCTTGTAGTCCCGAATGTATCCGTAGCCCCCGTGGATCTGCAGGGCCTTGTCGGTCACTTCGCTGGCAATCTCAGCCGCGTAGAGCTTGGCGATCGAAGAGTCCATAATATAGTCGAGCTTGTGGTCCTTCTTCCAGGCGGCTTTATACGTCAACAGCCGCGCCGCCTCGACCTTCGTCTTCATCTCGGCGAGCATGAACTGGATCGCCTGGAACTCGCTGAGAAACTTCCCAAAGGCCTTGCGCTCTTTTGAGTATTTGAGCGCTTCATCGAGCGCCGCTTGGGCGATGCCCACCGCTTGTGCAGCAATGGCGATCCTCCCGGAGTCGAGGGTGACCATAGCGACCTTGAAGCCGCGGTTGAGCTCGCCAACGAGATTCTCTTTGGGGACCTTGCAGTCCTCAAAGAAGAGCTCGCAGGTGCTCGTGCCCCGGATGCCCAGCTTGTCTTCTTCTTTGCCCACGGTGAACCCCGGCGTGCCTCGCTCGACGATGAAGCAGCTGACGCCGCGGTTGCCCGCGGCCGGATCGGTGAGCGCAAAGACCAGAAAGATATCAGCGAATCCGGCGCTCGTGATAAAGCGCTTCGATCCGTTGAGGACGAAGTAATCCCCCTTGACGACGGCAGTGGTCTTCATGCCCGCGGCGTCGGAGCCCGACTCCGGCTCGGTGAGCGCGAACGCTCCAAAGCGCTTGCCCGCCGCAAGATCGGGCAGATACTTTCTCTTCTGGGCTTCGCTGCCAAACTCGACCAAGAGCGTATTACAGAGGGAATTCTGCACGCTGAACGCCGTCGAAGTCGAGGCGCACGAGCGCGACAGCTCCTCCATGACGACCACATAGCTGAGCATATCCGCGCCGATGCCCCCGTACTCCTCGGGGACGGTCATGCCCAGATACCCAAGCTCGCCAAGCTTCTTCAAGATCTCCAGCGGGACGCGATGCGCACGATCTATCTCTGCGGCGATGGGCTCAAGCTCTTTGAGCGCGAACTCACGGGCCGACTTGCGGAAGAGCTCTTGCTCAGGCGTGAGGGAGAAGTCCATAGGCACCTCGCTTGCAGGTCACTGTTGCAGAGAGATTGACTTCAATTCTACAGGGACGACAGGACGATCGCCGGGGCCGACCTCGACCTGCCCGATGGCCATGACGACCTCCAGTCCCTCGATCACTCTGCCGAAGATCGCGTACTTGCCGTCAAGGTGCGGAGCGGGGCCGAGGGTGATATAGAACTGGCTCGTCGCGCTATCGGGGTCTTGGGAGCGAGCCATCCCTACGATCCCCGCGCGGTCGTGCTTCAAGTCCGGATGAATCTCTAATTTGATGCTCCTCTCCGAGCCGCCGCGGCCGGTCCCCGTGGGATCGCCCGTTTGGATGACAAAGCCCGCGACAACGCGGTGGAAGATCATATTCTTATAGAAGCCGCGATTGACTAACTCTATGAAGTTCTGTACGGTGTGTGGGGCTTTGTCGGCAAAGAGCTCGATCTTGAACGTGCCCATGCTCGTCTCGACGATAGCCACAGGGTTGGTGCTCACGCTGGGTGGAGGCGGCGGAGACGGTGGCGGCGCGCTAGGTTGGGGGGTGGGCGGTGCAGAAGAAGGAGGCGGGGTCTTGGGGCTTTCCGCCTGCTGCCCTGACTTCGGCCCGCCGCAGCTTATTAAGAGCATTGTGCCTACCAAGAGCACGAGAGCAAGAGCGCTGATCCTCACCGTCTTGGCCTCCTTCGGATACGAATCGCTCTATCTTACGATGTTGGAGAATGGTGCGTCAAATTCACTTGACGCGGCAGCCGTTGGGCACAGGGCGCTGGAGCGTCACCAGAGCAAGCTGAGAGGAGTCATCCGTGCTGGCGGCCAGCAACATCCCCTGCGATTCGATCCCGCGGATGACCGCGGGCTGCAAGTTCGTCACGACGACGATCTGCTTTCCGATCAGTTCTTCTGGGGTGTAGTGCTTGGCGATCCCCGCGACCAGCTGACGGTGTTCGCTTCCCAGATCTATCTGGAGCTTGAGCAGCTTCTCTGTGCCGGGGACGCGCTCCGCGCTCAGAATGGTTGCGACGCGCAGCTCAATCTTCTGAAACTCTTCGATGGTGATCACAGTGGACCTCCTTGGTGTTGGGTTTGTCGGATCTCTTCGAGCATCTCTACGGCTCTGCGCAGGTGCGGGATGACGATCGACCCCCCTACGATCAGGGCGACATTGAACGTTTCAAAGAGCTCCTCGTCGGTGACGCCGAGCTTGGCGCATTGTATTAAATGATACGAGATGCAGTCATCGCAGCGCAAGACCATAGAGGCGACTAAGCCCAAAAGCTCTTTGGTCTTCGCGGGGAGCGCCCCATCCTGGTAGGCTTGGGAGTCGAGCGCGAAGAACCTCTTGATCTGAAGGTTCCCGTGGGCGAGGATCTTCTCGTTCATCTTCTGGCGGAACTCTTGGAAGCTTTGGAGCCGACCGGGCATATGACCTCCTTTCTGAGAGATTCAGACTATTGTAGCGAGCGATTGACTTGTGGGCGAGCTTGTCGTAATCTGTCTGTAGAAGGAGGCGCTATGAGCTGGGAAAGACTCTCTTCGCCCGTGGCGTTCTTGAAGCAGATGCTCGGTGCTCTTCCTTGCGAGAATGTGCTGAGAGAGTACGAAGCGTTTTGGGAGACCGAGGGCAAGCCGATCTCGGAGACGATAGACCGTTCCGGCACACCGTGGCTGAGGATGTTCGATCGCTTCGGCAGGCGCATAGACGAGATTCTCTTTCCCCCAGAGTATTGGAAGCTGCTGCGTCGAGGGTATAAAGACGGGATCGTCTGGCGCGTCTTCGAAGAGAAATCCCTGATCTCGTCGTATCTGTTGGGCTATGTGACGTCGTTTTACGATCCGGGGCTCTATTGTCCGTACACGGTCTCGCTGGCTACGGCGGTGCCGCTAGAAAAATATGGGTCTGAGGGCGTGAAAGCTCGCTTTCTCCCAAGGCTCCTAGAGCGGGATGAGTCGGTCTGGCAGGGTGCAACGTGGATGACCGAAGTGAAGGGCGGTTCGGACCTGGGCGCGGCCGTCGAGACGATCGCTCAGCCTGCGGGGGATCATTGGCTGCTCACGGGCGAAAAATACTTCGCGAGCAACGTTGGGGCGGAGCTCGCTGTCGTGGCAGCTCGCCCGCAAGGGGCTCCCAAGAACGTTCGTGGGCTTGCGCTCTTCTTGCTCCCCAAATACCGTCACGATGGAACCCTCAACTATACGATAAGAAGACTCAAAGATAAGATCGCCACGCGCTCCGTGCCCACCGGCGAGGTCGAGCTGAAAGAGAGCGAAGCGTATCTGTTGGGCAAGCTCGAATGGGGCGTCTATCTGATCTTAGAAGTGTTGAATCTCTCGCGGGTGGCCAACAGCATCGGGAGCGTCGCGCTCATCCAGCGGGTGCTTGCGGATGCTTTGAGCTTCGCGCAGCAGCGCACAGCGTTCGGGAAAGAGATCATCGGGCACCCACTGCTTCGCAAGCAATTTGAAGATCGCATAGCGCAGCTTGAGAGCGCGTTTGCGCTGGCGTGGGAGGCCGTGACGCTCTTAGATCGAGTCTGGCGCCAGACGCCGCCGTACTCCGAGCAGTATCATCTCTTCAGATTGATTGCGCATCTTGCGAAGTATTGGACAGCGGAGCTCGCGGCGCAGACGGCGAAATGGGGCATGGAGGTCTACGGGGGAATCGGGACGCTCGCGGAATTCAGCATGGATCGCTGGCTGCGCGAAGCGATGATTCTCTCTATTTGGGAGGGGACGCCGCACCGTCAGATGCTCGACGGCTTGGAAGTGATGGAGCGCAAGGGCGCGCACAGACTGCTCTTTGAGCATCTGAAGCCGATGGCTGATTCGGCTGCGCTCTCGCAGATGGCGACCCGCGTCGAGAAGTATCTCGAGCTCTCTGCTGAGGAGAAAGAAGCTCAGATCGAAAGGCTCTTTCGCGATCTGGCGAGTTTTACCGCTAGAGTGCTCCACGCAAAATATGAAAAAACTTCCGCCGCGCGCGCTGCGTAAGGGGACGCCGACCCCGGAAGAGATCGCAGCCATCCCGCGCCAGCCCATTAGCTTCGTCTTAGACAACGTGCAAGACACGTTTAACGTCGGGGCGCTCTTCCGCGTCGCTGATGCCGTCGCTGCAGAAAAGATCTATCTCTGCGGGCAGACGCCCACGCCTCCCAATCCGCGCATCCACAAAGCGGCCGTGGGCACCGAGCAGTGGGTGCCCTGGGAGTATCACCCGAATATCGTCTCGTTGATCCGAGAGCTCAAAGCTCAAGGGAAGACGATCATCGCTGTGGAGCAGCACCCCAACAGCGTCTCGTACGCAAAGCTGAGCGCTCGGTTTCCGGCGGCGCTGGTGGTGGGCCATGAGACGCACGGCATCTCCCAAGAAGTCTTGGCTCTTGCGGACGTGATCGTCGAGCTCCCCATGTTGGGGGTGACGCGCTCGCTCACGGTCGCGGCGGCAGCGGCTGTGATCGCGTATAAATTGCTCGAAAGAGCGCACTAAGGCAAATGTTCAAGATCGTCTAAGTCTTTGTACCTGCCGGCGGCTCTTTTGTTGGCTTTGAGATGATCAAGACTAATGATGTTAGCCTGGACGTCATCGAGCACAGCTTGTGTTCGAGCGGCATAGCATTCCTCGAAAGTCACTCCGGAAGCCGATGTCACGATCTCTATACGAAATGGCGGCGCACCCATGCGGATCACTTGGTTCTCCTTGAGAAACAGCTCTGGGGAGAGCTCTGGGACGTCAAAGCCAAATTCTTTGATAGCTGCCACGAGCTTCTGAGCATTCTGCGGGGTCCGTGCAACCCAGATATCTAGATCGCCGGTGGCTCGCGGGTAGCCATAATAGCCAACAGCATAGCCCCCTACTATCAGATACTCAACGCCGTGGGAGTTCAGCAACTTCAAAAATTCTTTGAAGTCTGACGGTAGCGTCGGTATAGCCATAGATCGTTTGTCGGATGAGCTCGAGGGCTTGGAGGCGCTCGATAGGGGTTTTGGAAAACCAATATGCTTTATCGTCGGACTCGTCGTCGAGAGATGCAACCGAAAACGCTGTTCTGTCTATTCTGCTGGGGGTGCTCATAGCTTTTTATTGTACGGTATTCGGTCCGTCAGTTCTACCTCCCTTGAAACTTCGGGGCTCTCTTTTCGATGAACGCTTGCAGACCCTCTCGCACATCGTGCGTCTGCACCGCTAACGCTTGGGCGTGAGCTTCGTAGTGCATCACGTCGTGGAGCGTCATCTGCAGTCCGCGGTTCATGCCGAGTTTCATCAAGCCCAGCGCGACCGTCGGGCCTTGAGCAAGACGCTTGGCCCACTCGTCGGCTACGCGAAGCAACTCTGTTTTCGAGACGCACTTATTCGCTAACCCCAGCTCGACCGCTTGCGGACCATAAATCTTTTCAGCGAAGAACGCAAGCTCTTTCGCCTTGTGCAGCCCAACAATCCGCGGGAGCAAGAAGAGCCCGCCTGCGTCTACGACTAAGCCGCGCTGCGCGAAGATCTCGCAAAAGTACGCGTCTTCAGCGATCAACACCAGATCGCACGCGAGGGCTAACTGACATCCTCCTCCAACAGCAGCTCCATTGACCGCGGCGATCCAGGGCTTCTCCATCTCGAAGATTTTTAAGATTATGGGGTTAAAAGACTCAACGAGCGCGCGCCGGACGTGCACAGGGTTGCTGGGATCGAACCCCTCACCCATGTTGACGAGATCAGCGCCGGCGCAGAAAGCGCGCCCGGCCCCGCTGAGTAACACGGCGCGCACGCTCGCGTCGGCACGCACAGCTTCTATCGCGTGGAGCAGCTCGTGTGCCATCGGGAGATTGACCGCGTTCAGCACGTCGGGACGATTGAGGGTGATCGTGGCCACGCCGTCGGTAACTTCGTAGAGAATCGTCTGATAGCTCATGATCTGCCTCCTTTGAGGGGACCTAACTCCCAGCTCCTTCGCCATCGCTTTCCCTCATCCCGTCCCACCTCCGGTGATGATCGCGACTTTGTCTTTGAGCGTCTCTTTGGGCAACATCGGGCCTCCTGTTGCGTTTGCGCAGAGATTGCTTCATAATAACGAACGAAAGGGGCACAAGCAACGTGAAGGAGGCGATCACGATGCGGCGATTGTGGGCTGTCTTGGGAGTGTGCGCGGTGGTGGGGAGTCTGGGGAGTGCACAGCAGGGCGTCCCGGAGTGGCTCCAGAACGCCGTATGGCTTCGAACATATCTCAGCGGGCAGAGTCTGGCTTATGAGCCGAATGCGAAACTGTTAGCGTCACCGGCGGGGTTTGGGCAGATCTTTCTCTATCGTGCTGATGACGGCACGTTCGTGCGAGCTCTCAGAGGCCATACCGACATGGTGACGAGCGTAGCGTTCTCTCCCGACGGGAAGTGGCTCGCTTCAGGAGACCGGCGCGGGGTAATCCGAATTTGGAACGTCGCTGACGGAACTATAATTCGTGAATGGGCTGCTCACGGGGAAGAGATAATAGCCGTGCTCTTCTCTCCTGATGGAAGTTTGTTGGTTTCAGCGACAGATAGAGTCGTGAACATTTGGAGAACAGGAGATTGGAGCTTAGTGCACCAGATTGTGCAAAAGGAAGAGAATAGAATTATTCCTGGAGTTAGTGCTATTGCCTTCTCACCTGATGGGAAGCTGCTCGCCATTGGCGATTATTTGAAGACACGGGTCATCCAAGTGTCTGACTGGAAAGAAGTACTCAGATTAAGAAGAGCAGGGGCCTTGGCGTTCTCCCCCGATGGGCGGTATTTGGCTATGTCAGAAGAAGAAGAAGACATTGCTATCGTGAGTCTTTCTGACGGCAAGGCACTACGGATTTTGAGAGGCCATAAAAACATAATTACTTGCTTGGCTTTCTCCCACGACGGGAAGTTATTGGCCTCAGCATCGGTAGATAGAACGATCGCCCTGTGGAATCCATCTCTTGGGCAAGTCCTGCGCACCATGACACGGCACACTGATACCGTCAACGCGGTGCTTTTCTCTGAAGACGATCGCCAGCTCTTCTCTGTAGGCAACGATCGAGCAATTCGGGTCTGGCAGGTAGCCGATGGCCGAGAGATGCGGCACATTACTGGAGATCTGCCAGGACCGGCTTATAAGATCGCAGTATCTTCTGACGGACAACTCGTGGCCACAATCTTGGGTGCAGAGATCAAGCTCTTAGATCTCCGTGATGGGCACGTAGTACGCACACTGACAGTTCAAGGCGGAAGTGTCACGGACGTGGCATTCTCTCCAAAGGAGCAGCTCCTAGCTGCAAGCCTCTGCACGAGCTTCTCATCAGAATTCGAGTGTCTTCAAGGAGAGATTCGCCTCTGGAATGTCGCCGATGGCCAGGTTGTGCGCGTGTGGAGCAAGGAGCATAAAGCACTGATCACGGAGATCGAGTTCTCTCCTGACGGGCAGATGCTTGTCTCGGTAGATGTACAAAGCCAAGCTCGACTCTGGCGGGTCTCCACTGGGGAAGAAGTGTGGAAACTAGAAGATGTAAGGGCACCAGCCGCGTTCTCGCCCGACGGCAAAGTGCTCGCGTTGAACGGTAGCGATGGCGTCACGCTCTGGAGCCTAGAGGACAGGCAGGTTCTAGCTGTTATCGAGAGTTTCGCTGCTTATGATATGGTTTTCTCTGCCGATGGCCAAGTGCTGATCACGAGCAATTTTGATGAAATTCAATTTTGGGGTATTACGACGAAGAAGTTGCTGCGGCGATTGACGTGGCATACTGATTTAGTGCTGGCGCTTGGGCTATCTTCTAAGGGGGATCGGCTCGTCTCAGGAAGCGCCGATCGCACTATAAAGCTCTGGCGCATGGAGGACGGCAGCTTGATCGGCTCGCTCTTTGGGTACACAGGTGAGGTGACTTCCGTAGCCTTCTCGCCTGACGATAAGTTCGTAATCTCCAACGGAGATGACGGCATTGCCGTCTGGGACGTTGATGCCCTTCGCTGAGCGCGTTCTCTACGAAGACGATGATCTCTTAGTCTTGGACAAGCCTGCAGGCTGGCTCATGCACAGTGATCGCCCAGAGGAGCCGACGCTGCTGGCTTACGCGCTCGAATATCTGAGACAGTCAGGCTTCACGTCAGATTGTACGCCCGCGTTCGTCCATCGCTTAGACAAAGAGACGTCGGGCGTAGCCGTGCTCGCCAAGACCAAAGAAGCCGTTCGGTCTTTAAATCGCCAGCTCAAGTTCAAGAAGATTCACAAAGAGTATTTGGCGCTCGTCGTCGGCGAGATACGCCCCCAGGGCTCGATTCGTCTCTCGCTGCAAAAGCAGATGGACCGGAAGCGTTGGCTGGCGCTGATGGTGCCAGTCAGGCGCGGAGGCATCTTCGCCCAGACGGACTATAAGCGTTTGGAGCTCTTTGAGTGGGGGGGCGAAAAGCTCTCATACGTAATAGCTTACCCACGCACAGGTCGGACCCATCAGGTGCGGGCGCACTTCGCTGCTGTGGGCTGCCCCATCGTCGGGGACGATCTCTATGGAAACGCTGAGCTGAACGAAAGACTTCGCCAAGAGCTGGGCGTATCACGAATGCTCCTGCACGCCGCGGCCATAGAGTTTCTCCATCCCACGACGAACCAGCGAGTGCGCGTTGAGGCGCCGCTGCCCCAAGATTTTCAAGACGTCTTGCGGGATTTGGGATATGGGCACAAATCGGCGATCACACACTGAGCGCAGCGGGGCTTGCGCGCCGTGCACGTCTGCCGCCCGTGCCAGATCAGGTGCAAGTGCAATTGATATCGCAAACTCTCCGGAACGAGCGCGTTCATCACGTCGTGCGGGTCTTGGTTCTTCTTCACAAGCCCAAGTCTTTGCGTGATTCTGTGAATGTGCGTATCCACGGGGAAGTAGGGCTTGTTGAGGCTGAAGGTGAGCACGACCCCGGCGGTCTTCTTCCCCACGCCGTCGAATTTTAAGAGCTCGTGGACGGCCTCTTCGGTGCTCAAGTCTTTGAGGTAGCTCAGGTCGTAGGCGCCGCGCTCGCGCTTGAGGCGCCGCAAGATCTCTTGGATGCGTCGAGCCTTCTGGCGATGGAGCCCACCGACTTTGATCGCTTCGGCGACTTTCTCCGTGGGCGCGCGCACGATGCTCTCGTATGTTGGGAATCTCCTCTTCAACGATTCATACGCGCGATCGCGGTTCTGGTCGTTGGTGTTTTGTGAGAGGATCGTGAGAATCAAGACGTCAAGGGGGTCGCCGTGGCTGCGCCATGGCAGTTTCCCGAAGTGCTTTTCCAAGCGCTGGGCAATCTGTAAGATCTTCTCGCGTGCGGTCATAAGCTTCGCGTAGGATACGCTAATGGTGCAAGATCTGCGAGAGGAAGAGCTTGGTGCGCTCGTGTTTGGGGGCTCTGAAAAACTCTTCAGGGGTGTTCTCTTCAACGATCCGCCCCTGATCGAAGAAGATGATGCGGTCGGCAACCTCGCGGGCAAACCCCATCTCGTGCGTAATGACGAGCATCGTCATGCCGGAGCGCGCCAGCTCTCGCATCACGTCCAAGACTTCTTTGATCATCTCCGGGTCGAGGGCGCTGGTCGGCTCATCGAAGAGCATGATCTTGGGCTGCATGGCTAACGCCCGCGCGATCGCCACCCGCTGCTGCTGCCCCCCGGAAAGCTGCGCCGGGTATTTGTGCGCTTGCTCAGCAATGCCCACGCGCGCCAGCAGCTGCATCGCCAATTCCTCCGCCTCCGACCGCTTCATCTTGCGCACCCAGATCGGAGCAAGCGTGATGTTCTGGAGCACCGTCAGGTGGGGAAAGAGATTGAACGACTGGAAGACCATGCCGATCTCGCGCCGGATCGCCTCGATATTTCTGACGTCGTTGGTCAGCTCGATCCCGTCAATGATGATCTGCCCGCGCTGATGCTCCTCCAGGCGATTGAGGGTGCGAATGAACGTAGATTTCCCCGATCCCGACGGCCCACAGATCACCACGACCTCGCCCTTGCGCACCGTGAGCGTGACCCCACGCAACACGTGAAAATCCCCAAACCATTTGTGCACGTCCCGACAGATGATGATCTCCTCGGCCATACTAGCGCTCTCCCACGCCTAGGATCTTCTCCAACCGACGGCTCAGATAAGCCATCGAGTATGTGCAGACCCAATAGACGAACGCGATGAAGAGCACCATCTCGCCATCGAAGCCGAGCCACTCAGGATTGGCGAGGATGCTCCGCCCCATATTGAACAGATCGAGCAACGCTGCCACGAAGACCAGCGACGTGTCTTTGAAGAGACTGATGAACTGACCCACGTTGGCGGGGATGACCGCTCGCAGGGCCTGGGGCAAGACGATGAAGAGCGTGATCAGCCAGCCGTGCAGCCCCAAAGCCCGCGCGGCTTCGATCTGGCCGCGCGGGATCGCTTGCAGCCCGCCGCGCACGTTCTCGGCAATGTACGCGGCCGTAAAGAGCGTGAACGCGACCATAGCGCGCACGGCTTGATCTATGCGAAGATTCCCAGGCAAAAACAAGGGCAGCACCAGACTCGCCATGAAGATCACCGTGACGAGGGGCACGCCGCGCACGACTTCGATATAGAGAATACTGAACCATCGGATGACGGGCAACTCGCTCTGGCGCCCCAATGCCAACAGCACTCCTAGCGGGAACGAGGCGACGATGCCCACCACCGCTAAGATCACCGTGAGCAGGAGGCCGCCCCACTGGGTCGTCTCGACCCTGGGCAGCCACGGTGGGAGCCCGCTTATCAAGATCAGAACGATCACGGGCAAGACAAGCCATCCCGCGCCCACGGCCCAGCGAATCGCTCGCAACGCCCGCGCTTTCCAAAAGATCCCCAGCGGCACAAAGAGCGCCAGCGCGATCCCACCGATCCAGAGGCGCTCAGTCGTGCTCCACGGGAGCAGCGCCAGCACGAGGGCTCCCGCGCCTATAGCGATGGCCGTCTCGCGCAATAGCCCTCTCCACACGCCGGCGCTCGCTCCCACCAGCAGAGCCGCAAGATAGACGGAGACCCAGATGCGCCACAGCTCCCCAGGGGGATACGTCCCCGCCATCAAGAGCTTGATATTCGCGGGGATGACCGCCCAACACGCGCCCCACGGACGCCCTTCACTCTGGGCCAGCTGACGCGCCTGCTGACACGCTGCCGACCCGCCAGACCAGACGGCATCGCGCACAGCCCACGCAAAAAGTCCACTGAGCACACCCCATAACAGCCAGATAGAAGCCGCCGTCAGCAGCGTGTTGTACCAAGTGCTGAAGAGATTCTCCCTCAGCCAACGCAATATCTTTCTCATAGTTTAGCGTTCGACGAGCCGCACGCGCCGGTTGTACCAGTTCATAAACGCCGAGGTCATCAAGCTGATCGAGAGATAGCTCGCCATGATGAGCAAGATCATCTCGAGGGCATGACCGCTCTGATTGATGATCGTGTTGGCGACGTTGAAGAGATCGGGGTACCCGATGGCAACAGCGAGACTTGAGTTTTTGGCCAAGTTCAGGTACTGACTGGTGAGCGGGGGGACGATGACGCGCAGGGCCTGGGGGATGACAACTAACCTTAAGACAAGAAGAGGAGGCAGGCCCAGGGCGCGAGCCGCTTCGGTCTGCCCCTTGGGAACGGAGAGGATCCCCGCGCGCACTACCTCGGCGATGAACGCTCCTGTGTAGACCACCAGCCCAAAGAGCAGCGCCGCAAATTCTGGGCTGAGCTGCCAGCCCCCTTCAAAATTGAACGTCCCCAAGACGGGAATCTCCCACGCGATGGGCCGGAGCGCCACTCCCCCCACTATAGCGATCGTTGTGAAGACTCCCAGGGCCCACAGCCCAGGGAAACCGACCCGCTGCGCTCGCGCCAGAGAGATCCGTCGCCAAAGATAGACCCCCACAGCACAGACAGCCCCGACTAGAAGCACAATCCCCCACAGCGCAAACGATTCTGCTGGATACGGCCTGGGCAGGGCCAGCCCGCGCTGGCTGAGATAGATCCCCCCAGGCAGCTCGATGCTCTCGGCGACCCTGGGAAGCTTCAAAAAGACGGCCGTGTACCAGAAGAAGAGCTGGACGACTAACGGCGTGTTTCTGATGGTCTCGATATAGACGCTAGCGATCTGGCGCACTAGCCAATTGCTCGACAGCCGCGCGATGCCCGCCACCAGCCCGAGCACCGTCGCCAAGAGAATCCCGATCCCGATCACCCGCAGCGTGTTGACGACCCCAACCCAGAACGCGTAGCCGTAACTGTCAGTGGGCTGGAAGGGCAGCCCTTCAGCAATGCCAAACCCCGCGGTAGACCCCAAAAAATCAAACCCCAGGCGAATCCCGGTGCGCGCGAGATTGATCTGCAGATTCGTATAGAACCAATTGGCGATGAGGACGAGGATGATAACGAAAAGCCCTTGGGCGCCCCAGCGCAGGACGCGAACATCTCGCCAGAAGGGCGTGCGGGCCGAAGTCATATACATGCCCTCCCCCTACCTCACCCCTTCCCTCTCCGTTTACGGAGAGGGTCAGGGTGAGGTGAAGGGTGAGGATGACGTACTTGATCTTTAGCGGAACGGCGGAGAGTAAATCAAGCCGCCATCGGTCCAGGAGGCGTTGGGTGAGGGTTTGCCGTCCACGATGCGCTCCAGGCCCAGGGGCTTGACGTTGCGGTCGTAGATCTCCCCGTAGTTGCCGACTTTCTCGATGATGTTCGCACACCAGGCGTTGTCCAGCCCGAGCTTCTTGCCGAAGTCGCCCTCAAGCCCAAGCAAGCGCCGGATTCTGGGGTCTTGGCTCGTCTTCAGCTGAGCGACGTTCTTGGAGCTCACCTCGAGCTCTTCGGCCTCCATAGTGCAGAAGACCGTCCACTTGACGATGTCGAACCATTGGTCATCGCCGTGGCGGACGACCGGGCCCAGGGGCTCCTTGGAGATGAGCTCCGGCAGAATCTTGTGATCGTCGGGCTTGGAGAGCTTGATGCGGGCGGCAGCCAGCCCGGAAGCATCAGCGGTCATGGCATCGCAGCGGCCCTCGTCGTACGCTTTATCGCGGGCGTTCACATCGGCGAAGACCAAGGGCTTTATAGTGATCCCCAAGCGCCGCGCCATGTCCGCGAGATTCTGCTCGGTCGTGGTGCCCTGGAGCACGCAGATCGTCGCGCCGTTGAGGTCTCGCAGAGTATTGATTCGGCTCGTCTTGCGGACCATGAACCCTTGGCCGTCGTAGAAGGTCGTAGGGGCGAAGTTGAAGGGCAGCCCCACGTCGCGATCGAGCGTCCACGTCGTATTGCGGATGAGCACGTCAATCTCGCCCGATTGCAGGGCGGGGAAGCGCGCGGCTGCGGTCACCGGGCGGTACTCGACTTTCGTGGGATCGTTGAAGATCGCCACGGCGAGGGCTTTGCAGTAATCAACGTCGAAGCCGCTATAGTTCCCCTGAGGGTCAACGAACCCAAACCCCGGCACGGCGTTATTGACGCCGCAGATGAGCTTGCCGCGAGCTTGGACCTTCCCCAGCGTTGTCGCTGGCTGGCCTTGTCCGCTCGAGAGCCACGGCATCACCAGCACGAGCACCAATCCCACAGCAAGAATCTTCTTGCGCATGTGAATCCCTCCTTTGGGTTTTTGGTGTTGAGCGACGAGTAGAGCATTAGACGTGCGTGAAGGGCGATCACCTCCTTCGAGGGAGATTATAAACTGTATCATCTCTACTGGCAAGGACAAGAGCCCTTCTCGCTTGCCTCAACTAATAGCATTGAACACACGGGGTTCTTCTTGATTATCTTGACTGTGCTAGGTCAATAGTATTATAATTCAAGAGCATTTAGACATGATCGAAGTGAAAAACTTGCGGAAATCGTTCGGGAAGTTCTTCGCTGTGGATGGGCTCTCTTTTGAGGTGCGCCCTGGCGAGATCTTCGGGTTGCTCGGCCCCAACGGCGCCGGCAAGACCACCACGCTCCGCATGATCGCGACAGTTCTCAAGCCCGACGCCGGCTCTATCACCGTCAACGGCTATGATGTGCTCCGAGAGCCGGAGCACGTTCGGAGACAACTTGGCGTCGTCGCCGAGTCTAATGGGCTGTACGATCGGCTCACTGCTCTAGAGAACATTCGATACTTTGGACGGCTGTACGATCTCTCTGAAGAGAAGATTACAGAACGTCTGCGCGAGCTCTCGCCGAGATTAGGGCTAGCAGAGTTCATTCACAAGCGAGCCGGACAGCTCTCTCGCGGCATGAAGCAGAAGGTCGCTATCGCTATGGCGCTCCTCCATGATCCTCCGGTCTTGATCTTTGATGAGCCAACAGTGGGCCTAGACGTGATGACCGCGCGGCAAGTACGGCAGTTTATTCAAGAGTGTCGCAGACCCGATAAGTGCGTCATCTTCTCCACGCATATTATGAGTGAAGTCGAGAGGCTTTGCGATCGCGTGGCCATCATCCATAAAGGGAAGTTGGTAGCGATAGGCACGCTGAGCGAGCTGCAACAGCGCAGCGGTCAGAAAGACTTGGAAGAGATCTTTGTGGAGCTCGTGGAGGGTGAGGACCGTGCGCTTTAGGCATATCTTGACAGTGTGGCATCGAGAGATGCTCGATACTTTAAGAGATCGGCGCTCGTTGGTCTTAATTATCGTGATCCCGTTGGTCGTCATGCCTCTCTTCGTCCTGCTTCCCCGGTTGCTCCTCCAACAGGAGATGGCGGAGATGAGGCAAGTTGCCCACCCTATCATGGTAGAGAACAGTGCTGAAGCCCCAGGGCTGGTGGCAATGCTTCAAAGCAGCGGGATGTTCAAAGTCGTTGACCATCCTGACCCTGAGAAGGCTTTAAAAGAAGGTCACCTAGCACTATGGGTGATAGTGCCTCCGGCCCTGGAGGAGAAGATTGCCCAAGGGCAGCCGACAGAGTTGCAAGTCCACTACAATCCCGGTCGAAGCCCTTCTCGGTCGGCACGGGAGAAATTCGATGCGCTGTGGGAAGGGTATCGTCGTCACGTAGTTGCTCAGCAGCTTGAGGCGCAAGGGTGCCCTCCAGAACTGCTCCGTCCCATCCCCGTGAGCTATGTGGCCTCGCAGGAGCAAGTAGGGATGTTCTTTCTCAGCATGCTATTGCCATTGTTTTTGGTGATGTGGGCAGCAATGGGGGGATATTATACAGCGTTGGAAGCTGCGGTGGGAGAGAAGGAGCGCAAGACCCTGGAATCTCTTTTAGTAAGCCCTGTCTCCCGACCAAGCTTGGTGATCGGGAAGGTCTTGGCAATCTTCACGGTGACGGTCTTTGCCGAGATCATTAGTATAGTAGGGTTGGTAGCAGCCCTGTATGGGGCGCCCCGGATCTTGCGGATAGAAACGCTTGCGGAGATGAAGTTCGCGCTCGCCCCGGAGATCTTGCTCTTGATCTTGGCCTTGATGGCAGCGTTAGCTGCCATGATGAGCGCGGTGATCTTCACGCTCTTCTTCTATACGCGCAGCATCCGCGAGGCGCAAGGCCATGCCAACTGGATCACCTTCGGCGTCATGATCCCCGCGCTGATCGTGCAGTTTCGCCAGATAGAACCTTCAGTGAGTATGCTCTTGGTGCCGGTCTTCAACGTAGTCCTTGTCTTCAAAGAGCTGATCTTAGGGCAGATCAACGGGACGCATATTGTGATAGCTTTAGGGAGCTCGCTGCTGTACGCTCTAGTTGCGATCTGGGTGGCGGTGCAAGTCTTCCAGAATGAGCGTGTGCTCTTGCGCCAGTGATATCCTTGCAGATCGTGTAAATCTCTGGCATAATTTTTATAGTGATTCTGTTAAGATGAGCCTGGTGAGGGCGGTGCGCCTATGAGGGCCCGCCTTGCTAATTTTCTCGCGACGACGGCCGCAACGATCGCCGGGACGTTCATCCCCCTCTATGCCCATCAGCTGGGCGCGGATGATGTGGGCGTGGGGCTGCTTGCGGCCCTGAGCGCTCTTACGGTCACGATCGCGGGCTTGCTCGCCGGGCGCGCTGCTGATCGTTACGGCACCCGGCAGTTTATCGTCTTGGGGCTTTTGGCCTCGGCGATCTCCACGCTCTTACAAGTTTTTGCGTTTGATTTCGTCTCGCTCGTTGTGCTCCGGGCCCTCAACGGGCTCGCTTTAGGGGTCTATCCTGCGGCGCTCATCTCCCACGTCCAAGCGTCCAAAGAGCGCTTGGGGCAGTTTTCGGCGTTCGGGTCATTGGGCTGGACCGCGGGCTCTTTGCTTGCCGGCACAATCGCGACGTACTTCACGATCCGCGGGACGTTCGTCGCGGCGTCTCTGCTCTTTTTTATAGCGTATCTATTGGTGCTGCGGTTTGGCGTGCGCCCGCCAGACCCTACCCCCCAAAAGACGGCCTCGCTGTGGGAGGTCTTCTTAAGCAAGCGCTCGACGTTCATCTCGGTGCTGATTCGTCATATTGGGGCGCATATGATCTGGGCCTTCTGGCCGCTCTTTCTGCAGCAGCTTGGGGCGGACTACTTCTGGATCGGCGTCACGTCAGCCATCAACACGGGAACACAGTTTCTCGTGATGTACTTCCTGACGGATCGCGGGTGGAGCACGGGGCTGCTGCGGTTGGGCTTATTGCTGTCGAGTGTAACGTTCATTTCATTCGCGCTCGCCCCCAATTTCTGGTGGATCCTGCCCACGCAGATACTGTTGGGCATCTCGTGGGCGCTGCTGTACGTGGGGGGCTTGCGGGCGGCGACCGAGGGCCATCCCAACCCTGGGGCCGCCTCGGCGATCTTTACGGGGGTATTGAACATCTCGATGGTCATCGGGCCGGCGCTGGGAGCGTTGCTTGTGCCCATCGGGGGGTACTATCTGCTCATCTATGTCGGAGCCGCGCTGTCGTTCGGAGCGTTCCTTTACAGACAAATCAGCCTTGTGCGCTCCCGCGTGAGCGCGCAAGCCCCGTCAGGGGTCTCGCCCAAATGAGCTTGCAGGGCGGCGCGCCTCATGCTATGCTAAAGCCCTAAGGAGAGCAGCATGATGGATCCCAGAGAAGATCACGACGCAGCTAGCGCGCCCATAGAAGCAGCAGAGGTGCGCAAGCCCTGGCTCTCGCGGCTCCTCAATAGCCTCGGTGTGCCCACGACGCCAGGGGTCGATTGGTTGCTCGACTGGGTTGGCGTCTTGGGGGTCGCGGTGCTGATTACGCTGATTACGTTCAATTACGCCGTCGCGCGCGTCTACGTGCCTACGGGCTCGATGGAGCCCACGATCATGCCCGGCGATAGCTTCTTTGTAGACATGCTGACGTATCACTTTCGCAAGCCCGTGCCGGGGGATATTATCGTCTTCTGGCGATGCGATGCGGGTAGGTGCGATCGCCTGGTGAAGAGGCTCATTGCCATAGGCCCGGCGACCGTAGAAATTCGCGATTGTACGGCGTATGTGAACGGCCAGCCCCTCACAAGCAGTGCGTTTAACCATCCGGGCCACCCCGACCCCAGGCGGAACTGCTATGCTTCCACGGGGCAGGAGAGCTGGGAGGTGCCCGAAGGGTTCTACTTCGTGCTGGGGGACAACACCCACAACAGCTACGACAGTCGCTACTGGGGGCCGTTCCCCGCAAAAGACTTCATCGGAGAGCCATTCTTGCGCGTGTGGCCCATCACGAGGGTGGGCTTCATGAACGGGTACTTTTGGAGTGCGAAGTAGCTATCTATGTTCGTCGTCGACTCTGGGCAAGATCTGATCGTGCGCTTGCAGCCTGGGGAGGACTTTTTTGAATCTTTGAGCTCGCTTCATCTGACGGCAGGGGTCTTGGTGGGCGGGATCGGGATGCTCCGCGACGTGACTTTGGCATTTTGGACGGGGAAAGAATACAAAGAGCACAAAGTCTCCGGGCCGGCGGAGTTGCTGTCGCTTCAGGGGAATTTTTCTCTGAGGGAGGGCAAGTCGCACATTCACTGTCACGCTATCTTGGGGTTAGAAGATGGCTCGACGGTGGGCGGGCATCTCTCCAAGGCGACCGTGCACGAGACGAACGAGATTTACATCAAAAAACTTTCGGGAATCGTGATGGAGAGAAAAAAAGAACCCAGCGGGCTGTGGGGGTTGTATCCTCAACGATCTTAGAAGGCTCTTTCCCTCCGTCGGTAGTGAACCCCTCTCGCTTTCTGATACTCCAGCACGCTCTTGAAGCGCTGCTCGTCGGCCCCGATATATTCTGGCGGGATGATGCCCTTTTGGGTGAATGCTCCTTCGAGCACGAGCGTCGCTACAGCCGTGCACGTGTAGCCCGTCGTGCGCGCCATCGAAGAGATCTTTCTCTCGGAGTCGAAGCGATCGAATAGCTCGTAGATATACTCTTTGCGTTGGCCGTTCTCGATGCCCCGGATCGTCACGCGCATCACGGTGAATTCCGGCTCATCAGGCTCAAGCCGCCACTTGGGGAAGAGCAGCTTGGCCGTCACGTCCAGGGGGCGAATTTGCACGCCATTAATTTCGAGAGGGTCTTTGCTGAAGAAGCCCGTCTCCCGAAGCACCCTGATATATTCGCTGTGCCCCGGATAGCGCAGGGTCTTCTCGCGCATGGTGGGGATCTTCATGGTTTTGAGCAGAGTTCTCAAGCCGTCGGTGTTGAACGCTTCTAGAGTTCCGATCTCGTCGAATTCAATATACTCTACGTCCGAGAGCGCCTCGCGGATGACGAGCTTCCCGTCTACGACCAGGCGCGCCGGCCTCGTATACTCTTCGATGACGTCAACAGGGGAGAACGGCGCTTTGTATTGATAGGGCCAAGTTCTCTTCACGGGCAACCCGCCCACAAGACACTCATAGCTCTCCACGGTCATTCTCGCGTTGTGATAGCCCAAGAGAATATTACACATCCCTGGGGCGACGCCGCAGTCGACGACTGCTGTGACATTCTTTTGCTGGGCGAGCGCGTCGAGCTCGAACGGGTCCTCAGCGAAGAACGAGATGTCTACGATGTTCTTCCCACACTCGATGACGGTTTTGAGGGTTTGAAACCCCAAAAATCCCGGCACGGCTCCGATCACAAGATCGCAATCTGAGACGAGCTTTCTTATGATTACGCTGTGAGAGAGATCAGCGGTGACTGTGTGCACAGGGGCTTCTTCGCGCAGCCGAGCGAGCCTCTGCTCGTCCACGTCTACGGCGGTAACGGCATAGCGAGGCGCAAGGTCTAAGACGATGGCGCGCCCCACCATGCCCGCCCCTAAAACGATCACGTGCTTCATCCCAATCGCGCTCCGATCTGGACTTTGTAGCCGTTGACGAAATCCCGGCCGCTCATGCGGCGCTTGCCCGCCGGCTGGACTTCCGTGAGCTCGAGAGCGTCTTGGCCACACTGGATTATTGGGCCTGCTGAGCTGATCGAGAGAATCTCTCCTGGCTCGGCGCTCGCGGCGCTGGGCACAATATGGCTGGCATAAAGCTTCAGACGCCGCCCGTGCCAGAACGTATATGCCCCCGGCGACGGATTGAGCCCGCGAATGAGATTGAAAATCTTTCGTGCAGGCTGGGTCCAATCGATCTGGCCCAGCGAATCTTCGATCTTGGGGGCGAACGTCGCTTGGGAGTGATCTTGCGGGCGCGGCGTGAGCGTCCCCCGCTCAAGCCCTTCGAGGGTGCGCAACACCAGATCCGGCCCTAAAGCCGCGAGCCTGTCGTGCAGCAAGCCCGCTGTATCTTCGTCGCTGATGGGGACGCGCTCTTGGAGCAAAATATCTCCAGCGTCCATCTCTTCGTTCATCAAAAACGTGGTCAGGCCCGTCTCGCGCTCGCCGTTGATGATCGTCCACTGGATAGGAGCTGCCCCACGATACTTGGGCAATAGCGACGCATGGAGATTGATGCACCCGTACTTGGGAATCTCTAAGAGTTTTTTTGAGAGAAACTGCCCGAACGCGATCACGACGATGACGTCGGGATTGAGGGTCTTGATGAGCTCAGCTTCGCGATTGATCTTTTCGGGCTGGTAGACGGGCAGGCCGAGCTCAGAAGCGATCCGTTTGATGGGGGGAGGCGTCAGCACCAGGCCGCGCCCGGCGGGCCGATCCGGCTGGGTGAACACTGCGAGAATTCTGTGCTTGTGCGCGAGCGCCCGCAGCGTGGGAACGCCCAGCGGCGCTGTGCCCACGAAGATCACGTTCATCAGAAGACTTTAGCTCCTTCTCTCTTGCGCGCCCTCGGCCCTTCTTTCTGGAGCCGTTCGTACTCTTTCAAGAGCATCAGGCGCTTCGTCTGGCTGAGATAGTCAATGAAGAGCACGCCGTTGAGGTGATCGATCTCGTGCTGGAGGACCCGCGCCGCAAGCCCGGCGCGCTCTAAAAGAATCTCGTTGCCGTCAAGATCGAGCGCCCGCACTGTGACCTTGGCTGGGCGCGGGAACTCCGCTTCAATGCCGGGAATGCTCAAGCACCCTTCAACCCAGACCTCCGTCTCGTCGCTCTTTTGGATAATCTCGGGGTTGATGAGCGCGTAGAAGTCGTCTTCGACATCAAGAGTGATAATGCGTTTGAGCACGCCGACTTGCGGGGCAGCCAGGCCGTAGCCTTTGGCTAAGACCATCGTTTCGATCATCGCATCGGCGAGTCGTCTGATCTCGTCGTCAATGACTGAGATCTCTTGGGCGCGGCGCCGCAAGATCGGGTCTGGGTACTTTCGGATTCTCAGGGCCATACTTCTCAAATTATACGGGGCTTTGGGGCGCCCGCGCCAGTTCCTCTACCTCATCCTAGCCCTCTCCGCTTGCGGAGAGGGAATGGGTGAGGTTGCCGGGCGAAGCGCCGCAGAGCGCGCCACGTCTGCGCGAACGATCTATTCCGCAAGAGCTTTTGGATGGGCCAACTGTGCTGGAGGCGTCGCAGCGCGATGCGCTTCTGCGGCACGTCCATAACGAGCACTCCCAGTATTAAGAATACAAAGCCGGGCATGACCGGCAAGATCGAGCCGAGCACACCCAAGATGAAGAGAATGAGCGCGAGCCCGTTGCGCACCACGCTGCGCACCGATAAGGGCACTAAACCCCACAGGCGCTTGAGCATCAGTGCTGACGCGAGAAACGAGAGCGTCCCGATCAGCGCGTTAAACAGCGTCCAGAGCCATGGCATGCTACGCTTGATACTCCATCACGGCTTTGACAAGCTCATCGACAATCTGATCTTCGGGCACGCGCTTGTAGGGCTTCCCATCTACATAGATCGTCCCGGACTTCTCGTGCCCCACTAGCCCGATGTTGGAGTGCAGCGCCTCCCCTGGGCCGTTCACCACACACCCGATCAGCGAAATCTTGATGGGCTTCTCGACGCTCTCCAGACGCTTCTGGACCTCTGTGACAATCTTCTCTAAGTCTATCCCGATGCGGCCGCACGTCGGGCATGACGTGTACCGAATGCCGCGCCAGCGAATATCGAGCGCTGCTAGGATCTCATAGGCGACCTTGACTTCGCGCACCGGATCGCCCGTGAGCGAGACCCGCAACGTGTCTCCAATCCCCTCTTCGAGCAGTGTCCCGATCCCGATCGCCGAGCGCACGACTCCCGCATCGCCCAGGCCCGCCTCAGTGACCCCCAGATGCAACGGATATTTGATCTGCTTCGCAATCAGTCTGTATGACTCGATCATCACCCGCACGTCGGTAGATTTGAGCGAGACGACGATGTCCCAAAAGTTATTGTCTTCTAAGATCTCGATCTCGCGCAGGGCGGCTTCGACCATCGCCTCGGGGGTGGCGCCCTCATGCTTCACCAAGAGATCTTTGGGCAGCGAGCCCGAATTGACCCCGACTCGGATGGGAATCCCTCGGTCTTTGGCAGCCTTGACGACCTGCTCGATCTTCGTACGATCGGTGATGTTGCCCGGGTTCAGTCTCAGTTTGTCTACCCCTTGCTCGATCGCCTTCAGGGCCAAGCGATGATCGAAGTGGATGTCAGCGACCAAGGGGATGTGAATGCGCTTTTTGATCTCGGCGAGCTGGTTGGCCGCGTCCATGTTTAAGACAGCGACCCGCACGATCTCGCAGCCGGCTTGCTCAAGTCTTTTGATCTGTCGGACGGTCGCCTCGACGTCGCGCGTATCTGTGGTCGTCATCGACTGTACCCGGATGGGGTTGTTCCCGCCGAGCACCAGCGAGCCGACGCGCACCTCTTTGGAGATCCTTCGTTGAATGGGTTTCATAGCAGATCCTTCAGAAGATCGATGCGCCGCAGCACCCCCACGAAGATCCCATCCTTGTTGACGACGGGCAGGGATTTGACGTTCTTGCGGATCATAAGATCAGCGGCGACCAGATCGTCTTCGTCCTCCTCGACGGTAACGACCTCTGGGGTCATGTAGAACTCGATGCGGTCGTTCTCGATCTCCCGGAGCTTCTGGGACAGATGATTCATATCCGTGATGCCGTGGAGCACTTCGAAGTAGCCGGGTAGGGCCCCTTCGATGATATCGCGCTCGGAGATGATCCCCACGATGCGCCCCTCCTCGTTGACTACAGGGACGCTGGAGAGCCCACTGCGATAGAAGAGCTCGATGAGCTCTCGGACGGTCATGGTGGGCTCAGCTGCCGTCAGATCACGGGTCATAAGCTCTTTGACTTTCATAGGTGGTGCACGTGGACTTTCGTGAGCGCTTGGTCGATGCGGTGGCGATCGGTGACGACCAACTCTTCGCTCTCGGCGCAGGCGGTGGCCGCGGCCATGCCCCAGCGCACCGCTTCTTCGAGAGGAGCGCCTTGCGCGGTGGCGCTGAGCGTCCCGGCGATGAGTGCATCTTCCGCGCCTAAGAGATTCTTAAACTGCACGTCGCGCGCTTCGAGGTCCCAGGCGCCCTGGGGCGTTATGAAGACGTCGTGCGTGATGTTGTGGGAGACCAAGACCGCGCCGATGCCGCGCGCGATCCACTCTTGTCCGGTGTGGAGGATCTCCTCTGGGGTGCCAAGGGGGCGCTGGCGCGTGTCGGGCTTGACCAGCCACGGCTTCTCTGAGAGCGCCTGGGTGAGCGCTTCTCCAGCAGCGTTGACGATCACAGGCACGCGACGAGCATGAGCCAGACGCGTGAGCTCTTGATAGAACGTCTCTGGAACGCCAGGGGGAAGGCTCCCTCCAAGGAAGACATAGCGCGCTCGCTGCAGTGCCCTTTTGTATTGGGTTATGAAGCGCTTGAGCGCGTCGGGCGGGACAGTCGGCCCCTGCTCCGTGATCTGGATGGGGCGAGCTTCGTGCCCATGCTCAAGGATCGTGACGTTGGTGCGGGTCTCGCCCTCGACCCAGATGAAGCTCGTGGTGATGCCCTCATCGCGCACGCGACGCTCTACGGCGCGTCCCGTCTCCCCAGCGATGAACCCCATAGCGATGGTCTCGATGTTGAGGCGCGCCAGAAAGATCGAGACGTTGATGCCCTTGCCACCCGCCGTCAGATAGGAGCGGGTGGCGCGCATGACCGGCATCTCGCCATCTTCAAGGCAGAGCCGCTCGATCCAGTAGATCTTATCTATAGCCGGGTTGGGCGTGACCGTGATGATCATAGATCTATTTTGGCCCTCACCCAGGCTTCGCCTGGACAAGCTTCGCTTGACGTGCATCGTGCCGCCGCAGGCGGCACGGTGTCCGGTCCAGGCGAAGCCTGGCCGGCCAATGGCTGGCGAAGGCGCACAGTCCAGACGAAGTCTGGCGAAGTCTGGAGCTCCCCTACTAAGCCCGCTACCGAGCCATCCGTAATGCGCACCTTGACGAGCTCCCCAATCAGTTCCGGGGAGCCTTCGAAGACGACGGTGCGGTTGTCGCGGGTCTTGCCCATGAGAAGGCCCTTCTGTCGCGCAAGGCCCTCCACTAAGACCTCGACCGTAGCTCCAACGCGCTTGCGGTTCTCTTCGTCAGTGATCTGCTTTTGCAGCGTCAAGAGAATCTCTAAGCGGCGCTGCTTCTCCTCTTCGGGGACGACATCGCGATATTTATAGAACGCCACGGTTTTGGGGCGCGGGGAGTATTTGAAGATGAACGCCCCGCCAAAGCGCGCTCGCTTCACTAAGTCTACCGTCTCTTGAAAGTCTTCTTCGGTTTCCGTGGGAAAGCCCACGATGATGTCTGTCGTGACGTTCACGTTTCGCTCGCGGAGAGCTTCGACGAGCTCAAGGAAGTGCTCTTTGGTGTAGCCGCGGCGCATATCTGATAAGACTTTGTTGCTGCCCGACTGCACCGCCATGTGGAGGTGCTCGCAGATGTTGTTCTCCTCCCCCAGAAGCTCGATCACCTCTTTTGTGATATCTTGGGGGTGCGAGCTGGTGAAGCGAATTCTGGGGATGGGGATCTCCGTCAGTGCCCGCAAGAGGCTCGCGAAAGTAATCTGGGGGTCGTTGAGGTCTTTGCCGTAGGCGTCCACGTTCTGGCCCAGAAGCTGCACTTCTTTGTAGCCCTGATCGGCGAGCTGGCGGACTTCGGCGATGATGTCGCCGGGGAGGCGGCTGCGCAGCAGCCCCGTGGTGTACGGCACGATGCAGAACGAGCAGAAATTCGAGCATCCCTCGGCGATGGTCACTTTTGCTTGGAAGCGGCTCGCCCGCAAGAACGGCAGCTCTTCGATCTTATCGGGGATTTTGTCTACCGCCATCACCCAGCCGGGCTTGCCCAGGGCGCGGCGGGCGCGCACTTGCTCGATGAGCCTTGGGAGCTCAGAGATATTGGAGCTCCCAAAGACGAAGTCGATCGCGGGGCTGCGCTGAAAGAGCTTCTCTTTGAGGGCTTGGGCGACGCAGCCCCCCACGCCCAGTATAAGATTGGGATTCTTCTCCTTGAGCAGGGCGATGACCCCCGCTTCGGAGTAGACTTTTTCGACGGGCTTTTCCCGCACCATGCACGTATTGAAGAGCACGACATCGGCGTGGGCGGGGTCGTCCGCGGGGAGATACCCCGCGCGCACGAGCACCCCGGCCATGCCCTCGGACTTGTGCTCGTTCATCTGGCAGCCCCAGGTGTAGATATAAAAGCGCTTCATAGATATCTAAACTATAGCAAAGGAAGCCCGTCAACTCAAGCGCTCCTCAGCTTGCTCATCAAATGGCTTGTCAGACCCTGGGTTCTTCATGCTATAATAGACAGAAAGGAGGTTGATCGCGGGGGAAGGATAGACACAAAGTAGTGCTGAGGGCTCTCGAAATCTTTGAGTACCATGACTTACGCATAAGGGGAGGTTGTATCTATGAAATATTACGTTCGCCTTGCGGGATTGGTTGTAGCAGCGTTGCTGCTGCTTGGGCCGCTGACCGCGCAGACGCAGCAGCCCATTAAGATCGGGGTTGTGGCGGGCTTGGAGATCGCCAATGGGCGGGACACCCTTCGTGGGGCGCAGCTGGCTGTCGAGGAGATCAACGCGGCTGGGGGCGTGCTGGGCCGCAAGATCGAGCTCGTCGTCGGAGACATGAAGACCGAAGGGGACGGAGAGCTCGCGCGAAGGGTCTATCAAGATGTGGCCTCGAAGGTCGATGCCGTGGTGGGGTTCTTCCGCTCCGAGGCCGTGCTCGCGGTGCTTCCCGATATCCCGCGCATGAAGAAGCCCCTCTTAATCACAGGCGCGACGTCGCTGGCTACCGATCAAGTGCCAACAAACTATGACAATTATAAGTACGTCTTCCGCCCCATGCTCAATACGTTCTCGCTGGTGGGGGACACGCTGCGCTTTGCTGGGGATTATGTGAGCGGCCTCGTCGAGAGGGGGATCCTGCCCAATCGCAAGGTCGTGCTGGTCAACGAAGATCTCTCGTCGGGAAATCTCTTCATGTCGTTGATCGGGCCGCGCCTGGGTGAGCTGGGCTTCGAGGTTGTCAACGTCAAGAAGCTCGCCGTGGGCACCAAGGACCTGACCCCCTTGATGAACGAGCTGAAGGGCTCCGGCGCCGCGATCGTCTTCACGTTCTTCTCCGATCCGGGCTTGGCCGCGCTCTTCACCAAGACCTGGGCCGAGACCAAGACCAAGGTCGCGGTCTTCGGCATCAACGTCTTGCTGCAAGATGACCTGAGCGTCCGGGAGCTCAAGGGCGCAGGCACGGGCTACGTGATCGCCGACTTTTCTGCTGACGCCCCTGTCACGCCCAAGACCAAGACGTTCTTCTCCGCGTTCCAGAAGAAGTACAACGTGCGCCCCATCTACACCGCGGGGATCACCTACGATGCCGTGTATCTCGTAGCCGAGGCGATCAAGAAGGCCAATGGGGCGACCGACGCCGACTCCCTTGTCAAGGCCTTGGAGTCGTTCAATAGCTACGAGAACGCGTACATCGGCGCGGGCGGGCCGTACTCGTTCTACCCCGTAGCTGGCTTTAACCCCAAGGAGAAGATCACGCTCTCCACAGAAGCGGGGAAGCTGGAATTCGACAACTGTCTGCCCGCCGGCATCACGACGCTGTGCTTCAAGAACCCGCACGATGTGCGGTGGGGATTCAATCGCTTGAAGGACAAGCCTACTGCCTTCGATGGGCTGCGCGCGGTCTGGACCCAGATCGGGCCTCTGGGAGCCGATGGCGCGTTCGATCGCGTCCTGCTCTACCCAGGAGAGTTCTCGGACAAGCCCGACGACCCGTACAGTCTCTATCAGTTGCCGCCGCATATGAAGGGGTAGCTGGGTCTCCCCCTCACCCCTGTGGGGGTGAGGGTGGAGAAGGCCTCCCGCGACTTGCGCGCGGGAGGCCTTTTCTATTAAGATTCAATGTACAGTCCAGACGAAGTCTGGCAAGGGAGGTTACTATGGACTTTGAGCTGAGCGAGGAACACAAGCTCATCCGCAAGACGGCCCGCAAATTCGCGGAAGAAGTGATCCGACCCGCCGCCAAGCACCACGATGAGACCTGCGAGTACCCCTACGAGATCATCGAGGAGGCCAAGAAGCTCGATCTCATCGCCCCGGCCATCCCCGAACAGTACGGGGGCGCGGGGCTGGACTTCCTCGCGGCCGTCATCGTCATCGAAGAGCTGTTCCGCGGTGATCCGGGGATCGCCCTGGCGATCACGTCCCGCATCTTTGGCAGCGATATGATCTTAGAATTCGGCACCGAAGAGCAGAAGCAAAAATACTTGGTCCCCGTGGCCAAGGGCGATTGGGTCTGCGGCGCTGCGATCACCGAGCCCGAAGCCGGCAGCGACGTCGCCTCTATAAAGACCCGCGCAGAGAAGAAGGGCAATAAATACATCCTCAACGGGACGAAGATGTTCATCACCAACGGCTCGGTCGCCAATTTTTTGATCGTCTTCGCGCGAACAAATACGAATCCTCCGGAGCGCCACGGCGGGATCACCGCGTTCATCGTGGAGCGCGACCGGCCGGGCTTCAAGGCTACTCCTATCCACAATAAGATGGGGATTCGCGCGTCGGATCTGGCGGAGATCACGCTTGAAAACGTCGAGGTCCCTGAGGAGAACATCGTCGGCCAAGTGGATATGGCGTTCTATCACTTGATGACGTTCTTCTCGCGGGGGCGGACGGCTGTCGCCGCCCAGGGGGTAGGGATCGCTCAAGGGGCGTTCGACGAAGCCCTCAAATACTCACAAGAGCGGGTGCAGTTTGGCAAGCCCATCTGTGAGTTCCAAGCGATTCAGTTCAAGCTCGCGGAGATGGCCACGGAGATCGAAGCGGCGCGACTGTTAACGTATCGAGCCGCTTGGGAGATCAGCAAGGGCGGCAACCCCGCCAAGATCGCCTCCATGGCCAAGCTCTACGCCAGCAGAGTCGCGCGCGAGGTGGCCAACGAAGCGCTGCAGATTCATGGGGGCTACGGGTTTATTAAAGAGTACCACGTCGAGAGATTCTATCGCGACGCCAAGATCACGGAGCTCTATGAAGGGACGAGCGAGATCCAGAAATTGATCATCGCGCGGGCGCTGCTGGGGAAGATCCCCGGATAATGTTCAAGCCCTATAAGATCAAAGTCGTCGAGCCCATTAGGCTCCTCTCGCGTGCCGAGCGCGAGGAGCGCCTCCGCGAAGCGGGCTACAACGTCTTTCGCCTGCGCGCCGAAGATATCTATATTGATCTGCTGACGGACTCTGGCACGGGCGCGATGAGCCAGGCCCAGTGGGGCGCGCTGATGCAAGGCGATGAGTCCTACGCCGGCGCCCGCAGCTTCTATCGCCTCAAGCAAGCTGTAGACGATATCTTCGGGTTCAAATACTTTATGCCCACCCATCAGGGGCGCGCCGCCGAGCACATTCTCTTTTCGACGCTGGTCAAGCCCGGTGACCTCGTCCCCAATAATATGCACTTCGACACGACGCGCGCGAACGTCTTGGCTGCCAGCGGCCAGCCCGTGGATCTTGCCATCGAAGATGCGTACGATCCCACTAAAGAGCATCCGTTCAAGGGCAACATGGACGTCGCGGCTCTCGAAGCGCTCATCAAGCAGCACGGGCGCGAGCGCATCCCCATAATAATGCTCACGATCACCAACAACTCCGGGGGCGGCCAGCCGGTCTCGCTCGAAAATATTCGCGCTGTCAGCGAGCTCGCTCGCGCTCATAAGATCCCGTTCTTCCTCGATGCGTGTCGGTTCGCTGAGAACTGCTTCTTCATCAAGGAGCGCGAGCCCGGATACGCCCAGAAAAAGCCCATCGAGATCGCCCGAGAAATCTTCTCACTCGCTGACGGCATGACCTTCTCAGCGAAGAAGGACGCGATCACCAATATCGGGGGCTTGCTCGCCATGAACGACGAAGACTTATACTGGCGCTGCGTGCAAAAGCTCATACTCTTTGAGGGCTTTCCCACGTATGGGGGGCTGGCCGGACGCGACCTCGAAGCGATCGCCGTGGGGCTCTATGAAGCCCTCGACGAAGAGTATCTGCGTGACCGAATCGGGCAGACGCGCTCCCTCGGCGAGCGCCTCAAAGCCGAAAAGATCCCCATCATCGAGCCCATCGGCGGGCACGCCGTCTATATAGACGCGCTGAGATTCTTGCCCCATATCCCTCAGCGGGAGTTCCCCGCGCAAGCGTTGGTGATCGAGCTCTATCGTGAGGGCGGGGTGCGCGCCGTCGAGATCGGCAGCACGATGTTCGCCCGGCGCGATGAACGGACGGGCCAAGAGATCTACCCCAAGCTTGAGCTCGTGCGCTTGGCGATCCCGCGGCGCGTCTATACCCAAGAGCACTTCGATCACGTCGTGGAGACGCTGAAGAAGATCCAAGAGCGGCGCGACGCGATTCGCGGGGTGAAGCTGATCTTTGGGGAGGGGCCGCTCCGGCACTTCATCGCGCGCTTCGCCCCACTCGGCTAGAGGTGATGAACGTCGCCTGTCGGGGTGACGGGCGTCCTTGCTCTGTTAAAGAGTCCGGGACTAATGTAAGCCCAAGGTGAGAGGGGATGCCTATCTTTGGAACCCGCGGGAAAGGGGTTTTTCGTGAGGGGGGAGAAGGGCTGAAGGCGTTTGGGGCTCCTCGCACACCTCCTTAAAAGAGCGAAGAGCTTGGCTGGGCGCGGATGCCCTCAGGGGGTTGTCCAGGGTTTTGCCCGCAGCCTCGCGGGATTTTTCCCCAGCGGCCCTCGTCGTGCGGCCTAAGCCGCAGGCCAAGCTCTTCCTCTTGCCCTCCTTGCGTGGGGAGGGCCAACCTCCTTCCAACGAGTCTTCTTATAGCACAAAGCCCCCTGGCTTGTCAAGATCCCCCCTACTCCAAGACCTAACCCCTCGGCCCCCTTCCCGAAGCGGGAAGGGGGACCAGACCAGGCCCGGAACAGCACAGAACAGAAAAGGGGCCCGCCCGTACTCGCGGGCAGGCCCCGCCAAGTCCGCTCGTTCGTTTCCACGGGGCACAGCGTGCTGTACCCCTCGACACATCCTTCAGAACTTGCAGGCCGTCAGCCGATAGCCCTTGAAGGCATCACCCGACTTGGCTGCCACGCGGATGTAGAAGACCCCGTCAGGTAGAGGGAACGCACCGGGCGTCCCACTGAAGACCTCGGCCAGAGCACCCTGGCTGGTGCCGCTGTCACCGTCAATGGTGATGATGACCGCATCACTTGACGTACGCAAGCTGAACGAGATATCCGCGTTGTAGCCATCATGGTCGTGGGGCGCGCCTCCGTAGTTGAGGCTGCCGTCAATGGCAATGAAGACGCGCTCCGTCGCCCCGATGGCAATCGGCCCGAAGTAATCCACGTCGGTGTCGCTGCTGAAGCTGCCGTCCATCGTCCAGCCCGCGGAAGGAGAAGGCACAGGGACGTTGTCCGAGCCGCCCGCGCCGAAGCCTGGCCTCTGGTTGCCGGTTGCCTCGCTGTAGACTTGCGTGCAGGCCGGCAGCGCCGGGACGCTCTCAGCGCCGGCGATCGTGCCGTTGGTGGCGTCGTTCATCTCCGTGAGCTGGCCCAGCGAGCCGTCGGGGACGTGGATGTAGAGGTCGAACGGACCGACTGTAGTCGTCGAGCCATAGCCCTGGATGAAGATCAGCTCGCCGATGTTCCCAAACGGATGCCCAGCGATCGCCGAGTTGAGCCCACCGCCACCGCCCGTGGGCGGGTAGACCACGCCTGCCGGCGTCGTATAGCCATGTCCGGCGTCGTCATCGCACTCGATGTCCGGTGGTGTGGCCGCGGCACAGCTCGAGTAGACCGGCACGCCAGACGTTGTCGTCCTCAGACGCATCACGGTGTCGTTATTTGTGGCACCACGCTTCGCGTACGCGAAGACCGCCGGCAGGTTCGCAGGTGGCGGTGGCGGTGGCGAGCCGATGTCGGTCATCACAACAATCAGCAGGTTGTATGTCCCGCCGGTGCCGGTGTCGGGATCGGCGTTCCGTCGGATGTTGACCGCGTAGTCCTCAGGTGTGTTCGGCCAAGTGTCGGCAGAGTCATACTCGTAGTGCTTCGAGCACGATTCTGACGCGGGATTGGTCGCCGTGCCGGTAGTCGCGGAGTCACAGTTCGGCAAGCCCGCGGCTCCGACGAACGGGATCTTGACGTTCGTAGAGACTCTCCAGAGCTCGAGCCGAGAGTTCCATTCTCCGGGGTTGGGTTGCAAAGCGCTGGCCCACAAGACAGTGTTTCCGCCGGGGACGAGGAAGCGATAGTAGTCACTGCCTCCTACGCCGCCGCCCGTGCCAGAGATGACCGCCGGACAGGTGTTGATAAGCTGCCCAGTGGCCGGAGTGTCGTTGGGCTCGCTCTCGGTGATGACAGCAGACGTCGGCACCACGGCGACGTAGAGCCGGTACGGAGTCATAGTAGAGCCACTGCCAGGGGCGCCAGTATTGCTGTACTGCTTCACCAAGATGTTATAGGTGCCGGCAGCTAAGTTAAGACCAGCGATGGACGAGCTTAATCCACCTTGGCCGCCGTCGTCGTCGTCGCACTCAGTGAAGCCGGTTCCGGTGCAGCTGCTCCCCGTGGTGACCGGGCTCACGCCGATGAAGAGAGTCGAGTCTGTGCTCGTCGTGGCTATATTGGTGCGCACGTACGCGAAGACCAGGGACGGTTCAGTGACAGTGATTTGATAGTAGTCCAGATCGCCCGCGGGCGTGATGCCGCCGCTGACGATGGCCGTCCCTTGGCCGGGCGCGAGGTTGAGGGGCTGCGCGCTTGCATTGTCGTTATTGGGCTCGCTCTCGGCAATGAGATTGGCCGGACACTGTGGCTGGGCCGGCGGTGTGAAAGTGTTAGTGTAGGTGCAGGTGACCGTTTCGCCGGGGTCGAGGTCAATATTGGCGGTCTGGCCGACGACCGTGGTGCCGCCGTCAGGGTCGGTGCAGACTAGGCTCGTGAAGCTCCAGCCTGTTGGCGGAGTGCCCTCGGTGACGGTGTGGCTGCCAGGGATGATATTAGTGAAGGTCTGGGAACCGGAGCCGCTCGCAGTGGTGATCGAGAAAGAGCCGGGCAAGCCGCCGGTGCCGCTGGTGGTGTAATTGAACGTATCATCCCCGCCCACAGCCGCCTTGTTGATCACGATCGTGCCGCGCTTGGTATTGGTGTAAGTACAAGTGACTGTTTCGCCTGGATCGAGGTCAATATTGGCGGTCTGGCCGACGACCGTGGTGCCGCCGTCAGGGTCGGTGCAGACTAGGCTCGTGAAATCCCAGCCTGTTGGCGGGGTCTGTTCTGTCACGGTGTAGGAACCGCCTGCCAAGTTGGCAAATGTCTGGCTACCGCTGCCACCAGAAGTTGTGATCTGGAAGGTAGCGGGCAGGCCGGTGCCGCTGGCGGTGTAATTGAACGTATCATCCCCGCCCACAGCCGCCTTGTTGATCACGATCGTGCCTAGCTGCTTAGTGTTGACAAACGTACAAGTGACCGTAGCTCCCGGAGCTAAGGTGATGGTCGCGGTGCGGGAGGGGACGTCGCCGCTGCCACCTGTAGTACAGTTGATCGCTGTGAGCAAGAACCCAGGCGAGGGATCAGCTTCGGTCACAGTGTACGTCCCAGGGGCCAGGCCTGTGAAGGTCTGGGTATTGGGCCATGTCGGATCACCATCATCATCGAGGGTGAAGGTCGCCGGGGCCAAACCACCCGTGCTCGAGAACGAGAAGTCCTGCGGGTCATCGGGGACAGCGTCCTTAATGATAATGATCTTAGCACCCTGGATGGCGCGGGTGATAGACGCCTTGGCCGTCCTGCCCGAGGCAGTCGTCAGCGTCACCTCGAGCGTGCAGCTGGGCGTCTCCACTGTCGGGGTGAACTCTGTCGTGACGGTCTTTTGATCGGTCGGCCCAATCGTAGCAGGGTTGAAGGTCCCGCAAGCTGGGCTAGCGCTGAAGCTATAGGTCCACAGGCCTGAGGAGCTCCCGGGATTGCCCGTGGCCGTCAGCGTGACTGGTGCTCCAATGAGATACGGCCCCGCAGGCCCGGTGAGCGTCACCGTCGGCGCCGTCGTCATACAGCCGGCGACAAGACCCACCAGCGCTGCTATTATTACACTTAGAGTGAGTCTCGCTCTGGTAACCATATGCGAAACCTCCTTTTCAGTTTTGCACTTCCTCACTGATAGGTGATCACCAGCTGCCAGCAGTATATCGTCCCGGTGTCACCACTGAGATCGTCTATGAGCCTGAGTTTCCAATTCCCATTTAAGGACTTATTGTCGAGAGTAGACAGCGGCTGCTCAGGCTGATACGATCCGGCAAAGGGAGCTGTCCCCGCCGTGATAGGCGTCGTCGCTTCATCGTCGAAGTGCGTAAAGACCCCGGTGCAGTCGGTTGGACCGCTGCCGTAGTTGTCGCCGGAGCCACCATTATCGGTTGATAGCTCGACTACCGTGCCATCGGGATGGATCACGTAAATGTCCAAATCCGCATCCCATGTGTGGTTGATCCGGATCTTCACATCAACGTCAACTATCGTCCCCATGTCTGGGACGTTTATAGTGAGTTCTAGAGGGTTATTGATGTTATTATCAGGGATGGGAACGCTGATGTTACCGCTGCTGTAGGTCTTCGTCTGCTGTAGTCCAGACTGAGTGTCGAAGGCCCAGACATACGGTGCGGCCATGGGGAACCCGATTGCGCTCGTGCCCGTGACTTGGAGCTGGTAGGCGCGGTTGAATTCGAGATTAGCGGGATCGGCAGCGTCGGGGTCGCCCACGGTCCAGGTGAAGGTCGTCGGCCCACCTGTGGGCCCGCTGATGTTCAAGTTGCACGGCAACCAACTTGGTGGTGTGTGCCCTGGGCCAGCAGCCTCGCCGGTGCAGCTTAAGCTCAGCGTCGCTGGGTTCATCGCTTGGTCGAACTCCACGGTGATCTCGCTGGTCACAGAGACCCCGCTGGTGCTATTGGCGGGCACCGTGTTGACGACGGTGGGAGAACTTCCTATGGCTCGGCTGATAGAAGCCTGGGCTGTCTTCCCCGAAGCCGTCGTCAAGGTCACCGTCAAGGCGCAGCTTGGCGTTGTAGTCGTCGGGGTGAACTCTGTCGTGACGGTCTTTTGATCGGTCGGCCCAATCGTAGCAGGGTTGAAGGTCCCGCAAGCTGGGCTAGCGCTGAAGCTATAGGTCCACAGGCCTGAGGAGCTCCCGGGATTGCCCGTGGCCGTCAGCGTGACTGGTGCTCCAATGAGATACGGCCCCGCAGGCCCGGTGAGCGTCACCGTCGGTAGGGCGGTCATACAACCGGCAAGCCCAGCTACCAAAAGCAAAAGAGCGCACAGTCTAAGACCGGAAGCCCACGCTCTCATTTTTACCTCCTTTTCGAAAGCCCCAAGGGGGTTGGCTGAAAGGGCCAACCCCCTTGGGGTTGCGCTCATCAGTTATCGCCGTTTTGCGTGCCCAGGACAGCTTCTTCTACGTCGAGCAAGCACTCTGGCACGGTCCCTGCCCCTGGGAGGGCATCCGTGCCGGGGTTCGGGTGCACTACGCAGTCAGCGGTGCTCTGGAGCCGCGGCAACACTGAAGCAGGGGCAACGCCATTGCTCAACAAGAGCGCCGCTGCGCCCACGACATATGGCGTGGAGAAGGACGTCCCTAAGTCCGGCTGAAAGAGCGGGTTCGCCATACCCCATCCATAGGCATTCCAGCAGACGTCGCCGAAGCCAGAGGTCTCGCACAACGACCAGACGAACTCCCCCGGCGCGGTGATATCAACGTCCGTGCCGTAGTTACTGAAGAACGCTCTTCGATCGCTGGAGTCCGTGGCACCAACGGCGATGACACCCTTGCAGGAAGCCGGCGTGACGGCTTGCCCTCCTGTGCCGATGTTCACCCCATCGTTGCCAGCAGCAGCGACTAAGACAATCCCAGCCGCTAAGGCTGCGTCTATTGCAACTTCCAGCGGCGGATCGACCGGGTCGTCTGGCGTCCCCTTCAGATCGCACCGGAAGTACGGCCAAGTCCCGGAATCATCCAAGTCTGTGCGCGCTTGCGGGCCATACCCAAAGCTCATGTTGATGACGTCAATGCCCCTGGCAATAGCTTCGTTGAAGCCTTGGATGATCACGGACTCATAGGAGTTGGGGAAGACCTTGAGCGAGACGATCTGGGCTTTGGGCGCTACGCCGATCTTCTTGAACTTTTCTGGGGCATCGCTGAGGTTCTTGAACTCCGCAGCGATGATCCCAGCGATGAACGTCCCATGGCCATAGTAGTCATCCCACGGGGCGTCGCAGGGGTTGCCCCCGGGATCGGTAGTACAGGTGTTATCGTAGGCGCCCACGTTGATAGGCGTGCTGAGTGTCCAGTTGATATTCTCATCAATATCAGGATGCCTGGGGTCAACGCCGGTGTCCATGACCGCGACCAAGACCCCGTCACCAAGCTTAATTGGACTTATCGCGCCCACGCAGCTGTTGAGCGCGAGCGGGATCGCAAGCACCAAGAGAATGAGGAAGCCCTTGCGAGAGCGTCGGAACGCTAACCCTCCCGCCAGCAGCAACCCTATCCCAGCCACCCACGCAACCTGTCGTGGTTCGGGTGCCTGGGCTCGCGGGAGTAAGACCCTATTGACCCCTTGGAACCAGACTTCCTCGCAGTCGATCCGGTCGCAGCCCCAGTCGCCGCCGCTCGTGATCTCGAGGGCTTTGGGCTTTGGTTGACGAGGATCCCAGCCGGGCCTCCGAAACGCCCCCTCACGGATGGGCTTGGGCAGCTTCATCTTCGCGTCGGCGTAGATGCCCTCCACCCCAACCAAGTCCTTGAGCTTTTCCGCCCGGACCGGGTCAATCTTGATCGCTAAAAGCTCGGGGATATGCTCATACTCGAAGATCACCGTGCCGCCTAGTTCCTTCTCGATCTTCTCTATGATCTCAGCTTTGTACGCCGGGTCAACGACGAGGATCTTTTGGTCTAAAGCGACCTCTATCTCCTCCTGCTCGATCTTCTCTTGGGCCAGAGCAGGCAGGACCAACGATCCCACCAGCGCCGTCAGCACCGCAGCCACCATGAATCTCTTGAGCATGGCTCTATCCTCCTTCGCACATTTTTTGAGTCCTTAGGGCACTACACACGCGACAAGGTGATAGGCGTGCGTCTCAGTGCCGTAGCCTCTTACAACAATGATATAGACGCCCGAAGTTGTGATCGTATGGGTGCGCGTCTCAGCGTTCGGCTGGGGAGAACCAAAGCCACCATCGTTAGACCAGATTAGAGCGCCAGTATCCGTGCGCAGCTCGATGACGCCGTCTAAGCTGCTGGAATCGTCGTCATGTGGGGCGAGCCGCGAGTTTGGCGAGCCGTCCATGACGATCCAGATCTTCTGACCGGCGCTAGCGAAGAACTTGAACCAGTCCTGGTCTCCAGATGGACTGATCTCCGCAGCGATGATCCAGGGAGCTGTGGCAGGCACAGAGACAGCGCCAGCAGCGTTCCCCGGCACATCCCCGGACGCCTCCATATCTACAAGCGAAGTCGCAGGAGCAGTGTGCCGATAGAGCGTGTAATTGAGCGCGAGTGTTGCACTATAAGGGTTCACAGACCATGCGTACCCGCTGCTCCATGGATGTCCAGCAATGACCGAGGAAAGGCCCGGACCATCGTCATCATCGCATTCGACGTCTCCTGGTCCAGGGCATGTACTGCGACTTGCCAATGGAGAGCCAAGGTGCAAGACACTATCTGTAGTAGGGCTACCAGCCTCCGGTTCGACATAGGCGAAGAGTCTATCCCCGGCAGCCCCGTCGGTGGGATGATTATTCACTCCCCCGGCAGGGACAACCTGGCCGGTCAGAGCTGGCAAGGAGCATGCTGGCAAAGCGCTAGCCGGCACTATCACGTCGCGGGTGATGGACGCCGTAGCTGTCTTGCCTGAGGCAGTCGTCAGCGTCACAGTGAGCACACAGTTTGATGTCGCTGTAGTTCCGGTGAACTGCGTGGTGACGGTCGTCTGATTGGTTGGTCCGATGGTAGCGGGGTTGAAGGTTCCGCAAGCTGGGCTAGCGCTGAAGCTATAGGTCCACAGGCCTGAGGAGCTCCCGGGATTGCCCGTGGCCGTCAGCGTGACCGGCGTTCCGACGGGATATGGTCCTGCAGGCCCAGAGAGCGTTACTGTCGGTAGGGTGGTCATACAGCCGACAAGCCCAAGCACGAAGGCTACTACTATGAGGCTTAACCCTCTCTTTAAAGTCATATACAGAACCTCCTTTTGAGGGGAATTTTTGGCGTTAGTTAGAATTTTTTTGCTTGCCTGAAGACCTTTCACCCCCTTTCAGGGGACTAAGGGAAACTCCCTGTAGTTTTATTAAAATTATAACTGAAATCGATCTAAAAGTCAAGAGGGGGCCTGGGCTAGGCCCCCTCCTCTTTCCCCTTATCGCATCAGCAAAACCAAGATGACGCCCTCGCCTTTGTCGAGCGCTTCGAGGGCTTTGCCGATGATCGCCCCTTCGCATTGAGTGACGTCAACGCAGCGCATGGCGTAGCCGGGCTTCGAAGCGCTCGTGAGCAGATCCCCCGGTCGGATCGGGCCGTTTTCCGTCGTCGCTTTCACCGGCACGCGCCCAAGGAGCGCCAAAAGTCGCCTCTCTCCTGGCTCCAGACCTAACCCCCCGGCCCCCTTCCCAAGCCCCCTCACCCCTCTGCTCCCCTCTCCCTCGGAGGGGAGAGGGGCTGGGGGTGAGGGTGGAAGAACTCCCCTCTCCGTGTCGGGGAGGGGCTGGGGGAGGGGTCTTCCCGCGCTCAGCTTCGCCCCCAGCACAAACCCTGGAGCCGTGGAGATCACTCCCGCGACCCAGGGGCTGTAGGGCTCTCGCACTTTGCGATAGTGCTTAGGATTGTGGGGATCGAGCTCGACGACATCCCCTGGCTCTAAGGGCTCCGAAGCTAAGATATACTCCGCAACGTCGGCGCCACCACTATTGAACGAGCCATCGGCGCAGACGTTCCCCGTCGTGCGCTCAATTCTGAAGATCGCGCTGGTGTTGGTGCATGGTGAGACCGTGGTCCAGTGAACGGTGAGGTTGTCACTGAGGATCTGGGAATTGTACCCGATCTGAGTCGCATCAGTGGTGCTCACTTGCACGCCGATGGTGGCGCTGCCGCCCTTGTCGAGATTGGCGCAGTTCCCGCCGAAGATGACGTCCTGATAGTTGAAGAGCACGTGATTGGTAGCCTCAAAGAGCACCACCTGGAAGGTCACGGTGGGAGCTGGGGTGTCATTCCGGCAGGCATACGGGCGCACGTTGCGCCACTCGATGACCAGCTCGCGATTAGGAGCCGTGCCCAGCACCTCCCAATAGACGTTATCCGCCCCTGTGGGATAGAGATCGTCCCAGAAGGGCGCAACCAGCGTCGTGAACGACGAATAGGGCAACTGCTGATTGCTATACTGAAGGCCAGTGTTGTTGGTGAAGCTTATCAAGCCGTTTGCGTTGACGTAGACGGTGTTGTAGCTGCTTGTGCCAAACTGCACGGGAAAGCCAGGGGTGACAGTGGCCCAGGTGTCATCGCCCAGGTTGAGATTCGTTCCGGTGATCGTGCGCCAGGTGGGGGAAGGCGTCGTGCAGCTATAGCTTCCCTGAGCGCCGCCCACTTGTACGGTCGTGGACTGGCCGTTGGAGAAGGTCAGGGTAAACGTGCCCACGACACAGATATCGGCAGGCCCAGTCCAAATGGCCGAGTAGACCCCATCCCCAGCGTAGATATCGCCCGAGACGGCTTCATTCCCGTCGTCGAGCAGATTGAGGACCGTTCCCCCGGGGGTGATGGTCACGCTGATGGGACCCGCGGGGTTCTCGCAATTGACCCAGTAGACGGCGATGAGCATGGGCCAGCTGGCGGTAGCGAAGGGGCGCCATATCCCAAAGAATGGGACGTTGTTGCACGTGAGCGCCCCGTACGCATTGATCCGCCGGTCGCTGATCGTGACGTTCTGCATTCCCGTGGTCACGTCCCCGGTAGCTAAGATGCGGTTGCGGATCTGATACCAAGTGAACGAGGGGAACTGGGCCTTGATGAGTGCGGCCAGGCCCGTCACGTGCGGCGTGGCCATTGAAGTCCCACTGTAGGTGTCATAGCTATTCCCTGGGACAGTGCTCAATATGTTCTCCCCAGGAGCGCCGACGTGGACCGTGCGCCGACCGTAGTTGGAGAACCAGGCCTTGGCATCAGTGTGATTGCTCGCAGCTACGGCAATCATGTTCGGGAGGTAGTAGCTTGCGGGCAGGAAGAGCGCCGTGTCGTTATTCGCACTGGAATTGCCCGCGGCGGCGATGAACAGGATCCCCGCGTTCATGTGGGCCTTGATGGCATCGTAAAGGGCCTGCGAAAATCCCCCACCGCCCCAGGAGTTGTTGGTGGCAATGATATCATTCGCGGGATTGCCGGTCTGCTTCAGATTGAGAATATACTGCAGGCAGCTTATAGCCCCCGCAGTCGACCCAGACCCAGAGTCGCTCAAGAACTTGCAATGGCCGATCTTGACGCTCCAGTTGACGCCCACGACGCCCACGTTGTTATTGCCTATAGCTCCGATCGTGCCGCTGACGTGGGTGCCGTGCCCATCGCCATCGAAGGGGTCCGTATCGTTGTAGTACGTATCTATGCCGTAGACGTCATCTACGTAGCCGTTGCCGTCATCGTCTATGCCGTTGCCAGGGGTTTCCCCCGGATTTGTCCAGAGATTCGCATTGAGATCCGGGTGGTTATAGTCAACGCCAGTGTCAATGACGAAGACGACGACGCTGGAGCTTCCGGTGGTGATGTCCCAGGCTTCTGGGGCATCAATGTCAGCGTCGGGGGTACCGCCGGTCTGTCCGGTGTTGTGCAGCCCCCACAGCTGGGTGAAGCTGGGGTCATTGGGAGTCAGCTGCACGTGTTGGGCTGTGCGCACAATGAAGTTGGGCTCGGCATAGAGCACGTTTGCATAGCCCTTATATCGGGCGATGGCCTCAGGCACGCTCAAGTGCGCAGGGATTTTTACCAGATAGAGATTGGAGACAATTTGAAAGCTCTGCAGCACCTGAGCCCCGATGGTAGCGTTGATCTGATCAATAGTTGCCTTTGGGATATTGGGCGCAAATCGGACCAAGAGCTCATCTTTGACATACTCATATGGGATGGGCTCTTTCTGCCCAACTGCGACCCATCCCCCTAAGCATAGGACGATGAGAAGCACACCGGCAAGGGCTCTCTTGGCAAGACGCATGGGTGACCTCCTTGTTCTCCATTCCCTTGCCCTTCCCTCTGAGGGGAGAAGGGCCGGGTGAGAGATCTCGCGCTAGCGGAGAACGATCTGGACCTCGATGAGGCCAGAGCCTTCAGCGAGGGGCTCCAGGGCCTTGCCGATCACCGCACCGATGCATTGGCTCTTCTCTGGGCACTTCATGGCGTAGCCGGGGATGGGCGAGCTCACCAACAGATCGCCCACGGCGATCGCCCCATACTTTGCCGTCGCTTTGACGGGGACGCGCCCCGCGAGCGCGAGGATCGGGCGGGCATCGTTGTGCTCAGCGCTCTTGTTGCCCAGCACGACCCCCGGAGCCGTGGAGATCACGCCGGCGACGCGGGTGCTGAGGGCTTCGCGGGCCTTGCGGAATTTTCCGGGATTCTCTGGGTCAATCTCGACGACGTCGCCGGGTTCGACGGCGTCGGTGACGTCAATGCGCTCGGCGACGTCGGCCCCACCGCCGGTGAACGAGCCGTCGGCGTAGACGTTCCCCGTGGTGCGCTCGACGCGGAAGATCAGATTTTGTCCGCCCTCGGTGTTATAGATTTCGAGCGCATTGGTGCCGGCGGAGGCATCAATGCGCAGGCCGGGCTGGTCGGCGGTGTTATTGATATGGGTTCGGGCGCTGGGGCTGGTGGTGCCGATGCCGACATTACCTGTACCTGCCTTGATCGTCAACCGATCTACATTGTTCGTGCGGAACCGCAGATCATGCCCTGTCATTGCTCCTAGAAAGGCATATCCGAAGATCGAAATCCCCATAGCATACTCGATGTCGTTAGCTACATCTCTACCCAGAAAGTACGCTGATCCGCTTCCATAGACCCCGATCGTGCGGGTAGCTGGGATGCCTACGGCAGAGGCCTCCGGGACACTGCCATCTGAGACAGAGACCCTGGCATAGGTAAGGGTCTCCGTTCCAACTCCCAGGCTTCCCTGGATAGTGTAGTTACTTGTAATGTCCCAGTGGATCTGTAAACGGGGTTGGCCAGTCGCTAACTCCCCCACAGTGATCCCGCTCAGCGGCGGAGCCGCTACTCCCTTACCCCGCAAGATCGCGAGCTTCCCCAGCTTCTTGGTCACATTCCCGAACGGGTCCTTCACGGTGACTGTGTAGAGATAGACCCCATTAGCAACCGGTTGCCCCTGGGTGTTCAAAAGCTTCCAGTCCAACACTGCGCCCAGCACCGGGCCGGAATCGAAGACCTTCTGGCCAGAAAGAGAGAGCACTTCGACGCGGAGCTCCTTGACCGCCCCTTGGGCGGAGAAGCGCACGGCGTCGCTATAGGCCGTCACGGTTAAAGAGACCGACTGGGCCAAGGCACCTAAGCCCAGCACCACTACGACTGCTAACCCGACGAGAAGGCTTCTAGACATCTGCTGCATCATCATGATGCCTACCTCCCTCTTGATGGTTTTGGTGAGGATATTATATAACTGCCCCCCCCCTCTGTCTAGACCTCCTTGAGCCGATAACGAAAACCAGCAATGGTACGAAGGCACGGAACGCACGGAAAGTGGCCGGCGGATGAATCCGCCGGCTCAGCAGGTGCAAGCGTGCTGAAGCACGCTCCCACAGCCCCCTTTAGCGGGCTTCCACCTACTGAGCCGGATGCTTCAGCATCCGGCTCCCTTTCCGTGATTCAATCCCTCTGCAAAGCCCACCGTTGACCCGTTGCCTCACACGTGCTATGATAATCACAGTCCTCAAGGAGGCTCAAACGTGGAAGAGTACGAGATTGATCTTCGGGACTATCTGAGGGTCATCTGGGAGAGAAAGTGGCTCATTATTGGGGTCTTCGTCGTAGCGGTCGTCCTGGCCGCGTTGGTCTCGTTCCGTCTACCCGATGAGTACGAAGCTCGGGCATTGCTAAAGCTGCGCCCACTGCCCACGGTAGACGGGCTGGCCCTCAAGCTCCCGGCTCTTCAGTCAGTAGCAGCTATTGTGCAATCGGACGAGCTGCTCTTCCAAGTTGCTCAAGAGCTTCAAGCCCGCTACCCGGAATTCCAAAAGGAGACACCCACGCAAGTCCACCAATGGCTGAAGCGCAATCTGAAAGCTTCTGTTATCAAGGACACGGACTTGCTCGAAGTGCGCCTCTCCGGCGATCTGGAGCCGGAGAAGCTGCGCGAGGCCCTCAGCGTGATAATCTCGTTGGCGGAGTCCAAGCTGCGAAGCGATCTCCAAGCGAACATAGACCTTGAGCTGGCGCGCCTGAGCACCATCGAGAAAGCCGTGCAAGAGCAGCTCGATGCCGTAAACGCTCAGTTGCAGAGCGAGATCGCCCGGCGCAAGGAGATCTTAGAGGCTCAACGAGCGGAGCTGCTGGCGCGCATGGACGAGATCCGCAAAAACCCGCAATTCTTGCGATTAGCCGCGGGCGAGCAGAACGCGACCCTCCAAGGGATCATGCTCAAGCGCGAATTTGAGGTGCTGAACGCCCGCGCTCAGAGCTTAGAGAGCGAGCTGCAAAAGCTCGATTCGCGCGGGCGCGAGCTCTTCCCAGAACTGCATAGCCGGCTGACGAACTTAGAGAACGAACGGACGGATCTGAAACTCTTGGCGGACAAAGTCCAGCAAGTCTTCGCCAAGACCCCAGAGACGATAGACGTCGTGAGCGCGCCGTTTGCTCCGGAGCAGCCCGTGGGGCCACGGCGCACGCTGAACGTGCTCATCGCGGGGGTCTTGGGGCTCTTCGGCGGCACGCTCTTGGCGTTCTTTGTGAACTATTTAGGGCAACCCAAATCTACGCCAGTCACTAACAAATATGAATCAACCCCTAAATGAACTTGTCCATCAAGGTTTTGCATCATTAAGCGCTAGAACATTTGGAGCTCGATTACTAGTCTTCATGCTGGGTTTGGCTAGCTCCGTTATACTTGCTCGTACACTAGGCCCTGAGGGTCGAGGAGCCTTCGCTTTGCTGATCGCATTTGCTACAATGCTAACAATCTTGGTAAACCTAGGACTACATAGTGCGAATATCTATTACGGCGCTGGCTACCGCCATAATCTTGCTGACATCATAGGGAACTCACTAACGGTTGCGTTCTTGGTCGGGGTCGTCTTGATCATTAGCGGTATCGGGCTTAGTTATGTGCCTCAAATCAACCACTTTCTAGAAACGAATCTGGTCAAGCCACATATGTTATGGTTGATACTATCCTCGATACCATTCTCATTGTTATCTACATATCTCAGCAGTATTCTTCTCAGTCACGGCCATGTAAGCCGTTTCAACCTCTCTAACATTTGCCAGTCTGCCTTGCAGCTGGCTTTTTTTATACTGCTGCTCCTTTTATTTCAACAGGGGTTAGAGGGTAGCGTAATTGCTTATGTGTCCTCAGTCCTAGCGACAACTTTGATCGTTGTCTCCTGGACACGTAGTCTAGCACCTTTGAAATTTCGCTGGAATTGTGAATTGCTGAGAGATTTTATAAGGTATGGATTAAAGGCTAACCTTGGTCACATCGCTCAAATTTTGAATTATCGTCTTGACATGTTTTTAGTAGCTTACTTTTTAAATCCTGCTGAAGTGGGGTTTTATGCTATCGCTGTAGGAATGGCAGAGAGAATCTGGATGATACCTGATTCCATAAACACGGTTTTATTTCCCAAGATTTCCGCTGCCCGCGAGTGTGAAGCCAATGCCTTGACACCCATGGTTAGCCGCCATACGTCTTTCTTGGTCACAATGATAGCAGTAGGGGCTGCCTTGATTGCCAAGCCTTTTGTTATTACAGTCTATGGACCAGAATTTGCACCTTCGGTATTGCCGTTCTTATTACTACTTCCAGGGGTAATGATCTTAAGCCTTGGGAAAATTTTAGCGAATGACCTGGCTGGCCGAGGCAAACCAGAGTACTGGACAATTGGAGCATGGGTGTCCTTAGGCTTGACGCTTGTGCTAGACCTGCTGTTAATTCCTCACTGGGGAATTGCAGGGGCTGCTGTAGCTTCCAGCCTGTCTTATACCCTAGGGGCTGCAATAGTTGTGGGAGCGTTCAGGAAGATCGCTAAGATTGGTTTTAAAGAGATAACCGTGCTAGAACGAGCCGATACGCAAGTATATAAAAGCTTTATACTTGTTACAATAGCTAAGCTGTGGCGGAGGTCTTCTTCAAAATGAAGTATCTGTTGGCTGGCTATTACGGTATGGCGAACCTGGGGGATGATATATTACTTTACGTAACTCTTTTAGAGGTATCTAAGGTGGATCCAGATGCCAGGTTTACCATCATTTCACAACGCCCGTTAACACTACCACCGTCTATAACAGTATCTGTCAAACCACCTGCCAGATTACGCACAGTTCGTGAACTGCTGAAGCATGATTTTTGGCTTTTCGGAGGTGGTGGCATCATTCAGGATTACAATGTCGGCAGTTTAGAAAGCTTGAGAAAAATGTACCGCTTAGCGAGAATAGCAAAGTTCTTAGGCAAAAAGATCGCGATGATCGGCATCGGTTTAGGTCCTTTGAATACTGAAGAAGGTCAGCTGACAGCTCGGAGACTTCTCAATTTGGTAGATTTCTTAACCGTCCGGGATCACGATTCAGCGGAATTAGCATCGCAACTAAAGTTAACCCCTAGATTACGCGTTACAGGGGATTTGGCGCTCCTTCTAGATTTAGCTGAACTGTCTGAGCGTACTTCCCCTCCTAAGGAAATAAAAACTTTGGGGTTGTCAGTGTTACCCCTTTATGCTGATCATAATAATAACAAGCTGAATTACCGGATAGTAGAAGACTTTAGTTGGGTCATTGATAAGTTTTTAGATGAATCTCCTCATTGGTCAGTTAAGCTGTTTGAATTCCACGGAGGATCAACCCTATATAGTGATGCCATGGTTTTATCGAGGTTGCAAAGCTATAGCAAACACTCAACAAGAGTCTCTTATTGCCGCTATGACCACGATACCTTTAGGATTCTATCTGAAATTAAACAATGCGATGCTTTCGTAGGAATGAGACTCCATTCTAGTATTCTGGCCTATTTATTTCGCATCCCTTTCTTGATGGTTAGTTACCACCCTAAATGTTTAGCGTTTGCTAAAATGATTGGTTATCCGATGGATCGAATCTTATACATACATGATCTCCATAACCGCGAGCATCTGTACCAATCTATTAGTAGGCTCGCAAATGAATCTCAGTTTTTTCAACCTACAGTGCCTGTAGAGACAGCCGTTAAGCAAGCACGTGAGAATTTCTCATTATTTCAAACTTGGTTGAGTCAGGTAAGGAGCGGATAACGCAATGAAGAAAGTCCTTGTTCTCTCTTATTATTTTCCTCCTGATAGCAATGTAGTAGCACAGATCGCCGCTAAGTTTTTCAAATACTTCCCGAGATGGGGATGGGAACCGATTTTATTGACAAAGCGGTGGATATATCGTGGTACGAGAGATTTCTCCTACGAGCAAGACGTCCCTCAGAGCGCCAAGAAATTCAAAGCCCTCAATCTTGAACCTACAAATTTGCTGCCATGGAGGTTGAAAGCGCCATTAGACGAGCTTTTTGCTGTCCCGGATGATAAGATTCTCTGGCTGCCGTTTGCTACCAGGAAAGCTTTGTGGCTTATCAAGAATGAGAGCATTGATGCAATCTTCACGATGGCTCCTCCCTGGACAGATCTTCTCATCGGTCAGAGATTAAAGAAGCTGACAGGGATACCTCTTGTGATCTGGCTAGGAGATCCGTGGGTTGATAACCCATACCGGATCTATCGTCACCAAAGCCGCTATGAACGGGAAGTCCGACTCGAAGAAGAAGTTTTCAAGAGTGCAGATCACATTGTCTTAGCAGAGTATTTTCTAGAAGGCTTGATCCAGCGATATCCTTTCATCAAAGACAAGGCCAGTGTTATTCCTCATGGTTACGATGCAGAAGACTTTAACTTAGCACTTGCCTTGCTCAAACGAAGAAATGATAAGATGAAAGAGAAATTTCGCATCATCTACACGGGATCTTTCTATGGGGAGCACTCGCCATATCCTTTTTTTGCGGGTCTGTGCGAAATTCTCCATGAGTGCCCGGGTATTAAAAATAGTCTCGAAGTAATATTTGTGGGAAACATGACGAAAGAGATTTTGCATAAAATCAGTCAAGATACGAGATTATATTCGGTTTTTAAGTATGGCGGCGTTGTCCCGCACCTCGCGGCTGTGAAACTCTTGTTAGAAGCTGATGTGTTATTATTAGTAATACACCAAGCTCAGAAATACGCTTTGACAACAAAGCTAGCTGAATATCTGGCCTCAGGGAAACCCATCCTTGCTATTGTTCCTCCTGACGGTGCATCAGCTCGGCTCATCAAGCAAACTAATAGTGGTATCATTGTTGCTCCTGAAGATATACAAGGCATTAAGCAAGCGATTCTGCATTTTTATGAATTATGGAAGAAGAAGAGTTTGCAGATCGAGAGGAACTGGAATATCGTTCGACAGTTTGAGAGAACACAATTGACTCAGCGATTGATCAAGATTCTAGACCAGGTTGCATCGTGAAAACCTATGAAAAGCCTACTCATAAGAGTCTTCGATAATAAAAAGTTGGTCTCAACATTGGCTGCCTTCTTACTTAGTGTGGGAATGATGACTCTCTTCTGGCTTCCAATCCCCTTATGGACTTCTGTAGCTCTCATCCTTGGGGGAACTCTAGCTGTTCTAGCCTTCTTTTACCCTTTTTGGGGGCTTTGCATCTTCGTTTTTTTGATCCCACTAGAAGAAGCCTTTCTCATAACCGAGAAATTAACTTTTCTGAAACTTTTGGGTCTATTTATCTTCTTCGCTTGGCTGGCGCGCATCTTGGTCCGTAGGCAATACAACCTAGCATTTCCTCGCCCGTTTCTTCTTGCGTTTTTGCTCTTTGGTTTGTGGGGGCTGGCCTCGGTATTGTGGGCGCAGGATACTGTGGCAGCTTTGTGGCGTTGGCTTACCATGTTACTCCTGATAGGATTCTTTTTTATAGTTTCTCAAATAGTTACGAGCTGGGGAAAGCTACACTGGCTCATCATCAGTAATGTCGTGGGAGCTCTGGTAGCGGCAGGCTTAGGGTTATACAACTGGCTCATAGCCGACCCCAGTTCACAATGGCGTATTTCTGCCTTCATAGACCTAGAGAAAGGACAATACGTTCAAAGCCCAGCTCATTACGGGATCTTGCTCGCTTTGGGAATCTTTTACTTGCTCATTGCGTTCTTATGTGAAAAAGGATTAGGGAAGAAGATTATCTACTTAGTCGGTTTTGCTAGCCTCCTTCTCGCTGCACTAGCCAGTGGTACCAGAAGCTTTTTGGTAAGTTTCAGTGTGGCCCTTGTAGCCCTTGCCTGGCATTTGTGGCGTGCTCGCGCAGGGCGTATCTTAGCGCTAGGGGGGATTGGAGCCGGGGTAATCTTAGCGATAGTAACTGCGGTTATGCCCTCTTATTTCTTCTCGCGGGTCGAGAGCCTCTGGACTACCTTGGGAGATAGAGGGTCAGGTCGTTTCGATATCTGGAAGGTATTCCTTGTGGAGATCGCTGAGAACCCCTTGGTAGGAGTGGGATTAGCGAATGGGGGGGTGCGCTATGATGAGCATCGTACCATAGCAGTAGATCGCTATGGTTTCTTACTCCTACATCCAGAAGCGTGGAAAAGTGGTAGAGATCCTCACAGTATCTATCTTGAAAGCTGGGCCGAGCTTGGCTTGGTTGGCTTTGTTCTCCTAATATGGATCATCATAAGCTTAGCCAAGCAAATATATAAGTCGGTGAAACTCGCGCCTCTCTATTCCTGGGAGTGGCAAGTAGGTCTGGTGATTGCTCTAAATTTCTTGGCTTTGTTGGTCACAGGAATTACTGAGCCCTCCCTGTATCGCAAGTACCTATGGTTGGGGTTTGCACTGATTCAAGCTTATGCTAGATTGATAGGAGCAAGGGGTCTCAAAAGATGAACACTATAAGAGTTCTGATAGTTTCCCATTTATATCCTAGAAAGACGGATCCTACTTTAGGCAACTTTGTCCATCTGCAAATACAGCATCTGCTGAGAGCAGGGGTCCAGGTCAGAGTAATCTCTCCTGTTCCCTATGCTCCCCGGATTTTTTGGACAAACCCCACTAGAAGATCCTATGGGCAGACTCCATCGTTTGATTTCATTGAAGGTATTCCCGTCCACTATCCTCGATTCGTCCGGGCCCCGGGGAGTTGGTTTCATGGCATATCATGCTATACTTTCTACCAAGGTATCCTCAGATTGGCTGAGGCTGTCGTAAAAGAATTTCAGCCCCACATCTTACATGCTTACGATGCTACGCCCGATGGTTATGCTGGCTTGCTACTAAAGAGAAGGTTTAACTTACCTCTTGTCTGCAGTCTGCTAGGGGCTGATGTTAACGTCTATCCCAACTATAGACCTTTGACACGTCAATTGACCCAGAAAGTCGTTGCAGAAGCTGATCAGCTTGTTGCAGTAAGTCGGGCTCTTAAAGAAGCAGCAGAGGTGCTAGCTCAGCCAAAGCGAGAGATTCGCGTCATATACATGGGGTGTGATACCGAAATTTTCCGGTATAATGAGATAGCACGAGAGCAGGTGAGGAAGCTTTTAGGTATTGCTCCTCAAGAAAATATCGTCTTATTTGTCGGAAGACTTGTAGAGGCGAAAGGGATCTTCGAGTTGATCGAGGCATTCTCGCAAATACAACTTCAGCAAACAGGGACGCATTTGGTCTTCGTGGGCGATGGCCGAGACCGTCTGAAATTAGAAAACCAAGTGAGGCAGAGGGGGTTGAGTAGTACGGTACACTTTGTGGGAATGATATCCCATAGTGAAATGCCCCATTGGCTTAGCGCAGCAGATCTTTTGGCGTTACCTTCGCATAACGAAGGGCTACCCAACGCTATAGTAGAAGCCATGGCTTGCAGTATACCAGTGGTAGCCACTAACGTAGGAGGTATTCCAGAAGTTGTGGAAGACAAGAAGAGTGGCTTGTTGATCGAAAAAGGGGACATAGATTCTTTAACAAATGCTATAGTAAGCCTTCTCAAAGACGAAGAGAGACGTAAGAAGATGGGAGCTTACGGGCGATCGATCATCGAGCAGAACTTCAGTTGGCAAAAGAGCGCCCAAGCCTTGAGGGGGCTTTATGATGAAATCCTCTAATGGAAAGAATGGCGAGAAACCGGTAAAGGTTTGTATTCTTAGTTCTGTTCACTCAGCATTGGACGTTCGCGTCTTTCACAAAGAGGCAAGGACGCTTGCACGTGCAGGATATGATGTAACTCTTATTGCGCAGCATACCCGAGATGAAACAATAGATGGAGTTAAGATTATTGCCTTGCCCAGACCGAGAAACCGATTGCAGAGGATGATGTGGCTCACTCTTAAGGCTTTCTGCTTAGCTTTAGAACAAAAGGCTGATATCTATCATTTTCATCCCCCTGAACTGTTATTTATCGGTGTTCTGTTAAAGCTATTCACAAGAAAAAAAGTGATTTATGACGTGCATGAAGATTGGCCCCACGAAATCCGAACTCGGGAATGGATCCCTCCTTTTTTAAGAACTGTAGCTGCAATAGCCTTTTGTATCCTTGAGCGGATTTGTGCTAAGCTTATGGATGGAATCATTCTAGCTTGGGAGGGAATTCACAATCTCTCGTATAATAAGAACGTCGTAGTCCACAACTATCCCCCGCTGGAGTACTTTAGAGAACCAAAAGTTAATAAACAATTTGTAAAAAGTAGCGACTATATCTTGATTTTCGTAGGGGGATTGGTTAGGATACGCGGCATTTACGAAATGATCAACGCGATGGAATTTATCAGCAGCAAGTACAGGATAAAGCTAAGGCTACTTGGGAAATTTGTCAACAAAGATACAGAATATCAAGCAAGATCCCTACGCGGCTTCTCTTATGTGGAACTCATTGATTGGGTTTCATATAAAGACATACCCAAATATCTCGCAGAAGCGGATATCGGGCTCATTTTGTTCCATCCTTTGCCAGGCCACATTAAGTCAATGCCCAATAAGCTCTTCGAGTACATGGCTGCTGGGCTTCCAGTCATCGCTTCGAACTTCCCCCTGTGGAAGGAGATCGTTGAGGGCAATAAGTGTGGTCTCACGGTTGATCCGCTCAATCCCAAAGAGATTGCCCAAGCTATTGAATATCTTCTCGAACACCCCGAACTGCGACAAGAGATGGGGGAGAACGGTCGTAGAGCAGTGATCGAGAAGTACAATTGGGAGCAAGAAGCTGAGAAGCTCTTGGCCCTGTATCAAAGATTGCTGGAGAGAGCACGAGATTCGTAACATTGAGCTCTTCGTTTGCTTGTTCATCAGAAGTTGGCTAAAATCGTAATGGAGCTTTGGAGGCTAACTCCTATGAATGTCCCCTTCGTTGATCTAAAAGAACAGTACAACACCATCCGTGATGAACTGGAACCTGCTCTCCAAGAGGTGTTCCGTGATGCTGCCTTTATCTTAGGGAAATATGTCGCACGCTTTGAGCAGGAGTTCGCAGCATATTGTGGTGTTCAGCATGCTATCGGCGTCAACAGCGGAACCGATGCCATAACCTTGACGCTCAAAGCGCTGGGCCTTGGCCCAGGCGATGAAGTCATTACAGCAGCAAACACCTTCGTCGCTACGGTCGAGGCGATTACTCATGCAGGGTGTAAACCCGTTTTGGTTGATATCTTGCCAGACACCTACAATATGGACCCAAACGCGCTGGAAGAGAAGATAACCCCAAGGACCAGAGCTATCATCCCAGTTCACCTTTACGGCCAACCTTCAGATATGGCAACTATTATGAAGATAGCCAAACGGCATGATCTGTTTGTCATTGAAGATGCGGCTCAGGCACATGGTGCTCAATATCAAGGGAAGAAGGTGGGGTCCTTTGGCGATGCCGCTTGTTTTAGCTTCTACCCCTCTAAAAATCTTGGCGCTTATGGAGACGCAGGGGCGGTAGTCACTAACAATGAACCCCTTGCTATAAGAATAAGACAATTACGGGATCACGGCAGTATCAGGAAATATCAACATGAGCTGGTGGGTTATAATAGTAGACTAGATGCTCTACAAGCGGTTGCACTCTCTATCAAGCTCAAACACTTGGATCAATGGAACGCGATGAGACAGCGCAACGCCCATTTATACGGAGAATTGCTATCGCGAATCCCCGGCGTTGTAGTTCCGAATGCTCAGCAAGGCGTTCAACATGTTTATCATCTGTATGTCATTCGCTTGGAGAGAGGGGACCGAAATCGTTTGCAGGAGTATCTCAAAGCGCATGGTATCGAAACAGGAATTCATTACCCTCAGCCTGTCCATCTCACTCAAGCGTTTGCCCACCTAGGATATAGAGAAGGGGATTTTCCTGTGGCAGAGCGGTGTGCTCGCTCTATTCTGTCATTGCCCATGTATCCTGAATTAAAACCAGAACAAATCGAATACGTGGCAGATAAGATTCGCAGTTTTCTTGCGCTTTAAGGAGGGAGAATGGCTATTCGGGTTGGTGTTATAGGGTATGGTTACTGGGGACCAAACCTGGTGCGTAATTTCGCTAAAGTGGACGAGTGCCAGATAATAGCTGTAGCAGATGTAAGTCCCAAGCGACTACAAATAGCTCAAAAACAACATCCGTTTTTGGAGGCTACCACATCAGCTGATGAGCTTATCAAGCGTACAGACATCGATGCTCTCGCTATTGCCACTCCTGTAGCAACTCATTATGCGTTAGCGAAGAGTGCTCTTGAGCACGGCAAGCACGTTCTTGTGGAAAAGCCCCTTACTGAAAAGGTATCGCAGGCTTGCGAGTTGATTGAGCTTGCAAACCGCCACAAGAAAACTTTGATGGTCGATCATACCTTCATCTACTCAGGGGCTGTCCGAAAGATTAAGGAGCTAATCACTCAAGGAGAGATCGGCGATATATATTACTTCGACTCCGTCAGGGTGAACCTGGGCCTCTTCCAACATGACGTCAACGTGCTATGGGATCTCTGCCCCCATGATTTCTCGATCATGAGCTATCTCATTGAGAAGGAACCTATCAGTGTATCGGCGATTGGAGCCAGTCATATCCATTATGGCAATAAGCCTCTCGAGAGCGTAGCTTACGTGACGGTGCAACTTGAGGGAGGCATCTTGGCTCATTTCCATGTGAACTGGCTCTCTCCTGTGAAGATTCGGCGCACGCTTATTGGAGGTAGCAAGAAGATGATTGTCTATGATCACCTAGACCCAGATAATCAAGTGAAAGTCTACGATAAAGGTGTAGAGGTAGCTACAAGTGAAGAGCGTTATCAGGCTTTAATTCAGTATAGAACTGGGGATATGTATGCACCCAAATTAGACCAGACAGAGCCCTTAGAGTTGGTATGTAAGCACTTTGTAGAATGCGTGAGAACTGGCAAGACTCCCTTGACGGATGGAGAAGCAGGTTTGAAGGTCGTTCGGTTACTTGAGGCTGCTCAGCAGTCCCTACAATTTGCAGGAGCAGTAGTCAAGTTGGATGACACGTAAGCTAGACTTGGAGGAGGATGATCGAAGATGACGAATAAAGGCAAATACCAAACGGGTAGGAATTGTATCATCTATGAAGGTGCATTTCTTTTCCCTAATGTAAAGTTGGGCAACAATGTCACCATCTTCCCTGGGGCTATCATTGGCCGTCCCCCTCTTAGTAGTGGAGCAACTACCCGCCAGGTTGAGGTTTCTGAACTTTTACCTGTTGAGATTGGGGATAACTGTGTTATTGGCTCAAATGCTGTAATCTATATGGGAGTCAAGATAGGCCACCACTCTATGATTTGTGATACAGCTTGTATAAGAGAGGGTTGTGAAATCGGTGATTACACAGTAATAGCCATGGGAGTCACGATAAATTATAACACAAAGATCGGTAATCGTGTGAAGATTATGGATAACTCTCATATTACTGGCAACGCGTTGATCGAAGATGATGTATTTATCAGCACGCTAGTTTCAACGACTAATGACAATAGTATGGGCAGAGAACCAGCCCCAACCAGAGATTGGACTAAGAAAGGACCAATTATCAGAAGATTTGCTGCTATAGGGCAAGGGGCCTGTGTGCTCCCAGGGATTGAAATAGGGGAGAATGCCATTGTAGGAGCGGGTGCAGTCGTGACTAAAGATGTTCCCCCTCGCGTGGTTGTTATGGGGATCCCTGCACGGATCGTGCGAGAATTGGCCCCTGAGGAGTTGAAACGCTAAACTCAAGGAACTCCGATACCGAACGCTGAAGCGCAGCTGTTAAATAAATAAAACAGAGATCAAACTAAGATGTAGGCATAATGATTCAATTGGATAAGTATAAATGAGCGAATATGACTCAAGTATGTATACCCTTTGTATCTATAATAATCCCTATGTATAACGAAGAGCATTATATTGCACATTGTTTGGATTCTATTTTAGCAAATGACTACCCTAAAGAATACCTTGAGATTTTAGCTATTGACGGTATGAGTACAGATCGCGGTAGAGAAATCGTGCAGGAATATAGCAAACGTTATCCTTTCATACGACTTCTTGAAAACTCTAAACGTATTCAAGCCGCGGCTCTAAATATCGGGATTCGCGAAGCCACTGGAGAGATCATCATTTGTATGAGTGCTCATGCCGTCTATGCTCCGGACTACATACGCCAATGTGTGACCCTATTGCAAGAAACAGGTGCCGCTAATGTTGGAGGGCTAATGTCTGCTGTCGGACAGGATTACCTCAGTAACAGTATTGCCATTGCGCTCTCCTCGCCATTTGGAGTCGGGGATGCCCGCTATCGCTACTCTAACAAGGAAGAATGGGTGGATACCGTTTTTGGAGGATGTTGGCACAAGAAAACCTTGGAAGCGCTGGGGGGCTTCAACGAAGAATGGATAGTGAATGAAGACTACGAGCTCAACTACCGCCTGCGTCAGATGGGCGGCAAAATCCTCTTCTCCCCAAAGATACGATGCCAATATTTCGTGCGCAGGTCTTTAAGAGCCTTAGCCCGACAATTCTTTCGCTACGGCTTCTGGCGGGTAAAGACCTTAGCTGCATACCCAGATTCTCTTCGCTGGAGACAGCTCGTCCCACCACTTTTTGTCCTTATGCTCCTTGCATCACTGACAATGCTTCTTGTTTTCTGGCCGGCAAGTATTGTTATCCCAGGTCTGTACCTAGGAGCCAATTTAATTGTCTCTGTGCAAGCTGCGCGCCACCGCGGATGGCAATATTTGCCAGTGCTTCCCTTGGTGTTCACCACTGTACATATGAGCTGGGGCCTCGGATTTTTGTTTGGATTGGGACATTTTGGCGTTCCTCGTCTCTCTTGGAAATCGGTGATGCGAGCCTTCCGATCTCCAACGTGCTTGTGAATAAGGCATCAGGCATCAATAGTTCACTGTATAGGCCGCTGCGGACGGGAGTACGTCGAGAAATATCACGCCATCCCCGTGCTGGCGGAGAAACTCATCCGGTGCCTTGCCTGCTAGCGATGCTTGACTATGTAGCCATAATATGCTAAAATGTTGCTACATATAGTGATGTATATGATAACCGTTGGGATTAGAGAGCTCCGCAATAGATTGAGCCTCTACTTGAAGCATGTTGCCGAGGGCCAACAGATCAAGGTCACCAACAGAGGGGAAGTGATCGCTCTTTTGATCCCAGCTAAGGGAGGGAAGAAGATAGATAAAGAACTGATAGCGTTGGTTGAGGAAGGGCTGGCTTCGTGGGCAGGGGGAAAGCCCCAGGGAGCCTCACGGCCGGTGAAAGGTCGCGGCCGCCCGCTCTCCGAGATCATCATCGAAGATCGAAGATGATTCTGTATCTCGATACCAGTGCCCTCGTCAAGCTCTACATTGCTGAGTCAAGCTCAGATGATGTGAAAGCCAAGGTAGAGGCCACGCCTGTTATTGCGGTTTCGCGAGTAGCGTATGTGGAAGCGCGGGCTGGCTTCGCCCGGAAGTTTCGGGAAGGGGAGATCTCGCGGGAGGAATATCGCCGTGTGGTTAAGGATCTTGATAGAGACTGGGGGAATTATTTTATTGTCGAGGTCTCAGAGAGCGTAGCCAAGCTTGGTGGGGAGTTGACAGACAAACATCCTCTCAGGGGATTCGACGCGCTGCATTTGGCGTCAGCGCTCTTTTTGAAGAGCAGAACCCATGAGAAGATTTTGTTTTTCTGCTTCGACGAGAGGCTCAAAAGCGCAGCGGAAGCCGAAGGTTTGAGCGTCGAATAATCCTAGCTGCCCCTCCAGGCAAGAGTGCTGTGCTGGCAGAGAAGCTTAAATCAGTGTAGAGAGCTTGCTCCGCCCCTCGCAAAAGCTTACAATAGATACCCAATGGAGCGCAGCCGCGAACAGTGCCGAAGGAACTCACCAACGTGGCTTTGGAATTGGATAAAGCTGGTTCCCCGCGGGAGCGCTACACCAGAGACGAAGCCGCGAGGTTGATTCAGTATGCAGAGCAGATCATCAAGTTCTGTAAAGATCTTCTATCCCACGCTGAGCCAAGCTGAGGTCGTCAGCCGTCTGCAGGCAGGGATGCGAGAGCTAGAGAAGCAGCTTCCGCTCGTCTATGTTGTGCTGTTTGGCTCCTACGCCAAAGGGAATTATACCGTGGGCAGCGACATTGATCTGCTGGTCGTCTACAGGGGGGAGGCACGCCCTGACGCCTATGCGTGCGTGAAGAAGATCCTCGATCTACCGCGTCTGGAGCCTCACGTGTATGCTGAAGCAGAATATGAGAGACTCCGTGAGACGCTCCGCAAGATGGCCGAAGAGGGGATCGTGCTCGTGGATCAGCGCCACACCCGCAAGCGCGTCCAATTGTTCGTGAAACGATTTTTAGATATCGTTGTGAGCAAGGAGGGGTGATATGCCCGTCGTTACGGTGCGCTTGGATGAGCAACTTGCGCGGCGGCTCGAAGAGCTCGCAAAGCTGCGCCGCATCACGCGCAGTACTTTAATGAAAGAGATTCTCGAGGAAGCTCTCAAGCGTCAGGATGACGATCCCGTTCGAGAGGCTCTGCGCGCATTGCGGCAGAAGAAAAAGCCGGGTTTTTCTGGCAACTGGGCGCAGCTTGAGAAGGAACTGCGTCGGAGCAAACCACGTTTCAATAGTGTTGAAGAAGCCCTTGCCGCTTCGCGCAGGAGGTCTGAGTGAGAGCTACCGTCTTGATTGATAGCGATGTCTTCTTGATAGAACTTCGCTATCCTCGTGATCGTCGGTATGCTAAAAATAAAGCATTCTTGGACCGTGTCCGCAGCGGAGAGCTCGTCGGCTGGACCACGGTGTACAACCTTCTAGAGATTTGCGGAATTCTCTCGTTCAATCTTAGCCCTCAAAGCTTGCAGACGCTCTTCATCGGCTTTGCCCAGCAGTTCAACGTGACGGTGCTCTTCCCCAACGGCTCCTCCGAAGAGATCTGCTTTTCACCCGTAGATATATTCGATATCATGCAACGCAAGTTCAGCTTCGGCGATGCGCTTATCGCAGATCTTGCCCAGAGGCACCGCAGGCGCTTCGATTGCTTTGTCACCTGGAATGTGTCACACTTTCGCGATAAACTCGCATTGCGTGTGGCTACACCAGACCAAGTGTGATCATCATGAAGATTCCACTGGTTCGACCGGATATCACAAAGCACGAGATCTAATATATGACCATCTACTGGATCACGGTGCTTGTTTCGGCAATGAGCACCTTTGCGCTCTTGTACATTCTCATTCCACGCTTAGCCCAAGCGGGTATTACTGGAAAAGACATGAACAAGCCTGGTCAGCCTCCCGTCGCCGAGATGGGGGGACTTGGGATTGTGGGAGGCTTTGGCGCGGGCGTGCTGACCCTCATAGCCCTGCGAACATTCTTCAAGGTTGAGGCGCTCGCCACCGTGAGCACCGTCGAGCTGCTCGCTGTCTTATCTACTGTCTTGGTCATCGCGCTCATCGGGCTGATTGACGATCTTATCGGAGTCCACCAGGGATGGAAGGCAGTTATCCCCGCCGTGGCAGCTATCCCCTTGATCGTCCTTGAGGTGGGCCAAAAGACCATGACCTTGCCCCTCATCGGCGCTGTCAATTTTGGGGTCTTCTACCCGTTGGTGCTCGTGCCTGTGGGGGTGACCGGCGCGGCCAACGCGTTCAATATGCTCGCGGGCTTCAATGGCCTGGAAGCGGGCATGGGCGCCGTGGCCGTCGGCGCGCTGGCGATCATAGCCGCGCACTTGGGAGAGGTGACGTCGCTTGTGCTCTTGCTCGCGGCGCTGGGGGCGCTGCTGGCCACGCTCTACTTCAATTGGTACCCGGCAAGAGTGTTCATCGGCGATGTGGGCACGCTCACCATCGGCACGGTGATCGCCACAGCCGTGATTGTGGGCAATTTTGAGTTGTCCGGCGTCATCGTGATCATCCCTCACGCTATAGATTTTGTGCTCAAAGCGCGCAAGGGATTTCCCAGCACCGGGTGGCATGGGGAGTATCGCGACGGCAAGCTCTATTGCCCCGCTCATGGGCCGGTGGGACTGGCCCAATTGATCCTGAAGCTCGCCGGCGGCATGCACGAGCGGACGCTCGTCTTGGTGTTGATGGGCTTTGAGGCCCTCTGCGGCTTGCTCGCCATTGCGATCTATTGGCGAGCCTAGCGCCCAGCCCAGCAGCTGGGTATACTGAGCAGAGACTATGAGCACGAAGAAACCCAAAGTCGCTCTCTGTGTGGCTGAGCTCTTCCCGCCCCAGGGGCAGTGGACCGAGCGAGAATATTTTTCGCTCCCAGAGACCAATCGCTATCTAGAGCTCTCCGAGGGGAGGTTGATCATGCCGCCACATCCGACGTTTGCTCATCAGACAGCCCTGCAGAATCTGTTCCTAAAGCTTCATGGTTTCGTGGAGAGTCGCCAACTAGGAATCGTGCGGTTTGCACCGCTGCCGGTGCGCCTGTGGCCCGGCAAGATCCGCGAACCCGATATCTTCTTCATCGCCAAAGAGCATTCGGAACGAATCGGCGAGCAGGTCTGCGGCGTGCCCGATCTTGTTGTAGAAGTCCTCTCCCCCGCAACACGCGAGACCGACCGCGGCGAAAAGTTCTTCGAGTACGCCAAGTCGGGAGTGCGCGAATATTGGCTCGTGGACCCAGAGAAACGCTCGATCGAAGTCTATACGCTGCGCGGGCAGGTCTATGAACCCCTCGCCCCGGTGGGCGGAAGAGCTTGCTCTCACTTGCTCGAAGGCTTCTACGTCAGCCCTGAAGAGATCTTCGCCTGAAAATCCCCATAAAATCATAAGACTTGACAAGCTCCCTTCCTTGTGATATGATTGCGCCAATATATGCTAAGTCATATATATGGGTGATCATATTGTCGCTAAAACACGCACTGCTGGGCTTCTTGAGCTTTGGGCCGGCGACGGGATATGAGCTGAAGCACGCGTTTGAAAATTCTATTCAGCACTTCTGGAGCGCCGATCTCAGCCAGATCTACCGGACGCTGGAGAGCCTCAAAGAAGAAGGCCTGGTCACGATGAGGATCGAGCACCAGGAGTCCAAACCGCCAAAGCACATCTACTCGCTCACTGAGAGCGGGCGAGCCGAGCTGCTCCGCTGGCTCCATGAGCCCACGGTTGAGCTGCCCACCGTGCGCAATCCTTTTCTCTTGAAAATATTCTTCGGCGCGCTGCTGCCCAAAGAAGCTCTGCTTGGGCATCTCCATCGCTTCGATGAAGTGCTCCAACAGCGCATAGATGCCTACAAACAGATTGAAGCGTATCTTCCCAAGCGCTGCCGCGAGCTAGGGCTGAGCGCTCATGAGCCCTTCTTGCTGGCCACCGTGCGCCTGGGGTTGAAGAGCCTTGAAGTCTATCAGCAATGGTGCCGCGAATTCATTGCAAAACTCAAACGACTCTAAAGGAGTTGGTATGATCCTCCAAACAAAAGATCTCACCAAGGTCTATCGTGTCGGCAAAGAAGAAGTTCCCGCGCTGCGCGGGGTGAACTTCGAGCTCGATGTCGGCGACTTTGTCGTGATCAACGGTCCGTCGGGCTCAGGCAAGACGACGTTCTTAAACTTAATCGCGTGCATTGACAAGCCCACCTCGGGAGAAGTCTTCATCGAGGGGCAGCCCACGAGCCAGCTCTCCGAAGGGCAGCTTGCGGAGCTGCGCAAGCGTAAGATCGGCTTAGTATTTCAGACGTTCAATCTCATCCCGGTCCTGTCGGCGTTCGAGAACGTCGAGTACCCATTGTTGCTGTTGGGCATAGGGCGCGCGGAGCGCCGCCGGCGCGTCATGGCCCTTCTGGAAGAAGTGGGCCTTAAGGATTTAGCCAATCGTCGGCCCGATGAGCTCTCCGGCGGCCAGCGCCAGCGCGTTGCTATCGCCCGCGCGCTCGTCACCAATCCCAAATTAGTTCTCGCCGACGAGCCCACGGCGAACTTGGACTCCGAGACGGGCAAACAAGTCATGGCCATTATGAGGCGGCTCAACGAAGAGCATCACGTCGCGTTCTTAGTCGTCACCCATGACCCGGTGGTCACGCAGTACGCCCAGCGCACCGTGAAGATTCGTGACGGGCAGCTCTTTGACGGAGGACGCACCAATGGAGCTTAAGTTGCTCATTCCCTTACGGAATCTGTTGCGCAACCGCCGGCGCACCCTGCTGAGCTTGGCGATCATCGCCCTGGGCACGGCGATGATCTACGCCGTGCGCGGCTATGTGGACGAGAGTATTCTCAACATTCGCGCGGGGACAGTGCGACAGTTCGGGAACTTTCAGATCGCTTCGCCCCTGCTGTGGGCGGAGAAGACCGAGAATTTTCAGTATCTCATTCCCCCAGAAAAAGTCGCTCAAATTACAGAGATTCTCCGCACAGTCCCCGAAGTCACGGCATACACGGCGCAGCTGAATCTATCGGGGCTGGCGATCACCGAGCGCAAGACCAAGGTCGTGCGCGCCACGGCCCTCGAACCCCAAAACCAAGCGCTCGACTATAACGATCTCGTGGAGAAGGGCTCAGGGCTTTCCCCCACGGATCGCGCCAAGGTCTTAGTCGGCCGCACCCTGGCTGAAGAGCTCCAGCTCCAGCCCGGCGACTTCTTCACCCTGACGACGACGACCGTAGACGGGGCGTACAACGTCGGCCCCCTTCAAGTCGCGGGGATCTATACGCTCAACAACGCCGTCGTTGAGGGTCAGCTCATCTTTATGCCACTCAGCTATGGGCAGACTCTGCTGGACACCCCTGGGGTCACCAAGATCATTGTGAAAATCACGAACATTGACGACACGGATCGCGTTGCGGCGCTGGTGCAGCGCAAGCTCACCGAAGCGGGCTTGGACTTTGAAGTGCGCACCTGGGAGCAGCTCGCGGAATTCTACCGCCAAATCCGGGGATTTTTTAATATACTCTTTGGGTTTTTGACGATCGCCGTCTCGGTGCTCGTCTTCTTTATCGTCTTACAAGTGTTGACGCTCTCGTTCTTAGAGCGCACGCGCGAGGTGGGCACGATTCGCGCCATCGGGACGAAACGCTATCAGGTCTTCTTGATGTTCTTCATGGAGAGCGTCTTTTTGGGGCTTTTGGGGGGCTTGATCGGGATCGTGGCAGGCTGGCTGGCCGGGCAGGGGTTTAATGCTTTAGGGATCGGCTGGACACCGCCGGGGGCCATCGAGCCCGTTCCGGTGCGATTGCGCTTAGAGTTGAAAAACGCTGTGTGGCCCTTCCTCATCAGTGCTATGGCTACGGCGCTCTCGGCGCTCTATCCCGCGCTGCATTCGGCGCGGCTCAACGTCGTAGAAGCGCTCGCGTCTAAATAAAGGAGCTAGCGATGTTCTTCAAGATCGCCGCACGGAACGTCCTGCGCAACAAGCGTCGCACCGCGTTCAGCTTAGGGGTGACGGCTCTTGGTGTGGCTATTCTCTTCTTCGTCATCGGCTTCATCAACGACAGCTTTGATTCTATTAAATCCAATCTCACGCGCGAGATCGGCGCGGTGCAGATCGCCGATGCCAAGCTCTTTGACAATAAGACCGAACGCTATGAGTATCTCATCCCTCCAGAGACAGTAGAAAAGATCGTAGCTCTCTTGAGAGACGACCCGCGCGTGAAGGGGTATACGTGGACGCTGGGCTTTGCCGGACTGATCGGCAACGAGAAGGGCAGCACGCTCGTGGTGGGGCGCGGGCTCATCCCTGGCAATCCTATCGAGGACTACAGCCAGGTTGTCGTGGCCGGACGGCCCTTGACGAACGATGGCACGCCGCAGATTCTCGTCGGGCGGCGGCTCGCGGAGACGCTCAACGTCCGCCCAGGCGATATCATTAACGTCGCCACGGGCACGGCCAGCGGCGCGTTCAACGCTGCCAGCGCGACGATCGTCGGCACGATTCGCTACAATAATATCGCGCAAGAGGGCCAGATCGGCATTGTAAACTTAGAGTTTGCCCAGCAGCTCCTGCGCACCCAAGGGGTCGAACGAATCATCGTTCAGCTGAATGACTTAGATCAAGCCGAAGCGTTCGCCCAGGAGCTAAAAGCCAAACTCTCTGCTTTAGGAATCCCGCTCGACGCGCGCCCGTGGCAGAAGCTCACGGCATTTTATGATTCTATCAGAGCGTTCTGGACCGTCTTTGCCGCGTTCACGACTATGGGGGTCTTTGTGCTCGTCTTCTTCAGCGTCTTGGAGGTCTTGACGATGTCGTTTCTGGAGCGCACCCGCGAGGTCGGGACGATCCGCGCCATCGGGACCAACAGACTCCAGGTCTTTCGCATCTTTCTTGCGGAGGGGACGATCTTGGGGCTGCTCGGCGAAGTTTTGGGAGTGTTGGCTGGAGCAGCGTTGGGATTATGGATCAATAGTGTCGATATTCGGTGGCTCCCGCCGGGGGCGCTCGATCCTGTCCCCGTGCGGATCGCGGTCAATCTCTCCGTCGCCGTAGTGCCGTTCTTGACGGCGCTCATCTCGACGTTCTTGGGCACGCTCTACCCCGCGTGGAAGACCGCAAGACAGAACATCGTCGAAGCGTTAAGCTATGTGTAATCTCGAAGGAGGAACCATGAAGAGACTCACGCAGTACGTTCTGTTGGCCGCGCTGGCGGCCTCGGTGTTGGGGATCGTCTTGGCCGCGCAACCTGCGGACGATCAGCTCTTAGAAGCATTCGATAAGGCGCGTTTTATCGAAGCTCCGTCTTTCACTATAACCGTCGAAGTTGTCGCTGATAGACCTGACGGCACCAAACAAGCCGTCGTGCAACTCTACTTTAAAGAGATCAACGGGAAGCGCTATGCTCGCATCGAGTTTCTCGCTCCAGAGGACCTGAAGGGGCAAGTCTACATCAGCACCCCTGAGGGGACGTTCTTCTGGCAGCCGGGCTTGGCCACGCCTCTCAAGGTGAGCGGGCGCCAGCAAGTCTTCGGGGATTCGAGCGTCGCCGAGACCGTGGGCATTCAGTTCAAGGACGACTATAAGATCAAATCCCGCAAAGACGTCACACTGCCGGGGAACAAGCCAGGCCTCGAAGTCGAGCTCGAAGCTACGGATAAGAGCGTCGCGTTCCAGAAAGCTACAGTCACAGCTGACAAAGCTACACTGCGCCCCATCAAGGCGCGGCTCTTCGCCCTCAGCGGCGACCCGCTCAACGACGTCACCTACCAAGAATACGCTACACTTGACAAGGACGAGTACGTCAAGAAGCAGCTCATCGAGAACCAGCTCATCAAGACAAATAAGACGCTGCTGACGATCACCAAGATCGAAGCGAAAGATCTGCCCAACGATCTCTTCGATCCCAACAAACTGGGGAAGTGAGAGCTGTGCGAGCGCGGTGGGCTCTTTTGATAACGACGCTGACGCTGGGCTTTGTCGCTCGTGGGCAAGAGGCCCCATCGCTGCGAGAGCTGACGGAGCTGAAGCGCGAGGCGCTCGCGGTCTTCTCGGAGGTGCTGAGCACAGGGAGCGCCGCCGAGCGCCTCAGCGCCGTCACAAACTTAGTGCGCTACGGGGACGACTCTGTCATCCCATTGTTGACGGAGCGGCTGCTTGGCGATGACGCATCGTTTGTGCGGCGCGCTGTTGCCGAAGGGCTCGTTCGCTTTCGCTCTCCTCAAGTGAGCCAAGCCCTGCGCCAAGCGGCTCGGAGCGACAGCGTTGCTAGTATACGCTGGGCTGCAGCCGTCTCCCTGAGAGAAATTGACGTTCTCAGAGATCTTTTGCGCGAGCGCGAGACGCTTGCGGCAGCCGCGATCTCGCTTCAAGAGCCTGCGTCTACTGCACGCTTGCCTGGAGCAGTCTGGCCCTCTGCGGAGATCGCGCTCATCGGGGCTTTCTCTGACCGCGAGACGTTCAATCTCGTCGAGCGCGCGGCGATGCTCAAAGCACTTGCGCAGCTTGGGTCGCTCGCGGCGATTTCGCTCGCGCAGCGGGTGCTCGCTGACTCCACCGAAGACCCGTTCGTGCGCGGCTCGGCGGCGTTCGCCTTGGGAGCTCTCAACGTTCGCAACGCTATACCCGAACTGTTGGCAGCCCTGAGCACCGATCTCGAAGCGATCCAAGTCGGCGCGGCCGGCGCCTTGGGGCACTTCGGCGATCCCATAGCCCTTGAACCGTTAAGCGTTCTGCTGCGCACAGCACAGTCTTCTCAAGCGCGCATCGCCGCGGCCAACGCGCTCGCCTCGTTTGGCCCATCGGCTGTATCGGCTTTGGCACAAGCGTTGCTCACTGACCCCGTGCCCGCCGTGCGTCAAGCCGCGCTCCGGGCGCTGCGTCAGATCGGCGGCCCGACGGCAACCCAAGCCGTGCTCGCTCTTCTGCAAAGCTCGTATCTGCAGCAGTGCGACCCTACGGCGTGCGGGGGCTTAGCGTTAGAAATGCTCCAAGCGCTTGCGGAGCTTGGCCAAGCACAGCTTGCTCTCCAGGTGACCCAAGCGACTCTCGCTGCACTGCGGGATGTGCTTCCGTTTCTGTTCATCTTTGCCGAGAACGATCTTGTTCAGACTCTGAGCGTCGTGGGGCGCGCGGCGCCGCAGCTCTTCGATCTTTTGCTCAGCGATCCCAGCCCATTTGTGCGCGCCTTAGGGGTTGCGTCGTTTGCGAACGTGTATCACGCTGCAGCGCGAGAGCTTCTGCTCAAAGCTCTCTCTGACGAGAATCCCCTGGTGCGCCGTGCGGCGCTGGAGGGGCTCGCCCCGTGGGCGACGCCCGATGACGTTCAGATATTTGCGCCCTTTGGCACCGATCGTGATCCGCGCAGCCGTGTGGCCGCGCTCTTTGCGCTCGCTCGCGCGGGGGACGCGCGCGCCCTCGAGCCCTTGCGAGTCGCCCTGCGATCAGAGAGTCTCTCGGTGCGGCTGGACGCCGCCGGCGCGGCGCTCGCGTTCACCGTTCGGTGGGCATCAAGGGCTTCTTCTCCATCGCTGCCCTAGCACTCATGCGCATCTGGGATATCCACCCTGGATATCTTAATCGAAACAGCTTGCTCGGAGAACATAGGGAACTGCACGCCTTGGTCTCGATCTGCGTCCACGGGAAGAAGGGCTACGCGCACCATCCTGAGACGCTCCGCTGGAGAGAGTTTTTGCATGCTTTGGCCGTGCGGCACGACATTCTCGTTGCCGAGATGGAGCTGCGCGGCTATAGGCATCACTCGCCATTAGTGATAGCCCCAGATCACACATCCTGGCCTGCACACTACGTAGACCCTCCGGCGCGCCAGTTTGAGGTGCTCCGAGCAAAGTATCGCACCAAGGAGTCGGGGCGCATCCCCCTGCCGCGCTCGGTGCAGCAGCTGTGGGCTCAGCACAAGTATTCTGTGCTCGCTCGCGATCCCGTAATCTACCGAGAGCTTGGGCGGCGCGTCGCCAACGCTCTAGACTTCGCGCAGCTTTCCCAAGAGCTCGTGGAACTGTTGCGCAGACCCCCCACACGTGGAGGCCTGCGCAACGCCATTGAGCACATGTGGGGCTATGTCTCTGACTATGCCTCTTCAGACCAGCGTCGCCAGGCCGCTCAAGATATTGCTCGTGCGCTTGCTCTCATTCAACAGCTCGCGTATGCTCATCAGGTCACGTATTTATTGCATTCGACGGCACTGAGCGAGCTGACAGTCTGGCTGAAGTACTCTTCAGGAGGTGTCCTGCACCGTGTCGAAAATCTACAGACTCGAAAGAGAGCAGATCGTCCCGGCAGACCTCGATAGCGTGTGGGAGTTCTTCGCCACCCCGCGCAATCTCAATCTCTTGACGCCCCCGGAGATGCACTTTGAGATCTTATACGGGGACGATGAGCCCATGCACGAAGGGCAGATCATCGAGTATCGCATCCAGCTTGTGCACGGAGTGAGAGTGCGCTGGCTCACGGAGATCACGCACGTAGAGCCTAAGAGACGTTTCATTGACGAACAGCGTTTGGGGCCGTATAAGCTGTGGCATCATGAGCATCGCTTTGTCTCTGTCGAAGGGGGCACAAAGATCGAAGATCACGTCATCTATGCTTTGCCGTTAGGGCCCTTGGGAGATCTCGCTCATGCTCTTTGGGTACGCCGTAGGCTGAACTATATCTTCGATTTTCGCCGTCAAGTCATCGCCCAGATCTTTGGCGCATCGCGCTCTTAGAGAGGATGTGCTCTGGCTTGAAGGCGCTCTTGGAATTCTTGCGCCGTCAGCCCTACGATACGCACGCGCTTCTCTCGAGAGCTCTGCCCGGAGAGAATCTCAATACGGCTCTTGGCAACATCAAAAACTTCGGCGAGCAGCGCGATCACCGCGTCGTTGGCTTTGTTGTGCTCTGGCGGCGCCGTGACTTCGAGCACGAGCGCATCTCCACGCGCCCCAACGACGGCATTCCGCCGCGCCCGTGGCTTGACCCGAACCGTGAGCACTACGCCCTCAGAATCTTCTCTCAACATAGCTGAGAGTGTACACACTTTTCCCTCGATTTGACAACGGCCCCAACGAGCTGTTTTACTACTCTCAATGATTCAATGGCGCGAACTTTTTGAGAAGTTGCCGGAGCCGTGGCTGGTGATGGTCTGTGGGCTGGTGGGCGTGGGCAAGACGACGATCGCCCGTCAGATCGCGCATGAGCTTCGAGCTCGATATCTGAGCACCGATAGAGTGGGCTACCGACTCTTCGGTGAAAATCGCTCCTACGATGATGAGTACTATCGTCGGGTGTACGAGTATATGATCGTGCGAGCGCATCGCGCTTTCCGTAGGGGGCGCCATGTCGTGCTGGACGGGACGTTCCTGCGCCGCGAGGCGCGCCAGAGATTCTTCGCAGAATTTCGAGAGAAAGCTTCGCCGTGGCTCGTCTATGTGACGTGCCCTGAAGAGATCGTGAGGGCGCGTTTGGAAGCGCGGCGTGCTTTGCCCTTGAGCCAGCGCGGGTACTCCGACGGGCGCTATGAGATCTACCAAGCGATGAAGCAGAAGCTTGCTGACGGCTGGAGCGACCCGCGCACAGAAAAGATTTCGCTCGTTACGGTGGACACGGGAGGGGCACAGCCAAGGTTGATCGAGATCATGTGTACAAGCCCAGCTTATGCCGGCGATGATCAGCTGAACCTATGACTTTTTGTGTTTAGGGGATCGCCGCCGAGCCGCAAGCCAGTCAGATTGTCAACGCACAAGCCCAAAACTGGTAACTTTGAACTTCTCACTGGGAACTGTCTTTCTGGTGGGTGGTGGAGGATTTGAACCTCCGACCTTCTGCACGTCAAGCAGACGCTCTTCCGCTGAGCTAACCACCCAGAACAGTTTATCAGTTCTTCAGTTTGTCAGTTCAACTGAGAAACTTAGAACTGTCGAACTGACAAACTGAAGACCCGTGGAGGCGGCGACCGGAATCGAACCGGTGCATAAGGGTTTTGCAGACCCTCGCCTTACCACTTGGCTACGCCGCCGGTCATAGCTATTGTAGCGCTCCCCGACACAGCTGTCAAGCTCCCCCGCCTTGGCAGAAGCCCTTATCTTCAGCTAAACTGTAAGGGCACGGCATGCCGTGCCCCTCTAAGGAGGTACTATGAAACGCTTAGCCGTCGTCGTGATCGCTCTGCTAGCTGGCAGCCTCGGCGGAGCCCAGCAGACTCTCACTGGGCCGAATATCACGATCTATAGCGACGTGGCCCTCGTCGAGGAGCTGCGCACACTGACCATCTCCGCGGGAGAGAAGGATTATCTCATCGAAGACCTGCCCAAGACCCTCCTGCCCGATTCGGTGCTCTTCCGCCCCCTCAAAGAGATAGAGATCGTCGAGCAAGAATTCCTCCCAGCCCAAGAGCTGACGGGCTGGCAATTGCTTCAGAACGCTGTCGGCCAGGAGGTCGAAGTGACTGTAGCCCGTGGCCTAGTCCCCAAGACCTATCGAGGGACGCTCCTCAGCGTCGAAGACGGGATCGTCCTGCAAGAAGTGACCGGGCGAGTGCAGATCATCAAAGAGTTCAGCGAGGTCTCCTTAGCACAGCTGGGGGAGTATCGCAAGGCGCCCGCGCTGCGCTGGCGCATCCAGAGCGACTCCTCCCGCGAAGTCCAAGGGAAGCTGAGCTATCTTGCTAGTGGGCTGAGCTGGTCTGCGTATTACACGGCGATCCTCAATGAGAGCGAGACCCAGATGGCCCTCACAAGCTGGGTGACGGTGCAGAACACCAGCGGGCGCGACTATAAGAACGCCAAGCTCACGCTCATCGCTGGGGAGCTGCGCCGCGTGGCGCCCCCAGCACCCGTCAGCCCTCCGCGAGCTGTCGTCCCCCTTGCTGCCCAAGAGAAAGAGCTCGAAACCAAGTCGACGTTCGAGTACCATCAGTACGAGTTCCCAAGAAGAATCACTCTCACCGACCGGAAGAGTCTCGAATTATCGTTCATACGCGCCGACGCCGTCACAGTCTCTAAACATTACGTCTATGAGGCTGCGGTTTCGCCCCAAGTCCGTGTGGAGATCCGCTCCATCAACGATGGGGCGCACGGCTTGGGGATTGCGCTCCCTGCGGGCGTCGTGCGGCTCTACAAAGAGACCCAAGACGGGATACAATTGATCGGTGAGGACTCTTTGGGTCACACCCCAACGGGCGAAAAGATCGCGCTCGTGCCGGGGATGGCTTTTGATCTCAAAGCCGACAGAGTTCTCAAAGACCGCCAAGTCGTCGGGCGAGACGAGCTGGGCCGCGAACTCTATCGCGACACGTATGAGATCACCCTGCGCAATCAGAAAGACTCCGACGTTGTGATCGAAGTGAAAGAGAGACTGCAGGGCACGTGGAAGATCGTCTCTGCTGAGCCAAGCTACGAAAAGCTTGACGCGAGCACGGTGCTCTTTACCGTGCCCGTCAAAGCGCGCGCTGCCGCGAAGGTCACCTACACCGTAGAATGGAAATACTGAGGCTATGGAGGAATTTCTGACGCAACCCGATGAGCCGTACCTGCCCAATGCGATGCAGAACTACGCGCGGGCGATCGAGAAGACGCTCGCGGAAGTCCCCGTTGTGAACGGCGTGGTTGACCTAGAGGCGCTGTGGATGGAGCTGGGGCTGCCGCGCGATCTCATCATCGAAGTTTTTGAAACGATGGAGATCAAGTTGCCGCCGCACGTGGAGCGCGTCGTGGGGCCCAACGGGAAGATTCTGGCCCAGCAGAAGCCCCTGCGGCTCGGAGATACCGGATGAACGCGATTCGCTTTGGGACCGATGGCTGGCGCGGCGTGATCGCCCGCGATTTCACGTTTGACAACGTGGGGCGCGTCGCTTCAGCCATCGCTGAGTGCGTAAAAAGCCCGCAGCGCCGTTCATTAGAAGTTTACAGAAAGTGGGGCGTCTCGTATCGTCCTCCGGAGCACGGCGTCGTCATCGGCTACGATACGCGCTTTCTCTCGAAGGAATTCGCCGTACACATCGGGCGGATTCTCCAAGACGCAGAGATCCCCGTGTGGATCGCGCACGAGCCCGTCCCCACCCCCGCGCTCTCCTACGCTGTGCACCACTACCAAGCGGCGTTGGGCGTGATGGTCACCGCAAGCCATAATCCCCCAGAGTACAATGGGATCAAGATCAAAGTCGAGTACGCGTCGTCGGCTCCGCCCAGCGTCACCCAGCTCATAGAATCTCTCGTCCCTGCGGAAGCGCCCACGCCCAAGACCCCAGAGGACGAGCTGAACTTTGCAGACTTCAAGAGCCCGTATCTCGCGCGCATTCGTCAGCTCATCGACAGAGAGCTTTTGCACAAGAGCGATCTCTGCGTCGTCATTGACGCGATGTACGGGGCGGCGAGAGGCTACGTCGCCGAAATTCTCAGAGAGCTGGGCGTCGAGTTTCTCACGGTGCGTCATGGGGACAATCCGCGCTTTGGCGGAAAAAACCCTGAGCCCATCGAAAAGAATTTAGGGCCGCTGCGCGCGGTGATCGCCAGCGAGCGCTATAAAAAATTTAAGAGCGCCAAGCGCATCATTGGGGTCGTCACCGACGGCGACGGCGACAGAGTCGCCGCGATGGACGAGCTGGGGCATGTGATAGACTCCCATCGCTGCTTCGCGCTGATTCTGAAACACTTGCTGAGCAAGGGCTGGCGGGGCAAGGTCATCAAGTCGTTTGCGCTCTCGGATATGATAGACAAACTCGCCGTCAAAAATAATTTGGAGCTCGACGAAGTCCCCGTGGGGTTCAAGTATATCTGCGAGAAGATGGTTCGGGAGGACGTTTTAATTGGGGGCGAGGAGTCCGGGGGGATCGCTATAAAGAATCACATTCCGGAGCGCGACGGGGTTTTGAACTCTCTGCTCTTGTGCGAGATCGCCGCGAAAGCTCAAAAGCCGGTGAGCGAGATCGTGCACGATCTCTTGAGCGAAGTGGGGCCGCACTGGTACGACCGGCGCGATCTGCACTTGGAGAGTCGCCTAGAGATTGTCGAGCGGGTGAAGCGCCGTCCGCCGCGCCAGATCGCTGGGCTTGAAGTGATTAAGACGGAGATGCTCGACGGGGTGAAGCTGCGTTTTTCTCATGGTTGGCTGCTGTTGCGGGCCAGCGGGACGGAGCCCTTACTGAGACTGTACTGTGAGCTGGATTCTCTGCAAGGGGTGCGCGAGGTTTTGGACGAGGCCGAGCGTTTTGCGCGGGGCGACGTGAGCTTGTGGGGGAAGTGACCTTTTGACAAATATCTGTTTGGCTGCTAAGCTCGTGTGAGCTTAGGGAGGGCAGTCTCATGGCCAAGAAGGTTAGCAGCGCGAAGTTCTGTGGAAACGTTGCTCAGATGCTCGAAGAAGTGAAAAGGTGTGGCGAAGCAGTGACCATTACCGAACGATCGCACCCTGTAGCAGTTCTCATCAGTTTCGAGAGCTTCAAAGCTTTGCAGGAGCGCCTCCGCGATCTTGAGGAAGCTCAGCTGTGGCAGATCGTTGCTCAAGGTCGCAAAGAGCACCAACAAGGCTGCACGCGCCGCATCAAGTCTCTACGCGAACTGCGTTGATGAAGCACCCTGTCAGGACTATCTATGTCACCTCACATTTTGAGCGTCAATACAAAAAGCTTCCGACCACGATCCAAGCTATCGCGGAGAAGAAGGAACGCATCTTTCGATCTCATGCGTTTGATCCTCGGCTGAACACTCACAAGCTCAAAGGCAAGCTAAGAGGGCTGTGGGCATTCTCCGTCACGCGGGACATTCGAATTATCTTTGAGTTTTTGAACGGCGACGAGGTCCTCTTCCACGACATCGGCCCCCATACCAGGGTCTACTGAAACTCATACAGATGTGTGAGGATTGCAGGAGCCTGAGAATGTGGATACAATCGGCTTAGTAAGAACGCGGGGTGACAACCATAAGCTGCAGTGCAATGATAGGTCTTCTAGCTCTTCTAGCAATGTTGGTGCTCATCCTCAGCGGGTGCTCTCTCTTCCAGAGCCAAAAAGTACCCATGCCGCCGCCTCAGGCGACTTGCGAAGAAGCTCCTGAGACCTTCGCCCCATACATGGACTTGGCCCAACGAGTGCGGTGCCGAAGTGAGCTATTATGATGGTAATTCCCAGGACATCAGGGCTGATAGGCGCAATTGTTCTGCTTCTCTTGATCCATGGTTGCTTGAACGTAGGGACATCATCCCTTCAAATCGAGATCACAGGCTTGTCCGTGATCAGGCAATTCTGCGATCTCGCTTTGCAAAGTTCTTACGAGATCAGAGTCACATGGCACGCGCAAGGGGGTATGCCACCACTCACGGTTCTGATCTCTTATAGAACTCCTGAAGGCCAAACGCAAACCTTCGGACCTTTCTCTTGGCCAGAGCAACAAGACTTTACTATGCTCGTGGACTCGTATGAAGGCGAGTCTTTGCTCGTACAGGCGTTGGTCCAAGATAAGGATGGAGTCCAAAAAGAGGCAAAGCGCTGGCTCCGTCTGAGACCGTGTGCCTCTTTACCCCCTATGAAGCCTATCGTCACTATCGTTCCTTCAGAGGGCACAGCTATTCAAGAATATCTCACTATTGAAGCCACAATGACGAACACGCTAGGGGTTCCAATATTGGCTAAGACCCTCATCGCTCTCGGGTGCACAGTGGAGCATTCGCAACCGACTCTTCCTTTGGTGTTGGGGCCTCACGAGTCAAAGAGAATACAGATAAATCTTCGGTGCCCCGAAGGAGGGGCAACTTGGAGGCTTGGTGTCGAGATAGTTCTCACACCGTGACTTCCTGACGCTTCAGTGCACGCTCCTTCTCGGCTACTAATAGCCGCGTCTTGATGACCGTATCGGGGTTGAGCGAGATGCTGTCAATCCCACACTCGACCAAGAACTCCGCAAACTCTGGAAAGTCTGACGGCGCCTGCCCGCAAATCCCGATCTTGCGCCCCTTGCGATGAGCTACGTCAATGACATACTTGACGAGTCGCTTGACAGCTTCATTGCGCTCATCGTAGATATGAGCGACTAGCTCCGAGTCCCGATCCAGCCCCAACGTCAATTGCGTGAGATCGTTGCTCCCAATCGAGAAACCGTCGAAGATCTCGGCGAACTCCTCGGCTAAGATCACGTTGCTGGGGATCTCGCACATCACATAAACTTCGAGATCGTTCTCGCCCTGGCGCAGCCCAAACGCCGCCATCGTCTGCAAGACTTTCTTGCCCTCTTTGGGCGTGCGACAGAAGGGGATCATCACTTTAATATTTCTTAAGCCCATCTCGTCGCGCGCTTTCTTGAGTGCTTGGCACTCCAACCCGAACGCATCTTTATACTTGGGATCGTAGTAGCGCGACGCGCCCCGCCAGCCGATCATCGGGTTCGATTCAGTGGGCTCATAGAGCGCGCCACCGATCAAGCTCGCGTATTCGTTGCTCTTAAAGTCTGAGAGTCTGACGATCACGTCGTTGGGCCAGAAGGCTGCAGCAATTTTTGCAACCCCCGACGCAAGCTTGTCTACGAAGAACTGCGCCTTGTCCGAGTAGCCCACGGTGCGCGCGTCAATCTCTCTTATGATCTGGGCGATCTGTGGGTCATGGGCCGCGCGGGCCTTGAGCTGCTCGTACTCTAAGAGTGCCTTGGGATGAATCCCAATATGCGAACTGATGATAAACTCTTCGCGGGCGAGCCCGACGCCATCGTTGGGGATCTTCGCTTGGGCGAAGGCCATCTCCGGGATGCCCACGTTCATCATGATCTTGGTGCGCGTGCGGGGCAGCTGCGCGACGTCAATGCGATCAACTCTGAACTTCAAGCGTCCGGCGAAGACGCGCCCCTCGCCCTGGGAGCAGTCTACGGTGATCTCTTGTCCAGACTGAATCTTTTGCGTTGCGCCCTCAGCGCCAATGACGCAGGGGATTCCTAGCTCACGAGAGACTATAGCGGCGTGACAGTTCCACACGATGATCGGGGTATAGTTTCGCGTGAAGACGAGATACGTGTGATGATCTTGAACTTCAATGTTATACACGGGCTGGTTGGGAAGCTCAGCGAGCTTGCGTGCGCGCCACATGCGAAAATCGCTCTCGAGAATCTGGCGAAGCTGATTTTGTATATCTTCTGGAGCGCGCCCCAGTATATGCTCGCGGACCTTGCGCGCATCAATCAAGCAATTCTGTCGGATGTACCCCAACAAGCGCCCCCGATAATCGACGTGATGAGCGATGTCTCCCAAGATTTGTCGTGCGGCGAACAGGCGGGTTCCCAAGCGCTTCTCGCCCACCATACCCCGGAGGCGCTGGGTACGCGCCAAGAGCTCCGGCAGACGCTCCCGTATCTGGATATTGTAGCACTGCTCACGCTGAATGCTGAGCGTAGGGAGAATCCCTAGGCGGAGCGCGGCTAGCACTATCCCTTCCACAAGCTGGGGATCACCACAGTATAGATGAAGCCGTCCGCTGCCGTGATTGGTCCCATAGGCTCCATCTCCGTCGAGGGCCCCTGCCAGGAACGCCAGGAGCGATTCTTCATCCAACTGCAAGACCCACGGCACCAAGTTCTTATAGATATCCGAAAGCTGCGCAGCTGGTGCCTTCCGATAGCACCGATAATCGCTGGCCCATCCGGCGATGGGACGCCCACGCACGATGCCTGCACTATATTTCTGCTTGCCAGAGCTTAAGGGAACCCCGAAGACTTCTGCAAATCCCTGACGTACTGCTTGGATGAAGGGAAGTCTCTCTGGAGTGGGCTTTTGCGTGAAGGTCACCGAACCCCGGCGGCGCGTTACCGCCACATGCCCATCGGTGAAGAGCGCGCCGCAGAGATAAGCAAAGCGCGGGTCAGATTGGAGATCTGCTCCCATCGAGGGGATGTGGTCTGCCACTAAGACCATCTCTTCGCGTCGGAGCAGCTCCTCAAGAGGGCGCTCGACGATCTGTCGGCGCTCTAGGGTCACCATGCGATGATCCGGGGTCACGTCAAGCGTGTTGTGAGTCCCTAAGCCATTCTGCGAGAAGGCCACGCGCCACACCGGAGCTGAGCGACGCATCGCCGAAAGAATGGGCTTCCACTCGATCTTCAGCGTGTGGGGGTTGAGTGCTAGAGTGGAGAGGCTTCTCCCCCTCTGGATCTCTTCGTAGACTTCGTGAAGAGTCTTGAATCCCTCTTGAGTGAGAATCTTTGTATCGCCTCCAAAGCATGTTCTCCCCCCGCGCTCGGTCACGATCGCCGAAGCGATCTTCATAATGGGCTCCCAGTCGGGATCGGTCATCTCCGTGACCAAGACTTCGCCGGGGCGGAAGCGCCCGATCTCCTTCACGTCCATGATGATGTGCGCCCGCCCTTGGCCGATCTTGCTTCCCACTGGCTCGCCCCGTGCTAAGAGTTCCCCTGTCTCCTCAAGCACAAAGCTCTCTAAAGTGTGTGTGCCCTTGGCCCTATGGACCGTCTCTGGCCGCGCCTGCACGATGAAGAGCCTCTGACTGATGCCGTCTTTGGCCCACTCGATGTCCATCGGGCGGCCGTAATGCCTCTCGATCTGCACAGCCCAGCGCGCTAACTGCAACACTTCATCGTCACTGATGGAAAACTGTTGCTGCTCGTGGGGAGTGACGTCTTCCTCCCTGAGCGCGCCGTTGGCACAGACGAGCTTCTTCTGCTTGCTGCCCAGACGCTTCTCGATCAGAGCCCTATAGCCCTCGGTGAGTCCCGGCTTGAAGACGTAGAACTGATCGGGGTTGACCCGCCCCTGCACGACTAATTCTCCAAAGCCATACGATGACGTCACATAGACGACGTTCTCTGAGCCCGATTCGGGATCAATCGTGAAGAGCACTCCAGAGGCAGCTAAGTCCGAGCGCACCATCTGCTGGACGACCACAGCTAAGTCCACGTCGCCGTTGGTGAAGCCCCGATCGCGCCGATACGAGATCGCTCGATCGGTGAAGAGGCTGGCGAAGCACCGCCGCACGCGATCTAAGAGCATCTCTTCGGTCTTGACGTTCAGGAACGTATCGTGCTGGCCGGCGAACGAGTGCTCTTCAGAATCTTCGATCGTCGCCGAGGAGCGCACGGCAACGTCAGTAGTGCCCGTCTTGCGCACCAGCTCGCGATAGGCGCGAACGATCTCGCTCTCCAGATTAGAGGGCAGTGGGGTCTCGATGATGAGATTTCTGATTCTTTGCCCATATTCAGCGAGCATCGGGACGTTGTGGGTATCGAGCTGGCTGACGAGCGCGCGGATGTGCTCCTTCAGCCCGGTGCGCTCCAAGAACGCGCGGAACGCTTCGGCTGTAACGACAAAGCCGTCGGGCACGGGGATGCCCCGCAAAGCTTTGCGCATCTCCCCCAGTGACGCTCCCTTCCCGCCGACCAAGCCGACATCGGCTCGCTCTACCTCATCCAACCACGCGATGTTCTTCACGTCGACCGCCTCCTTGTAACTTTGTGAACTGACTATACTATAAAATATTCACAAAGTGAATGTCAAGCGCGCGAGAAGATCGAAATTATTCGAGATTTTCTCACAAAACCCCTCGCGCATATCCTCCACGTTGGCACATCCAACACAATGGGAGACTTGACAAAGTGAATATTCATAGACTATTCTTACTGACGAAGTGACAGAGAAACGATGATTACCCAAGACCAGGAAGAGTTTGCTCGACTGCTGCAGGGCTACCGGGAACGGCTGGAGCTGACCAAGGCCCAGCTCGCTCAGCGCGCCGGGGTTTCTCCAAGCTTTATCACGTATCTTGAGCGGGGACAGCGCCGGCCCTCCTACGCGATGCTTCTGAGCTTGATGCAGGCGCTCGACCTGACAGCTTCGGAGAAGCGAGCGCTTCTGCAAGCAGCAGGCTATCAGCCCCCGGAAGAAGGGCTGTCGCCGCGCTTGAGCACCATCACGGAGCAGCTTGCGGAGCTCCCCCAAAGCGAGCGCGAGGAACTCCTCGAAGAGTTTGCTCGCATGATCGGGCGCTGGCGGGAGCTGCGCCACAAGCGCGTGCGCCGCGTCGTCATCCCCCTGGCGGGCTGGCAGCCCCGCTTGCTCTCCCCAGAACAGCTCAGTAAGATGCTCCGCCCCGCCCTCCACGAGTCGGCTCTGGCAGGCTTAAGCGAAGTGATCTTGGTGGTAGCACCGGGCAAGGCCGTCCCCACGCTCAAGCTTCCCCGTGGGCTGAAGGTACGCACCGTCGTGCAGGAGCCCCAGTTGGGCTTGGGCCACGCGATCTTGATCACCCAGGGGGTCGTGGGCGATGAGCCCTTTGCTGTGATTCTGCCCGACGATATTCTCTTGGGCGAAGGCCGGCGGTGCTTGCAGCGGATGCTCGCGCTCTATGAGCAATATCGGTGCAGCGTCATAGCGGTCACGGGCGTCGAAGGGGCAGCGGACTTTAAGAACTACGGGATCGCCCAGCTGGGAAAGCCCATCCGAGAGAACGTCTATCTCGTCAAAGAACTGCAAGAGAAGCCGCCGCAGCGGCGCGCTGGGTTGACTATTGTCGGGCGCTATGTCCTTGTGCCCCAGATCTTTGAAGCCCTTCAGGCAACTCCACCAGATAAAAACAACGAGCTGCAGCTCACAGACGCGCTCAATATCTTATTGCGTCGCCAGCGGATCAGCGCGTTCGTCTATACTGACAAGCTCTTTCGGGTGACGCCGATCAAGATGCTGCTGGAGCGATTGATTGACGCGCTGGACGAATCCAAGCCCGACCGATTAGAACGAGCGATGCAGATCACCAAAGAAGCCCTGCAGGCGCTCACAGCCCTCTAGACGAGACCTGAATGACAAACGGAGCGGTGAGGTCTTCGGCGCGGTCGCTCTGGCGCACCCGAACGGTGATCTGCCATCGGCCGACCAGGCTCAGATATGAGCCGGAGACTTCAAAATCGCCTTTGCTCTTCTCTGTGGCGACAACGGGGAGCACGCCGAGCTCATGGTTTTCGACATACAGAAATTCTAGGATCACGCGCTGCACCTGCGGGATGGGATGCCCTAGATCATCTCGGATGCGAACGACGAAGCGCGCCGGCCCCACGCGCAGCGGCGCGATCTCCAGCGCGATGCGCATTTCTCCCGCTTGGTGCACAAGGATTGTCGGCGGGATGGGCGGAGGCGGGGAGAGCGTCAGCGCTGCGGCAGCCCCAAGAACCCCGATGATTCCGAAAAACTCCCCCCACACCCGACGATATACCCCATCTATGTCGTCAGGGCGTCGGGCTTGACGAAGATTGCGCGCGGCCAGGAGCAAGATCGCCATCAAGAGCACGAGCTTGAGCACAAGCCAGCGCCCCCACCCCGTCTCCCACAACGCCGAGACTGTAAAGATATGCCGCGACGCTAGATAGATTCCGCTCCCAACTATGATAGCGACGCTGAGCAATGCCCAGCGCGAAAAACGCAGCAAGACTACGCCCCAGGGGACACCCTCGGGGCGGCGACGCAAGAGCACTCCCACCGCGAGCAGCCCTCCGGCCCAGATCGTCCCGGCTAACAGATGAGCCGCGTCGAGCGCAATAGCGAGAGAATCTTTGAGAGCGGCGCTGTGGCTGCTCGCCGCTCCCAGGCCGACTGTGCCCAAACTCAAGAGTGTTTCCAACCATCCCCATCGTCTTTTGATGAGCGCCGTCACCCCGGCGCCCGTCAGCCCTCCAAGCTTGACTAGAAAAATAATCCCCGCGACGGTGCCGACGAGCGCGCTCAGCTCCCCCACGCTGTGGATATACAGAACAAGCTCACTGATCGTAGTAAGCGTGGCCAGCCCCCAAAGCCACCAGAGCGCCTTGACGGAAAAAGCTTCATAGGCGAGCTGGGAGAAGACGAGCGCCCCACCCCACACCATGAGCGCCAGATAGTGCATCCAGCGCGAGAGCACTCTCAGCAAAGTTTCAGCATTTGTCTCGATGAGATCGCCAGAGCTAGGAGAGGCCCCTACCCCAAACGAATAGACGCCCTTGGTGATGTGTCCGTCTATCGCTGAGAGCACCTTCCAGGCGATGGTGTAGACTCCTTGAGGCAACGGCTCAAGGGAGATCGCAACATCGAGACCGTCTTCTTTGGTGATGAAGTTTAACTCTCTCAGCAGCTGACCCTGAGCGTCATAGAGGGCAAAAGTGCTCCATCGGGGATCGATCTCTTCGCTGAAGGAGAACTGAACTGTCTGTGGGCTTTCGAGCAGAGATGCCCCTGGGGGAGGATCGGTGGAGAGCAAATAAGCGTGCGCCCTGGCGGGGCCGCTTATAGCGGCCACCGCCAGGAGCACCAGCCAACTCACACGGAGCTTGTTACTTGACTGCAAAGCTGTAGCTGCCTTGGGCGAAGCCTCGGTCTTGCACCGAAATCGCCACCCAGTGCACCAGATAAACCCCTGAAGATAAGCGGTCCTTCAGCTCGGCCTTCATCACATTGCGGTCGGGGACGCTCAAGTCCACCTTGCCCACGGCGATGACTTCGTCGGGGCCTTGCTTGACCAGCCAGAAGAGGCTCCAAGCGGGATCGAGGCCCCCAGGCTCGACGCTGAAGACAAGCTTGATCTCTTTAGGGGATTCAGCAAGGAGCGCGCCGGGCGCAGGCACAGATTCATTGACGCGCAGGCGCGCGTGCCCCAACGCTATCCCACCTAATGCCAAGAGAATCGCGAGGCTTGCGGCTATCCAACGCGCTCTCATCGCGCACCCCCCTCAGTCTTTGACAGCGAAGAAGAACCCGCCTTCCACAAAGGCCCCATGCTCGGCATCAACGGCGATCCAGCGCACTTGATAGATCCCGGTGGTGAGCTTCTCCTTATTGAGTCCGACGCTGAGCTTGCTCTTGTGCTCGTGCTCGCCTCCGCCGTGTTCTTCTTCTATAGTGACGTCGCCTTTGTCCACAAGATAGGTACTAGGGACGCTGAAGACGTAGACCTGGCTGCGAGGCGTCAGCTCCCCCTCGAATATGAGCTCAAGGCGATCGGGCAGCTCAGCCGACGTGTAGACCTTGCCGTTCTCGATATTGGCCCCAACAAACCGCGCATGGCCAAAGACCAAGGAGTTGCTTGCCCAAAGACCACACACTATGCCCACGCAGACGCCAACGATGAGACCCCGCTTGACCAAAATTGAGCGCTTCATTGCAGACCTCCTTATAGAGTGCATTGATGAGCAAAAGGGTCTAGAGATAGCCTGCTGCTGCTACAGCGCAGCGATAGGAGGTCTGAGAAGGGTCTTGATTGTGAGAGGACGATGAAAAGGGCCATCAGCCACGACTATTTTCTCTTCAGGTTGTAGCTTGAACAACGCAAAGGAGTTCGCGTCATTCGGAAGACAGTCGAGGCTGGAGAACGCCAAGATCGCCGAGGGCGCTTCTCGAAAGCAACACTGCCCGTATGCATGTGCGAGGCTGTGAGCATGAGACGTATGGGGATGCGCCGTCAGCAAAGCCCACTGTTCTGGGCAATTGAGCGAGAGAGCTAACCCTTGGAGGCCAGCAATCACACTGCACACGGCACATAGCCGAAGCCACAAGCCTCGACGTCGCATAAGCTTATGAATATTATAGCCCTCTCGCCCCGGGCAGTCAAGGGAGAAGTTGCAGAAGAGCGCTCAACTTGCTAGGGTAAACATCTATGAACATCGAACGCCCTCAGGTCCGCACCCTGCGTGAAATGCAGGCTGTTATCTTCGACAAGGCGTGGCTGCGCACTGCGGATTTGGATCAGCCCCTCTATCTGATGTATCGCGATGGCGTGCTCCCTCAAGACCGACAGATTGCCCAACAGCTTCAAGTGCGCTATGACATCACGGTACTGCTGCCCGTGCGCCTGGGGCGCGAATTCAATAAAACCAAGGGGCACTATCACTCCGAATATAAGCCAGGGCTGGGCTACCCGGAACTCTATCAAGTCTTAGAAGGCCACGCTCATGTGCTCCTCCAAAAGCGCGACGGCGAGAGAATCACTGATGTCGTGCTCGTCATCGCCCACGAAGGGGAGATCGTGCTCGTGCCCCCCAACTATGGGCATATCACGATCAACCCCACGGAGCAGACTCTCAAGATGGCCAACTGGGTCTCGACCAAAGTCGAGAGTCTCTACGAGCCGTTTGAGCAGATGGGCGGGGGCGCGTACTTTGAGCTTGTCACCTCACCCCTTCCCTCTCCGTTTACGGAGAGGGCTAGGGTGAGGTTGGTCCCCAATGCTCGCTACGGGGCTCTGCCGCCGGTGCGCGTCGAGCGCGCTCGCGAGTATCCACAGCTTGGGCTGCGCCACGGCCGCCCCATCTACGAGCTCATCAAGAACCCGGAGATCCTACGGTTTTTGAGCTTCCCTGATCTGGCAAGCTTCGCTTGACGTTCATCTTCGCCGGCCATTGGCCGGCGAAGGCGAAGAGTCCAGACGAAGTCTGGGAGCAAAGAGCGCCACGAGCAGCCCTAAGACGACCCCAATGCCCGCGCCCCACAGAATCATCTGGGCGCGATTCGGCCCCACCGGCCCTTGCGGCAACTGCGCCGGTGTTATAATCTCTACTGGCTCCCAGCTTGTGAGAATGTGCTGGGCTTCGGCCTGAGCTTGCGCAAGTACCTCCATGCGCTCTTCAACCTCACGCACGCGCTGATACTCACCCTCAAATGCCCCGATCCCCTTGGCTTCCAAGAGATCGAGCTCCCTCTGGACGCCCTCCAGCCGCCGCAGCAGCAACTCTATATAATTGCGATAGTACCAGCTCTCTAGAGTTGCCCCCTGCTCGCCGATGCGCATCTGCGCCAGCCGGGTCTTGAGAAGCTCTTGCAGCTCTTTCTCTAAACTCGCTTTGTGGGCTTGGAGCGCATTCTTTCGCTCTTCCACCCTCCTGGTGAGGGCACCAATCACTTGTTGGCGATGCTCCTCTAAGGCGTGGCGTAGCTCGCTCAGCCGCTGGCTCTCACGCTTGATGCTCGACTGCAAATCGCCCTTCATCTTCTCTGAAGCTCGCTCGATGTAGGCGGCCAGGGCGTCGCGCACGGCGCGCTGGGCGAAGCCCCCGCGCAGCGTCAGCGTGACCAGGCCGTCTGTCTCTTTGATCGCCAGATGGGTAGAGAGCCAAGAGACGATCGGCCAGGTCTCCTCGGGCTCCTCGGAGATCCGAATTCGCTTGGCGACCTCGACCGCCAAGTCCGGGCTGCGCCAGAAATCCTCGCCCCAACTGAAATGGACAGCGAATTCTTTGGGCAAGGGAGGCGTCTTGACGCGCACCAGCGCGCCCGTCTCAAACTCCAGTGGTTGCCGCAGCGCGTAGATCGTCGAAGCGATGAGCACAGCTATGACGGTGACGATGAAGACCCAGCGTCTTTCGGAGGCCATCTTCTCATCATCTCCTTGGTGGGGACACAATATCACATTGCAGCCCGTTTCGTCAAAATTGACCTCTCCCCCGGCCCCTCTACCTCACCCTAGCCCTCTCCGCAAGCGGAGAGGGCTAGGGTGAGGTCTCCCCTCTCCGCGCCGGGGAGGGGTCTTTCATCGTGCCGCCTTCGGCGGCACGGCGTACAGTCCAGACGAAGTCTGGAGAATCTTCACAATGCGTTCGGCGGCGCGCCCGTCGCCGAAGGGATTGACAGCGCGCGCCATCTGTTCATAAGCGTCGCGATCTTCAAGAAGCCGCGCAGCCTCGCGAAAGATATTCTCCGCATCCGTGCCCACGAGCTTGGCCGTGCCCGCTTCGATCGCCTCTGGGCGCTCGGTCACCTTGCGCATCACCAAGACGGGCACCCCCAACGCCGGGGCCTCTTCTTGGATGCCCCCGGAGTCCGTGAGGATCAGATACGCCCGGCCCATGAGCCAGACGAATTGTTCGTAATCCAAGGGCTCTATCAGAAAGACGCGCTCTTGATCTTTGAGAATCTTCTGCACGGGGACGCGCACGTTGGGGTTCAAGTGCACGGGATAGATCAAGACGACATCTGAATACCTCTGGGCGATCTTCTTCAGTCCCAGACAGATATTCTCGAACTCCGGGCCGAAACTTTCGCGCCGATGGCCCGTGACCAAGAGCAGCTTTCTCTCTTTCCGTTCGATCTGAGAGAGAATCTCTGCGGGCACGGGAAAGCCTTCGGGGAGCTTGCGGTCTTTGACGCGCGCCCATACCCGTTGCAGCGCATCAATGACGGTGTTGCCCGTGACGAAGATCTTTTCCGAAGGGATGCCCTCGCGCAGGAGGTTCTCTCTGGCGCGCGCGGTGGGGGCAAAGTGCAGATCAGCGAGATGGTCAGCAAGCAGCCGATTGATCTCCTCGGGGAAGGGACTATATTTGTTGTGAGTGCGTAGCCCGGCCTCGACGCGCGCCAGGGGAATCTGCGCATAGTACGCACTCAGAGAAGCCACAAACGTCGTCGTGGTATCCCCCTGGGTGATGACGACGTCGGGGCGTTCTGTGCGCATGACAGCCTCAAGGGCGACCAGGGCGTCCGCAGTGAGCTGATAGAGGCTCTGATTGGGGCGCATGAGGTTCAAGTCATAGTCGGGGGTGATCTCGAAGATTCTTAGTACTTGGTCGAGCATCTCGCGGTGTTGCGCGGTGACGCAGACGCGCGACTCGATCTCTGGGAATTTCCGAAGCTCTTGGAGCACCGGGGCGAGCTTGATCGCCTCGGGGCGCGTGCCAAAGACAGTTAAAGTTTTCACGGCATTTATGCTAAAGCTTCTCTGATCGTTTTGTCAAGGGAGCCCCTGGGAATTACAATGTTGTTCAGTCGTCCTCACCTTGAGAAGGGGTGAGGGGGATGAAGGGGGCATGGAGATGCGCACGGTGTTCGCGATCGCGGTGCTGAGCTTCGTTCTCGTGATGGGCTGGAGTTTCGGTGGCGAGGCTCGCCTGATTGGGCTGGGCGGCGGAGCGGTGATGGACTTGACTGGGGCGTTGGGGCTGAGCTTCCCTGTGATACCGCTCGTGCGGCTCTCCGTGGGGCTGTTCTTCGTGGGAGCTGATCTTGACGTATGGTTTCTGCTCAATTCGATTCAAGCGGTGCCGTCGGTGGTGATCCGCTTGCCTGCGCTTGCTTCCCTTGAGGTATACGGAGCGGCGGCGCCTGCGAGCTTTCAGCTCTCTCCGGTGGCGCAGACGATCCCCCGCACGATGATTCGACTTGGGGCCACTCTTGGGGTGGGTCTGATCTCGATCTTTGGGGAGCTTGGGCTCTTCGCCGTATGGGAGATGCCCATCGTGTGGCAGGGGCCGCTGGTGGGGTTGGGAATGCAGGTGGGGTTTTAGATGAAAGTATATTTTTAGATACATGAAAGCAGCTCGGCGTCTAGCCGCGCAATTGAAGGTGAAAGTGTTGAATCCCATAGAGCTTGTCCCTTGGAGGCCTCGATGAAGACCAAACAGAGAACCGCTATGCAAATCACGCAGGAAGGATTTGCTGCCCTCTGCGATAAGCTGGGCATGGCTGATGCCATCCGATTCATTCAACTCTTCGATCTCGGACATGGGGACTATACACTGGAGCGAGCCAACTTGTTTAAAGGAGAGACCGTCAAGAGCCTCGTTGCTAAAATACGACAGACAAGACGATCTCACCGCAAAAAAAAGATATAACTATGGGGCATCTGAACGGCATGCACGTCCCGCCACAACCGGAGCGGACCTGGCTCGATCAGGCCCTGACGTTCCTCTCCACGATCGCCCATTGGCTGGGACAGCTCATCGTCGGGATAGTGAACAGAATCGTCCCCGACCTCATCTCCGAAGGGCTTATTGACCCCATTGGGTATCTTGCTCTTCTTACGATCGTGCTCGTGCTCATCGGGGTCTTCGAGGCCCTCAAGCGGGCGTTCTATTGGATAGTCGGGCTGGGCTGGCTGCTCATCATCGTGAGAATTATCTTAGATAAACTGAGAATCTAGATCTCGCCCCAGTTGGTCCCAATGTGGGTCTCAACTTTGAGGGGCACGCGCAGCGAAAACGCGCTCTCCATCGTCTGTTTGATCAGCTGCGCGGCGCGCTCGGCCGCCTCAGCGTCGGCCTCAAAGATCAGCTCGTCGTGAATCTGTAAGAGCATATCGGCCCTGATCTCGCCCGACTGTATTCTCTCATAGACGCGCAGCATGGCGAGCTTCATAATATCGGCAGCGGTCCCTTGCACGGGGAAGTTGATCGCCTCGCGCTTGGTCTGGCTGGAAAGCTCGACGAAGTATCGTCGTCGCCCAAGCAATGTCTCAAGATATCTTTTCTCTTCGGCTTCGCGGACGACGCGCTCCATATATGCCCGCACGCCGGGGTAGTTCTCAAAGTAATTTTTGATGAACTTCTCGGCTTCGGAGCGCGACAGCCCGGTGCGCTGCGCCAGGCCGTACCCGGTCATCCCGTAAGAGAGCCCGAAATTGATCATCTTGGCGATGCGGCGCTCCCGCGGTCCTACGCTCTCTATGGGAATATTGAAGATCGTAGCGGCGGTGCGGGCGTGCACGTCCTCGTCGCGCTCGAACGCCTCGATCAGCCCTGGATCTTCCGAGAGATGCGCCAAGACTCTCAATTCGATCTGGGAATAATCCGCCCCGATGAGCACTCTTCCCGGCGGCGCGACAAACGCTTTTCTGATCTGTCCGCCCAGCTCCGTGCGCACCGGGATATTCTGTAAGTTCGGCTCAGTCGAGGAGAGCCGCCCCGTCACGGTGATGTGCTGCTGGAACGTCGTGTGCACCCGACCCGTCCGGGGATTGATATACTCCGGGAGCTTCTTGACGTATGTGCTCAAAAGCTTCTCAAGCTCCCGATACGCAAGCAGCTTCTCTGGGAGCGGATGGAGAGACGCAAGCTCTTGCAAGACATAAGCGTCTGTGGACGGGCCGGTCTTGGTCTTGGTCTTGCGCAGCACGGGCAGCTTGAGCTTCTCAAAGAGCACATACGCGACTTGCTTGGGGGAGTTGGGGTTGAAATCCTGCCCAGCCAAGCGAAAGATATCTTGCAGCAGCTGGGTCGCAAGAGTCTCCAGTTCTTTGGCCTGCTCGCGCAAGATCTCTTTATCTAAGAGAATCCCGTTGAGCTCCATCTCGATGAGCACATTGATCAAGGGCAGTTCGACTTCATAAAAGAGCTTCTCTTGGTTTTTGGAGCGCAGCTCCGGGAGCATTTTCTCTTTGAGTCTGATCACGGCTTCAGCGTCGGCGATAGAGTACCGAGCCGCCTGCTCGATGGGCACCAGGTCCATCCGTGCAGCCCCAAGCTCAGAGAAATCCATCACGCTGTGCCCCAGATAGCGCCGCGCCAACTCGTTCAGATCTTTGCGGCTCTCTGGGTCGAGCAGGTACGCCGCGAGCATCGAATCGAAGACGATATTTTTTAGCTCGATCCCATAGCGCCTGAGGATCTTCGCATCGTATTTGAGATTCTGCCCGATGATCGGCTTTGTCTGGAGAATATCTTTGAGCTTCGCAATCACGAGATCTCGCGGGAGCTGCCGCGGCGCGCCAAGATAGCTGTGCGCCAAGGGGATATAAAAGCCCGCTCCCGGCTCGATCGCGAGAGAGATCCCGACGAGCTCCGCCGTCATCGCATCTTCGCTCGTCGTCTCGGTGTCCAGCGAGATTTCTGGCGCACTCTGCAATCTCTCGATGAGCGCAGCGAGCTGCTCTTCAGTGAGCACAATCTCAAGGGCGAGCGTAGGGGCACGTTGGGCCGGCGGCGGCACGGCGGGAGCCAGCGCAAGCTCTTGCAAGAGACTCCGAAATTCCAGCTCCTCTAGCAGCGCGCGCAAGCGCTCAAGATCCGGCGGCTGCGCCCGACACTCCTCAAGAGAGACGTCCAAGGGCGGAGGATTCAACTTGACGAGCTCGCGACTGAGCCGCGCTTGCTCTTGAAAAGCTTTGAGCTTTTCACTAAGCTTTTTAGGCTCGACCTTGTCGAGATTCTCTAGAAGTGCCTCGAGCGAGGGGAATTGACTCAAGAGCTTTTGCGCCGTCTTCTCGCCAATCCCCGGAACCCCTGGGACGTTGTCTACGCTATCTCCCACGAGCGCGAGAAAGTCGAGCACCTGATCGGGCCGCACCCCAAGATACTGCTGCACCCCAGCACTGTCGAGAATCTTGAGATCTCGCGTGACGTCGCGCCCCGGCTTGAGCACCCGCACGCCGTCGCCCACAAGCTGCAAGAGATCTTTATCGCCGCTGACGATCAACACGTCTAAGCCCTGGGCCGCCGCCAGCGGCACCAAAGCCGCGATGATGTCATCGGCTTCGTAGCCGGGGACCTCGAATTTCTTCAGTCTAAGAGCATCCGTCAGCTCTTTGATTTTGGGAATCTGCGCGGCGAGCGCCTCGTCCATCGCAGGGCGATGGGCTTTGTATTCTGAAAATTTCTCGTGGCGGTGGGTAGGCCCGCGGCTGTCGAACGCCACCGCAACATACTGTGAAGGGTACTCGCGCAGCAGCATCAAGACGGTGCGGGCATAGCCGTAGATCGCGCCGGTGGGAAAGCCGGTGCTCGTCTTCAGCTCGCCCATCACGTGGAACGCCGGGTAGATCAGCGAGCTTGCGTCAATGAGTAAGATGCGCTCGGCCACATTCTAAGCTTAACGCCACAGCAGAACTTCCGCAAGGGCCGCCTGCTGAAGCCTCTGCGTATCCGAGAAAGTGAAGATGGCATAAACAGAAGACCGTGAGGGAAAACCCACTCACGGTCTTCTTCGGTTCGCGTCTACCGACCGCGGTATCCGCCGCCGCGATTATATCCGCCACTGCGGAATCCGCTGGAGCGCGCGCGCCCGCGATTGCACTCTTGGCAATAGACGGGGCGGCTCCCATCGGGCTGGAACGGCAACTCCGTGATCGCTTTGCCGCACTGAGCACACTTGAGGTTCATGCTCGTGACGTCGTACATCTTGCGCTCGAAGCCCATTGCTGTCACCCCCTTGGGGATTGATTGTAGGAAGGTTTCACCGTGACCTATCTGACGGGCGACAGATGGGCTCGCGTTTGAAATCATCCTACGCCCACTCTAGCAGATTTTTGAGAAAAAAGCAAATTCAGTATTGCAGGGGGCTTTGCGCCTCAAGGAGATAACAGAGAGCGACAGCGAGCGCATCGGCGGCGTCGTCGGGCTTGGGAATCTCTTTTAAGCGCAGAAGTTGCTTCATCATCTTTTGGATTTGGGGCTTTTTCGCGCGGCCGTAGCCCGCGATGCGCTGCTTAATCTGCAACGGCGTATAGCTTTTTGTCTGAGGGAGCTTGTGCGCCGCGAGCAACACCACCCCGCGGGCTTGCGCGACGGCCATCGCCGTCGTGCGGTTCTGCGCAAAGAAGAGCTCCTCGATCGCCAGGGCATCGGGCTTGTATTCCCTCAATAAACGTCGCGTATCTTGGTAGAGCGCGTAGAGCCGCTGCGCCAGAGGGAGATCTTTTGGGGTGCGAATGACCCCAGCTTCAAGCACCCGTGGCAATGGCCCGCTGCTTAGCTCGAGCACGGCATAGCCGGTGGTCGCCAGCCCAGGGTCTATCCCCAAGACGCGCATCGCGCTACGTGAGAAGCTCTTTCAAGATTTGGAGGCGCGGGTCACCCCGATGATTCTGGGCGCAGCCGCACTCCCCCACATTCCGATCGTGCCCGCAGACGGGACAAAGCCCCTTGCAGTCTGGCCGACAGAGCGGCTTAGGATCGAGCATGCCGCTGATCAGCCCGACTAAATACGGCTGCAAGCTGAGCTCTGTGTCTTCTAAACTATACGTGAACGTCTCGCGCTCCAGAAGATTGCCATCTTCCTCGGGCTGAAACTCTAGGTGCTCCTCCCAATCGAGCGGGGAGACGACATCGGCTAAGCAGCGGCTACACTGCTGCACCGCCGTCGCCCGAATGCGAACATCAAGAAAGATCGAGCGCTTCCGATGGACTGCCTGGCCCTGCACCCAGACGTCCCCCCGCACCACGAAGAGCTGCTCCGGCGCTGCCACGTGATAGATCTCATCGACAGCGACGGCCTTCCCTTCCATCTCGCGGAGCTTCTTTATGTTGATCGCCATACAGTTCGCCCCCTTTGGGCTCTCTGCCAGCATAGCATATCGCATCAACAATTGCCAATGCGCGCTTGTGGGCCGCCACGTCGTGCACTCGCACGATCTGCGCCCCGTTCAAGACGGCGATGACGTTGCTGGCGATCGTCCCTTCCAAGCGCTCGCTAGGCGGCAGAGGATTCTCTGCGGTGCCGCACAGCCGCCCGATGAAAGACTTCCTCGACACCCCGATCAAGATGGGGCACCCTAGCTCCCGAAACTCCCCTAATCTGCGCAAGATCTCAAGATTATGCTCGACCGTCTTGCCAAAGCCGATCCCTGGATCGATGAGAATTTTCTCGATGCCATGCGCCCGCGCAAACGCGATGCGCTCCGCGAAGAACTCTTTGATCTCGCGCACGACGTCCGTATAGACGGGATTTTGTTGCATCGTTCTCGGCTCACCTTGCATGTGCATGAGCACCACGGGGACGCCCGCACGGGCTACGACCTCGACCATGCGGCTGTCGAAGCGCAACGCGCTGATGTCGTTGACGATATTTGCCCCGGCTTCTAGGGCAGCTTCGGCCACCGACGCTTTATACGTATCGATAGAGATGGGCACAGAAGACTCTTGGCGAAGGGCACGGATAACGGGGATGACCCGACGCAGCTCCTCTTCTTCGGGGACGGGCTGGGCGCCGGGCCGGCTCGACTCCCCACCGATATCTAGAATATCTGCGCCCTCGCGGATGAGCCGGCGGGCGTGCTCCAGCGCGCTCTCCAGATGAAAGAACTGCCCGCCATCGAAGAACGAATCCGGGGTCACGTTCAGGATTCCCATCACCAGGGTGCGCCTTCCCACCCCTGAGAGGACATCGGTCATTCAGTCCCACCCACGGTGTACTATAGCATACTAAGAGAAAGCGCTCAAGGGGACGCCCCTTGCGCCCGGTAGGCCTGGTCGGTACAATGGATGCAATCCCAACGTACCCACCAGGAGGAATCCCGTATGATCGAAGTCTTGCTGACTCAGAGCGTCGAGAAGTTAGGCGAGCCAGGGGATATCGTCAAGGTCGCGGAGGGCTACGCGAGAAACTATCTCTTCCCGCGCAAGCTCGCGGTGCTGCCCACGCCGCACAACATCGCGCAATATAAGAAGATCCGCGAGCGGCGCGAACTCGAACTCAAAGCCCGCGAGGAGTGGGCGCGCGCCGCTCAAGCCAAGCTCGACGGCTTTGCGCTCACGTTCTTGCGCAAGGCCCACGACGGCAAGCTCTATAGCTCCGTGCGCCGCGAGGAGATCGCTCAGCAGATCTTCGAGAAGCTGGGCATCGAGATCCCCAAGGACAAGATCGAGCTGGATGCCCCCATCGAGAGCTTGGGGGTCCATCCCGTCAAGATCTCTCTGTACAAAGACATTACGGCGAGCATTCGCGTCCACGTGGAGGAGGAGCCATCGGCCGGATAATTCGCGCTCTGCTGTGTGTGCTGGTGGTGCTTGGTGCTGGCGCGCCGCTTGCGCCGGCCCAAGCCCCTCAGCTCTTTCTCAATAATCAATCAGTCTCCCTGAGAAATCCCACGCTCACCCAGGGCGAGCAGCTCTTCGTGCCCCTGGGAGAATTTGCGCGGCTGCTTGGAGCCGAGACCACCGTCAGCTACGAGAGCGTGACGCTGCGCTGGGGCAGAAATTCTACAACTCTTCCCACGGAGCAGCTCGTCGCCCGCGGCCCACTGCTCTATATCTCTTTGGCTCAGCTTGCCGAGCTGCTGGGCGTAAAGATGCTCAAAGTGGGCACGGCGTATTATCTCTTCAGCACGCCCGCGCGTTTACTCTCTGTAGTCGTCTCTGCAAGCGGGGTCTTCTTCACGCTCTCGGCGCGGGTGCCGTTCGAGCTGCAAAAGCACAATAACTTCGTCACAGTGCGGTTCTTTCACACCGTCAGCGCTCTGAAAGATTCCCCTCTTACGCTCACGGCGGAGCCGCCGGTGATCGTCAGGGCTCACATGCAGCTTGACTCTTCTCAAACCGCGCAAGCGACCGCGGTCGAGGCCGAGAATTTTGTGGTCTGGGTGCGCGTGAGCACGTCATCGTCTGAGCCGCGCGTGCTCATCCGCACCGAAGCCCAAACGCAGCTGAGCGAAGATCTTCTCTATGTGCAAGCGCGGGCGCTCACCGTGGACGGCCCGGTGAGCATCCACTATCTCAAGATTCAGAATTGGAAGGACAAATACAGGCTGATCGTCACGCTGCCGCGCGACGGCATCGGCGCGCTGGAGCCGTTAGAGAAGATGGCCTCCAGCGCTCTTGCTGCGATCAACGCGAACTTCTTCGATCCCAGCACTCAGCTGCCCATCGGGCTACTCGTCAAGGATGGAGTTGTGCTGAGCGCGCCCTACGGGCGCCGCGGCGCGCTGGGAATCTCGCTCTTTGGCGATCTCTACTTCTTCGCGCCCACGCTGAAGCTCTCCGCGTCCGTGCTCGGACAGACCGTCACTATTGATGGGATCAATCGTCCCCCCTCTTCGGATGGGCTCTTTCTCTATACAGATCGCTACGCGCTGCCCATCCGCAGCGAGGCCCCGCTCAAGGCTGTCAGGCTCCGCCACGGCTTCGTCGTCAATATCTTAGAGAACGGGCTTGTGCTGCCCGATGGGGAATCCACGCTCTTGGTCGCGACCGGGGCTGCGCGGAGTCGTTTGGGTGGGCTTCGTCCCGGAGACAGCGTCAAGATCTCATACACCCTCGATCCTCAAGTGCTCTTCTTGAGGGAAGCCGTGAGCGCCGGCCCGCTGTTGCTCAAAGACGGCCAGATCGTGCTCGACCCCAGAGCCGAAAGATTCTCCGAAGAATTCGTGCGGGCCAAGGCCGCTCGCAGCGTCCTCGCCACCACAGCGTCGGGAGATTTACTATTTATCATAGTGCTCAAAGATGGGCGCAGCGTGGGGGCAGATCTGCGTACCCTAGCGATCTTAGCACAGTCCTTAGGGGCACATTCGGCGCTCGCGCTCGACGGCGGCTCCTCAAGCACGCTGCTCTTCCGCCAAGGCGCCACGGTCCAGACAGTGGGAGGCCAACGGCCGATCGCGGCGGGGCTGGCCCTCGTGCGCAAATAACTATGAACATCGAGCTGACTCCACAGCAGAATATGGGCACGGCATGCCGTGCCCCTACGTTTCTCAAGAGCGTCTTGGTCATTTCGAGTTCGACGGTGCTCAGCAGAATCTTGGGGCTCGTGCGCGACGTGGTCATCGCCCATCTCTTCGGGGCCAGCCGCGCCTACGATGCGTATCTGATCGCGTTCATGATCCCTCATCTGCTGCGAAGGCTCCTCGCTGAGGGCGCGCTCTCCAGCGCGTTCATCCCCATCTTCACCGCGCGCCTCACCAAAGACGGCCCAAAACAAGCCGAACGCTTCGCCAACACCGTCTTCACAGCAGCGCTCGTCTTCTTTGCTGTGCTCACCGTCTTGGGGATATTTCTTGCCCCGTTTTACGTGCCCTTCTTCGCCGACGGCTTTTCTCGTGAGCAGCTTGACCTCACCGTTCGACTGACACAAATTACGTTTCCGTTCATTGCTCTGGTGGGGCTTGCAGCCATCGTGATGGGCGTGCTCAACAGCTACGAGAGATTTTTTGCCCCGGCGTTCGCTCCGGTGCTCTTCAACGTCGGGGTCATCCTTTCGGCGTTCGGGCTGCTGAGCTTCTTCGCCGAGCCGATCTACGCGCTCGCCGTGGGAGTGCTGCTCGGCGGGCTGGGGCAACTGCTCTTTCAAATCCCATATCTCAAAGATCGCTGGCGCTATCGCCCGCAGCTTGATCTACGCGACAGAGACCTCCAAAAGCTCTTCACGCTCATGCTCCCGTCGGTCGTGGGGCTTGCGATCTTTCAGATCAACAGCATCGTGGACAATAAATTAGCCTCGCACTTGGCTGAAGGGAGCATCTCGGCGTTGCAGTATGCGATCAGGCTCTTTCAGCTCCCCTTAGGGGTGTTTGTCGTCTCCGTGGGCAGCGTTCTCTTGCCCACGCTGTCTACGCACGCTGCCGCAAAAGACACAGAGTCATTTGCTCAGGCGCTTCGCGAGGGCGCGAAGTTTTCGCTCTTTATACTTCTGCCCGCAACTGCTGGGCTCTTCGCGCTGGCTCAGCCCATCATTCAGCTGCTCTTTGAGCACGGCAGCTTCACCCGCGAAGACACAATCGTGACCGTCTACGCGCTCATAAACTATCTGCCAGGGCTGATCGGCTACGGGTTAGCGTATCTGTTGACGCGGGCGTTCTACGCCCTGCAAGACACGCGCACGCCGCTTGTCGTCGGCGCTATCACTGTCGCGCTCAACGTCATTCTCGACTACACCCTTGTTGGACCGTTAGGCGTGGGCGGGCTGGCATTGGCGACTTCCCTCGCAGGCATCGCCAATGCGCTGATGCTCTTTGTGCTCTTGCAAAAACGTCTCGGTACGCAAGACGTGGGACTGACTCGTTTGGGCTTCGATCTGGCCAAGATGCTTGGCGCGTCGGCTCTGATGGGTATTATAGTGCACTTTCTCGCTCTGTGGACAAGCCCGCTAGGGGAATTTTTCGCCGTTGGGCTTTGTGTGACTTTTGGAGCGGGGATGTATCTTGGGCTGGCGTGGCTGTGGGAGTGCTTGCCCGCTCAAGCGTTCAGAAGACTTCAGTGAGAGAAATCTGCAACCCTGGTAGCAGCTTCGAGGTGAGCGTCTCGTCTCTTCTGTAGAGTCCAGCTCGCTCATATCCCTGCTTGCCCAGCGTGAGCACTTCGATGGTCTTCTCCTTGGGGTCCACGATACAATACTCTTGCACCCCGTATTTAGCATAAAGACGGCGCTTGAAGATTCTATCTTTCTCTGCTGTCGCCGGAGAGAGTATTTCGACGACGAGATCGGGAGCGCCGCGAATCTCCTCTTCGTGAATGATATGCCGTCGCGCTTGAGACACAAAGAGAATATCGGGTTGGACGACTTGCTCCTCGCCCTTCTCTCCCAGGACGACGTCGAAGGGGGCTTCAAGGACAGTCCCTAATCCCCGCTCCCGCACAAAGATGTGAAGCCGACTTGCTAACGCTAACGAAGCTGCCTGATGAGCCTCCCCTGGCGATGGTGTCATCGGGATCAGCTCCCCTTCGAGAAGTTCATACCGCTGGCGCTCCACGTAGGGCAGGCTCTTGTAGTCTTCGTACGTAAACTTAATCTGGGCCTTGGTCGCCATGAGCGATCCCCTGGACTATGCTACTCCGTCCCGCTGAGCCGCGCAAGCCCTACGGCCAGAACGGATCGTTGTCGCAGTCTACGTTCGGGTCATCGCCGGGGCACTCTGGAGGATCGCTGGGAGGATCATCAGGCGGCGGCGGGAGCTCTTCCTCCGGCGGCTGCGGCTCCTCCGTCGGGGGGAGGATCACTTCTTCTTCAGGGGCCGGACAGGGCCTCCCCAGCAGCGGACAGAGAAAACTCTGGAACCCAAAACGATAAGCAACCTCGAGGCGATGGGTCAGCGGCAGCTCCGAGTGCGTCAGCGCGGTGTAATCGAGCTGCAGGCCGCCGCGCAGCCGCGCCCCAAACCCCACACCCACTTGCACCAATGACGGACTGATGAGCACACCGCCGCGCAGGGCAAGAGAGAGTAATCCAAATCGCGCAAATTGCGCGTTCGAGAGCTTATATTCGCCCCCAAGGTGCACCGTGCCGTTGGCTTCGATATCCGCAGCGACCGTCGCACCTGGGGCTGGGCTGAGCGAAGCCCCGAACCGCAGCCCAATGGGAAAAGCTTCGCTATGCATGCTGCCGTAATTGACCCCTACGCCCAAGAGATTCTCTAGAACGATGCCGACGCGCAGTCCGCCTAAGCTCCCCACATTATCGAGCTTATAGAAGAGCGCCGGCTCGAGCGCAAACCCCGCGCCGCTGCCCTCAGGCAGCGTGCTGACGGTCAGGATCTTCGCGCGAAGCCCAACAGATAAATTCTGCAGCGCGCCCAAGCCTGCTCCTAACGGCAGATCTGCAAGAGAGACACCCCCAGCGACGGTGAACCCGACCTGGGTGAAATCGAAGCTCCCCGACTGCACGGGTTTGCCGTTCTCATCGCGCCAAGGGATGTTCGAGACGCTCAAGAAGACTAAGCCGACGCCGAGATGGCGTCCCCCGGCGAGCACTGAGCCGTAGACGGCCCGCCCAAAGCGCGATTCGACCAGCCCATGCGCGCTCGCGCGCTCCAGAAACGCCAACGCTGCGGGGTTGTAGACGACGGCGTAGGCGTCATCGGCGAGCCCGCTGAACGCCCCGCCCAACGCTGCAGGGCGCGCGCCACGCTCCAATTCATAGAGCGACAGCAGCGTCTGGGCTGACGCTGCCCCAACGCCGATCATCAAAATCAAGAGAACGACCACCGACGCCTGAAGCCGTCGGCTCAGCAGAGGAAAGCGTGCTGAAGAGCCGGATGCTTCAGCAGCCGGCACCCACACTGTGCACTGTACACTTCGACCTTGAAACTGTCTCATCGCAGCCCCCTTATCGCTGGACGGCCAAGACGCCGATCGCCGAGCGAGTGATACTGTTGTCTTGCGCCGTCACCGAGAGCAGATAGAAGTACGGCCCGTTGGGCAAGGGCCGACCGGCACTGTCAGAAAGATCGTAGACGAACTCGGTCTTAGCGACATCTAGATCTCTGGAGAAGACAAGTTCGCCCTTGATGTTGAAGATTCTCAGCGTCGCTTGGCGCGCGGGCGCCGGCAGCGTCCAGCTGTAGACGAACTTCGTTCGAACTTTAGCTGGGTTGGGGAAGTTCGTGATCGTCACGGCGATCTGCGCCGGCGGGCCCACCGTGATCTTCTTCTCGGTGGGCTGGCTCTGCGCGCCCTTGTCGTCGGTCACGATCAGTTTGACGGTAAACGTCCCCGCCGTGCGGTAGACGTGCGACGGATTCTGCTCGGTGCTCGTCGTGCCGTCGCCGAAGTCCCACTGCCAAGACTTGACTTGGCCGTCGGGGTCTTTGGATTTGTCTGTGAACTTGACGGTCTGTCCGGCGGCCGGCTGGGTTGGGGAAAACTCAAAGTCTGCCACCGGCGGCTGGTTGGCGACTTCTTTGATCTCGAAGACCCCATTGACGATCTGATAGGGCACGGCGTTGTACTCGACATCGCTGAGAATTTGAACAGTCAATGTGAGATTGCTCTTGTCGCCGTTCTTGCCCACGGCTTCGACAGAGAACTCTAAGATCGTCCCTTCGGTGATCCCCACGATATCCGCTCCGGCAAGCGTCGCGGCGAACCGCACGATCCCCTGATCTTTGAGATTGTTGAAGACTGTGACGCTCGACCCCCCGGTGATCTGCGGGAATGTGACGTCCGTTACGGTGAGCACTTTGGGATCGTAAGAAAACTGCCCTTGGATGCTCGCGATGCCCGGCGCGGGAACGTTCTCGACCGTGACGGAGATGGTCGTCTTCGCCGCTGGGGGGACGGTCACGCTCTCCACAGTCAGCACGGCGGTCTCTTGTGCCGACGCGCTCGCAAAAATCCCCACCAACACGACGAAGATCGCCCATCGCACGGCAGGCCAGGCACGACGCGCCTGCAACTCTGTGCGCTTCATGAGACCTCCTCATCAGCGGGCACACTCAGCCCGAATAAGAGCACATCTATTGTACCGCACTTTGAGAGAATGGGAAGTGACGCAGATCACGTCCGCGCCCTAGAAGCGAAATGACGCAGAGAGCCAGTGCGAGCCCTCAAAGTCTGGATGGAAGAGAAATGCGTAATCTATCTGCAGCGTGCTGAAGCTGACCCCTAGCCCCACGCTCAGCCCCAAGCCTGTTCTGGTGAGCAGACCCGCGCGAAGGCTGAGCTTATCCAGCGGGCCCAGCTTCGAGAGAGTGTATTCAGCTCCAAGATGAAACCCGTCGTTGAGCGAAAAGTCCGCGCTGACAGTGACTAAGCTCAAAGCGAGCACCGAGACCCCAAGGCGCAGCCCGATGGGGAAATTCTCTTCAGCAGCGGCGCCGAATGCTAAGCCCAGCAGATTCTCTAAGACGAGCCCCACACGCACGCGGCTCAGCAGCCCTACAGCTCCTAACTCCCACAAGAACGACGGATCGAGCGCAAACCCGCTGATGCCCAAAGACTGAAATTTCACAGGATCAAAGCTCGTGATCGAGACGAATTTTATGCGCAGCCCCAGCGCCAGCCCTTCAGGGACGAGCGTGCCCACAAACGGCAGCGAGCGCATCATCGCGCCCCAGCCCGCTGTCAAAGCGAAGCTCGAATACCCGAACGACTCGATCGTCTTGCCCTGGGCGTCCTTGCACGGCTGGTTCTGCGCGGTCAGACAGGGCACCTGCCCGAAATCGAAGAAGATCAGCCCGCCCCCAATACTCCCAAAGCTCCCGAACGCGCTGAGATACGTAGACGCGCCAAAGTGTGACTGATAGAGAATACTTGCGCGCCCCCCGGTGAGCGTTGCCAAGCCCGCGGGGTTATAGAAGAGCGCGTACTCGTCGTCGGCGAGCCCCGTGAACGCCTCGCCCAGGCTCACCGGGCGCACCCCAGCGCCGATATCGAAGACCGTGACGAGCGGGCGAGATTGCCCCATCACTCCCAAAGCTGTGATCGCTATCGCTACTATGAAGAACGCGCGGCGCATCGGCTTCCTCCTAACGCTGAATGACGAGCTTCTCCACGCGCGAGCGGCCCACCACAGCGTTCTCCTTGAACGCGATGAGCAGATAATAGTACGGGCCGCTGGGCACGTCGGATTTCTTGATATCCCACACGAACTGCGTCCCTGTGAGCTTCTCCTGCTTGAGCACGAGCTTCCCCGAAATACTGAAGACGAAGAGGGTCCCGCTCGTGGCCCCCGCAGGCAGGGTGAACGTGAACGTCGCGCTCTCTCTGGCGGGATTGGGGAAGACCCCCACGACGGGCCGGCTCGAGGGCTTCACTGTAATAGTCTTCTCGACGGTGCTCTCGGCGCCGTCGTTGTCCCGCACGGTCAGCTTCACCTTGAACGTCCCCGGCTGCGTGTATTTCTTCTTGGGATTCTGCTCGGTGCTCTTGGTGCCGTCGCCAAAGTCCCACTGCCGGCTGACGATCTGGCCGTCGTCGGTAGATTTATCAGTGAACTGAACTTCATCGCCGACTTCGGGGCTGGCGGGGCTGAAGCTAAAATCCGCCTTGGGCGGGA
>Ga0079997_116245_pt1 | contig 176088 bp, 149 predicted proteins | sample PerSpoCPS_CMetaG_FD_69200 | JGI IMG/M metagenome (GOLD analysis project Ga0079997, IMG submission 69200) | Archaeal communities from Yellowstone National Park, Wyoming, USA - Perpetual Spouter C (PS_C) MetaG (SPADES assembly) (version 2) | ecosystem: Environmental > Aquatic > Thermal springs >...
GCTGATGGTGCGGTTCTATCGGCATCTGCGGGCGGGGATGAAGAAGGCGGAGGCGTTGCGGCAGGCGCGGTTGGAGATGCTGGATCAGTATGTGCATCCCTACTATTGGGCGGCGTTCGTGTTGGTGGGGAAGTCATGATGTCCGTCGTCGTCCTGGAGGAGGCGGGGGAGGGTTTTCTCGAGCGCCGTGTGCCGTTTCGGGCTGCGCATCGGGCGTGGGTGGAGCAGTGGCATCGGGAGGGACGTCTCGTCCTCGGAGGTGCGTTTGATCCGCCCGATGGAGCGCTTTTAGTCTTCCGGGTGTCGGAATCGCCCCCGAAATTTTCGCTGCCGACTAAACCTTTTCCGCCGTCTTCTGTCTTATCCCGGACGGAAGCAGTAGGAAAATCACTCCGAAGGAGGACCGACGATGATCAGGATGCGAAAGGCCGTGACGGCAGCAGTGCTGGGGGCGGTAGTTCTGGCGAGCGGGGTGCGCGCCCAGAACAGCCGCAGCTATTGGGGCTATTCTCAGCAGATCGGCTCCATTACCTACAGCAGCCTCTCGGGCAGCGATGGAAGCTCCCTCTGGGGCTTCTCCTACCGGCTCGGCTCCATCACGTACATCGATCTTTATAGCAACCGTGGAAGCTCCCTCTTCGGGCAGATGTGGCGGTTGGGAGATACGATCTACTATGACTTCCGCACGAGCGATGGAACCACGATCTCCGGATCGTCATATCGGTTGGGGACGCTGGAGCTCCACAATATCTCCGTGAAGGAGTCGCCTTTGTCCACGCTGTGGCGGTCAACTCGGACAGACTCGCCGAAGTGGCCGTGGTGACTCCTCATGGTGGATCGGGAGGGCGAGTGCGATCCTCCGTGATGTTCGCGGGAGCTTGACGGGCATGGCAGAGATCGTCACAATATCGCCGAACCGGTGCGTGACCTGTGGACGCCTTTCGCAGGAGGGCGAGCCATGCGTTGGGGGAAGGGAGTTGGAAAAGGGCGCGTTTCCCAGTGGTGGGTGATCCTGGCGGTCGTGGTGATGTTCATTGGGTCACCCGCCGTGTGTGTGAGTGCGTCTGTGGCCAAGCAGGAGGCGGCACAGGCCGACGATACGGCTGGGACGTATCGGGTGGAGATCGCGCCGTTGGAGAGAGAGGCGGCGCCGGGGCGGTACATCGTGCGCATGGAAGAGCGGCGGCCGGCGGCCCAGAGGAATCGAACGCGCCTCGCAGCCGAGCGCGCGTTTGCCGAGGCGGAGTTCCTGAGAGCTCAGCAAAGGGCTGACTCACTGCGCCAAGCAGTGGTGAAGTACGAGGAAGCGGCCCGTCTCTACCACACGCTGGGCGAACGCGCAAAAGAGGCTGTGTGTCTTGCTTGGATCGGCGCGGTGTACGACGATCTCGGTGAGAAGCAGAAGGCGCTGGAGTACTACACCCAGGCGCTGGCCCTCCATCGCGCCGTGGGGGATCGGGAAGGGGAAGCCATGACGCTCAACAATATCGGCCTGGTGTACTCCGATCTCGGCGAGAAGCAGAAAGCGCTGGAGTACTACACTCGGGCGCTGGCCCTTCGTCGCGCCGTGGGGAATCGGGCCGGGGAAGCCACGACGCTCAACAATATCGGCCTGGTGTACTCCGATCTCGGCGAGAAGCGGAAGGCGCTGGAGTACTTCACGCAGGCGCTGGCCCTTCGTCGCGCCGTGGGGAATCGGGCCGGGGAGGCCACGACGCTCAACAATATCGGTCAAGTGTACTCCGATCTCGGCGAGAAGCGGAAGGCGCTGGAGTACTTCACGCAGGCGCTGGCCCTCCATCGCGCCGTGGGGGATCGGGCCGGGGAAGCCACGACGCTCAACAATATCGGCACGGTGTACTCCGCTCTCGGCGAGAAGCAGAAGGCGCTGGAGTACTTCACTCAGGCGCTGGCCATCTTCCGTGCCGTGGGGGATCGGGGAAGTGAAGCCACCCTGCTCAACAACATCGGTAAGGTGTACGACGATCTCGGCGAGAAGCAGAAGGCGTTGGAGTACTACACCCAGGCGCTGACCCTCCATCGCGCCGTGGGGAATCGGGCCGGGGAAGCCACCCTTCTCAACAACATCGGCCTGGTGTACTCCGATCTCGGCGAGAAGCAGAAGGCGCTGGACTACCTCACTCAGGCGCTGGCCCTCTATCGCGCTGTGGGGGATCGGGCCGGGGAAGCCAGGACGCTCCACAACATCGGCGGGGTGTACGATGCTCTTGGCGAGAAGCGGAAGGCGTTGGAGTACTACACGCAGGCGCTGGCCCTCTTCCGAGCCGTGGGAGATCGGGCCGGGGAAGCCACGACGCTCCACAACATCGGCGGGGTGTACGATGCTCTTGGCGAGAAGCAAAAGGCGCTGGAGTACTACACTCAGGCGCAGGCCCTCTCTCGCGCCGAAGGGGGATCGGGCCGGGGAATTCCGGACGCTCATCTACATGATGAGATTGGTGAATGACGATCTTGGCGAGAAGCAGAATCCTCGAAGGCGATAAGGTGATCCTTCGCGCACGGGTATCCGTGTTCTTAACTTTACCGGGCTTGATGGGCCGACATTTGGAGGTATAATAGAAGGGGCCAGCGAAGCGAGTTGGGGTGTGGGGGGATATATTCCCCCTGAGGATAGCTTCTGGTGGCCTCGTAGAAAACGATTGGGGGGTGAACAGAAATGGAGAAGCTTACACCGGAAGAATTAGAGAAATTGACGTTCGAAGACTTACTGAAATTAGAGCCAGAAGAGCTGAGGAGGGTCTTGAGGGAGAGGGCGCTGAACTCCGAGAGGATAAAGCTACCTCCGCCGGACCATCCGATCTTCCAAGAAGGTTGGACGATATTTACGCTACCAAGGTTCGGCCGCTCGAAGAGCGATTCGCACGAGAATCCGCCCTCGGGATCCGAAGACGAAAAATGAGACAACGGTTCTCTGCCGGATTCGGTTTCTGAGCGAGTCTTTCGGTGTGCGGCTTGCGGGGTGGAGATGGATCGGGGCGAAACTCGGCGCACACTGCGAGTCCCGTTGGACGACACCCTGATGAAAGGAGGGACGCCATCGTGGAACGCCATTATGAGCTCGTATCGCATCGTCATAGTGGCCTCCCTCATAGCGCTCGTGGTGGCGGCGACGGCTGTCCCGGCGCAGACGCCGGAGTTGCTTCTGCTTGGTGGGGACGATCACAAGACGTTTCTAGGATGCCTGAACTGCGGTCGCTTTGATCCTCGCTCAGTCTGCAACAGGTTTGGGGAGTATGGCTCCCCGTTCAGTTCCCAGAGCATCTGGAACCGCTTTGGAGAGTACGGCTCTCGCTTCAGTCCTTACAGTCCCTGGAATAGGTTCGCCTCCAATCCCCCTGTGATCGTGGATCGCCGGGGTAACTTTTACGGCTATTTCACATCGAATCGCTACCATCCCAGGCGAACCAGAATCACACTCCTCCTCATCCTCCTCGACACGGACGAGATGACCGAAGACGTCGAGCGTGCGCGCGATTTGTTGTGCACGGTCTGGCGGTGACCGGGTCTCATGACTTCGCTAGCGGGAGACTCTCCGCCGGACAAACGGGAGACGCAGGACGTCGGGTGTGAGGAGAGCGACCGTGTCTTGGTCCCGCCCGGATCGTCCTCCGAGAGACGTCTGACGGCAAAGATCTCGAGTCTCCGGCCCGGCGACACCCTGTGGTACCGGTGGCAGGAAAGCGCCGATAGGCCTAGAACCTACACTGCTTGAGGATCCCACGCGGTCTTAAGGATCGCGTGGGAGGATGGGAGGTGTAGCGATAGCCTCCTGCCCGGCACAGTCCTCCGTGAAAGCGAACCCGGCAACGTGGCGCAACGATGTGTTGGTGACACCGGACCGCTCATGGGCACGTTCCAGACCGGGCGAGAGTGAGCGTGAACGGATACTCACCCCATGAGGCGTCTTTCCCGATCTCAAGCTGAAGAGGGACGACGGGGTTGAGATCCCCGCCAACAGGCTCGCGGAGCGCGGCCGTCACGCCTGTCCCCGAGAAGCGAATCGCCTGAGCACCCACAAGCCCGACACCGAAGACGATCGCTTCACCGGACGAGGCGGGAGCTACAAGATCGCCGAGGGAAAAGCCGGAGATCGTACGGCGTGTCTGGACCGTGAACTCGCGAAGTCCGCCGAGAGCACGTCTCTGCCCTTCCCTCATAAGGCGCAGAAAGGACGCGACCGTCGTATGAGCACCCCGTGCACTCTGAAGATCGCGTGGAGACTCCGCGCGGAGCACACGCGCCGAGAGCGCGGAAGCCAAAGGAACCCGCTCCTCCACACTGATGCCCACGATCCGCGGGACAGAAACGACGAAGACGGCAGCGCCGCTAGGGATCTCTCCACGCCGAGTCCTCATGGAGAAGGTACGAGGACCGATCGGCGCGTGTGGGTCCACAGTGAGCCAAACCCGCGCCGGACTATTCAGAAGCAGCGTGCTGGATGCCTCCGGCCGGATGATCCCGCGAACCCCTCCGGGCTCGGCGAAGGTGATCGCCGTTGCTTCCCGAAGCCCAACGCCACGAACTTCGACTTCACCACAAGCGCCTGCGACAGCCTCATTGAATCCCCGCCGATCAGCAATACCATCAATGCGCGGCTCGATGACCGTAAAAGTGATCCCGGTATCACGACTGTCCACGCGGCCCGGAACGCGTGGAATCGTCACCAAAATCCCGCGCTCCCCCAAAGGGGCATCCGCAGCGATCGTCACATGGACCGTGAGCACCGGATTCAATTCCTGCATCTGCTCGGGAAATCCCGGCATCAGTCGAGCCTCGATCCCCGAACCGGAGAACGCCACATCGAGGGCACCGCCGAGCCCGATGCCCACGATGAGGACATCGCCGAAAGAATCTCGAGCGCCTTCGCCGCTCATGCGGAACCCCTGATCGGGGCGGAAATTATGCCCCTCCCACACCCCGTCAATGCGCGGCGCGACAACGCGAAACCGAACCGCTCCACTCCCCAGGCGCGCGTGCGGTGTCTCCACAATGAACCCACGTTCCCCGAACGCAGCTTCTTCAGCAATACGGAGGTCCACCTCCACGACGGGGTTCAGGAATTCAAATCCTCCTTCCGACGGAACGATCGTTCCGCTGATTCCCGTCCCCTCGAACTCGATCGCTTGCGCGCCATCGAGTCCGATGCCGAAGACCTCCACGCGCCCGCTCGATCCCGGCGACCCTTCCTCATCTCCCAAGGCGAGGATCTTCGGCTCAGTGACGATGAACGCCACGCCTTCGCTGCGCACAGGACCGCGGGGAGTCAACAGCGTGAAGGCGCGTGGCCCCAACTCAGCCGTTGGCTCAATGGTGACGCGCACGAGGACTGCAGGGTTCAATTCTCCGGCCCGTCCCGCGCTCACAACCTCTCCGCGAACTCCGCGCCCCTCAAACTCAATCCCCGTTGCGCCAGAGAGGCCAACGCCCGAAATGAGGATGAACCCACGGGCTCCAGGCCGCCCGTAGCCATTGGGATCCTCCTCTCCTCCGCCAACGAAAAGCCGACTGCCATCCTGAATCGAGTGGATGCGGGGCCCGACGACCCGCAACACGACCTCCCCGCTCTCCACCTCTTCAGGAACGCGCGCCAGACCGGTTCGGCCCGGAACCATCACGCCCCACCCGAGGAGCACGAGGACAAGCCCGACCTCCCACCTTCGATCCGCTCGCCGCTGTCTCCGCCTCATGAGCTCGATCCCTCCACGTATTCGTCTTGTGCGCACCGTCTGATGCCGAACGCGTTCTAACTCTATCGAGCGGATCGAGACCGGTCAAATTCCGGGGAACAGCCGAGAGCGAACGGCCAAGAGGAACTTCCGAAGCAGATCAATAGGTCACATCGAGCCGATGCACGAGCATCACCAATTGTGTGCTCACAGGATGCTGCCCCGCTCGCTTCGCAGGTTCAAAGCGAACCTCCGAGAATGAGGTCCGCACGTCCATAGGGGTCATCCTCGGCGAGGGCGCCACAATGTCCACAAGCGATGCGCGCCCATCCGGATAGACACATGTCACCACGACAAGATGGTCGCTCGCTGCGGCCCGAAGGAGTTCCTCCAGGCGTCCCAAGGAGCGAAGACGGGGAAAGGTATACCTCCCCTGCGGAGGGTTCGCTTCCCCATTGAGCAAGCCGTACTGTTGAGCATCCAGGGCAATAGGTGCTTGATAATACGCCAAGGGAACTTCGGGGATGGGATGCAAAACCGAGAACAGGGCGCCCACAAGCGACGCCGTGACCAGGAGGCTGATCACGGCGGATGCCGCTTTGGGATAGGTGAACGCTAAGGAGCCCACCGATCGGAGGAAGCCGAGCATGGACGACGCCTTCTGACGCTCTCCCTCGAAGACCTCAAGAATCTGGCCCACAAGATGAGCAGGAACACTCGGACGCGGCAACTGCCGCAACCCGCGCGCCAGCTCCTGCAACTCCCCTAAATGGCGCGCGCACGCCGAGCAGACGATCAGATGTCCCTCCACCCATCGCTCCCGCTCCGGCGAAAGCTCGCCATCCAGATATGCGGAGAGATCCTGCCGGATGAGTGCACAGCTCCTCATACGCCTCATCTCCGGAGACCGCGTTGCGGATGTGCGGCTTCCGATCCGAACGCGACTCACCAGCTCCGGTTCGATCTGTCGGTGCTGGCCTGATTGTCAAACAGCTCGCCTCGACCCATCGGCGAACTCGATTCGAACCGGAGCTGGTCAATCCGCTCGCTCATGGCCCGTCGGGGTGAGCCCTCGTCCGTTCCGCTGACGAAGGCGCTGCACCTCTTGGCGTAACAGCTCGCGCCCCCGCGCAATCCGCGATTTCACCGTGCCGAGGGAGACGTGAAGCGTGGCCGCGATCTCCTCATAGCTCAGTCCCTCGACATCGCGGAGCAAGAGCGCCACTCGAAAAACCGGTCTGATGCGCCCCAGTGCCTCCGTGAGCAATCGCTCCTCCTCCCGCGCGATCGTCTGCTGTTCCGGATCCGCCCGAGGGTCTATCAGGGTCTCCCCGAACGACGGCTCCGTCTCCTCTCTCAAGGCCTCCATCGAAACCAAGCGATCTCCATTCCGCCGCCACCACCGATGGCGATTGGCTGCTTGATTGAGCGCGATACGATAGAGCCACGTCCTCAACCCGCACTCCCCACGGAACCGTCCGATTGTGCGATAGACCCTCAAAAACGTCTCCTGCGTGGCATCGCGGGCTTCTTCCCGATCTCCGAGGAGCCGATAGAGCACTCCATAGACGTCCGCGTGAAATCGCGCAACGAGCTGTTCGAAGGCCTCCCGCTCGCCGGCGCGCAACCGGTCGAGGAATTGCCTCTCGGCCTCATCGAGCCGATCCCGATCAGTGCCGCCGAGCGCCAGCGTGCAGTCCTCCACCATGGCCTCCGCACGCACCATATCAGCTCCCTCCTTCATAGACCCCAAAATGTGGCGTAGGTTCCCAGGGAAATCAAGCGTCCCGGACGGCAACTCCGCACGGCACCACGGGAGAAAACGATCCGCTCACCGGACGCGCGGACGTCTTTCGCGTCAGCGCTTCACGGAGAGCTCAAGACCGAAAATCCGCGTTCTCACAGGAGATTGAACTCCACGTTGATCGTCGCGCGCACGCTGGCCGGACGTCCATCAGGTCCCCGTGCCGGGATGAATTTGATCTGTTTGGCCGCCTCGATCGCCTTCTCATCCAACCCATAGCCGAGTCCCCGAATGACACGAATATTGCGGACCACCCCATCGGCACCGAAGGTCGCGCTGAGGACGACGACACCTTGGATGCGATTGCGGCGTGCTTCCTCTGTCCATTCGGGACGCGGCTTGTAGGTGATGATCGGCCGGCCATATCCGCCGCGCCCGGCAATTCCCTCACCCGCGCCCTCTCCCGAAGAATCTCCAACACCTCGCCCTTCTCCGGCCCCATTCCCCCCACCTGTCCCTCCAGTCCCCGGAGGCGCCTCCACAGGGCCGAAGCTGAAGGGAGAAGTAATCTGAAGACGCGTATCCAGCGACGGTAACTGCGTCTGCTCCGGAGGCGGCGGGGCTTTGAAGGGAACGGGTACCGGCACCGGTACCGCTTCCGATTTCACCGGCAGCTTTTGCGGCACGGGCTCCGGAGGTCGAGAATACTCACGATTGCCTCCTCCTCCGGCCACTTCCGCTTCCGGGAACTCAAATTGAATGGCGACCAATTGCTCCGGCGGCTCCGGCTCCGGAAGCGGACGACTCGGGAAGAGATCCTCCAAGTGGAGGATGAACAGAACCAGATGAAAGAGAATCGCCACGCCCGTCGCCCATAACAGCCGACGCCGTTCGCGCACATCCGCGACAATGAGGTGATCCAATCTGGTGGCGACCGGTCCCGCCGTCGTGACCGAATTCGATCCCTGTGACATCGCTCCCTCCCCACAGGGGCGTTCCTTCTTTCAAACATCGCGCCCTCGATCGGCCCCTCTCTTGACAGAGTCCGACCCACGCTGCTACTACATTATATCACCCTGGGCACAGGGGACAAAGTACAATTCGGACAGGATGGACTCAGAGGGGTCGGAGCTTGGCAAAGGCGGCGATCAAGGTCAGAAAGAAGAAGGTCAGGATTACCACCCGGGAACTCAAACACGACGCTTTTCGCGACCGCTACGAACACTTCGCCGCTTGGGTCACACGCCACCGGCGCCAGATCATCCGGACGGCCCTTGGAGTCTTCGCCCTGCTTGTGCTGGTCATCGGCACTGTAGCCGTCACGGCCTATCGCCAAGAGCGCGCGGAGAAAGCGCTGGCCGAAGCCTATGAGATCTTCACCGCTGAGGTGACCTCCTCGCCTGCCGATCCCAGCCGCCGAACGTACACAAGCGAAGAGCAGAAATACCGGGACGCTCGAGACGCTTTCTCCCGGCTCGCCCGAACGTATCCGAGCTATCGCGAGCTGGCCGAGTATTACGCCGCCTTGTGTCAGCTCCGCCTCAATCCGTCGGAAGGCCAAGCCGATCTTGAGCGCCTCGCTGAAGGAAAAGGACACACGGCGCGACTGGCACGACTGGCCGTGGCTGAACACCTTCTGGCGACGGGCAAGGCCGCGAGCGCCGAGAAGCACTATCGCCGGCTCCTGGAGGATCCCGGCGAGCTTCCCGAAGCTCCCTTGAAGCTCGGGCTGGCCCGCGCCCTGGAGGTTCAGGGGAAGAAAGCCGATGCCATTGAACTCTACGTGAAGATCGCGACCGAATATCGCACGCACGATGCCGGTCGCACGGCTCGCGAGCGTCTGGCTGACCTCGATCCCGCCGCGTTGGAGCGCGTGCCGGAGACAACGTCCTGACACGGTCTCCGCGCGATCCCGAAGATCGCAGAAGGAGTGCCACACTCTGCCCGCGTCTTGAGCTGAGGCTCCGTTCTGCTTACGACTGTGCCTCGTTCGCCTCTTCCGCGAGCCCTCGATCCGGCCACATCCGACCGAGCACCTCGAAGAAGAGCGCTTCATACTGATCCACGATCCGCTCCCAGTCGTACCGAGCGCGCACGCGCGCCATAGCCCGCTCGCGCAAAAAGGCGACGCGCTCCGGATGCGCGAGGACCTCTTGAAGTCGGTCCCGCAGCTCCTCGGCCGTGCGATAATAGAGGCCGACATCGCCGGCGACCTCGCGATTCTCCGGCGTATCCAAGACGAGAACGCAGTTGCCGAATCCCATCGCTTCGACGAGCGCCGGATGCGTCCCGCCCACCTCTGTCGCATGCACATAGCAATACGCGTTCTGCTGGAGACGGCGATAATTCTCCCCGTAGACGAAGCCCGCGAAGATGATGCGCGGATCGCGCGTGCGCTTGAGGCGCTGCACATAGGCGCGCGCATAAGGAGCATCGCCCACGATGAGCAGCTTCATCTCCGTCTCCACCTTTTCGAAGGCTTCGATCACCAGGTGAGCATTGTTCTCCGGCTCCAACCGACTCACATAGAGAATGTACCGCTCGGGCTCGACGCCGAACGCACGAACGCCTTCGGGATCCGGACGCCGCTCCACCTCCGCACCATAAGCGATCATTCGCGTCTCCAGGCCATAGCGCTCCCGGTAATACGCGCGAATCACCTCGGCATCGGTGACGACCGCGTGCGGCATCCACGTCGCGAGCCATTCCGAGACGCGGTAATACGTTCGACCGAGCCAATTCCACTTCTTCCGCCGCCATTCGATCCCATCCACATTGATCGCCACCCGCTTGCCCGAGAGGCGCAGCAGTCCGGCCGCCAACGCATTGGCCGCATTGCAGACGAGGACCACATCGTACGGACGCCGCCACGCATGGAACACGCAGAGGAAGGTGTGCACGACCGTGTCGAAATACTTGTGCCGAATCGTCGGGAGGACGACGAGGCGGACGCCGCGATACACCCGCTCAGGGAGCGTGACGTAATGGCGACGTCCATAGACGGTGACCTCATGTCCGCGCGCCACAAGCCGCGTCGCCAACTGCTCGGCGAATGTCTCGAATCCGCCGTAATTCGCCGGGATTCCGCGAATCCCCATGATGGCGATTCGCATGCCTCGCCCCTTTCCGCGCACGCTCTCCCCTCGCTCTCGTCACATCGCTCGGGGATTCTGCGAAGGATCGGCAACCCGAGCCGACGCCACCCGCCCCTCTCTCACCCGCAAACGCACGACGTCCTCGTATGCGCGCAGGGTGAGCTCGGCGGTGCGCTTCCATGAGAACTGCTGCGCGCGTCGCCGGCCGCGCTCGGACAATTCGCGCTGCAACTCGGCATTCCAGATGACTCTCCGGAGCGATTCTTCAATCGCGCGCTCATCATACGGGTCGACGAGAAGAGCCGCTTCGCCCACGACCTCGGGCAGCGAAGAGCTGTGGCTTGTGATGACCGGAGTCCCACACGCCATCGCTTCCAAGACCGGAAGCCCGAACCCCTCGAAGATCGAGGGGTAGACGAAGACGGTCGCGCCGCTATAGAGCGCCGGCAGGTCCTCCTCGGGAACGTACCCGGTGAAGATGATGTCGGCCCCGAAGGGCGACTGCTGCGCCGCACGAAAGATGTCCTGATACAGCCACCCCTTCTTCCCGACGAGGACGAGCTGATGGTCGAAGTCCTCGTCCCGGCGACGCAGATTGACGTAGGCGCGAATCAACCGAACGAGGTTCTTTCGAGGCTGGAGACTGCCGACGCTCAAGATGTACGCGCGCGCGATGCCGTAGCGCTCACGGACGGCCTGAAGCCGCTCGGGATCCTGAACCGGGGCAAAGAGCGCGCTCACGCCCTCGGGCGTCACCACGACGCGCTCAGGCGGAACGCGATACGTCGCCAGGATATCGCGCGCCGAATATTCCGAGACCGTCAGGATGCGAGCGGCCCGACGGGCCGTATACCCGATGGCGAGTTTGAAGAGCCATCGCTCGCGCGGCGTGTACACCTGCGGCAGATGCTCGAACGAGAGGTCGTGAATGGTCGTGACGATGGGCACCGGACAAAGAGGAGGCGCGGCGTATTGAACGTGCAACAGGTCCACGTCCGTCCGCCATACGGCCACCGGCAAGCTGATGGGAATGCGCAGGTATCGCATGTGCGGACGCACCAAACAGACACGAAAATTCCGAAATCGCCCGCGCCAGGACTCCGCTATCTCCGGACGAGTGAAGAAGAGCACGTATTCGTTCTCCGCATCCAGCTCGGCGAGCGCCTCGATGAGGTTCTTGATGTACGTCTCGTTCCCCGCCGTCTGGCTTCCAATGGCGTGCGCATCAATGCCGATCCGCATCCGGCTCCGAGGACTCATGATTCTTCCTTTCTCCAGGCATCCCGCGGGGGGCTCCTGTCAGGAGGACTTCACCGCATTCGCGCGCAGGTGCCGATAGATGGCCTCTACTTGCGCGCGCGTCTGCTCGGGCGACCCCGATGTGTCCACCTCGAAGTCGGCATAGCGCCGCTTCTCGCTCGAGGGGAGCTGGGCGCGGATGCGCGCGAGCGCCTCCTGACGCGTGATGCCCTCGCGTCGCATCAGACGCGCGATCTGCTCCTCCTCCTCGCAGTAGACGACAATCACCCGATCGAATCGCCGATGTGCTCCCGCCTCGATGACGAGCGCAGCCGCCACCACGAGAATCCCGTTCGGATCCTGACGCTCCAGCGCCACGCTCCGCCGCTCGATCTCCTCCAACACGCGCGGATGCACGAGGCGATTCAGCTCCTCCCGTCGAGCCGGGTCGTGAAAGACGAGGGCTCCCAATCGGCCTCGATGGATCGTCCCATCCTCGGCGAGGATCTCCGGTCCGAACGCTCGCACGACATCGTGATAAGCAGGTCGACAGGGACGCATCAGCTCGTGAGCGATCTCGTCCGCCTCCAGAGTGTAACACCCCAGCTCGCGGAACATCTGTAGGACGGAGCTCTTCCCAACCGCGATGCTGCCTGTGAGGGCGACTCTCACCATCACGACTTGAGGCGATAGGCGCGCTCTTCGTTGTTGAAGATCCACCCGACGACCTCGCCGATGTTGATCTTTTCCGACGTGTAGGATGCGCGCGTGATCGCCGCCGACCCCTGGTCCACCATCGCGCCAATGTTCTGCGCCATGATGCGGAATCGCTGCTGCCACACCCGCATGTTTTCCGGCCGCAGGTCTACCCAACCTTTTCGCGCCCACCGATCCACGTCCGCCCGCGTGACGCGCACACGCCGCTCCCCTTTGATCTCCGGAATGCGCAGAAACGGACCGCGAAAGAGCTTCCTCCCATCCGGAGACAGAATCGGCACCCCGATCGAGGTGATCATGTCGCGAATCTTGTTGTGGCAGACGAGCCGATACACGCTCTCGGCCATCTCCTCGGGGTCGGCTTCGATCACCGCCATGAGCGTCTTGTAGCGCATCTTCAGAAGATGCGCCTCGTATAAGAGCTTCGTCAGCTCCGGCGGCCCCAACTGCCCGATGGCAATGCTCGGGACTTCCGTCTCCCGCTCCAACTGCTTCAGGCGCTCGATCACCACGCCGCGCAAGTATCCGGCGCGGTAACTGGGCGGCATGACGGCTCCATCAATCGCCGCGATCACATCCACGCCCGTATTGCTTCCTTTGATCTCGAGCACGGCCGCTTGGGCGATCTCCTCCGGCGTCACGGCCTCCATCTGATGCAAGCTGGTGATCGTCTCGAACTCCCCCCGCGCGAAGAATCCGTTCTCGCCCGTGTCCACGCCCACGACCTTCAGCTCACCACGACGCTCGAACTCCTCCGGCGGGAGGGCGAGGTCCAAGACGTCGCCGAGCGGCTCCATCTTGCTCGCGTAGACATACACGGGCTCGCCCCCACGCCGCACCGTTTGAAAGGCGATGCGCCGATAGCTGACCAGCGCCGCCGGCTTGATCTCTTTGACGATCGGCCCACCGGCTGTGCGCGCCATCAGAAAGAGCAGACCCGTGTGCGCGAACGCAATCGCCGACTTCGAGATGAGAAGCGCACTCGGACGATCCTCGCTGTGCGTGTAGGGAATATTGAGACCCATCCCTCCGGTTCCCGTCGTCCCGATCTTCACATAGAGCCGCGTTCCCGCTTCCACCATGGCGCGATAGAGCAGAAGCGTGTGCCGCACCAACTCCGGAATCCCCTGCGAGACGATCACCGCCTCGATCTTCCGCACCGCCTCATCCTTCACCGCCGCCAGCGTCGCGCTGTCCCCGCGCTCGATGGCGCGCGAGAGCTGCGCCAAAGCGTCGCGCGCCTCGATCGCGTTCGTATAGACATCCTGATAGCCGATGGCCGTGGCCGTGTTGATCGAATCCACAATGATCTCGGGCTTGAAGCGGCGAATGATGCTCACCAACCACGACCGCTCATACGCACGCTCGAGATCGCCGAAGAGATCCTCAAACAAGGCGTTCCGCCGAACGGGATCGTCCAGGAGGTGCTGCCGCGTCCGATGGCGATCCTCCTTGCGGAGGAAGATGTCTCCCCACACGCCTTCCATCCTGAGAGCGGGAAATTCCGCCCGCAGGGCCGCCACCGCCTCCTCGACCTCGCGCTCGAAGAGCCCTCCAATGACCAGAAGATGCGGCTCGATCTCGCGCGCGACCGCCCGAGCGATCTCAAATCCGATGAGTCCCGCTCCCCCGAGAATGAGCACGGACCTCGGCGCGCGCATACACGAGAAACATTAACACACGCGGGCCTCTCCGGCAAACCGAACCCTCTCGACCTCAGGACATCGACTCCGAGCGCCCGGCCGCCTCCACCTCCTCCAGACGCTCGAACGCGCGCCGCAGGTGCGGGATCGTGATCGAGCCGCCGACGACCAGGGCCACGTTGAACGCTTCCAAAAACTCCTCCCGCGTGACCCCCTCCTCATGGCAGCGAACGATATGATAGGTGACGCAATCGTCGCAGCGCAGGACGAGCGACGCCACCAATCCCAGCAGCTCTTTCACCTTGGGCGAGAGCGCTCCGGCCGTGTACGCCTGGTGATCGAGCGCAAAAAAGCGCTTGATCCCCAGATGGCCGCTCTCCAGAATCTTCTCGTTCATCCGCCGACGATAGTCCTGCCACTCTTGTAGCGTCATCGCCATCCTCCTCTCGCGGAATATGCAAGAGCATAACGCGCCGACTGGCGCGAGAGAAAGAGCCGCGTCCGCATTGACGCCGCACACGCCCGCCGTGTACCATCACATTCTCGCGCTGTGGGATTCCCGGACGCAGAAGGCCGGCGGAGCACCGACGATGAAAACCATTCGCATCGCGAACGGTCAGGGATTCTGGGGAGACAGCCTGGACGCGCCCGTCGAACAGGTCACGCTCGGCCCCATAGATTACCTCTCGCTCGACTATCTCGCCGAAGTGACGATGTCCATTCTCCAAAAGCAGAGGGCGCGCGATCCGCGCCTCGGATATGCGCGCGACTTCGTCCCCCTCCTGGAGCGCATTCTGCCGATCTGCGTAGAGCGGAATATCCGAGTGATCACCAACGCCGGGGGGATAAATCCGCGCGCCTGCGCCGACGCCGTGCGCGAGGTCGCGCGCCGTCTCGGTCTCTCAGGTCTGCGCCTGGGGATCGTCGCCGGCGACGATATCCTCGACCGGCTCGACGAGCTGATCGCGCGCGGCCACGAGCTGCGCAATCTCGACACCGGCCGTCCCTTGAGCGATATCCTCCCGCAGGTTCAAAGCGCGAACGTGTACCTCGGCGCCTTCCCCATCGTCGAAGCTCTTCGACAGGGCGCGCGCGTCGTCATCACCGGGCGCACAACGGATGCGAGCCTCACCCTCGCCCCCATGATCTACGAATTCGGCTGGCGCGAGGATGAGTACGACAAACTGGCCGCCGGCATCGTCGCCGGTCACATTATCGAATGCGGGGCACAATGCACGGGGGGGAACTCGCAAATCGCGTGGAAGACGATTCCCGACCTCGATCGCATCGGATACCCTATTGCCGAGGCTTCCGAAGACGGAACGTTCGTCATCACCAAGCATGAGGGGACGGGCGGACGCATCACTTCGGCCATCGTCGCCGAGCAGCTCGTGTACGAGATCGGCGACCCCCGCCGATATATCACTCCCGAATGCATCGCCGATTTCACGACGATCCATCTGGAGGACATCGGACCCGATCGCGTGCGCGTGTGGGGGGTCCGAGGCGCGCCCCCGACGGAATTCTACAAAGTCTCGATCAGCTACTTCGCCGGATACAAGGCCGTGGGCACGCTCGTCTATAGCTGGCCCGACGCCTACGAGAAGGCGAAGCGAGCCGACCACATCCTGCGGAGGCGGCTCGAGCGGCTCGGCCTGCACTTTGACGAAATCCTCACCGAATTCCTCGGCGTCAACGCCTGCCACGGCCCCTTGGCTCCGGAGCCGTCGCCGGATCTCGCCGAAGTGCAACTTCGCATCGCCGTCCGCAGCTCCGACAAGCAGAGCGTCGAACGCTTCACCCGCGAGATCGCTCCCTTGATCCTGAACGGCCCTCCAACCGCCACGGGATTCGCCGGCGGCCGCCCCCGCGTGGAAGAGGTCATCGCTTACTGGCCCGCCCTTTTGCCGAAATCCGAAGTCACACCCCTCGTGGAGGTGATCGAAGTCTGAGCTCTCCTATTCTCGCGTCGGATCCTTCGCCGCAAGCAGCGCTCCTGCTCTCCCGGCGCGTCTCTCCAGAAAAAATGCCTCCCTCTCATCCCAATTCTTCCACACGCCGAGCACACGACTCGCGCGGGCCCTGTTCGGCCTCTACACGCCATTTTTCCTCTCCCCAATCCCCGGGGTCCCCACGCGGGGTGCCCGACCGGAGCCCGATGCTATGACCATGCACCGTCTCTTCCGCCAGCAATGGGTGCCTCGTCCCCTCGAAGAGGTCTTCGCCTTCTTCGACCGTCCAGAAAATCTCAACCTGATAACACCGCCGAGCCTCCACTTTCGCCTGCTGACCCCCTCACCTGTCCCGATGTATCAGGGAGCCGTGATTGACTACACCATCCGTCTGATGGGCATCCCCTTGCGGTGGACGACGTATATCGCTCTCTATGAGCCTCCGCATCGCTTCGTGGACGTGCAGATCCGTGGCCCGTATAGTTTCTGGCATCACACCCACCGCTTCGACTCCGTGAATGGCGGCACACGTATCACCGATGAAGTCCTCTATATGCCTCCCTATGGACCACTGGGACGACTCGCGCACACGCTATGGATTCGACGACATCTGAACCACATCTTCGACTACCGCGAGCAACAGATCGCCCGCTTCTTCGGACCGCAGGAGCTCGAGCGCTCCCCATCACACTCACCTTCCTAAAGGTCTCCATCAAGGTCTCCCTCCCACTGCTGTCAGGTAATGGGCGCGACGCCCGGATGGCCCTGTTCCCGCCATACCTTGGCCACTCCGGACGGTGTTGACCAGATCCAGCGGGACAAACTCTTCCTCCAACAAGGCAAGCTGAGCCGTGAGGAGTGCGCACCTTGAGACGGTAGCCCGCCGGCCGACGGCCTTCCTTCAACACCGGCTGGCCTTCTTCATACGCCCAGCAGCGCGTGGGCTCTTCGAAGGGTGAGTTGAGAATAGGGTTGTCAACGAAAAGAGACATGGCTTTGTCACCTACACTGCTGGAGGATCTTTTCGGCAGTGTCTATTGCGCTCGAAACCAGTACGTCAAGGTTCTGGATATCATCATCATAATCGCACTGGCCACGCCACTTCTGTAAGTCTTCCAAATACTCGCTCATTTCCTCCCAAGGTGCACCAAGGTTCCTCAGATGGTCTCTGGAGTAACCTATGATCTCGCGCTCTCTGGGTGCGCTGAAAGCCAAGTTTGCTTTCAGCATAGTTGCGCGCGTGACAGAATGCGGCGTAATAAGCCCGGCTGACGGACGTCCGGCTTGCCGCCTCCGTTGAGTAAGACGAACCTGAACATCTCCCTAAATCACGCGCCAGAGCCAAGAATTCTCTCCAATCGAAAGGCATGCCTCACTTACTTCGGTTGCTGAAAATCAGTGGTTAGAATGAACCATCCTGATTTGCCATGTAATAAATGCCTGTACTGACGCCTGGCAGCCCTGATTTTTCTCATAACGGCCTCATCATACGCCGGAAACCTCGCATAGAGCACCAGATGTTCATCCTCGCTTTCTGGATCACGATAAACTTCTAACTGAAGCTGCGCTTCTTTGAAATGATTCCGAGCGACGAAAACGGCTTGCTCCACCACCTCAATCATGTCGGGGAACCGCAGCAGGTACTCATAGACGTCACCTTGCTGGCCGACCTGAACTCCTTGAAGCTGAAGTTGGATGAAAAGCTGGTCAACTTTTGAGGAGATGGATTCAGTGCCGATTCGCCATTTCAGGCTAGGGATGGTTGTGAGGACGGGGAAGTCCTCGGCGCGGACATGCACCGGTGCCTGCGCAAGCAGTCCCGGTTTCTCCAAGGCGGCGGAAGACTCACCAGAGCGTACACCCCATGGAAATTGGGAGGAAGTCTGCTCTTCGCTTCTCATCACCATGACGGTCATCTTACTTCACCTCCTCGAACATTTCCCTATTTTGCAATTTTGCAAGTTTACCACCCGCACCACCTCGTTCCCCCGAAAGTCTATCACCTTGACGGCAATGCGTCTATGCTCGCCAAGTTGGAAGGGGAACGAGATGGTACCACGCGTTTTTCAAAGGCCCCGGGGACTCTGAGCACTAAGAGTAGCCACGCTTATTATCCGTCTTCTGTTTTCAACGCCGAAATATCCAGGCCAAGTTCTCTTAAGCTCATCTTTATTTCCTCCAGTTCGTGTTGGGAGATACCCGTTTCTGGAGTGACTTCAAATCGGACTGTCAATCGCAGGCTGCGATCCGTGGCGAATCGGGTCAGCACCCTCGTGTAGAAGTTCGTCCATTTTTGTGGAGGGAGCTCCCCCTCCCAGGACAGGTGCCGCCCGACGGGCATTGGTAGTGCAACCGTTTGCTCTGGCGCACCTTCTGGCCGTGCTCCAGGTTCCTCGGCCACTCGAGCGGTACGCTCCGGCTCCTCAGGCGGAGAGGGCGGCGCCCCTTTCAGGGCCAATGCCTTTTCGCGTGGCAGAAGAACCACCTGGTCCGAAATCTCTACCCTTTCCGGTCCGAAATTCGGGTCATCAATAATCGGCGTACCCTGGTAACCCCCGTAGGTCTTGCCGACGTAGCCGAACTTCCCCTCCTTCACGCCCTCAGCTATGGTGTTCCGCAAGACCTCGGGATTCAAGAGCCGAGGGAAGCTGGGGGAGGCAAAGAACATGTCCCGCACGTCCTTGGTGCTCCACTCCTCCAGCGCAGGCGGCCAGTTGCGGACCAGGAAGTTGGGGCTGATGCTCTCCTCCACAATTCCCTCCTGCTTGAGGCGGGAGATGATCAGGCTCACGAGGGATTCGGCGGCGCTGGGGTGGAGGAGCCCCAGGTCCACCTCCCAGAGCTCGTTCTCCTCCCCCAGGAGCAGCACGCGCCGGTAGGCGCGCCAGACCCCCTCCTTCAGGTTCCGCTCGATGCGGCGCTTCTTCTCTTTCAGCTCTTCTTTCAATTCCTGAATCTGGCGGTCGTCCACCTTGTGCCGCTCCAGCTCGGCGGGATCTTCCAGGCTCTCCAGAGCGAGGAGGGTTTTGGCCTCATCGAAGAGCAGAGTGCCCCCTTCCGCCACGATGAAAAGGAGCCCGCTTTTGTATGTGCGCCCCCGCCCCCTATAGGTCTGGATCATGTCCATGATCAGCCGGCGGCTTCCCTCGCGCAGGCTGTTCTCCCAGCCATGCTCCGGAGCCATCACCACAAGGGTGAGGGAAGGGACGTCTGGAATGTCCGCCGGGCTCTCCGGAAAGTAGCGGCGCTCCAGCGGGGGACCAGGTCGGAAGGTTTCGCGGATCACCTGGCGCACTCGCTCCCGGATCGTCTCCTCGGCTTCAGGACCGGAGAGGGTCGCCCGGCGGTCCGCCAGGATCTTGTTCAGGTTGGGCCGGTAGCTGATCCAGTAGGCCGTCCCCCGCGGGTGTAGGTAATAGCAGCTGCGCACCAGGTCCTCCAGGGCGGTCTCGATGTTCCCGATGTCCAGTTCGGGCTCGCCCACGGCCAGGCGGATCTCCGGAAGCGTGGCCTCGTTGCGGAGCTGGCCGCCGGAGGACTCGAAGAACACCGTGGCCGCCACCTTCTGGTGAAGGCGGGCCTTGCGGAGGCTCTCCACCGCCTCGGCGTCCAGTCGCACCGCGTGGGCCTCCTCTCCGGCGATGTCCGAGAGGATGGCCGCCTCCAGCCGTTCCTCCCCCAGCTGCTCGAAGACGGCGGCGCGGAAATCCCGGTCCGCCAGAGGCGCCGAGCCCAGGGTGATGAGCGGCTCCCGGCTCCCCTCCCGAAAGGCCCGCTGGTAGACCCGGGAGACCCACAGCGCCAGCAGGCGCAGGATGCCCCGGGTTCGCTGGAACCGCGGGAGGGACTGCCACTTGCGCTCGAACACGGAGAGCACCGTGGGATGGAAGGGATACGTAGCCGTGAACAGCGCTTCCGCCTGGTCCACCGGGAACCATTCCGGGATCTGCTGCCGGTGGTTCCTCAACCACTCCGCGTAAGCCCGCGCCGTGCGGCGGATCTCCTCCGGATCTCCGACCTCCTCGAACAGGCGCCGCCGCACGATCTCGGCGATCTCCGTCCCCTCCGAGAGCAAGGCAGGTTTGCTCAGCCGATCCAGCGCCTTGTTCAGGCGCTGAAACTCCGCTTCGTCCTCTCGGGTCATCTCGTATTCGGACATGGGCAGGGCCACCACCAGGACCGCCCGGGAGGTGCCCGCTGCCTCGCGGCTCAGAACCTCCAGGAAGCTATACATCTGAGAGCCCAGCCGGGCGTAATCTCCTCCGGCGTCCCGGGCGCGGCGGATGAAATTGAGCACCTCGTCCATCAGGATGAGGACCGGCGCCTCGCCGAACCACCTCTGGAGGATCTCCCCGCCGGGGACGATCCCTTCCTGATCGTGGCGCTCCACGGTGGCATAGAGAGCAGGACCGCCCAGCTGCCAGGCCAGATCCCCCCAGGGGGTCCTGCGCCGGGGCTCCCCCTCGCCCCCGGCCCCCACTACGAAGTCGAACCGGTTGCCGATGAAGACCGCCACCCGGGCTTGTGGGATGGCGCTCAGGCCGGCTTCTTTGAGGAGCCCCCCGACCTCCGGCCACCTCTTCGCGCGATCCCCGGCCTTGAAAAGGTGATACAGCAGGGTGAGGAAGTGGGTCTTGCCGCCGCCGAACTGGGTGACCAGGTTGATCCCCGGCGAGGTGCCGACGACCTCGCCCGCCAGGCGCCGGAGCACCTCCACCGTGAGCTCCCGATAGGCCTTTGTGAAGTAGGTGCGGGCGAAGAATCGCTCCGGCTCTCGATAATCCAGCGGCGCTCGCCCGTCCATTACCTGATCCAGATGGATAGCGAATTCGGCGGCATCCAGGGGGCTACCCTTGCGCAGGTCCTCTCTCGGCACTGCCACCTGATGCCAGGGTTTCAACTCAGGCATGGCTCTCCTCCTCTATCTTTCACCACAACGGACGAAATTGCCGAAACGCGCTGTCCCACACGTAGGGTTTAAAGAAGCCATCGGGGAAGTCCTCCGCCCGGCTCCGGGTGCCCACCACTAGGAGGATATCCCCTTCAGCTTCCGTTCTAGCCAGAACCTGGGTCGATAGGGTCCTAAGCAGTTCGCCGATCTCCTCGGGTTTCTGCCGGTAACAGAACACGCCTTTGAGGGAGCAACGGATTAGGCTCACCTTCCAGAGGGCATAGGCGATGATCTCCTCCCGCTCCTGGTTCTCCAGCTCGAAAACCGCCACGGGACGCGGCCAAGGCATCCTCGGCTCGCTGGGGAAGGACATGACATCCAGGGCCAGGTATTCCTGTTTGACCACGGGGAGGACCTCGGCCAGATGCCCTCGTCCGACCGCCGTCCATCCCATTGCCTGGCAGACTGAAACCACCGCGCCCGTCAGATGCCGGGTCCAGTCCCCCAGCCGGCGTTTCAAAGCCGCCTCCCGCAGGGGATCGGCCCAGCGTGCGTCCCGCACTTCCCGCTGGAACGTCCGATACCACTCCAGGGCCCGCCCGCTCATAGCCCCAGCACCTTCTTTCGGGCCAGGAGCCCATCCACCCAGCGCTTCTCCGGAGCGCTCGCCGGATAGAGCCGGGAAAGGGCGTCCGCCAGCCGCCAGAAGCGGCTGTCCTTCCCCACCCCTTCATCCACCAGGAAGCGCCGCAACGCCTCGCTCCGCCCTTCGGCGAACAGCAACATCGCCTGGTGCAGGCGGTTCAAAGTCGATGCGCCCGGCGCTAAGACCATCTCAGGCTCGGGCTCCGCCGCTAGCTCTTCAAAAAGATTCGCTTGCCCGCGCCGGCGCCGACGGGGTGTCTCCCCTCCTCCGCTGGTCTGGCCGAAGAGAAACCGTCGCCGCTCGGCCACTGCTACGAGGCGTGCAGTGTTCCCCTTCACCTCCAGGATGCCGCCAGGCCGCCGTAGCCGGTCCTCATGGGCGCCCAGGGCCTGGAGGATGAGGCGGGCGTCGTCGTAGGGCAGGGCGTAGCCGGCGGGCCGCTTGCGACCGGTCGTCGGCTCCTCTTCTTCGTCTTCCAGCATCTCCGCCTCCTCCGGCGTGGGGCCATTGGCCCGGGCGCGGAGGGTCCAGAGCCACATGGCGGTCACCCGTGCGTCCTCCTCAAACCCGGCGGGGTCGGCCTCGGGGAAGATGAGCTTGAGCGCCTCCCGGGCCACGGCCTCCCAGACGTAGGAGAGATAGCCCCGCTGGACCACCTGCCCGCGGCTGTCCCGCACATCCCCCAGGGGGATGACCTGCCCGCCTGCTGTCTCCACCCGCTCGTAGCGGCTGTAGACCTCCAGGGCGGGACCGATGCAGGCGAAGATGGCGTCCGCCCCGTGGATGCCCTCCTGCTCCAGCCTGGGGAGCCACGCCGCCACCTTGCGGTGCATCTCCTCCAGCACCCGCCGCCAGTCCCCCACGCTGGCACCCTTATCCCTGGGCCGGCAGACGAGGAAGACCGAGGAGGCCAGCACGGCCGAGTCTTTGGCCCGCATCCGGGCGCCGCGCTCCGTTTCAATCGGCCAGGAGTTGGTGACCGTCCAGCCAGCCCGAATCAAGGCATTCAGGAGCGCCTCCCAGCCCGCGGTGCCCTTGTGAGCGAAGAGCACCACAGCAACTCCATCGGGCCGGAGGACCCGGCGGCATTCGGATAGGGCCTCTTTCATCTTGCGTTCGAAGAACTCGTTGTCCTTTGGCTGTCGGCTTGTGGGTTGCACGTAGTAGGCGATGATCTCTTCGTCCTTAGGCGTGAGAGGCGTGCGGAAGATGTCAGGGTGAAGGTCATAGAGCATACGCTTGAGCCAGACGTAACAAAAGTCGGAGAGATCGGCATAGGGCACCGCCGCGTAGTAGGGCGGGTCGGTGACCACGTAGGGGGCGAACCCGTCGGGCAGGGGGATGGCCGTGGCCGAACTCTGCCGGACGGTGCCGGGACGGAAGCCCTGCGCGCCTTCCTGTTCCAGCACCTGGGCCACCTGCTCCAGGGCATACTCCAGCCCGCCCACCAGTCTGGACATCAGCGGGTTGGCCTCGGCAAAGTCCGGGCGCATCGGAAGGCCGCTGCCCTGAACAAAGGCAGAAATCATATGGTCCAGGGCGTAGAACGAGATGGAACTTGAATAATGAATCAGATTGCTCACCGCCACGGCCAGGCAGGTGGCGACGGCCCGGGCCAAGCCAGGATCGCCGGTCTCCCGAAGCACCCGCTCGTGGGCCTCCCGCACAAGACGCACGAAGGTGGAAAGCGCCAGCGCCTGGCGGGGCGTGAAAAGGTCGCCCCAGGTCTTTATATTCCACAAGCCTGGATTGAACACGCCAGAATACCAATCGGGGAATGGCTCATCCGGTACCAGGGGCAGGGGTCCTTTGTGCTCCCATTCCCGGCGGGCGAGCTCCTCGGCGGCCCGCCGGGCGATGGCCACATCCTGCTCCGTTGCCAGGCGGAAGCCCCGGCTTCCGTCCCGCCGCAGGGTGATGACGGCGGTCATGCGGGCATCCCGCGTCCCGCCCTGCCTGGCGCGGAGCTGCTCCCGCACGCGCGCGTAGGGCGTGGTGTAGCCGCACACCGGACAGGTGGCGGAGAAGCGCTTGACGATGGGCGGCTGGATCTCGCTCTCCGACCTGGGCTGGAAGATCTCAAACACGACCTCCTTGCGCGCCCTGTCCCCCCGGTAGCGCAGGGCCACCAGGTGTTTCTCCTTGCGGGAGAGCCACAGAAGCCCCACCAGGGGCACCTCGACCCCGCAGCCCGGACCCTCGCAGCGGATGGTCCGGGCCCAGAGGTAGGCCAGGGGCTCGGAACCGTCGGGCTCCAGGGGATAGAAGGGGCGGAGCTCTTCGATCGCATGTGCCCGCACCCACTCGCCCCACTTGCGGACGGCTTCGGCTAACCGCAAGCCGTAGGTGGGAAGGTATTCCATGGCTACCTTGTTGAGGAGCACGGCCACGGGGTTGAGGTCGCCGGCGAAGGCGTCGGCCCCGATGCGCAGGGCTTCAAAGGGGATGGACCCGATGCCGGCGAAGGGGTCCACCACCAGGGGCGGGCCGTCGGGATGGGCGGCGGCCACCAGCCGGCGGGCGGTCTTCACGAAAAATTGCTTGTTGGAATTCTCCCAGGCGGCGAAGTCTGCAATGAAGTCCAAGAGCGCCTTCCGCAGGGCGAGGAGGTCGGAGAGGTCACGACCGGTGAAAGCCCTTAAGGCTTCGCGCGCTTCCCGGCGGAACGCCTCCGGGCAGTTCGGGTCAGCGGGGTCGGGCAGGAGCGTGGCCATCAGCACCGCCCGACAGGCGGCCAGGGGTCGGGTGGCCCACCAGACGTGGAGCGTGTGCAGGTGGCCCTTGCGGACGTTCTGGTCCTTGCGGGAGTGCGCGGAGATCACCCCGATGGGCATCTCGTCGGTTTCGATCAGGCGGCGGACCATCATGAACCACCCCCTTTTGGACGGCGAGCCGATTTTGTGGACTTGTCCATTTTCCTTTTGGACCGGTTCTAAGACAGTGCGATTCCATGCTGTGTCTCCTTATGCGCGACGCGATTATATAACCGCGTGCGGTTATCTGGAAACGATGTGCGGTTATTTAAGCGCGCAACGAATACCATGACCCCTTTTTCTTCCCGTGTTGGATGAGCACCCCTTTTTCAACCAGCCCCTGTAGCAACCGATATGCCTGATCAAGCGAAATCTGGCACAGTTCCGCCGCCTCCCGTCGGGTAACTCGCCCATGCGCCCGCACATACTGCAGGACCATCTGCTCCTGCTGGATAGGTTCAAAGCCGCGGCGGCGCACATACGCCGAGGGCAGTCCCAAGCGGCGGTAGGTGGCGGCGGAAAGGTGATAGGTGCGCCCCTTGCGTTCGCCCCGGGCTTCCACCAAACCTATCTCCACCAGGCGTTCCAGGACGGCGCGGGCGTCGGGCTCGGGCTTCTGCAACAGCCTGGAGACCTGCGGGGTGGTGAGGCTTCGCTCCTGCCACAGGGCATTGAGGATGAGCAGCTCGTCTAAGCCAAGGGTGTGTCCCGCCTGGCGTTGCTCCACCACCAGCCGAACAAACTGGAGATTAGCTTTCCCGCCGGAGAGGACCAGCACCACGTCGGTGGGTGTGCTGCGCTCGTAGGAGGGGGCCGGGCGACCGTTGCGCAGTTGCTCAGTGAAGATGGTGTCGATGCCTCGTCCCGTACGTTCCACGATGCCGGCGCGCTTGAAGGCATCTGCCAGCAACGGATTGCGAGGCTTGGGGGGCGTGACCAGGATGTTGGACAGGCTTACCCCTTCCGGAAATCCGCCCGGATTGGAGATCACGATGTGATCGTCGTACCACTGGATGTGCACGGCGCCCAGGCGGGTGTAATCCCGATGGACCAGGGCATTGGCAACCGCTTCGCGGAAGGCGCGTTCGGAGTATTCCGGAACACCTACGCGGAAAAGCCCCACCATGACCTCTTCCTCCTGATAGCGTGCTCGGAACCGCTGCAAGACCTCCTCCATCACCCGCAGCAGCGGCCAGCGGAAAAACTCGTTGACCTGGACCTCCTGGCCGCGGAGGACCTGGAAGGCGACCTGATGAGTTGGCAGAAAGCGCTGCAGAGCTTCCTCTTTGCCGAAGAGGAGCAAGCCCAGGACGCGGATGTGGATGACTTCGTGGTTGGCTTCCACGGCACCCAGGGCTTTGGCCAGCTCTTGATCGGGCAGGTTCAGTAGGGTCGCATCCCCTTGTTCCCGGCTTTCCCGCACGAAGCGGCGGAAGCGCTCGAACTCCAGTGGATCCAAGTCTTCCCAGGAAGCGCCCTCGACGATGAGGCTGGAGTAGTCCAGAAGACCACGCGAGCCTTGGAGGGCTTGGAAGTCCGCCGGCTCCATGGGACGGCAAATCGGTTTTCCCCTCGCATCGATGGCGCGTTGGAGATAGACCCCATTGCTCGTGCCTACAGGCATACGCGTCGGCGGCACTTCAATGGCAATGACCTCAACGCCCTCAGGCTCCATGGGTATGACAAAGACCCGCACCGGGAGAGAGGGTCGGGTGCGATTAGCAATCAGTGCTTGAAGGCGTAGGGGATCCGTGCTTTTCCCATGGCGGGGGCGCGCGCCGGTAATCTGCCCATCGTCCTCCACGCCGATGAGGAGCCAGGCGCTTTCGCTTCCGGCGCCTCCAGACCGGTTCGCCAGGCACACCACCGTTTCGACGATTTTTTCATCGGAGAGGCGCTCGCGGGATTCACCTTTGAACTCCACGTTGAGATTCTCTCCCGCTGCGATCAGCTCCCTCAATCGCATCACATTCATGCGGGCAGCCTCCGACCGGGATCGGACTTCACTATACTGGCCAGATTCCCTTTCGTCATCAACCAGCCGGTTAGGGGATGGAATGCGTGCAGGTCGGCCTTGCAGGCGTTCTCGTTGTTCCGGCGAGGTTCCGCGATCAACCCCGTGGGGAGGGAGCGAGTTACCATCATTAGCCGGCCTCCTTCTGGATAGCCTCCGCTCCGATCTGGTAATGCTCGATCCGGACGATGGGCTCCCAGCCCAGGCGGATGGGATCCTGAATCGGGATGAGGCGTGGCTGGGTGGCGCAATCGAAGACGACATAGAGCCAGTAGTCGGCGCGCAGGCGTTCGGCCGTTTTGTATTCGTGGGGGGTCAGCACCACCGGTCCTATACTGGCCCGACCCTTCACCTCGATGAAGCGCACGCCCCCGCTTTCGGGATGTCGCGATAGGATGTCGAAGCCCCGGTCCTCGGCGGAGACGTCCTCGGGTTGCCAGCCGCGCTCGCGCTCGTAGCGCATAGCTTCTTCCATAGCGATGCGCTCCACCTCTTCGTCGCGAACCATCGGCGCGAAGTTTTCCTGCTCCGGATGCGGGAGGACCAGCGCCGAGCCGATGTGGACGAGATCGGCGATGGTCAACTGCCGCTCCCGCTGGAGCTCCTGGCGCCGCCGTTCCAGCCGCGCATTCAATTCGTCCAGCCGCCGCTCCGCCTCGCCGAGCGCCAGAGCCACGTCCTCACCGTGCTGCTGCCGCTGCAGGAGGTCCGCAGCCTGCCGCTGCTGGCGGTCAATCAGGGTGAGAAGGCTCACCTCCACGTGCCGGGCGATGGTGTCCAGCTCCCGCTGTCGCTCCTGTTTGACCTGTTCCAGGAAGGGCTGGAGCCCTTTCTCCAGCAGGAAGCGCTCCACTTCGGTCCGGTCAACAGGGAAGACAGGGGGGTCCACCGTGCCGGCCGTCACGGGGATGAGGTCCAGGAACACAGTGGGCTGGCGCAGGCGCATCCTCCCCGAGGAGTCCACCTCCACCACGAAGAGCTGCCGGTGCAGCGTATTGCCGCGCCCGTCGGCGATGGAGGCGGCGTAGACCTCGAGGCGGGCGGGCGTCGTCCGATACAGGTCGTAGAAGACGGCGCCCCGCTTCAAGTCGACCTGGGCTTTCTCCCAGACCTCCTCGCGGACGGCCTCAAACAAGGGGTGTCCTGGGGTCACCCATTCCAGGGTGGGGTCCTCCGTCAGCTTGCGCTTGTCGAAGGTGATCCGCCGATACTCCCGCCCCAGCGATCCGAAGCGGGGTTCCAGCCGCTCCCCGACGAGCTGAAGGTGGCGCGGGATGCGCCCCACGGTGTAGACACCGTTGCGACCTTTCGGCGTGGGGAGACCGGCCACGGGGGCCGCCTGCAGGAAGAAGGCCTCCACCACCTCGGGGACCAGCCGCCGCTCTTTGGCCTCGGCCGTCCGACCCAGGATGGCGGACAGGTTGAGCTCCTTTTTGGCCAGCCCTTCCAGGGTGGACTGGCAGATGCGGGCGAATCGCTCGCGGTCGAAATCCCGCACCACTCGTTCCAGCACGGCCTGCTGGGTGAGACGGCCCGCATAGAGGTCCCGGAACAGCCGTTCCAGGTAGTTGGCCGGGACGATCTCACCGACCACGTCGAAGACCTGATCGCTGCCGAGCTCCCTTCGGATCTCCCGGAGCCGTTCCAGAAGACGCTCCAGGACCAGGCCCTCCCGGGTGTTGACGGCGACGAAGTTGAAGATGAGGCAATCCCGCTCCTGCCCATAGCGGTGGATGCGCCCCATGCGCTGTTCCAGACGCATCGGGTTCCAGGGGATGTCAAAGTTCACCATGAGCCAGCAGAACTGCAGGTTGATGCCTTCGCCGGCGGCCTCGGTGGCCACCATGATCTGGGCTTCCTCCCGGAACTCCCGTTCGGCATACAGTCGGGTGCCCGGCGTGTCCCGGTCTCCGATCTTCATGCCTCCGTGGATCTGGGTAACCCGGAATCCCCATTTGCGAAGGGTGGCCACTAGGTAATCCAGGGTCTCCTTGAACTCCGTGAAGATGAGCAGTTTGGTCCGGGGGTCCTCAAAGAGGTTCTGTTCCACGAGCACCTGCCGCAGTTTCGCCAGCTTGGAGGAGGTCTCCCGCTCCTCCAGGGCTCGCGCCTGTTGCACCAGCGTCCGAAGCGTTTCGATCTCCCGCCGGATGAGCTGCGACTCGGAAGGGAGGGAGAACTCCTCAACTTCTTCCTCCAAGCGGGTGACCTCGTCTTCCGGCAGCTCGTCGATATCGTCCAGGCGGGAGAGATCTGCAGCGGGCTCCGGCCGGGGACGGCGCAGGCGGTCCTCCAGCTTCTCCAGGCGCCGCTCAAGGCTTCGGCGGACGGCGTGGATGCTGGAGGCGAACCGGCGCTGATACATGGCCATGGTGAACCCCAGGGCCCGCCCGCGAGCCGAAGGGTCGGCGGCCGCCCGGATGGACTGGTCCTGCACATAGCGGGTCAGGGCTTCGTAGAAAGCGAACTCCTGACCGTCCAGCTCGAAGCGGACGGTACGCACCTCCCGATTGGTGAACAGCCGGCGAACCTTCCCTGTGTCGGGGTCCGGGAAGGTCACCAGCGCCTCCTTGGTGCGGCGGAGGTAAAACGGTGCGTGGTTTCTCCGGAGGGCTTCCTCCAGGCTGCTCACATCCGCGTATACATCCCGGTCCAGGAGTTGCAGGAAGAGGCAGAAGTTCACCGGATCCCCTTTGTGAGGCGTGCCAGTGAGCAAGAGGAAATGGTGGGTCCTCTGGGAGAGCAGCTCCCCGAGCCGGTAGCGCTCCGTCTTATGCTCCGGGTCGCTGGCGCTCATCCGATGAGCTTCGTCCACGATGATGAGGTCCCACGTGGCGCGCTTGAGGCTCTCCAGCACGCCCTCGCGCTTGGCCCAGTCCATAGAGGTGATGACCTGAGGTTTATCCTGCCATGGGTTGACCCCATAGGCGTATTTCAGATCCACGCCGCGGATGATGTCGAACCGTTCTCGGAACCGGTCGCGCATCTCCCGCTGCCACTGGAACATGAGGTTGGCCGGGGTGACGATAAGGGTGCGGGTGACCAGTCCCCGGAGCTTGAGTTCCTTGAGGAGCAGGCCGGCCATAATGGTCTTGCCAGCGCCAGCGTCATCGGCCAGTAGGAAGCGAATCTGGGGCAAGGGCAAGATGTAAGAATACACTGCTTCAAGCTGGTGGGGTAGCGGATCCACACGGGCGATAGACACGGAAAAATAAGGGTCATACTCATAGGCCAACCCCAAGCGGGCAGCTTCAATCCCTAACCGGAACCGTAGCGCGTCACCATCAAAGGGCGCCTCAGCGGGGATGACCTTCAGAGAATGGACCTGGTCCGGGCTCAGAAGACGCTCGTGGTACTGCTTGGTGCGTAGCCCTTGCCCTCCGATTTTCAGACTCGGACCGATAGATTCTACCAAGACTACCCTCATGGGCTCAGGGAGAACGTCTCCTTCAATGATTGTTCCTGGCAGGACAGAATTTTCCATTTCCCCGCCCCCCTAGGATGTTGTCAATGTCCGCATCTTGTTCCTCTGGATTACCTTCATCTGCTCCGGCTCGTGGGTGAGGTCTTCGTCCTTGTCCTTTACGTCCCGACGGTCGATGCGGGGCTGGAAGTTGCTGGAGTACTTGATGCCGTAGGGCGGGTCCATGTAGATCATCTGCACCTTGCCGGCCATGCCCTCTTTGACCAGGAGCGAGTTCATCACCAGAAGCGAATCGCCCAGGATCAAACGGTTCGCCCAGCCCACCTCGTGCTTGTAGAACTCGATCTGCTGGTCAGCGGACAGGGGCGTTTCGCCGAAGAGGTCGAGTTGTGGCGGCTGGGGACGGCGCACGGCGTCCAGGATCGCGCGGGTGGAGATGCGCTCGTGGATGTGGAGCGGCACCACGTCCACCTCGAACGAGGTGTGTTCGGCTTTGCCAGCCCAGACGAGCTGCGGGTCCAGATGGGGGTCGTAGGAGTAGTGCGTGGTCTGCCGCTCGCGGACTTCGTACGTGGGCGCAATACCGGCGGGCGGGTTGTTCTTGCGGCGCGCCCCTGCGTGCCGGAAATCCTTGACGCTGCCCATATCTGCTTGGGACGTTCTCTTCCGTCGCGACATACAGCCCTCCTTGTGCCCAAGAGTATAGTGTTCCCACAGAAAGGGGGTCAAATGAAAGCCCGCATCGCATCTCCTCAAATGGGGACGGGAACGAGAAGATGGAGATGGTGCGCCCCCCCCACGTCACGACAAAGGAACCGACGATTTATCGGCCGCGAGAGCCCTTTCGCACCTTCTCCTCGGTGAGGCGCTCGCACGCGACGCATTCCAATTCGCAGAGCATCAACTCGAGGGCATCGCGCGTCGTCTCCGTCTGCGTGAACGTGGAGATCGTCACGTTGCCCGGTTGTCGCCACATTCCCAGATGGCTGCTCGCCTCATAGGTTGAGGTTACGTGTCTCAGAATGTTCTGCGCTCCCTCACGCACCGATGGGTTGCTCATGCCATAGGTTAAGCCCCCCGGAAAGTGGTGCCTGTGGAGATCGGGGGGGTGAGGACTGCTCACGAGGCTATTGGCGAAAATGGCTAGATCGGTTATATCTTGCAGTGCCGGCGAGAACCAAGCCGGGTGGTGTTTGAGAGATGGGGTGGCTCACCAGACGAGTTCTCCCTGGAGTTCCCGGGGAAGTGATGCCTGTCGGGCACCCCACGTGGGGACCCCGTGGAGATCCCTCTGGCGGCGGAACGGTCTATCGAGACCGGTCTCCGAGTCATGGGTCGTGGAAGCAGGCAGCAACCAGACAAATATCGGGGACATTTGTCCATGAGGTGCAGAACGGTAAAGGGGAAGGAGGCGGAACGAGGGATAGATGCTCAGAGGACACCTGTCCACGAGTTGCAAAACAGCGTGAGATTCGCTACACTGCTAGCGTGATGGTGCAGGGAGTGGCAGAACGATTGCGAGCTCTGCGCCCGGACGAAGTAGAGGGAGGAGCCTGCTCTCCTTCCCTTCGATCTCTCCTTTCGCGCTGCTCCCGACGGGCGCATTTGGAAATATCTCGGGTGGCGGCGTAGCTCAGGTGGCAGAGCGAGGGATTCATAACCCCTAGGTCGCAGGTTCGAGTCCTGCCGCCGCTACCATATTTTTTTATCTCCGACAGGGTAAGGATGCTGATTCGAATTGGGCTCATCGGCGTGTTGGGCATTGCGCCACTTGGGCAAAGCGAACGGCGTTGGGAACAGATTCGAGATCTGCTCGGGAAGAGCGATCTTGTCGTCGTTGCTGTCGCCGAGGAGTATCGTCCGGTCATTGATCGGCTCGCATATCGGAAGGAACGCGAGCGCCATCCGGCACCTGATCCGGCGCGGGCTGAGCGCTACATGGTGGGCGTCGTCTATCAGATGACCGTGCGGGAGGTCATCTATCGCCATCCGAAGCGGGCCGAGCGCATGCCCCTGGTTGGGCAACCGGGTCAGACACTGCTCATTTATGTGCCGGGGCGGTTGGCGGACCCGCGCGAGTTCGGCAAAGCGGCTTTTTTACCCGGCGGCGAGTATCTCGTCTTCCTGAAGTGGGCAGAGTTGAAGCCCGAGGATTTTCGCTCCACCGCCGAACAAGTGCCGGGAGTCCCTATGAGCGAGTGGCGTCTTTTTCCCGATCCGCGTCTCACCTACTATACGCCGGTTCGCGATCCCTTCGCCGTTCTCCTGCTGGAAGGCGCGTGGAGAGATTTCCTACAGCAGACGCGCGCCGTCGCACGCGCCGTGACGTCGCCATGATCCCCGACGACGCTCAGGGGCGCATGAGCTCCCGCCATCGAGCTTGAAGGTTCACCACGGGAAAGTCCCGTATGCGGAGTCGAACGGCCTGACGCCCTGTGGGCACCTCGAAGGCGAGACGAAGAGGGACATAGGTCGTCGTCTCACCAGCCATGACAGCGGCGGTGAAGCGCCCGCCTCCGAGAACGAGCGCACGAGCCCCCGACATCTCCACCGGAATTCCCCGTGGTGCCAGCTCCCGCCCCTCATCGTCGAGCACGACGATATCCTTCGCCACATCGAGCGTGAGGGCTTGACTCTCACGGCTCTTACTCTTGAACATGAGAGAGATTTCGACCATTGTCCCCTCTGGCGTGTACCCAGGATAGGTCGCGTTCGGATTCACCATCGTGACCTCGAACTCCCACCCTCCCGCCGGGACCCATTCCTCCAGAGCGTATTCCGTCTTCGCCTCACCTTTGACATAGCGATCGAACCATTCCAAGCATCGGCGCACCTCATCGAGTCGGTGGTTCAGCTCGCGGAATCCGTGTCCTTCGCGGGGATAGCGGACGAACTCCACAGTCTTCCCCAAGTGCGTGAGCGCCGCATACATCTCCTTGGAGTTCGAGATGAACGTATTCGGATCGGCTTCGCCATGGAGGATGAGCACAGGCGTTTTGATGTTCTTCACGTAAGCGAAGGGCGATCGCCGAATGTAGATGTCGAGATCGTCCCAATAGTACGCGCCCAGATAATCCGGCTCCCAACTGGGAAGATACGAGTTGCTGAAGTCGGTGATGAGGTTGAAGATGCCGTACATGGAGACAGCGGCTTTGAACCGATCCGTTTGCGTGATCGCCCAGTTCGTCATATAGCCGCCATAGCTCCCGCCGAAGATGCCCAAGCGTTCCGGATCCGCGATCCCCATGCGAATGAGATGGTCCACACCGGTCATGATGTCTTGGAAATCCTTCCCGCCGAGATCGCGCCGATTCGCCGTGTCAAAGGTGCCGGCGTATCCGGAGCTTCCTCGGAAATTCGGGGCGAAGACGGCATAGCCGTTAGCCGCCCAGACTTGGACGCTGTAGTACTGCCGGAAGGTGTTCAGCACACGAGAATGCGGGCCGCCGTGCACGGCGACGAGCAGAGGATACCGCTTGCCCGGCTCATAGCCGACCGGTTTCGTCAAGACCCCTTCGATCTCTAAGCCATCCACGCTCCGCCACCGAATGACCTGTTGCTCGGCAATCTCGAACTCATGAAGCTCAGGGTTCATCTCCGTGAGGCGCGTCCCATCATCGCTCCCGCTCCGGAGCAGCCACAGATCAGGGAGCGAGCGGGCGTCCTCGCGAAGCAGCACCAGTGTCCGACCATCGGCCGAGAGATCGAAGGCCGAGATGACGAGCGCTCCACGGGTGATCGGCTCCGGTGATCCCCCTGCTATGGGCAAGCGCAGGAGATGCGTCTCCGTCCCCAGCGCTGCCAACGCGTAGAGATCCCTGCCTTCCGGATGCCATCGGAACGTCTCGATTCCTCGGTCGAAGGTCTTGGTCACCTCGTGAAGCTCTCCCCCTTCGGCTGAGACGAGGAACACTTCGCTCTGCGAGTAGGGGATCTCAGCGATCTGAGGCGCGAGGAAAGCGATCTGCCGTCCATCGGGCGACCATCGGGGTGAGCGCTCCCCGCCCGGCCGACGCGTGACCTGTCGCGCCGTCCCTTCGGCGATGGAGAAGACCCAGATATCGAACTTCTTGCCGTCGTCCACCCTTCCCGTGTAATTCGTCGCGTAGGCGATTCGCTGCCCATCGGGAGCGATGTCGAACTCGGCGATGCCATAATCTCCCTCGAACAGCCGCGTCGCCTTCTTCGTCTCGATCTCGATCCTCCAGAACTCGCGCCGATAGCGCTCCTTCTCCTCCACGACAGCATCGAACTTCTGCTTCCGTTCGCGCTCACGGCGCTCCCGCTCCGGCTTCGGCAACACTTCGCGCGTCAGGTATATGATCGTCCGGCTATCGGGCGACCAGTCGTAAGCGATCACCCCCTCCTCGGCGTTTGTGAGCTGAACGGCTTCGCCTCCATCGCTCGGCATGATCCACACCTGATTCTTCGGCCTTCGCTCCTCGTCTTCTTCTTGTCGAGCCTCCGAAGCGCGTCCCGGCCGGTTGGAGAGAAAGGCGAGCCATCGCCCGTCTGGAGACCAGCGCGGCAGAGATTCATCCTCCGCGCTTCGGGTGAACGGTCGCGGCTTTCCTCCCTCGGTCTCGACGACCCAGATATCGGTGCGGTACCGGCTCTGCTGGAAATCGGCCTCGGCGACGACGAAGGCCACGCGCCGACCATCGCGCGAGAGCGCCGGACTGCTCACGATCCGAAACGCGAGCAGATCGCGCATGGTGAGACGCTTCTTCGCAGCCGAGGCGATGCTTCCCGACCCAATGAGAAGAAGAAGGATACCGAGGACAATACCTTTCCTCATCGCACCATCCTCCTCATCCCTGATGATGAAGCGAAGGCGCTCGCACGCCTCTTCACGGCTTCTTGAAGAGCTCCTCGGCGACCCCTGTGTTGATCTTCACCTCGCTGACGAGGAACTCCGTGAAGCGCTTCCCCGCCTGCAGAACCACTGTGCGGAAGGGGTATTTTACGCCGGAGACTTCGCGATAATCGGAATAGATTTCCTCGAACTCCGCCCTCGCTCCGGAGAAAGGATCCGTCCCGTGATACTTGAGCTTCAGCGGCAAGTGCGATGCGGCCTCCACATAGAGCGTGAAGACGTGCTCCTCGTCCTGATACTGAAGGACCTCGGCGGGCTTGCCCTCGACCGATTCGCTCCCCAGATAGGAGACGGTGACTCCCTCCCGTTCTCCGAGCCTCAAGAGCTGGAAGAAGAGTCGGCGGAAGGCCGCGCGCAATTCCTTCGCCGCAGAGGCGGGGACATCTTGCGTTCCCATCGGCGTGCTCACCCATCCGGAGTCTCCGCTGAGGACCTGCACAAGGGTCATTTGCGGAAGCTTCACCTCCACGCGCAGCCGATCGGGCGCGTGCAGGAACATTCGCTGTTCGCCCTTGAACTCTCCGAAGGGAGTGGAGACCGTCGCCTCTCCCACGATGATGGCGTCCCGAATACCCCCCACAGCGTCACGACCGCCAACAGCTCGAAGCATATCGGCGAGAATCTGACGGGCGCGCTCGACGGCTTCCGGCGGAGCGGCCACAGCTGCGGGCTTCTCCCGTTTCAAATCCGGGCGCGTGAAATCCACCTCCGTATACGCGATCCGCTCCACCGGCGCGATCGAAGCGACCTCCTTCTCGAAAGCGCTCGCCTTCCCCACGAGGACAATGGCCAGATCGTCCGTTCGACCATACATCCGCGCGACCTCATACACATGCTCAGCGGTCACCGAGAGGAGACGATCCCGATACGCGTTCAGGTACGCGTAATCGAAGCCGTAATTGAGCGCATCCAGGACGATCTCCGCGAGGGCCTCCGGTGTCTCCATGCGCAGTTGAAAGACGCCGGCTAAGAAAGTCTTCGCTTTCTGCACCTCCTCTTCAGTGACGCGTTCGCGCGCGACGCGTTCCAGTTCGCGGAGCACCAGCTCGAGGGTGTCGCGCGTCGCCTCCGTTCGCGTGAATGTGGAGATCGTCACGCTGCCCGGCTGTCGCCACGCCCCCACACGGCTGCTCACCCCATAGGTTAAGCCCCGCTCGCGCCGCAAGACATCCCAGAGCCGACTCCCGGAGCCGCTCGCCAAGATCGCCGTGAGCACGTGAAGAGCGAAATAGCGAGGATCGTGGCGCGCGATTCCCACCTTACCGAGACGGATCTCCGTCTGCACAGCGTCCGGTTTGTCAATGATGAGAAGCTTCCGCCCGCGGAGAGGCGGTGGCGGGGGAACTTCCGCGACGCGCACCTCTCCCTGGGGCCAATCTCCGAAATACCGCTCCGCCTTCGCGAATGCCGTGGCTGCGGCGATGTCCCCAGCGATGGCGAGAATGGCATTGTTCGGGTGATAGACAGCCCGATGGAAGGCGAGCATGTCGTCGCGCGTGAGACGCGAGATCGAATCGAGCGTCCCTTCAGGCGGACGTCCATAGGGATGATCGCCGAAGACCATGCGCGCGATTGCCGCTGAAGCCAAATAACTCGGGTCGTCGGCCTGAACGCGCAAGGCGGAGAGCCGCTGCTGCCGCTGCCGTTCGATCTCCTCCTCTTTGAAGACGGGGTTCCGCACAATGTCGGCGAGAACCTCGAACGCGACATCGACAGCCGGCGCGGGGACGGAGACCACCGCGAAAGACGAGTGCCAGGACGATCCCGTGCTGATCTGCCCGCCGACGGATTCGATCATCTCCGCGATCTCCAGAGCGCTGCGCGTCTTCGTGCCTTGGTCCAAGAGGGCAGCGGTCATCGAAGCCACTCCCGGGCGATCCGGCGGATCCTGCTCCGCTCCCGCGCGCACGAGAAGTCGCAGGCTGACGACCGGTTGTTCCCGATGCTCGATAACGACAACCCGCAGGCCGTTGGGAAGCGTCTTCGAGACGAATTCGGGAAAGCGGAACGGTCGCGGAGGTTGAGGGGGCGGAGGCGCCTGCTTCTGCCCCAACACCCCTGCGCTCCCAAGGCTCATCACACCGAATAAAAGAATGCCGCAGCACACACGCCTTCGCATCATCGTCCTCCTCTCACTCGGACTCAGAGCCGGCTCCCCGCGACTCCCCCGCCGACGCGGGAAGGATGGTGAGCACGATACGATTCGTTTCCGTGAAGTATCGTCGCGCCACACGCTGAATCTCCTCCGGCGTCACGGCCAAGAGGCGTTGAACTTCGGTGTTCACCCGCGCCGGGTCCTTTAACAGGACAGCTGCCCGCCCCAGAGCGTCGGCTTTCCCTTGATTCGATTGTCGAGCGAAAAGGATCTCCGAGACCATTTGATTCTTCGCTTTCTCCAATTCTCGTGCCGCCACCGGTTCCGTCTTCAACCGCTCCAACTCCTCGACGATGGCTTTCTCGGCCGCTTCCGGCGTGTGCCCGGGATTCACGATGGCACCGACGAAGAAGAGATTCGGATGCTCGGTGAAGTTCCCCATCCCGAAGACGGCCGCCGCCAGGCGAAGGTCGTAGACGAGCCTCCGATAGAGGCGCGAACTCTGACCGACCGAGAGCAGGCGGGAGAGGATCTTCAGCGCGTAGGAATCGGGATGGCCATCCTCGGGAATATAGTATCCGGCGATGAGCGCCGGCAGCGGCACCGCCATCCGTTCCACAAGACGCTTCTCGCGCGTCTTGGGCGGCTCCGTCACCGCGACGCGCGGGATCGGGCGCTTCCCCGGCGGAATGTTCCCGAAATACTTCCTCACCCAGGCGAGCGCCTGGTGCGTGTCGAAATCGCCGACGATGACGAGCGTCGCGTTGTCAGGCCTATAGTACGTCTCGAAGAAATCACGGACATCTTCGACCGTCGCCGCATTCAAATCGTCCATGCTTCCGATGACGATATGCCGATACGGATGGACGTTGAACGCGTTCGCATAGAGCACTTCGATGACGCGCCCATAGGGGGGGTTCTCGATGCGCAATCGCCGCTCCTCCTTGACGACTTCCCGCTCGGAGCGGAAACTCTCCTCGGTGATCGCCAGCGAAGCCATCCGGTCGGCCTCCAACCACAGGACCATCTCCAGGTAGTTGCTCGGGAAGGTCTGCCAGTAGACGGTCACATCCTCAGTCGTGTAGGCGTTGTCCACGCCGCCAATGCTCTTGATCAGTTCCGCGTGCTCCTCAGGACCTACGTTCCTCGATCCCTTGAACATCAGATGCTCGAACAAATGCGCGAAGCCCGTGCGTCCCGGTCTCTCGTCTTTCGATCCCACGTGATACCACACCTGCAGATTGATGACAGGGGCAGAATGGTCCTCATGCGTGAGGACACGAAGCCCATTCTCAAGCGTCGTCACGCGAAACGAGAGCGGCGGTGGAACAAGCTGGGACTGTGCCCCCGCAAGGGGGGACACGGCCAGGATCACCACAGCGGCGAGACATCGTCGTCCTCTCATGTTCTCTCCTCCGATCCCGCGGCTCCTCCTCTCCCTCGATGCGAGAAGCTCTCGCGGAGCCTCTCGCTCCTCCGGGGAGGGCTGTCCGGCTCAGCGCGGTCCGATCACGAGCACCGTCTGCGCGGCGTTTAAAATGGCGAAGACACGCGTGGGTAAAAGGCCGAGGTAGAAAATGCCGACCAGGGCCACAAGGAGCGTCGCCGCAAACGCGCGCGGCAGCGGAACGCGCGGCACGTCTTCCATCGGCTCGCGAAAGAACATCACGATCACGACGTAGAGATAGTAGTAGACGGAGACGACCGTATTCAAGACGCCGATGATGACCAGTTCGGGGAAGCCGGCTCCCCATGCCGACTTAAAGAGCCAGAACTTGGCGACGAATCCGGCCGTTCCCGGAAATCCCGCTAAGCTCACCAAGAAGATGGCGAGCGGAAAGCTCAACAGCGGCTGCCGGAAGCCCAGACCCGCATAATCGGCAATGCGCACGCGCTCATCGCCCCGACGCGCCCAGAGCGCGACGATGGCAAAACAGCCCAGGTTCATGATCGTATAGACGAGCATGTAGAACGCCACAGCCGCCCAATCTCGAGCCAAGACGCCCATCAGCACATAACCGGCATGAGCGATGGAGGAATAGGCGAGCATCCGCTTGATATTCGTCTGCGCAATGGCGATGAAATTGCCGAAGGTCATGCTCAAGATGGACATGGCCGTGACGATGGCGACCCAGTGCGAGGCGAGCCGGTCGGCTGCGCTCTCGATCCCCACGGGCGCGAACGTGAGGGAGAAGACCCGCAGGAAGGCGGCGAAGCCCGCTGCCTTGGGCGCCGTCGAGAGAAAAGCCGTCACCGGCGTCGGCGCCCCCTCGTAGACATCCGGCGTCCACACATGGAAAGGCACGGTCGCCACCTTGAAGCCGAAGCCGACGAGCAACATCGCGGCTCCGGCCATCACCAAGACGAACTCCGCACGCGCCAGCGGACCGCTCAAGACACGCGCCATCTCCGCGAGATTCGTCGTGCGCGTCGCCCCATAGATCAGCGCGATCCCGTAGACGAGGAAGGCCGAGGAGAAGGCCCCGAGGATGAAATACTTGAGCGCGGATTCCGTCGAGCGCACATCCTCCCGCCGATAGCCGGCGAGCACATATGTGGCGATCGTGATCGTCTCCAGCGCCAGAAAGATCATCACCAGATCCTGGCTCGCCACAAGAAGCGTCATCCCCACCGTTCCGAATAAGAGCAACGCGAAGTACTCGCCCGGAGGAATGCGCTCCTCATCCAAGAAGCCCCAGGAGATGAAGAGGGTCAACAGCGTGCCGAGCAGAATGACGAGCGTGAAGAAGACGCGAAAGCCATCCACGATGATCATCCGGGAGAAGGCCGTGAACGACCCCTCATCCCAGAGGGCGAGCGTCATCGTTCCGGCGAGAACAAGGCCTGCCGCGGTGAGGACGCCATCGCGCGTCTTCCGACCGGGAGAGAACGCCTCCAGAAGCATGACAAGCACGCCCGTCGCCGCGAGGATGAGTTCCGGTCCTACAGCGCGATAGCTGATCCCCAGTGACTCCATCCGCTCACCTCCGCTTGAGATCTCTCTCCCGCTCGGGCGCCGACGGATCCCACCGCTCCGAATCCGCTCCTTGTACGAGAATCGTCTGGGGGACGGCCTGGAGCACCTGCTGGACGGTATGCTCCGTGCGCCGCAGGAGGGGGTTCGGCAGCACTCCCATCACGACCACCAGCACAGCCATCGGGATGAGCGCGAGCCGCTCCCGTCCGTTCACATCCGGCAGATGCCGATTCTCCTCGCGCGTGATCGCCCCGAAAAGAACGCGCTCCAGCATCCAGAGCATGTAGGCTGCTGAGAGGATCATCGCCGTCGCGGCCAAGACCGTGTAGACGCGCGCATGCGCGAGATTCGACATATATGTCCCGACCAGCACGAGGAATTCCCCGACAAACCCGCTCAAGGTCGGCAGCGCTGCAGACGCCAAGGCCAGAATCCCAAAGAGCGCGGAGAAGACCGGCATCGAATGGGCCAAGCCTCCGAACTCCGCAATCTCCCGCGTATGACGCCGCTCCGAAAGCATCCCGACGATCACAAAGAGCGCGCTCGTCGCGATCCCATGACTGAGCATCTGGAAGATCGCTCCCTGCATCCCCATCTCCGTCCGCGCGACGATGCCGAGCACGACAAAACCCATGTGGCTGACCGAAGAGTACGCAATCAGTTTCTTCAGATCGGGCTGCACCATCGAGACGAGCGCTCCGTAAATGATGCCGATGACAGCGAGCGCTCCCAACACTCCCGCATACATCTCCGTCGCCTGCGGGAAGAGGGGGAGATTGAACCGCAACAACCCATACCCTCCCATCTTCAGGAGCACTCCGGCCAGGATCACGGAACCGGCCGTCGGCGCTTCGACGTGCGCATCCGGCAGCCACGTGTGGAAGGGGAAGAGCGGTACCTTGATCAGGAACGCCAGCGCGAAGCCCCAGAAGAGCCACCGCTCCGTCTGCGGATCCAACAGAAGCCGCCCGGAACGCACATTCTCCGTGATCGCCAAGACGTCGAAGGTCGTCCCCCCGTTCAGATAATAGAGGCTGATGATCGCCGCCAACATCAGCGCCGAGCCGACCATGGTGTAGATGATGAACTTGACCGCGGCATAGATGCGCCGCTCGTAGCCCCAGATGCCGATCAGGAAGTACATCGGCACGAGCATGACTTCCCAGAAGATGAAGAAGAGGAAGAGGTCGAGGGCGACGAAGACACCGATCAGTCCCGTCTCCAGAAGAAGCAAGAAGACATGGAACTCCAGCACATGTCGCGGGATCGCGCGCCAGCTCGCCAGGATCGAAATCGGCACGAGCAGAGCGCTCAGGACGATGAACCACAGGCTCAATCCGTCCACGCCCACGAAATAATCCACGTTGAACCCGAAGAACCGAATCCACGGGGCACGCTCGACCATCTGCGGCTCGGCGACCGCCGGATCGAACCTCATCAGCAAGGGGATACAGAGACCGAGAGGGACGAGCGAGACAGCGAGCGCCACACGGCGAAGCGTCTCCTCGCGCGCGTTCCCGAAGAAGCGCACCAACAGCAGAAGGAGCGCACCGGCTGTCGGCGCGAACGTGATCCCACTCAGCAGATGCTCGGCCACGTCCTCCTCCTATTGAGTCGGGAGCCGACCGCCGACGAAGATGAAATACCCGAGCACAAGGAGGGCTCCGATCACGATCATGACGACGTAGCTCCGCACCAGCCCCGTCTGCAGACGACGCAAGAGAGCCGCGCACGCGGCGACCGATGCGGCCACACCGTTCACCATGCCATCAATGATCGTCATGTCGAAGACCCTCCAGAGTAAGAGGGTCGAGCCCCGCACAAGCGGTCGAACGAAGAGCGCGTCGTAGAGTTCATCCACGTAGTACTTGTTCTCCAGGAGCGAAGGGGACGGACGGAGGGGATCGCGCCGATAGAAGCGACGCGCCCCAAGCACCGCCACGAGCACGAGAAGCACCGTCACAGCCGCCAATCCCAGCTCTGCCCCATGACCCGGCTCCTCACCGAAAGCCGAGAGATGATCCGGATGAACGGGCGGCGAGGCGAGCGCCGGTCTCACGAACTGCTCGAACCAGTTGGCCACGCGCCCTCCTGTGTACGCCTCCGAGAGACCGATCCATCCCCCGCCGATCGAGAGCGCGGCGAGCACAAGAAGCGGGATCGTCATCACAGGAGGTGATTCCCGAGGCGCGAGGGCCGTGCCCTCCTGCCCTTCCGCCGAAAGAGCGAAGCGCTCCGTCCCCTCGAACGTCACGACGATCAACCGGGTCATGTAGATCGCTGTGAGAATCGCCGTGGCCACGCCGAGCCCCCACAGAAGGTGTCTCCACGGCTCCGGCACCGCGGGGCTCGTCCACGTGCGCCACAAGATCTCGTCCTTACTGAAGAAACCGGAGAAGGGGGGGAGACCCGCGATCGCCAATCCGCCGCAGAGCATCGCCCCATAGGTGAGAGGCATGAAGCGCTTCAGCCCCCCCATCCGCCGCATGTCCTCCTCATGATGGAGCGCCACGATGACCGATCCCGCGCCCAAAAAGAGCACGGCCTTGAAGAACGCATGCGTGACCACGTGAAAGATGGCCGCCGAGAAGGCTCCGACCCCGCAGGCCAGGAACATGTACCCCAGTTGAGAGATGGTCGAATAGGCGAGCACCTTCTTGATGTTCCACTGCGCCAGGCCGATGGTCGCAGCAAAGAGCGCCGTGAGGGCTCCGATCACGGCGATGAGGAAGAGCGCTGTGAGCGATCGCGCGTAGAGTTCACTGCAGCGCGCGATCATGTAGACGCCAGCCGTCACCATCGTCGCCGCGTGAATGAGGGCGGAGACGGGCGTCGGCCCGGCCATCGCATCCGGCAACCAGACATGAAGCGGAATCTGCGCGCTCTTGCCCGTCGCCCCCACAAAGAGCAAGAGCGCGATCGTCGTCAGAAGACCGATCTCCCCCACCGCCTCCGGCTCGGGGAATCGAGCGGCGATGATCCCCATGACCTCCGAAAATCGCAGCGTCCCGAATGCGGCGAAGATCATAATGATGCCCAGGGCGAATCCGAAATCCCCGATGCGGTTCACGATGAAGGCCTTCTTCGCCGCGCTCGCGGCGTACGCTCGATCGAAATAGTAGCCGATGAGCAGATACGAACAGAGCCCCACGCCTTCCCATCCGACGAACATGACGAGGAAGTTGTCCGCGAGCACGAGCACGAGCATCATGAACATGAACAGATTCATGTAGGCGAAGAAGCGGGCGTACCCCGGATCGCCCCGCATGTAGCCGACGGAGAAGACGTGAATCCAGAAGCCGACGAACGTGACAAAGAGAATGTAGACGCCCGAGAGCGCGTCCAGGTGAAATCCCCAGTCCACCTGCAGCGACCCTGCCGTGATCCAGGAGAAGAACGGCTCCCGGATCACGCGCTGCTCCGGAGGCAACCGCCACAGCTCGACGAAGGCGCGCAGCGCCAGCAGCATCGAGAGGCCCACCGAGCCGCATCCGATCGCCGCGATCAGACGCTCGCTCCACCGCCGACCGAAAATCCCGAGAATCCCCGCCGCCAACAACGGCGTCACGACGAGCGCTCTCACCATCGCTTCCCTCCGGTGCGCTAGAGCTTCAGCGCTTGAGCCTCATCCACGTTCAGCGTCTCGCGATGCCGGAAGAGCAAGATGACGATGGCCAAACCGACGGCCGCCTCCGCCGCCGCGACCACCATCACGAAGAAGACCATGATCTGCCCCGCCAGCTCGCGAAAGTAGCTGGAGAAGGTGACCAAGGTGAGATTCGCGGCATTCAGCATGACCTCGATCCCCAACAGCATCGCGATGGCATTCCGCTTGACAAAGACCGTCACCGTGCCGATGGTGAAGAGCACAGCGGCGACAGCCAGATACCACGAGATCGGAATCGTCGTCATCGCCTCTCCCTCCGGGCCAGGACAACAGCGCCCAACACGGCGATCAGGATCAGAATCGAGGTGACCTCGAACGGCAGGAGATAGGTCGTCAGCAGCTCTCGTCCGATGGCCTCCGTCACACCCACGCTCGTTCCCGAAGGACTCGGGTTCTCCTCGAAAACGCGCACGAGAGAGATGATCTCCATGCCCAAGAGCGCGGCAAAAGGAATGGCGAGCCACCGCAGGTACGGACGGCGCTCGATCCGCGCCTCCTCCGCGCGGACGTTGAGCAACATGATGACGAAGAGGAAGAGCACGAGGACGGCGCCGGCATAGATCACGATCTGGATGACGGCCAGAAAATAGGCACCGAGCAAGACGTAGAGCCCGGTGAGCGCCCCGAGCACGACCAGAAGCGCCAGAGCACTGTGCAACGGATGCCGCCGTACCAGGACATTGAGCGCCGCCCCGATGGCCGTGACCGCGAAGATCACAAAGAGCGCCCGCTCCATCTCTCTCCTCCCCTCCCCGCGCCGGACATTCGCTCTCACGTCGCCACAGCCACAGCGGATGAGAACACGATGTTGGCGAACGCCAGCGGCAACAGCACCTTCCATCCGAACCGCATCAACTGATCGTACCGGAAGCGCGGCAGTGTCGCCCGCAACCAGATATAGATGAAGAGGAACACGGCCGTCTTCGCTCCGAAATAGAAGACGCCAAGCAGCGGCACGCGCTCCACACCCGGACCGTTCCACCCCCCCAGAAAGAGCGTCGTCGCCAGCGCCGAGACGGCCAGGATGTTCGCATATTCGGCGACGTAGAACATGGCGAACTTCGTCGCCGAGTACTCCGTATGATACCCCGCGACCAACTCCGTCTCCGCCTCCGGCAGATCGAACGGCACGCGATTGGTCTCCGCCACGGCTGCGATGAAGAAGATCAAGAAGCCGAGCGGCTGATACCAGAACACGTGCCACCTCGGGATGATCCCGAAATAGGTCCCCGATTGCGCCCGCACGATCTCAACCAGATCGAGCGAGCCCGCCTGAATGAGCACGCCCACGACCGAGAGCGTGAGCGCCAGCTCATAGCTGATCATCTGCGCTGCCGAGCGCAACCCCCCAAGCAGTGAATACTTGCTGTTGGACGCCCACCCGGCGAGGACGATCCCATAGACGCCCAGGCCGCTCAGTGCGAACAGATAGAGCACGCCGACATTGACGCTCGTGATGTAGAGCGTGATCTCCCGGCCGAACAGCTCGATCCGATCCCCAAAGGGAATCACGGCATAGGTCATGAGCGCCGGGACGAGCGAGAGGATAGGCGCCAGACTGAAGAGGATGGGATTGGGCGTCGTCGGCCGCACGTCCTCCTTGAAGAGGAATTTCAACAGATCGGCCAACGGTTGCAACAGCCCCCACGGGCCCACGCGATTGGGACCGTACCGGAGCTGAATCCATCCCAGGATCTTTCTCTCGAAAAGCGCCAGATATGCCAGGACAGTGAGCACGATGCCAAAGACGATGACGATCTTGAGCACCGCTTCACCAATCAGCCCCATCCGCGTCCCCTCTTTCTGGTCGTGCGCCTCAGCGCGCGCGGGCCTCCCAACCGAAAGCTTCTCGCAAGAGGGGGACATGCTCGGTGAGCGTCCCCGGCTCGAAGAGTCCCTCCCCAAGAGGTGCCGGCCCGGTGAGGCGCTCGGCCGTGAGATCTATCGCGTCAACCTGCGCGCGCAACCGGTCCAGGAGCTTCTCTCGATCCCGGTCCGTGAACGGAACAAGCGGCCGTTTCGTCTGAATCGCCCCTTCCTCGTTCAGGCGCGCATAGGTGATCCCCTGATACCCCGGGACGGTCTCCGCGATCTCCCGGAAGATATTCGCCACTGAATATCGGCACCCCAAATCGGCTCCCATCTTCGTTGCGATCTGATCAATGATCATCCAATCGGGGCGCCACTCGCCCGCCGCACTGAGCGCTCGTCGGATCCGCTGCACCTGCCCGGCATTGTTCGTGAATGTGCCATCCAGCTCGGCAAAGCTCATGGCCGGGAGCACAACGTGCGCCCTCTCGGCCGTGCGCGTCAGAAACAGCTCATGCGCGACGACCAGCTCCGCGCGCGCCAGCGCGTCCCGCCACGCGTCGCCGTAGAAACGCACCAGATCGCATCCCATCAGATACAGCGCTTTGATCTGCGGTCCCACCTGTTCGGGCGCGGGCAGATCCGCCACCAGACCCATATCGAGCGCGCCAAGCGAATTGTTGAAGCGCAGCAGCGGCAACACGCGCACAGTGCGACGGCCTTCGGCCGCCAGCACTCCTCCCAGCATGGCCGCGGCTTCCAGCGCCGCCCCCGTCACTTCTCGACCGACGAGCAGCGCCACCGGATCCGCCTCCCACACGATGCGCCGCAGCTCCCGAATCTCCTCAGGCGTCAACAGCGTGGCCCGCACCGCGCGATCCAGTTCCCGTTCCTCCAACAGAGCCAGGAGCACGGCGGCCTCCGATCCCGGGCGAATGTGGAAGAAGCGCGTCGCCACGGACATCCGACCGAGCGGACGCGCCCCGACAATGAAGAGTCGCGCCCCCTGCCGATGCACGGCGGCGCGCAGGCTATAGGCCGTCAGCGGATTCTGCTCCGGCGGATTCCCGCCAAGAAGCAGAATCGTCCGCATCCGCTCGCGCAACTCGGGCTGCGTGAGCAAGGGCACGGTCAGCCGCCGGAAAAACGGGCGCCAATCGACATCCATCGTATGCGTCACCACCGGCGTCTCCAGGACCTGCCGCCCGAACTTCGCCAGAACGTAGAGGTCCTCATTGGTCAACCGCGGCGATCCGATGCACGCAATGCTCTCCGCTCCATAGGCCCGCTTGATCTCCAACAACCGATGCGCCACGTACCGGAGCGCTTCTTCCCATGTCACCGGCTCCAACCGCCCATGGCGCCGCAGAAGCGGCACCGTCAACCGTTCCGGACTGTTGACGAACTCGTTCCCATACCGCCCCTTCACGCAGAGGAACTCCTCATTGATCCAGGTGTGCCGCGCCTCGGGCGCCGTCCGGAAGCTGAACAGGACCTTGTGGGCGAACTCAGTATCCATCTTCGTCAGATCTTTGGCCCACGCACGCACGACCTTCCCCCCGCGCACGCTCAAGCGGAGCTGACACCCGTCGGAGCAGTAGGTGCACGTCGTCACTGTATCGCGAATGTCCCAGGGACGCGCGCGGAAGCGGAAGTTGGCGCTCGTCAGCGCACCGACCGGACAGACCTCCACACAGTTACCGCAGTTCTCGCACTCGAGCGTCCCATCCGGCCGGTTTCCCACAATGACGCTCTGCGCACCACGTCCGCGCACGCCGAGCGCATGATTCCCCACCCATTCGTCGCACACCCGAATGCACCGATAGCAGAGAATACACCGCTGCGGATCGAGCCAGATGAAGGGGCTGAGCCGATATTCGTCGGTCGCATCCTTCCCTTCCTCGAAGCGGGCGAGCAGATCCCCATAGTTCATCGCCATCCACTGCAGCTCGCATTCGCCTCCCTTGTCGCAGACGGGACAATCCAAGGGATGATTCGCCAGGATGAAATCCACCATGGCCACACGCGCGCGCCGAATTTCTTCGCTCTCGGTCGTCACGACCATTCCCTCGCTCACCCGCACCGTGCAGGCCGTTTGCAAGCGCCCCATCTTCTCGATCCGCACCAGGCACATGCGGCATGCGGCTTGCGGCGGAAGGTCCTTGTAGTAGCAAAAATTCGGGATGGGAAAGCCCGCCTCGAAGCAGACCTCCAGCAGCAGCTTCCCCTTCGGCGCTTCGATCTCCCTCCCGTTGATGATCACCTTCACGGTCTCCATGCCCCCCTCTCCCTCACACGGCCCACGGGCGACCGATCTCGGACACCCAGGGACGGTCCGCCGGGACCGATACGGCCGGGGCGCGCACATACTTCTCGAAATCGGCGCGGAATTTCTCGATGGCGGGATAGACGGCCCACGCGGCCGCATCCCCCAATGGACAATGCGTCGTGCCGAAGATATGGCGGGCCAGCTCGGAGAGCAGATCAATATCGCGCGATCGCCCCTCGCCGCGAAGCAGTCGCTCCAGCAGCTTCCGCATCCAGCGCGTCCCCTCGCGACAGGGCACGCACCAGCCGCAGGATTCGTGTTCGTAGAACTTCGTGATTCGATAGACGACCTGAGCGATGTCCGTGTCCTCGTCCATGACGATGATGGCCCCACTGCCGAGCATGGACTTGAGCGCCGCCAGCGATTCGAAATCGAGCGTGCACTGCTCGACTTCCTCCGCCGTCAGAATCGGTGCCGAAGAGCCCCCCGGGATCACCGCCTTGAGGCGCTTCCCTCCGCGAATGCCTCCGCAGTCCTCTTCGATCATCCGCTTCATCGGATATCCCATGGGCAACTCATATACGCCCGGCCGCGCCACATGTCCGCTCACGGCGAACAAGCGCGTCCCTCCGCTCTTCTCCGTTCCCAACCGACGGAACCATTCCCCTCCGTTCACGATGATCGGCGGCACCGAGGCCAACGTCTCCACGTTGTTGATCACCGTCGGACAGCCATAGAGCCCCACTACGGCCGGAAACGGAGGCTTGATCCGCGGATACCCCCGCTTTCCCTCGAGGGATTCCATGAGCGCCGTCTCTTCCCCACAGATATACGCCCCCGCGCCCGGATGCACGATGATCTCGCACGAGAAGCCGCTCCCCAGGATATTCGCGCCGACGAACCCGTGCTCCCGCGCTTCCTCAATGGCGCGCTCCAGTCGCTCTTTCAGGTACCAATACTCGCCACGAATGTAGATGAAGGCCAGATGCGCGTCCACAGCGTAAGCCGCCAGCAGAATCCCCTCGATCACCGCATGGGGATCTTTCTCCATCAGGACGCGATCCTTGCACGTTCCGGGTTCGCTCTCATCGGCATTGGCGATGACATACTTCGGCTTGGGAGAGTCTCTCGGGACGAAGCTCCACTTCATCCCGGTCGAGAAGCCTGCGCCCCCACGCCCACGCAGGGCCGAGCGCTTCACCTCCTCGATGACCTGCTCCGGCGTCATCTCCGTGAGCGCCTTGCGCAAGGCCTCATACCCCCCCGTCCGCCGGTACACCTCGATCGTATGCGAATCCGGGAGATCGAACCGCGCGCTCAGAACCCGAACCTTCTCCATACTCGCCTCCTCACGGGAGCGATGCCAAGATCTCGTCCACGCGCTCCGGCGTCAGATGATGATAGAACGTGAAATTGATCTGCATGGCCGGCGCCCAACTGCACGCCCCGATGCACTCGACTTCGCTCACCGTGAACCGACCGTCGGCCGTCGTCTCCCCGCACCGAATCCCCAAGCGCCTCTCCACGTGCTCGCGGATGAGATCCCCTCCGCAGAGATAACACGACACGTTGCGACAGATCTGAATGTGATACCGCCCGATCGGCCGACGATGGAACATCGTGTAGAAGCTGACGGTCGTCGCCACATCCAGAAACGTGAGGTCGAGCCACCGCGCGACTTCGTGCAACGCCTCGTCGGGCAGATATCCCAACTCCTCCTGCACGACGAAGAGCACCGGCAGCAGGGCCGACCGCTTCACCGGATACCGCGCGATGATCTCCCGAATCTTCTTCTCCGCCTCCGCCGAGATCATCTCCTCCCCTCTCCTCATCGGTCGATCTCACCGAGCACGATGTCAATGCTCGCGATCACGGCCACGACGTCGGCAATCAATTGCCCCCGCACCATGAGGGGCAGAGCCTGAACATTGGCGAACGAGGGCGCGCGAATGTGCACGCGATAGGGCATGGGGCCCCCATCGCTCACAATATAGTAGCCGAGCTCCCCCCGAGGGCTCTCGACGGCGACATAGACCTCCCCCGGGGGAACCTTGAGCCCTTCGGCCGTGAGCAAGAAGTGATAAATGAGCGCATCCATGTGTGTGAGCATCTTCTCCCGGGGGGGCAACGAAATGCGGGGATCCTCGCAGCGGACGGGACCAGATGGGAGCTTCTCCACCGCTTGACGAACGATCTTCAGCGATTCGCGCATCTCCTGCACGCGCACGAGATATCGAGCATAGACGTCCCCCTCGGTCCGCGTCGGCACGTCGAAGTCATAGCTCTCGTAGCCGCTATACGGATGCACGCGCCGCAGATCATACGGGACGCCGGAGGCACGAAGGCTCGGACCCGTCACTCCCCAGCGGATGGCGTCCTCAGCGCTCAAGCGCCCGACTCCCTCCGTCCGCATGCGGAAGATCGGATTGTTCGTCAGTAACGTGTCGAACTCCTCGAGGACCCGAGGGAACTCCCGGCAGAAATCCAACACGCGCTCGGTGAAGCCCTCGGGCAAATCCGCCATGACCCCGCCAATGCGCATGTAGCTGGGCGTCAACCGCCCTCCGGAGACAGCCTCAAAGAGTTGCAGGATCTGCTCCCGCGCCGCGAACGCATAGAAGAAGAGACTCATCGCTCCCAGATCCAGCCCGTGCGTCCCAATCCACACCAGATGGCTCGCTATGCGCTGCAGCTCGGCCATCATCACGCGAATGACCTGCGCGCGCGGCGGAACCTCCACCCCAAGCATCTTCTCCACAGCCAGGACGTAGCCGAGATTGTTCCCCATCGCATTGAGATAGTCCGTGCGGTCGGTGATCGTGATCACGTGCTGGTATTTCTTGTACTCGGCCAGCTTCTCCATCCCCGTGTGGAGATATCCGATATCGGGCTTCGCCTCCACGACGCGCTCGCCATCGAGCGTGAGCACCAGCCGCAACACACCGTGCGTGGAGGGATGTTGCGGCCCCATGTTCACCATCATCGTCGCGTCGAGCGGACGGCGCGTGACCTCCAGCAAGACCTCCGATTCCGCCATATCCTCATCCCCGATACCCCCGCAGCGGATAATCCTTCCGCAGCGGATGCCCTTCCCATTCCTCCGGCATCAACAGACGGCGCAGCTCGGGATGCCCCTCAAAGCGCACGCCAAACATATCGTAGACCTCGCGCTCGTACCAATTCGCATTCGGCCAGATCTCCACCACGGAAGGCACCGCCTCCTCTTCGCGCACCCGCACCTTCAGCCGAAGCCGATGCCGATGCGTGAGGGAATACAGGTGATAGACGACCTCGAACCGAGGATCGGCCTCTACCCCGCGATCCACACCACAGAGGTCCACCAGCATCTTGTAGTCGAACGCCGGATCATCGCGAAGAGTGCGACAGACCTGAAGAAGCGCTTCCCGAGCGAGGACGATGGTCACTTCCCCCCACTGTTCCTTCACCTCCACGATGTACGGTCCGAACCGCTGCTCGAGGATGTGGCGGCGAGTCGGAGTCTCCAGAGCCTCCATAAGGTATGCTTCCCCTCACCGAGCGCCCACCACCTCTTCCTCCTCCACGCGCGCACGACGGCGCCACCGCTCCCGCTCGATCTTCTCCTGCAGCTTCATGATCCCATAGATGAGCATCTCAGGCCGAGGCGGGCATCCCGGAACGTACACATCCACCGGGATCACCTTGTCCACTCCTTGCACAATGGCGTAGTTGTCGAACATCCCCCCGGCCGACGCACACACGCCCATGGCGATGACCCACTTCGGTTCCGGCATCTGCTCGTAGAGCCGCCGCACCACGGGCGCCATCTTCTGCGAGACCCTCCCGGCCACGATCATCACATCCGATTGCCGAGGCGAGCCGCGAAAGACCTCGGCGCCAAACCGCGCGATGTCATTGCGCGAGGCGATCATGGCCATCATCTCAATGGCGCAGCACGCCAAACCGAACTGCATCGGCCACAGGCTCGATCGCCGCGCCCACTTCACCAAATCCTCGAACCGCGCCGTGATAATCTCCGGAATACCGGTTTTTTCCAACTCCTCGTGCATACGTCACCGATTCCAATCGAACACGCCTTTCTTCCAGGCGTAGATGTACCCCGCGATCACGACGGCAATGAAGATCATCATCTCCACGAAGACGAATCCGCCGGATATCTCGCGGGCGAGATCCCGAAAGACGACCCCCCACGGGATGAGAAAGATCGCTTCGATGTCGAAGAGAATAAAGATCATGGCCACCAGATAAAACGCAATCGAGAATCGCTCGCGCGCCGATCCAATCGGATCCTTACCGCATTCGTACGGGATCATCTTCTCCGGCGTCGGCCGCCGCTTGACCAATAGTCGTGGCGCAAAGGCTAAGCTCACGGCGAGAACCAACGCGATCACAAAGGTCAGCAGGATCGGCACAAAAGCCATCGTTTCGGTCATCAGCGATCTCCTGCCCCCAAAACAAAAGGAAACTATAGGCGAACTCCCCGGACCTGTCAATGACGCACTCCCCCGAACGTCGAGCGCTTCCGCACGTCCGCAGCCTTGGGATTTCGGGCATCGGCACGGATGACGGTCCCCGGCGCCTTGGCGGGGCTTGACAAGTCGGAGGAACTGGAGTAGACTCTCCCTTCTCGATATTGAAAATGGTTTTCGATTTCTTAAAGCGGCGTCTCACGAGCAGGGCGCTGCATAAGTCTCGGCGCACAGGAGGATCTATGTCTCGAATCGTGGGGTTGATTGGCCTTGTCGGGCTCCTGCTGCTTGGCGCGAGCAGAGCCGAGGAACGGTATGGAACGATCGAGGGACGAGTCGTGGATCAAACGGGGGCCGTCATCCCCGGAGCTACTGTGGAGCTCTGGGAGCTGACGGTGGGTGTTCACCACACCATCCGAACGGATCATCAGGGGAGCTTTCGTTTCGAGCGACTCGGACCGGGCCGCTATCGGATCCTCGTTTCGGCCGAGGGATTTGCTTCTCAGTCGCACGACGTCGCGCTCGGTCGGGGGGCGCACCAGGAGATCACGGTCACGCTCCGACCACAGCCCATCGCGGAGGAGGTGGTCGTTCTGGCCGGCGTCGTCGTGGATACTCCGGAGACGTTGCGCCGCATCCCCGGCTCGGTGGACATCCTGGATCTGCGCGCGCTCGAATCGAGTCGGGTCTTCACGGTGAACGAAGCCTTGCGCAAAGTCACGGGCGTCTTCGCTCGGGAAGAGGAAGGGTTCGGCTTGCGCCCGAACATCGGTATTCGCGGGCTGAATCCGACGCGCTCGACCAAGGTGCTGCTCTTGGAAGACGGCATCCCGCTGACCTATGCGCCCTATGGAGATAATGCGTCGTACTATCATCCCCCGGTGGATCGGTTCGAGAGCATCGAAGTCATCAAGGGATCGGGGCAGATCTTGTATGGCCCGATGACGATTGGAGGCGTCATCAACTACATCACGCCCAAGCCGCCGGAGCGGCCAAGCGGTGTGCTCACGCTCGTCGGCGGGAATCGGGATTACCTCAACGGGCATGTGAGCTACGGCGGGACGTGGGGAGGCACGGGGATTCTCTTCGACTACATGCGCAAGCAGGGAGAGGGCTCGCGCGAGAACACCCGCACGGGGCTCAACGACGCAAACGTCAAAATCGTCACGGCGCTCGGACCGCGGCAGGCGCTGACGATCAAGGGGAACTATTATGGCGAGAACTCTCAGGTCACCTATTCAGGGCTGCGGCTCGACGAATACCTGACCAACCCGCGGCAGAATCCTTTTCTGAACGATCGGTTCCTCGGAGATCGGTATGGAGTTTCCGCCACGCATGCCTATGTGCTCAGGGACGAACTCATGCTGACGACGAACGTCTACGGCTCGCTGTTTTTCCGGGACTGGTGGCGTCAGTCGAGCAATTCCAATCAACGTCCGAATCGGCGGGGCGATCCGGGCTGTCGAGGCATGGAAGATCTTCTGACGACGTGCGGGAACGAAGGGCGCGTGCGCAAGTACTACACGTGGGGCATCGAGCCTCGACTCCGGGCTTTCGACCGGTTCTTTGGCGTGCGAGGAGAGACCGAATTCGGATTTCGGGCGCACTTCGAGCGACAGGATCGCAAGCAGATGAACGGTCAAGCGCCGACCGCGCGCACGGGTGTTCTGGTCGAAGACAACGAGCGAAAGAATCAGGCGTATGCGGGATTTGTGCAGCACCGATTCATGTTCGGCCGATGGACGATCACCCCGGGCCTGCGTCTGGAGCACGTGCGGTACGAGCGCACGAACCGATTGGCCAATCGGGGGGCAGGAGCAACCGGGCGGACGCATCTCACGGAGATCATTCCCGGGATCGGCATCACGTTTGCTCCGGCTTCGCACACGACGATCTTCGGCGGCGCGCATCGCGGGTTCGCTCCTCCGCGCACGGAGGATATCATTACCAACACGGGAGGGACGGTGGACCTGGATCCGGAGCGAAGCTGGACCTATGAGGTGGGCATTCGGAGCTGGCCGATCTCCGGAGTGAAGCTGGAGGCCACGTTCTTCCGCATGGATTTCCAGAATCAGATTGTCCCGGCGAGCGTCGCCGGAGGCATAGGGGCGACCTTCACCAACGGGGGAGAGACGCGGCACCAGGGGATGGAGTTCACCGGTCGGGTGGACTTCGGTTCGCTCCTCAAGACGCCGCACAATGTCTTCGTTCGCGTCGCCGGCACCTATGTCCCCACGGCCAAGTTCGTCGGCGTGCGCCTGAGCAGCATCCCCGGATTCCAGAACGTGAGCGTGAGCGGGAATCGGCTTCCGTATGCCCCACGACATCTGGCGAACCTCGAGCTCGGATACGGGCATCCGAGGGGATTGGAACTCCTGCTTGAGGCCGTGCACGTCGGCGATCAATTCGGCGACGATCTGAACACAATCGAGCCGACGCCCGATGGTCAACGAGGATTGCTCCCGGCGTATACGATCTGGAATCTGACGGCGAACTATCGGCTGGAATCGCGTGGGCTGACGTTCTTTGTGACTGTGAAGAACCTCTTCGATCGCCTGTTCATTGCCGATCGCGCGCGCGGGATTCTGCCCGGATTGCCGCGACTCGTGCACGGCGGCATAAAGATCCGGTTTTGAGCGAAGACAGGGATTCAGGAGCCGCCGTTCTGGGAGGCAGTGAAACGAGGGCATCTGCTGGGATCCACGATGTGGGTCCCAGCAGGAGTATCCGCTCCGCGCTGACATCCCCCTATGAGCGTCGAGGCACCTTGCGCGCGGTGAACGCGCGAGTACCGAAAAAGAGAGCGGCCGCCCCGTCCTTTGCTCCTCAGCGCTGATTCAGTACGGGAGTACGGGATAAGGCACATGCAGAGGGAGGGAAGATGGTTGCGGGGGCGGGATTTGAACCCGCGACCTTTGGGTTATGAGCCCAACGAGCTTCCAGGCTGCTCCACCCCGCGTCCTCTGTTTTGTGTTTCGGAACGAATTATAGGGAGCGCCCCGCGGTCTGTCAAGGAGGTGGAGGCCAAGAAACATGCGCCGAGCCGAGGGCGCATGTGGAGACGTGCGACGTTGCTCGATGCCTGTCCGCCGAGATCTCCGAGGCAGAGGATCTCGGGGCACGACGGTGAGCGGCGTTGGCGTTCTCCATAGGCTCGGATATAATCGAGCTTCCGGGGTATGAAGCGGCGGATCCTCTTCATCTGCACGGCGAATCAAAATCGCTCGCCGACAGCCGAATCGTTATTCGCGCGAAGCCAGCGCTATGAGGCGCGCTCGGCGGGTGTGTCACCCCTGGCGGTGCATCCGGTCACACGGGAGCTCGTCGAATGGGCCGATCTCATCTTCGTGATGGATGAGCGCTCCGATCGCCATCGGACGCAACTGCTTGAGCGCTTCCCTGATGTCGAAGGACTCGCGGAGAAGATCGTCGTCCTGAACATCCCCGACGTCTACGAGAGGGACTCGCCGGAACTCATTGCCCTTCTCCGGCGAAAACTTCGGGAATGGCTGCCGGATCTGGATGTGTGACGGTTCTCACCCCGATGTGAGCATCATCATCCCGAGCTGGGATGGACGTCCGTTGCTGGAAGAGTTTCTCCCTTCGGTCGTCGAGGCGGCGCGCGCCTATCATCGGGAGACGGCAGCACGCGTCGAGATTGTGATCATCGACGACGGGAGCACTGATGGGACGCCGGAATGGGTCCGGGCGAACGCTCCGCCCTTTGTCGAAGTCGTCGCGAAGGCCGGACCGGAAGGGTTTGCGCCAACGGCGAATGTGGGCTTTCGCCGAGCGCGGTTCCCCGTGATCTTTCTCCTCAACAACGATGTCGCCGTAGAGCCCGACGTGCTCTTCCATCTTGTGCCGCACTTCTCCGATCCCTCGGTGTTCGCTGTGACCTGCCGGGCTTTGGACCCCGAAACACGAACGTTTGTGGGCGGGGGGAAGCTCGGCCGATTCCGTCGCGGATTCTGGCGAGTCCACAAAGACTACGATGTCGCCGGTGAGGTCGGCGATGGCACGGCGGAGACATCGGAGCCATCCGGACCCTGGCCTTCGCTCGTCGCCGGCGGAGGATTTTCCGCCTTCGATAGCGAGAAGATTCGGCAACTGGGAGGATTCGATGAGCGGCTCCGGCCGTTCTACTGGGAAGATGTGGACCTGAGTTTGAGGGCGTGGCGACGAGGATGGGTGATTCGCTACGAGCCCCGCGCGGTGGTGTACCATCGAGCGAGTCGAACGATTGCACCGCGATTCCCCCGATCGTTCATCCGGAGGGCGAGTGAGCGGAATCGGCTGCTCGCCCACTGGAAGAACGTGGATGAGTGGGATTGGCTCCTGGAGCACGTGGGGATGGTGGGTTTGCTCATGCTGACGATCCCGCTGCGATGGGATTGGGCGTTTGGGAGCGCCGTTATGGAAGCGCTTCGGGAACTACCGGACGTGTGGCGGGATCGGCAGCAGGAACGCCGCGTCGCCCGATGGCGGGGGCGAGAGGTGGAGCGCTTCTTTCGCGCGCTCGAGCAGGACCGGCGGCTCCGTCGGTAGGAGGTGGGCATTCCCGGCCTTTCTGCGATAAAATACCCGACCGCCGGTCAGAAGCTCGCCACCTTCACGCGGGGACGTGCGTGCCTTCGACGTCCTCTTTGAGAGGAGGAGAAATGGGATGGAGGAGAGAGAGCAACTGAGACGGGAACTGGTTGAATTGGAGAAGCGGCTGGAGGAACTGTCACAACGGGCGACGACGCGAGCGGAGCAGGAGGAGCTGGCCGCCCTCAAGCAACAGGTCGAACGCCTGCGCGAGCAGGTCGTGCGCCCGGTCACGGCGATGGATCGGGTGAAGCTCGCACGGCATCCCGATCGCCCCCACACCCTTGATTTCGTCTCGTGGATTTTCGAGGATTTCCTGGAGATTCATGGCGATCGGCGCTTCGCTGACGATCCGGCCATTGTGTGCGGCCTCGCGCGGTTTCATGGAGAGCCGGTGCTCGTGGTCGGGCATCAGAAGGGGCATGATTTCAAGCAGCGACAGCTCCGCAACTTCGGCATGCCCAAGCCCGAAGGCTATCGCAAAGCTCTTCGCGCGATGAAGCTGGCGGAGAAGTTCCACCGTCCCATCTTCTCCTTCGTAGATACGCCCGGGGCATATCCGGGCGTGGATGCGGAGGAGCGCGGGCAGGCCGAGGCGATCGCCCATAACCTTCGCGAGATGGCGCGGCTGCGTGTTCCCATCATTGTGACGATCACAGGCGAAGGGGGGTCTGGGGGAGCTCTGGCCATCGCCGTTGGCGACGTCATTCTCATGTTGGAGAATGCCATCTACTCGGTCATCTCGCCCGAAGGGTGCGCCGCCATCCTCTGGAAGGATGCGAGCAAAGCCGACCGCGCGGCCGAAGCCCTCAAGCTCACGGCCTCGGACTTGCTCGAACTTGGGGTCATCGATCGGATCGTGCCCGAGCCCTCCGGCGGCGCGCACACCGATCCGCGACGCGCAGCGGAGATCCTGGATCAGTTTCTCCGGGAGGCGCTCGCCGAAGTACGCGATCTTTCCGTGGAAGAGCTGGTGGCCCGGCGGTATCACAAATTCCGCGCCATGGGGCAGTTCATGGAGCTGAGCGAGGAAGAGATACGCGCGGCGCTCAGCGGAGATTCCGGATGAGGGTCACGCCCTCTGGAGCTCTGCGATGACCTGCTCCCGCAATCGTTCGAGACGTTCGCTCCGCATCACCGGATACGATGCGGCGCCCTTCAGCCGACGATACATCTCGGGCAATCGGCGCACGTTCTCCAGAGCGCGCTCTCGAATCTCCTCCAGCGTGGGCAGAGGAGCCACGAGACGACCCTCGCGCATGACCTCCTCAAGAAGCGGGATGGCGTCAGACGGCGGCGGTTCATCGGCCAACGTGATCACATCTGAGAGAAAGCGACCTTCGGCATCCATCCTCCGCCACACCTGCTTGCGACCGGGATACGTCGCCTTCTCCGTGCTCAGCTTGATCTTGTAGACCACGCGACCGTCCACTTCTTCCTCCACGAGCTTGTAGACGCCGCCGAGCGTCGGCGCGTCGTAGGAGGTGGAGAGCTGCGTGCCCACGCCAAAGACGTCAATGGGAGCTCCCCGCTCGAGGAGATCGGCAATCCTGTACTCGTCGAGATCACCGCTGGCGATGATCTTGGTCTCGGTCATACCCGCTTCATCCAGGATGGCGCGCACGCGCCGGCTCAAGGTCGCCAAATCTCCGCTATCCAGGCGCACGCCGCGAACGACCGGGCCAAGCGCCGTCGCCTTTCGCGCGCCCATCACCGTGTCATAGGTGTCAATGAGAAGGATCGTCGTCTCCGGGAAGACGCGAAGATAGGCGCGAAAGGCCTCCAACTCGTCGGGAAAGGCCATGTTCCAGGAGTGAGCCGCCGTGCCGTAGATGGGAATCCCAAACCGATATCCGGCTTCCACGTTCGAGGTCCCGATGCACCCACCGATATACGCAGCCCGAGCGGCATAGAGCGCGGCCTCCATCCCGTGCGCGCGACGCGCCCCGAATTCGATGATGGCGCGTCCACAAGCCGCATCCACGATGCGAGCAGCCTTGCTGGCAATGGCGCTCTCGAAATTGAGATACGACAGCACGTAGGTCTCCAGGATCTGCGCTTCGATCAGGGGTGCCGTAACGCGCAGGATCGGCTCGTTCGGGAAGAAGACGGTCCCCTCAGGCATGGCCCACACATCGCCGCGAAACCGGAACTCGCTCAGGTAGTCGAAGAAAGCATCCGAGACATGCCGGAAGACCGGCAGACGGCGCAAGAATTCGAGATCGCGAGCGGAGAACCGCAGCTCGAGCAGATACTCGATCACTTGCGCGAGTCCGGCAGCGACCAAGTAGCTCCGATGGGGGGGCATCCACCGCACGAACACTTCGAACGTGGCGGGGTGATTCATACGGTTCTCGAAGTACGCCGCCGCCATCGTCAGTTCATAAAGGTCGGTTGCCAGAGCGTACGAGCGTTCTCGCATGTGGAATCCCTCACCGGAGCTGTGCCAAAGAAATGTATCCCAGGACGCCGATGGCGTCAATTCAGGACGAGGAAGCGATCGGCTTGTTATGAGACGTCCTCGCGGGAGTCCGAAGGAGGCGAAAAGCGCTTGGTCAATCCGTGCTTCTTCATCTTCCGCCACAGAGTGACGCGGCTCATGCCGAGCTCTCGGGCCGCGCGCTCCAGATGTCCCTCCGTGCGCTGGATCGCCCGGAGGATGAGATCGCGCTCAACCTGATCCCGAGCAGCCTCCAACTCCTTCTTTCCCGAGGCCGCGACAGAAGCATGGACCGAAGCCGGCAGGTCGGCGGGCATAATCCAGGGGCCGGAGGAGAGGGCGACGGCGTGCTCGATGATATGGCGCAATTCGCGAATGTTCCCCGGGAAATCGTACGCCAGGAGCAGATCCAGGGCGGCTTCGCTGAACCCCAAGATCGTCTTTTGATCCCGTTGACAGAACTGACGGAGGAAATGGTGGGCCAAGAGGGGGATGTCCGCACGGCGCATCCGCAGCGGAGGGAGGTCAATCACGATGACGTTGAGCCGATAGTAGAGGTCTTCGCGAAACTCTCCTTTTCGGAGGGCGTCCCGGAGATCCCGATTGGTCGCTGCGATGATTCGTACATCCACCGGGATCTCGCGGTTCTCCCCCAGGCGTCGGATCGTCCTCTCCTCGAGCACGCGGAGGAGCTTGGCCTGGATCGAGAGGGGAATCGTGCCGATCTCATCCAGGAAGAGGGTTCCGCTCGACGCTTCCTCGACAAGGCCCTTTCGATTGGCCACGGCTCCGGTGAACGCACCTTTGACGTGGCCGAAGAGCTCGCTCTCCAGCAGCGATTCCGGCAAGGCCGCGCAGTTGACGGCGATGAACGGCCGCGCGGCACGGCGGCTCAAGAGATGAATCGCGCGCGCGAGCACGTCCTTGCCGGTGCCGGTCTCGCCGGTGAGGAGCACAGTGGCATCGGTCGGCGCGACACGCCGCACCTTCTCCAACACCTGAAGGAAGGCAGGACTGTGACCCACGAGGTTCTCGATCCCCAGGTGATGGAACAGCTCGTGGCGGAGCCACCGATTTTCGTGCCGAAGGCGTCTCTTCTCCAAGATATGCTCCACGCGCAGACGGAGCTCATCCACCGGAAAGGGCTTGGTGATGTAATCGCAGGCGCCGAGCTTCATCGCTTGGACCGCTGTCTCGATCGTCCCATAGGCCGTCATCATGAGGACGTCCGTCTCCGGGGAGAACTCCTTGAGGGCGCGCAACAGGTCCATCCCCGAGAGGGGGGACATCATGAGATCCGTGATGACGAGATCGAAGAACTCTCGGCGCACGCGCTCCAACGCTTCCGATGCCGCGGCCGCGGTTTCCACGTCATATCCGTCGTCGGCGAGAACGCGTGCGACAAAGGCCCTCACGACCTCTTCATCATCCACGACGAGGATCCTGAACATCGTCTTTCCTCATCCCCCGTGCGCGACGATACCGCCGGAGACCCCGCAGGGACCCGCGCGACATCATCAGAACGACATTATATCAGGGCGGGCGGAGAAGAACGAGACGGCCCCCCTTTGCTCCCGCCCGCGAGCTCGGACTATAATTCAGCGTTTGAGAAGAGCGTACTATGGCATTCACGCTGGTCTCTGATTATCAACCGCGCGGCGATCAACCGGAGGCGATCGAGGCCCTCGTGCGCGGCGTGCGCGAAGGGAAACGCTTTCAAGTCCTCATGGGCATCACGGGCTCGGGCAAGACGTTCTCGATCTCGAAGGTCATTGAACAGGTGAACCGCCCCGTCCTCGTGATGGCGCACAATAAGACACTGGCGGCGCAGCTCTATCAGGAGTTCAAGAAGTTCTTCCCCTACAATGCCGTGGAATACTTCGTGAGCTACTACGACTACTATCAACCGGAGGCCTACATTCCGGCGACCGATACGTACATCGAGAAGGAGGCGATCATCAACGAGGACATTGATCGGCTCCGCATGTCGGCCACACGAGCGGTGTTCGAGCGGCGGGATGTCATCATTGTGGCGAGCGTCTCGTGCATCTACGGTCTGGGCGATCCGAGCGAATACTACGGGATGCTGCTCTGGCTGCATCGGGGTCAAAAGCTCACGCGCTCGGAGTTGCTGCGGCGGCTGGTCGAGCTGCAGTACGAGCGCACGGAGGAGGAGTTGCGACGCGGGACGTTTCGCGTGCGGGGAGATGTCGTTGACGTCTACCCGATGGATCGCGACCTGGCCGTTCGCATCGAGCTGTGGGGGGATGAGGTGGATTCGCTGGCGACGATTGATCCGCTCTTTGGAGAGGTGATCGAGCGCCTGGAGCGGGTGGCGCTCTATCCGAAGACGCACTTTGTCACCCGCCGCGACGTGTTGCGCCGGGCCATCCGCTCGATTCGGGAGGAACTCCGATGGTGGCGGTCTCAACTGGAAGCACAGGGGAAGCGCCTCGAGGCCCAACGGATCCAGGAGCGCACGCTGTATGATCTGGAGATGTTGGAGCAGTTCGGCTACTGTCGCGGGATCGAGAACTATTCCCGGCATCTGACGGGACGGCGGCCGGGTGAGCCACCGCCGACGCTGCTCGATTATCTCCCCAAGGACACGCTCATCATCGTGGACGAGAGCCACCAAACCATCCCTCAGATCCGCGGCATGTACCACGGGGATCGCTCGCGCAAGGAGACGCTCGTGGAGTATGGCTTTCGCCTGCCGAGTGCGCTCGACAATCGGCCGCTGACCTTCGAGGAGTGGGAAGCACGGGTCGGTCAGGTCATCTTCGTCTCCGCCACACCGGGCGAGTATGAGCTGGAGAAAGTAGGGGGAGAGGTCGTCGAGCAAGTCGTTCGCCCGACGGGCCTGCTCGATCCGGAAGTGGAGGTGCGCCCCGTGCGCGGACAGGTGGATGATTTGCTCGAAGAGATTCGCCAACGAGTGGCCCGCGGCGAGCGCGTCCTGGTGACGACGTTGACCAAGCGCATGGCCGAGGACTTGTGCGCCTATTATGCGGAGCTCGGGGTGCGCGTTCGCTACCTTCACTCGGAGATCGATACGCTGGAGCGGGTCAAGATCCTGCGCGATCTTCGACGCGGAGATTTCGACGTCCTCATCGGAGTGAACCTGCTGCGGGAGGGATTGGACCTGCCCGAGGTGTCGCTCGTCGCCATCCTCGATGCGGATAAGGAAGGGTTCCTGCGCTCGACGCGCGCCCTCATCCAGACCATCGGGCGCTGCGCGCGCCATGTGAACGCCAAGGCGATCCTCTACGCCGATCGCATGACCGAATCCATGGAACAAGCGATCCGCGAGACGGAGCGGCGCCGAGCCAAGCAGCAGGAGTATAATCGGCGGCATGGGATCACGCCGCACTCGGTCGTCAAACCGATCGAGGAGACGCTCGTCCGCATCATCGAAGCCGATTATGTGACGGTGCCCATGGAAGAGGACGAGGAGGCGACAACGGAAGCGGCCCTCGAGGAACGCATCCGGCGCTTGGAGGCGGAGATGCGAGAAGCGGCGCGGCAGCTCCAGTTCGAGCGCGCGGCTCTGTTGCGGGATCGGATCAAGGCGTTGAAGCGCAAGCTGCTGGAGGTTCCCGGCTGATCGGGGTCTCCAGGGAGCGTTCTCAGGAAGCCGGAAGGAGTCCGAGGATGACGATTCGTTTTCTCACAGCAGGAGAATCACACGGCCGAGCGCTTCTGGCCATTGTGGAGGGATTCCCCTCCGGCCTGCCCGTGGACGCGGAATTCCTCACGCGGGAGCTGCGACGGCGACAGCGAGGGTTCGGGCGTGGCGCTCGACAGCGGATCGAACAAGACCGCGCGGAGATCCTGAGCGGCGTGCGACATGGGCGCACGCTGGGATCGCCGATTGCGCTGCTCATTGAGAATCGGGATTTCGCGAATTGGCAAGAGGTGATGACGCCGGAGCCGCGCCCGGTCGAGGAGGAGAGGTCGGCGCGGCGCGTCGTGCGCCCGCGACCGGGACATGCCGATTTAGCCGGAGGTTTGAAGTACGACACCCATGATCTGCGGGACATCCTCGAACGAGCGAGCGCGCGCGAAACGGCGGCGCGCGTAGCGGTCGGAGCCCTGGCCAAGCTCCTGCTGCGAGAGTTCGGCATCGAGGTGAGCAGTCACGTCTTGATGGTGGGCGGCGTGCCCGAGCATCCGCGCACGGATGTCTCGTGGGAAGAGATCCAAGCGATCCCCGAGGATTCGCCCCTGCGCTGCGTCGATCGGGAGCTGGAGGCGCACATGGTCGCGCGAATCGAAGAGGCGATGCGCGCCGGGGATACGCTCGGAGGCCTTTTCGAAGTCGTCGCCCACGGCGTGCCGCCCGGTCTGGGCGCGCACACGCAATGGGACCTGCGCCTGGATGGACGATTGGCGCAAGCCCTCATGTCCATCCAAGGGGTGAAGGCTGTTGAGATCGGCCTCGGCGTGATGGCGGCCTCCTGGCCCGGCTCGCGCGTCCATGACGAGATCTTCTATGATCCTGCCGAACGCCGATTCTACAGGAAGACGAACCGCGCCGGCGGTCTCGAAGGAGGGATCAGCAACGGTGAGGAGATTCGCATACGCGGATATATGAAACCCCTCTCGACCTTGCGGCGCCCGCTGCGCAGCGTCAACATCCTGACGAAGGAACCGGCCGATGCCGCCTTCGAGCGCTCGGACGTGACGGCAATTCCGGCGGCCGGTGTGGTCGGGGAGGCGATGGTGGCGCTCGTGCTCGCTCAAGCTCTCCGCGAGAAGTTCGGGGGGGATTCGCTGCAGGAGATGAAGCGGCAGTTCTCGGCGTATTGCGAGCAACTGCGCGCATATTGAGGGTGCGACGAGAGCAATGAAGCACGCGTTCCGGACAATGGCGGTCTCCACGCGGGGCCGAAGAGATCTTCGACGACAGGCATGGCGGCGGATTCGGAAGGCCTGGGCGCGCCATCGTCGCGTTCTCCTGGCCGGCCTTGGATGTATCCTCCTCGGAAACGCGATCGGACTGACCGCGCCGACAGTCGTGCGCCACGCCGTGGATGATCTGGTGCGCGCCACGACGGCGGAGAAGTTCTTCCGCTACGGGCTGCTCGTGATCCTGATCGCCCTCGGGCAAGGGGTCTTCCTCTTCTGGCAACGGCGGTTGCTCGTCGGCATGTCGCGCGACATCGAGTATGAGCTGCGCAACGAGTTCTTCGCCCACTTACAACGACAGGGACCGAGATTCTTCCACGAGTATCGAACGGGCGATCTGATGTCGCGGGCGACCAACGATCTGAACGCCGTGCGGATGTTGGTCGGTCCGGCGCTCATGTATGCCACGCATGCGCTCGTCGTGTTCACCCTGGTGCTCCCGCTGATGATACGGGTGAGCGGGCGATTGACGCTGCTCGCGCTCTTATCGCTCCCCCTGGTCTCGATCGCGACGCGACTCTTTGGCGCGCGCATTCACGACCATTTCGAGCGCATTCAAGAGCAGCTCGCCCGCCTGAGCACGAAGGCGCAAGAGAATTTCGCCGGCGTGCGCGTCGTGCGCGCCTACGGGCAAGAAGAAGCGGAGCGCCGAGCCTTTCGCGCGCTCAATCAGGAATACGTGCGACGCAATCTCCGCCTCATCCGAGTGACTGGGCTCTTCTACCCCACGCTCGCCACTTTCATCGGTCTGGGATCGGCCGCCGTGCTCTGGTACGGGGGACGACTCACCCTGGAGGGGAGAATAAGCGTCGGTCAGTTCGTGGAGTTCAACCTCTATCTGGCGCGGCTTATCTGGCCGGTGATCGCTCTGGGCTGGGTGGTGAATCTCGCCGAACGCGGGATGGCCGGCATGGAGCGCATCGTGGAGGTCTTGGAGAGAGAGCCCGAAGATCACCCTCGGACGGCCCCGCTTCTGCGAACCTCTGACGATGGGGAGATCGTGGGCGAGAGGATCGAGATCCGAAACCTGACCTTCAGCTACGACGGTCGCGCCCCAGCTCTCCGCGATCTCTCGCTGACGATCGAATCCGGAGAGATCGTGGCGATCGTCGGGCGAACGGGGTCGGGAAAAACGACGCTTGTGAATCTGCTCGCGCGATTGTACGAGCCCCCGCCGGGGACGATCTTCGTGGACGGTCGAGATATTCGCACGATCCCTCGCAAGCGGTGGCGCGCGGCACTCGGCGTGGTTCCTCAAGAGCCCTTCCTCTTCAGCATGAGCATCGCCGAGAATATCGCCTTTGGCGTCTCAGGGTCCCCGCAGGGTGCCCCGAGCGAGCGAGAGATCGAGGAGGCCGCACGATGGGCCGGAGTGGAGGAGGAGATTCGAGAGTTCCCCGAAGGGTTTCGCACGATCGTGGGAGAACGAGGGATCACGCTCTCCGGAGGACAGAAGCAGCGCGTGGCGATCGCGCGCGCTCTCCTTCGCCGACCGCGCATCCTCATCCTCGATGACGCGTTCTCGGCCGTAGACGCACACACGGAAGTGCGCATCCTCACGCATGTGCGGACGCTTCTTGTCCGGCACCCCGCGGAGACCGCGGTCGGAGGACTCCGCATGGTGCTCCTCATCTCACATCGGTTGTGGACGGTGCGCGACGCGGATCGCATCTTCGTCCTGGATCGCGGGAGACTGATCGAACACGGGACCCATGAGGAGCTGCTCGCGCGCGGAGGCCTCTACGCGGAGTTGTACGAGGAGCAGCTTCTGGAAGCCGAATTGGCCACGAACGAATGAATATTCGCCTCTCGATCGATTCGAGGAACCGATGGAGCTTCCACGCGGAGCCGGAGGAGGACAGGGGAGGGCTCTCCGAAGATCGTGAGGGGATCCCGATCGGGGATGCTCCTCTCATCTCCCGGAGCGTCCTCGGCCGGCTCTGGCGATGGCTGAGCGCGGAGTATCAGCGGGTGCGCCGTGTGATCGAGACGAGCGAACGCCTGGCATGGGGGCGACGTCTGCTCGAACGACTCGAAGCACGCCGCGATCCGAGCGAGCCACTCCTGCGGCAGATGCGCACGGCGCCTGAAATCGTGCTCCTCCATCCGGAGGGGCTTTCGGCTTCGCTTGTGCGCCGTCGGTTCCTCCGGTTTCTCAGGCGAAGGGCGCGGGCCCATACCCGCGGGATTGCGCTCAACGTGGTGCTCCTACCGGTGACGGCAGCGATGGCGATCCTGCCAGGACCGAACGTCTTCTTCGCCTGGAACGCGTATCGGCTCATCACACACATTCTGGCGCGGCAAGGCGCTCGGCGCGTCCTGCGCGGAGAGTGCCCGCTGCGGATGCGCTCTCTGACACATGCGAGTGCTCCCATCCGTGCGTGTTCGGGCGAGATGCCCGATCGAAATCCTCGCGCCGTCGAGAGCGCTCCTCGAGGTCGAGATCTATGATCCTTCCGCGCGCATACGCGATCACAGATCGTCGGCGGACAGGACTCTCACACGCCGAGCAGGTCCGACGCTTGGCGGCGGGTGGAATCCGCCTCATCCAGCTTCGGGAGAAGGAGCTGTCGCCTCGGGCGTTCTACGACGATGCGCGAGAGGCCGCGGCCATCGCCCGAACGCTGGGCGTCACTCTGATCATCAATGATCGGGTGGACATTGCGCTCGCCGTCGGCGCCGACGGCGTCCACCTCGGACAGGACGACCTCCCGCCGGAGAAAGCGCGCATCTTGCTCGGGCCGAATCGCCTGATCGGCTTCTCGACCCACTCGCTCGCGCAAGCGCTCGCTGCCGACACGCTCCCGGTGGATTACATCGCGATTGGCCCGGTCTTCGCCACGCGGACAAAAGAGAATCCGGATCCGGTCGTTGGCGTGGAGACGGTTCGGACAGTGCGTGCGCATATCCGAAAGCCTCTGGTCGCCATCGGGGGCATTACCTTGGAGACGGCGCCACAAGTCCTCGCCGCCGGTGCGAATGCCGTCGCCGTGATCGCCGATCTTCTGAGCGCGCCCGATATCACCGCACGAGCGCGCCAGTATGTGGAGACCCTTGCTGCTCTTCCCTGAGCGCACAGAAGGAGGGGGACAATGAGACGCGCATCACTCGCACAATTGGGAATCGCAATCTGGGCGGCCTTCAGCTCTTCGCTCACCCTCGCCGCTCAAGAGCCCCACATCGTCCGGTTGCGTAATGGGTCTGTTCTTCGGGGACGCGTCGTTCGATTCGAGAACGGAGAGTTCACGGTGATCCTCTCCGGAACGCAGAGCCGGGCTATCCTCCACGTGGCCGATGTGGAGAGCATAGATTTCGGGGGAGCTGATTCGGCGCGCGCCGATCGGCCAAGCGCCCCTCCGTCGGCCACAGAGCGACCGGAGACTCCGAGCGAACGGGCCTCATCGGGACCGGTGACTCCGGCTCCGGCGCCCGCGGAAGCCGTGGCGCTGCCCCGCTACACGGAGCACACCGTCACGGTCCCCGCACAGTCGGAATGGGTGGATACGGGGATCACCCTCGTCAAAGGACAAAAGCTGCGGCTGGCCGTCAGCGGACGCATCCGCATCTCGCCGACGCGAGAGGTGGGACCCGAAGGAGTCGAGCTGACGGATCCCGACAAGATGATGCGCGATCGGCCAAGCGGTGGTGTGATCGCGGTCATCGGCGATGACAATGATGATTTCATCTTCATCGGCCCAGCCGCCGAGCTCGTCGCGCACCGTAGCGGTCAGCTCTACCTGATGGTCAACGATAGCAAGCTCGAGGATAACAGCGGCGAGTTCGTCGTCCGGATTCAGGTGAGCGAGCCCCCATCCGGAGCGACGAAAAAACCATAGCGCGCCGCGTGCGAGGAGGACGAAATGGACGTCGAGCAGCTGCGGCAGATTCCATCGGTAGAGTCCATCCTGCATTGGGATTCGGTGGCTCCCTGGATCGAGCGACTGGGACGAACAACCGTCGTGCGCGAAGTGCGCGCTGTCGTCGAAGAGATTCGCCAGGAGATCCGCGGGGGACGCCTTGCTCAAGGTCCCCACGCGATCCGCGGAGAGAGCACCCCAGGCGATCGCTCGGAGTACCCCACCGGGGGAACCCCGGCCGCGCGGGGACCTGGGGAACAAGAGGTGTCTCCTGCTTCGAGCACTTCGGCCGAAGGCTCTATTGTCGTGGCGCAGGAACTTGAACGCCGATTGCGCACACGCTTTGAGGCGTTGGACCGCCCCTCGCTGCGACGCGTGATCAATGCCACCGGCGTCATCCTCCACACGAATCTGGGACGCGCGCCTCTCTCGGCAGCGGCGCTCCGCGCCCTCCAAGACATCGGGGCCACGTATTCCAATCTCGAATACGACCTCGCACAAGGAGAGCGCGGACGGCGCGAGGCCCATTGCCAAGACCTCCTTCGACGACTCCTGAACGTGGAAGCGGCACTCATCGTCAATAACAATGCGGCGGCCGTGCTCCTTGTGCTCAATACGCTCGCCGAGGGAGGAGAAGTCATCGTCTCCCGCGGCGAACTGATTGAGATCGGAGGCGCCTTTCGGCTGCCGGAGATCATGGCGAAATCCGGAGCGCTCTTGCGTGAAGTCGGCACGACGAATCGCACCCGCTTGGATGATTACGAACGGGTGATCACAGATCGCACCCGGCTCATCCTGCGCGCACACCGGAGCAATTTCCGCATCATCGGGTTCACCGAGCGTCCTTCCCTCGAGGATCTCGTCGCCCTGGCCCACCGCTACGGCCTCCCCTGTTACGAAGATCTGGGGAGCGGATGCCTTGTGGATTTAAGCCCCTGGGGCATCTCCGATGAGCCGATCGTCGCTCACTCTGTGGCCGCTGGAGTGGACGTGTGTTCTTTCAGCGGCGACAAACTCCTCGGAGGACCGCAAGCAGGGATCATCGTCGGACGCGCCGCAATCCTTGAGCGCCTAGCGCGAAACCCTCTGATGCGCGCTCTCCGACCGGATAAACTCACACTCGCAGCACTGGAAGCAACCTTGCGCGCCTATCTGACGGGACAGATCGAGCAGATCCCGGTCCTACGCATGATCGCCCTGACGCCGGAGCAGCTTCGACGCCGTGCTCGCGCCTTCGTCGCTCGGCTGCGGCGCACCTGCGGTGAGACCTTTCACGTCCGGCTCAAGGAAGGCGTTTCAGTTACCGGAGGCGGCTCTGCTCCAGAAGTGGGCCTTCGGACCACGCTCGTCGCCCTGCGCCACCAGCACCTTCCCACCGCTGAACTGGAGGCGAGATTGCGCGCCGCCAATCCCCCGATCCTCGCTCGTATCGAAGAGGATGAACTCCTCCTCGATCTCCGCACCGTCTCGCCTGAGGAGGAGAAAGAGATCCTTCGGGTCTTGCAGGAATCACTCGCGCACGCACGGGCACAATAACAACGGCAACCAGAGGCGACGGTTGGAATGTCAGCAGGCCCCCACATGGGGACCCCGAACCGAGCCCCTGAATCCTTGCCGACCAGCGCGCATCACGCACAGATCACGGAGTCGGTTTCACTTCTTGACCCACGAGGTTCTTCAGTTCGCTTCGCAGCCTTTCGATCTCACGAATCTTCTCCTCGATGCGCTCGAACAGGCCAGCCTGTGCCTTGATCCCCTCGCTGATTAAAAACGCCGCGCTCTCGGAACGGCTCTTGAAGATCCCCGCCTCAACCAACTCGTCAATGCGTCGCAACGACTCACGGTTGACACGGACCATCAACGGAAAGTCCCGGCCCTGAAGCGCCTTCTCAATCGCTTTGGCAATGGAATCCGGAATCCGCTGCGCGAACTCTCTCACCGAAGAGGCAATCTCTTCGAGCGGGTCAGACCGCTCCGCTTCCACTACGGTTTTCTTCTCGATGGGCTTCCCTTCTTCCTTGCTCTCAATCGTAATTTCCGGCTCTCCCATAAATTCCCTCCACAGAATGCAACCTCACGTGTAATTGCATTACGAGCTTTCAAAATAGCACGGAGGAGAGAAAAAGACAACCGCTGATGAAGCCGTTTAGTGAGTCCCGTTTATATGAGCGATGGAGGAGCAGCCGACGCAATCTCCCAGAGCGCTCAAGGCGTAGTGGGGCTTCTCTCTATATGCGCACTCCGCGAGGCTCCTGAGAGCAAGCGGAGTACGGCACGCTGTGGTAAGCAGAAACGCATTCTGCATGAAGGAGATGACTCGACGTTAGCCCCGAGCGAGCTCCTCTCGTCGGAGCTTGACTTCTATTCCATCCGTTGAACCCCTGCGCGCAGGCGGCCTATCAGGTACGCGCGAATCCCTTCGGCCTCGCGATGTCGAGTGTGCGGCACTCATTCCTCTCGGTGTGAACGTACGGAACATTTTCTGACTGACAGGGCCGCCCCATTCGGAGGCCTGGGGGGGGTTTGGCGATTGACTTCTGACAGGGATCCGGTGTGAAATAATCGGGTACGATGTCACGCCGACGTCATTCTCGAACCTGCACGGCGATCCTCGAGCGAGAGCTTCATCAGCTCGGCTACCGGTTCATTGCGGGCGTGGATGAGGTTGGGCGTGGAGCATGGGCAGGGCCTGTCGTCGCAGCCGCCGTGATTCTCAATCTCGATCAAATCCCCGAAGGCATTGACGATTCGAAACGCCTGTCGCCGCGTCGTCGGGAGGAGCTCTTCAGCGCCATTGGGAACACTGCGCGTGCGCTCTCTATCGGAATTGTGGATGCCTGGGAGATCGATCGCACAAACATTCTCCGCGCGACCGAACGAGCCATGACACAAGCGATCGAGGGACTCCGCGTCCGTCCGGATTTCCTTCTCATTGATGCCGTGGAGCTTCTCGACGTAGAGGTCCCGCAGCGGGCTCTCATCCGAGGGGATCAGCTCTCAGTCTCCATCGCTGCCGCTTCGATCATCGCCAAGGTCACGCGCGATCGCCTCATGCGGGAGTATGATCGGCTCTATCCTGGCTACGGTTTCGCGCACCATGTCGGCTATGGCACACGCGCGCATCGAGAAGCGCTCATGCGGCTCGGCCCTTGCCCTATCCACCGCCGCTCTTTTCGTGGGGTTCTTCTGAAATAATCCCAATATGGAATGCTTCCGCCCGCGTCATATCGGAGCGCTCCTAAGGTCCTTACGCGCCGCGTGGAGTCCGATCCCATCCTGCGGAACGCACAAACAGGATCCTCACGCGACCTGCAGATGGAGCACTTCACACGGGGATCCCGGTGGCGTGGGATGCCTGAGCCACCGGGATCCCGTGGGCCACGGTGCCCATGTCACCATCACTACAGCAAGAACAAGAGCGAATTAGACTCTCCCAAAACGGCGATCAGGATCAATGGCAGAACAAAGACAACGATCAGTGCAGGGTTACTGAAAACAGCCCCGGGCAGAATCAACGCCAGAAGCATGAGGGCGAGATAGGGGAACGCGAGTGTCGAAAAGGCCATCAGAGAAGGCCCGGCGACGAGCGCAACGAATACCCATTTCTTCATAACAGAAACCTCCCGCTGATGTTCGATCACGACTTCAGAGCACAAAAACGAACACAGACGCCGGAAGCACAAGCCCTGAGATCCCGAGCCCAAGGTCCAACCCTGATGCTGTAACCACCCCGGCGACGATAGCGATCAAATTCAAAAAGGTCAATCCCCCTCCCCCCAGGTTCAGCAACTGAAGGATGATGCTGATAACACCCGGGAGGAGCCCCAGCGCTCCCTGCCACAGGATCGGCAGGCCGAAGACCAGGATACACGCATATCTCTTCGTCATATGTCTTGCTCCCCTCCAAAAGACTCAACCCCTACTACAAACGGCAGCCCCTAGTATATGGGCAATCCCCGTCTTTGTCAAGGAAACTTTGGAATACCGGATTTGGTCTTGGCCGAATGAGGAGCCCTCAGTGAGGGAACCTCGAGCGAGTGGCTCAAACGCGGTCCGAAGCGGATGCGAGCCCACCGTTAAACCGAATGAAGCGCAGAGCTCAATCGTGGTATACTACGATGGCGGATATGGCACTATGGGGAATTTACGTGCACATCCCGTTTTGCCCGTACAAGTGTTTCTATTGCGATTTCGATTCGGGCGTGTATTCGGAGCCGCTCGGGCACTCCGCGCGATTTAAAGATCGCGTAGGGATCCCATTGATGGAGGCTTACTGTGCGGCTCTGCGGGAGGAGATCGCACGGGCGCGCGCCACTGATCTCGCTGTGGATACGATCTATGTGGGAGGTGGCACGCCTTCGCTGTTGGATCCGGGGAGCCTTCAGGAGATCCTTCAGGCCGTGTATCAGAGCTTTGCCATTCAACCGGGAGTAGAGATCACGATCGAAGCGAATCCGGGAACGATCACGGCGGAGAAGGCCCGAGCCCTCCGCGCGCTCGGCGTGAATCGTGTGAGTCTCGGAGCGCAAACCTTCTCTGAGCCAGAGCTTCGCGTGCTCGGACGTCAACATACAGCGGATCACACGGTGGAATCGGTGGCACTTCTGCGAGCCGCCGGCTTTGAGAATCTGAATGTGGATCTGATCATTGGAATTCCCGGTCAGACGTTGGAGAGCTGGGAGCGGACAATGGACCGCGCATTTTCGATGCAGCCGACACACATCTCGGTCTACATGTTGGAGATCCATGAGGGGACACCACTGGCGGCTCATGTAGCGCGCGGACATGTGGAGGAGCCGGACGAGATGCTCACCGTCCGGATGTACGAGCGGTTTGTGGAACGCGCGGAGGCGGAAGGGTATGAGCACTATGAGATCTCTAATTTCTGCCGGCCGGGATTTGCCTGTCGGCATAATCTGAAGTATTGGTCTGACGACCCCTATCTCGGGTTCGGATGCAGCGCGCATTCCTACGACTATCGAGAACGGCGGTGGAATGTCGCGACGCCTCGCGCCTACGTCGAGGCGATGCGCGAGCGCGGAAACGCGGTAGCCGGACGGATTGTCATGACCGAGCGGAGACGGATCGAAGATGCTCTCATGCTCGGGCTGCGCCGACGCCGAGGCGTGGATCTGCGCACCTTTCAAAAGCGCTACGGCGTGGATGTCCTAGATCTCTACGGCGATCACCTCGCCCCTTTGGCCGAGGCGGGACTGATCGAGATCAGCGGAGGTCAGCTTCGCCTCACGCGGAGAGGCTTGGTCCTGGCCAATGAAGTGTTTGCCGTCTTCGTGTGAGGGGGGGATCGCGATGCGGCTCGGGAATCCGTGGGGGCTCCCGGTAAGGAGGAAACGATGCGACTCATTGATCTCCGAAGCGATACAGTGACGCGGCCAACGCCGGAGATGCGTGAAGCGATGGCGCGTGCCGAGGTCGGCGATGACGTCTATCTGGAAGATCCGACTGTGAATCGCTTGCAAGAGCGCGCGGCCGAGATCTTCCAGAAGGAGGCGGCGCTTTTTGTCCCTTCGGGCACGATGGGGAATCAGATCTGCGTGAAGGTGCACACCCGACCAGGACAAGAGGTGATCCTGGAAGAGAAGAGCCACATGTACAACTTCGAGATGGCGGCGATGGCGGTGATCTCGGGCACACTCCCCCGCGTCGTGCGGGGGCAGGACGGCATTCCGGACTGGCCGACGATTGAGGCGGCAATGAGTCCGAGCGTGTACTATCGGGCACAGACGGGGTTGATCTGCTTGGAGAATACACACAACCTGGCAGGGGGAACGATCCTGCCTCTGGAGACGGCGCACGAGATTTGTGCGCGCGCCCATGAACGGGGCCTGCCTGTGCATCTGGATGGCGCGCGCTTGTTCAACGCGGCCGTTGCCTGCGGAAGATCGGTCGCGGAACTGGCGCGCCCTTTCGATTCCGTGATGGTGTGCCTCTCCAAAGGACTCGGAGCCCCTGTCGGTTCACTGATCCTCGGGTCTCGCGCTTTCATCGAGGAAGCACGCGTCGTGCGCAAGATGCTCGGCGGGGGCATGCGCCAGGTGGGCGTGCTCGCGGCCGCCGGATTGATCGCTCTGGAGAAGATGCCCGCTCGCCTGGCAGAAGATCATGAAAACGCGCGCGTGCTCGCTCGGGGACTCGCCGAGCTCCCAGGATTGGCGCTTGATCCGGAGAAGGTGCACACGAACATCGTCATCGTGGATATTGCGGGAACCGGATGGACGGCCTCGGAATTCGTCGAACGACTGAAAGTGCACGGAGTCCTTGTTGGGAGCCTGAGTCCGACGACGATCCGTCTGGTGACGCATTACGACGTCAGCCGCGAGGATTGCCAGAGGGCGCTCCAGATCATCCGCGATGTCCTTCGGGAAGCGCGGGAGCACCCTCGGCGATCCGAAGATCATAGAGGAGCTGCGCCCGGATCCTAGAGGACCCTGGAGATGAGTCTCGAGATGTCGAAGCGCGGAATCATCACCATAGATGGACCTTCTGGATCGGGCAAGAGCACTGTCGGGAAGCTCTTGGCCAAGCGTCTCGGCTATCTCTACCTGGACACGGGCGCCATGTACCGCGCGCTCGCGTGGAAAGCACTCCGCTTAGGAATCCCACTGGATGACTCCGAGAAGCTCGCCCGCCTGGCCGAACACTCGCAGATTGTACTCTCAGGAGACCCGGAATCCCTGCGGGTTTCGATCGATGGCGAGGATGTGACGGAGGCGATCCGTTCCCCGGAGATCAGTCGAGCGGCGTCCCTCATCGCGACGATCGCTGAAGTCCGGCACGTCATGGTGGCCAAGCAGCGAGAGATAGGACGCTCGGGAAAGATTGTGCTCGAAGGCCGAGATACAGGGACAGTGGTCTTCCCCGATGCCGATGTGAAATTCTTCCTGGATGCGCGTCTGGAAGTGCGCGCCCGACGCCGCTTCGAGCAAGACCTTGGAGGCACCCCGGAGGCAGCGGGCGCTTCCTTTGAGCACGTGCTTCGGGAGACTGAAGAACGGGATCGTCGTGATGCCGAGCGTTCTGCCTCTCCGCTGCGTCGCGCCGAGGACGCCGTCTATCTCGACTCCTCCGACCTGAGCGTAGAACAGGTCCTTGAACGCATGTTAGAGGTCATTCGGCAGCGATTCCCCTCAGACCGGCTTGAGTCTCCTCTCACGTCGCCGGTGGACGATTCACATGTCGCTTCAGGAAGGTGAGAACTTACGCACGCAAATCTTGGGAAGGAATCGCCCGACCGACCGCGCATATGTTCGGTAGACCTCTCCATAGTGCGCGCTCAAGAGACGCTCCTCGGCTCGCGCCCGCACCGTGTTTCCAATAAGAGCGGCTACGAAGCTGAAGAGGAAGAGACCGCACGGAACGAGCAGGAAGGTCCCGAGATAGAGCGCGTGGAGCCCCGTATACAGGGGGTGTCGAACGATGCGATACGGACCATGGAGCACGAGGCGATGTTCGACGATAATGCGAGGGCGGAGGCCAAAAGAGGGACCCAAAGAGAGAGCTGACCACACGACCATCCCATGACCGCCGATGAGAAGCCCCAGCCCAACCTTGGGGAAAGAAACTGTCGGGGAAAGTGTCCGAAAGAGCGAAGAAGCAGGATAAAGCGCAAACATCACGGAGCCGAGAAACCAACTCGCGTATCCGACGAGCGAGAGAACAAGACCGATCTTCGGAGAGTCAACCGATAAGAGGACCGTCTTCGTCCACCCCCGCTGAGTTCGACGAAGGAAGAGCCACACCGCGAACCAAAAGAACCCCTGAGCGAGGGCGCCTCCGATGAGGACCTTCGGGAGTGTCGCCGGGGCCAACATAAGAGCGAGAGGCGAGGTCCCTCAGAGAGACCCGCTCATGAACATCCGGTCGTCCCTCCGCAATTGAAGCAGCGGTAGCAGGAGCCATTCCGCACCATGATAGTGCCGCAGTCTGGGCACACCGGAGCATCGGCCTGGTTGACATAAGTATCGCGCATGCCGGAGAGCCTTCCCCGTTCCTCGGACGGAGAGGAGTGCTCTGCGCCCACTCGGGGTTCTGCAGTGCCCGCGGTCATCCGAGCGCGCACCTGCGGCGTCAGCACACCCAACTGCGCTTGCGTCTCCGCATCCAGGAACTGCGAGGCGAGCCAGCGGAAGATGTAATCCACGAGCGACTTCGCCACGCGAATCTCCGGGTTGGTCGTCACTCCGGACGGCTCAAACCGCATGTGGCTGAACTTCCGCACGAGCACTTCTAGCGGAACTCCATACTGCAGGGCGATGGAGATCGCGGTGGCAAAAGCATCCATGAGGCCGGAGATCGTGCTCCCCTCTTTGGCGACGGTGACGAAGATCTCGCCCGGACTGCCGTCCTCGTACATGCCGACGGTGATATATCCGTCATGAACAGAACCGTCCTGCGTCGTGATCGTGAAATGGTGTGTGATCGCTCGACGCGTGTCCGGCAACCGACGCCGAACCGGACGACGATCGGGGTCCCTGCGTGATTCTGGGATCGCGTAGGGTGCTCCATCGGATTTTGGCTCCTCCGGCTTAAGGTCCTCAAGGGCCCAATCGCGTGAGGCTTCCGTAGTGCGTTCCGATCGCTCAGAGGGCAGCTCTCGGGCCTTCGCGCGACCTCCGGATTGCGTGGGGGATCCCGGAGGACCAGGACTCGCCGCTCGGGATCCCCGTGGGGTGCCTGCTTCTGTTTTGCCTGTCGAGAGCGGCTGCGCGTTCTTGGAACCGTCGCGGTAGACGGCGATGGCCTTGAGCCCCATCTTCCAAGCGTCAATAAAGAGCTGCTCGATCTGCTCGACGGTGATGTCGTGGGGGAGATTACATGTCTTGCTGATGGCTCCGCTCAAGAACGGCTGCACGGCGGCCATCATCCTCACGTGCCCCATATAGTGAATCGAGCGCTGCCCGTTGGCCGGGCGGAAAGCACAATCGAAGATGGGCAAATGTTCCTCCTTCAGATGCGGCGCCCCTTCGATCGTGCCTCGTTCCTCCAGATACGCCAGGATCTCGCGAATGTGCCCTTCGTCATAGCCCAAGCGACGAAGAGCTCGGGGGACCGTCTGATTGACGATCTTGAGAACGCCCCCACCCACGAGCTTCTTGTATTTGACCAGGGCGATATCGGGCTCGATCCCGGTCGTATCGCAATCCATCATGAAGGAGATCGTCCCCGTGGGGGCGAGCACGGTGACCTGGGCGTTGCGATATCCGTAGATCTCCCCCAAACGCAGGGCCTCATCCCACGCGTCCCGAGCCGCTTCCCACAGGTCTTGAGGAACGAATCGCGCATCAATGCGGGCGAGACTCTCCCGATGCTTGCGAATGACGCGCAACATGGGCTCGCGATTGAGCGCAAAACCGGCGAAGGGCCCCATTCGTTCCGCGATCCGCGCCGAGGTCACATACGCCTGCCCGGTCATGAGCGCCGTGATCGCCGCGGCATAAGCCCTCCCTTCTTCGGAATCGTAGGGGAGGCCCCGCGCCATCAGCAGGGCACCGAGGTTGGCATAGCCCAGTCCCAATTGGCGAAAGGCCATGGCATTGTGGGCGATCTTTGGCGTCGGATAGCTCGAGTTCCCGACGATGATCTCCTGCGCGAGGATCATCACCGAGACGGCGTGCCGAAAGGCCTCGATGTCGAATTCGCCTTCCGGAGTGAGGAATTTCAGAAGATTCAGGCTCGCCAGATTGCAGGCGCTGTCATCCAGGTGCATGTACTCCGAGCACGGGTTGCTGGCCGTGATGCGCCCGCTATTGGGGCACGTGTGCCACTCGTTGATCGTCGTGTCAAACTGCACACCTGGATCGCCACACTCCCAAGCGGCTTGTGCGATCTGGCGCAAGATCTCGCGCGCCCGATGCACCTCCAGGACCTCTCCTGTCGTGACGGCGCGCAGCGGCCACTCTCGATCCTCCAACACCGCCCGCATGAACTCGTCCGTCACACGAACGGAATTATTGGCATTCTGATACTGGATCGAGATCCATCCCTCCGAATCGAGCGAGGACATATCGTAGCCGGCTTCCGCCAAGGCGCGAGCCTTACGCTCCTCCTTCGCTTTGCACCAGATGAATTCCAGGATATCGGGGTGATCGACGTTGAGGACGACCATCTTGGCCGCGCGTCGCGTCTTGCCCCCACTTTTGATCGTCCCGGCGATAGCATCCGCCCCTCGCATGAAAGAGACCGGCCCCGACGCCCTCCCCCCTTTCGAGAGATATTCCTTCGAGGAGCGCAGCTTCGAGAGGTTAATCCCCGATCCCGATCCTCCCTGGAAGATCTTGCCCTCCGTCCTGTACCACTCCAGGATCGAGTCCATGTCGTCTTCGATGGAGAGGATGAAACAGGCCGAACATTGGGGATGAGGCTCGACGCCGACGTTGAACCATACGGGGCTGTTGAAAGACGCCATCTGGTGCAGGAGGAGATAGGTCAGTTCCGCACGAAAGGTCTCGGCCACCTCCGGTGATGCGAAGTACCCGTCCTTGATCCCCCACTCGGTGAGGGTGTTGACGACGCGCCCGATCAATTGGCGCACGCTGGATTCGCGCTCGGGGGAGCCGAGTCGCCCGCGAAAATATTTCTGCGCGACAATATCGGTCGCCAGTTGCGACCAAAAGACGGGGAACTCCACGCCCGTTTGCTCGAAGACGACCGAGCCATCGCTGCCGAGAATTCGCGCCGTCCGTCGCTCCCACGCGACCTCATCAAAGGGATGCACACCCGGACGCGTGAAGAACCGCTGTATGAGCGCTTCGGAATCTCCCGCGTAGGATGCTCGCTTGCTCCCATAGCTCACCATCATGCTGCCCAACTCGTCTGGCCTCTGCATGGATCGCTCCCTCCTTTCAAAATTCCCACGCGATCGCGAGACCGCGTGGAGTGCCCGTGCGCGATTTCGTCCTCAACGGTACGTCCACGTCGCACTCACGATTGTCCCCACCAGAGTTCCCACGCGATCGCGAGGACCGCGCGGCACGCTCCCCCCAAGGAGACTCTCCCCCTCGGGACATACCCAGAAAGAGACTCCCCTATTCCGACGAACCTCCTTCTCCGACCAGATCCAACCGGAGCACCGGTCGAACCGCACGGGGTTCCCATCCGGGGAACCCCTTCGACCAGTGTGACGGCCCCTAGTGTATGCACAATATGCTGGCTTGTCAAGAGAGAAGATCACAAGATATTGTGGTTCTCAGTAACCCGCGCCTCCCGAACGACTTGCCCGACAGATGGGGTTCCCCTGCGATCGTGAGGATCGCGGAGGTCCCGAACGGCATGCCAATCCCCCGTACTCGGGAGGCGTGTGCCCTCGTAGGGGGAGTGTCGCTCCCGGTGACGTGCTGAAGAGACCGTCCCTCTCGCTTGACGCTGAGAGGGAGAGGGCCTATTATTGTGGCTTGATCAAGGTGAGGGAAACACTGTACGAGTCAGCCCTACGTGTCAGGGGTCGCCCTGTGCGTCCTCTGGTGTATCTCCGAGAGTGAGGAGAAGGCGCTATGCGAGAAGTCACTGTTGGCATCGGTGGAGCGGCTGGCGATGGCTTGGATAAGACGGGAGATACCCTCGCCAAGACGGCCGCTCGATTAGGCTTGTACGTTTACGCCTACAACAGCTACCAGTCCGTCATCCGCGGCGGGCACATCTGGCTCCGCGTGCGGATCGGGGAGAAGAAGCTGACCTCTCATGGGGACCATCTGAACGTTCTCATCGCCCTGAATCAGGACTCGATCGAGCGACACGCCCGCGAGGTCGAACCAGGCGGGGCTATCGTCTACAATTCCGATAAGCTCAAGCTCGATCCGACACTCTTGCGGGATAATGTGCTGCCGGTTCCGCTGCCGGTCTCTACGATCACGAAGCCGTTGGGGAAGATCCCTCCGGTCATGCAGAACACGGTCGCCCTGGGCGCCGTGCTCTTTCTCATCGGATTGGACTTCGAGACGGCCGAGAGCGTGTTCACCGATACGTTCAAGCACAAGGGGCAAGCCGTCATTGACCAAAACGTCGCCATTGCGCGGGCCGGATATGAGTACGCCAAGGAGCACTTCGTCCCACTCGGATACACGTGGACGTTCACCCGCATCCGGCGCCCCTTTATTACGGGCAACGAAGCGTTCGCCATTGGTGCGGTGACAGCCGGCTGCAAGTTCTATTCGGCGTATCCGATGACGCCCGCCTCTTCGATCCTGCACTGGATGGCGGCCCATGCCGAACGGTGCGGCATCCTCGTCAAGCAGTGCGAGGATGAATTGGCCGTCGTGAACATGGCCATTGGAGCGGGATATGCGGGTGTGCGCGCGATGTGCGGGACGTCCGGGGGCGGTTTCGCTCTGATGACCGAAGCGATCGGACAAGCGGGGATGATCGAAGCGCCTGTCGTCGTCATTGAAGTTCAGCGGGGTGGTCCCTCGACCGGTCTGCCCACGAAGACAGAGCAGGGGGATCTCAACCAAGTCTTCGGCGCGTCTCAAGGGGATTATCCTCGGGTCATCATCGCTCCGGGCGATGTGGCCGAGTGCTTCTCAACGGTCGTCGAAGCGTTCAATCTCGCCGAGAAGTATCAACTACCTGTGATCATCATGAGCGACCTGTTGCTCAGCGAGCATCCGGAGACGGTCGAACCCGACGCCTTGCGTTACGACGTCCCCATTGAGCGCGGCGAGGTGGTGACGGAGTGGGACGAGAGTCAGGGTCCGTACAAGCGCTATGCGTTCACCCGCTCGGGCATCTCTCCGCGGGCGCTCCCGGGTACGGAAGGCACTCTCCACGTTGCCGCGACCGATGATCACGACGAGGAGGGGATTCTGATCAGCGACGTATTCACCTCTCCTCCCGTGCGGCGCAAGATTCACGAGAAGCGGATGCGCAAGCTGGAGGCCGTCTTGCGCGAGCTGCCCCCACCGGTGCTCGACGGCCCCGAGGACGCGGATGTCACACTGATCGGGTGGGGCTCGACCAAGGGCGTGATTCGCGAGGCGGTGGAGAAGCTCGCCACGGAAGGAATTCGCGCCAATCATCTGCACATCAAGTACCTCTTTCCCTTCCACGCCCGCGAGGTGACCGAGATTCTGCGCCGTTCTCGAAGGACGATCTGCGTAGAGGCCAACTACAGCGGACAGTTCGCCCGCTATCTTCGGGCCGAGACGGGCATCACTGCCGATGCGCATATCCGCAAATATGATGGCGAACCGTTTGAGCCGCGCTACATCGTTGAGCGGGTGAAGGCCATCCTCGATGGACAGCCGCTCGGCCTCGACGTCACGGAGGATGAAGCCCGAGAGATCGCGTACCATTACATCCGCACCCACTTGGACGAGGACGCGCGTCCTGGGCGCATCGTCCGTCTGGAGCGCGACGGTTTTGAGGAACCCATCTGGGACGTGGAGATCGTCTCGCGCGAGACGGGACGGAAGCGGGGGCGAGTGTTCATCGGCACTGAGACCGGCTCGACCTATCGGTGGCAGCCGGAGGAATCCGCGTCGTGAACGAAGGAGGGGGGGATATGGCAACCGTCATCGAGCTTCCGATTGAGACGTACGCAGGACCTGTAGATCCCGACTGGTGTCCGGGATGCGGTGATTTCGGCGTCCTGAAGGCTGTGAAGATGGCGGCCGGAAAGCTCGGTATCCGGCCGAAGGACCTCGTGCTTGTGTCCGGCATCGGATGCTCCTCAAATCTGCCGGGCTTTATCCACGCCTATGGCGTCCACAGCCTTCACGGGCGAGCTGTCGCCGTGGCCGAAGGGATCAAGCTGGCCAACCACGAGCTGCACGTCGTCGTCACCGGAGGGGACGGGGACGGATATGGCATCGGCATCGGGCATTTCATCCACGCCATGCGCCGGAACATCAACATCACGTACGTCGTGATGAACAACCAGATCTACGGCCTCACCACAGGACAAGCCTCTCCGACGACGATGAAAGAGGTGCGCACGAAATCCACGCCGCGCGGGAATCCGGAGCCGCCGATCAATCCGATCGCCCTGGCACTCGTCTCCGGAGCGACTTACGTCGCGCGCGGCTTCTCCGGCGAGCCCGAACACCTTGCGCACTTGATCGCGGGGGGGATCGCGCATCGGGGATTCGCGCTCATTGATGTCTTCAGCCCGTGCGTGACGTACAACAAGGTCAACACATACCCCTGGTTCAAGCAACGCGTCTATAAGCTGGAGGAGGCCGGACATGATCCCTCCGATGTCATGGCGGCGCTTCAAAAGTCCTTCGAGTGGGGAGATCGTATCCCGATCGGTCTCTTCTACCGCGATGACCACCCGATCTACGAAGACGCCGAACCGGCTTTGCGCCGAGGCCCTCTGGTGCGCCATCCGCTCCGACCGGAGCGAGCCGTTTTCGAGGAGTTGATCGAAGAGTTGATGTAAGTGCGCCGACAGTCCGAGTCACCGGGACCCCGGTGTCCTGCGAGATCCCTGGCGCGGGCTAGAAGCCGGGCCTCGCTTCACGAGGCAGGCCCCACCCTGTAGGGAAATGTGTGCGCTCCCACAGCTTGGCGTACTTGAGGAAGACGTAGTACGCCGCAAAGCCTGAGATCACAAGCCCCGGGATGCCGTCGCGAAATCCTTGCCGCAACACGTAGCTTCGCAGAAAGGCCAAAACCGGATGAACGAGCAGAGTGAACCAGCCGGCGCGCCGTCCGCGCACCAATGCCTCCTCGGCCGCGAGCGTCGTGTACCGGTTCAAAATCTCGTGATGTTCGCTCAGGCTGCGCCGCGTCAGATGCCACAGCTCCCCTCGGAGCGTCCCCACGCTCCCCTCGACCTGCACAGCCTCATGGACGAATGCCCCAACCCATCGCGCGCGATCGCGGCGATAGAGCCGAAGCTGATAATCGGGGTACCACCCGCTATGCTGAATCCACCGTCCGAGATACCACGCGCGACGCGCGACCCGATATCCATCATGGCGCGGTCCTTCGCGCTTCAACTGCTCGATGGAGCGCTGCAGTTCCGGGGAGACGCGCTCGTCGGCATCCAGCGAGAAGATCCAGTCGTGCGTGGCTTGCTGATCGGCGAAATTCCGTTGCTCCGCATATCCGGCCCACGGACGCACGAAGACGCGATCCGTATACTCTCGGGCAATCTCTGCCGTACGATCCGTACTCCGCGCGTCCACGACGACGATGATCTCGTCGGCCCACGCGACCGAGGCCAACGCGTCGCCGATACGATCCTCTTCGTTGTAGGCGATGAGCGTGGCCGAGATCTTCATCCGGCGATGACCGACAGAAATCCCCACGCGATCGTGAGGACCGCGCGGGATTCCCGCGCTCCCACGGGCTCAGCGTCCGGGCTGCGCGGAGATTTTGATATTGTGCACATCCAGCGTCGTGGAGATCACGCGCTGGAGGTTGGCGATCGCTTTGTTGTAATTGACCAATGCCTGCAGCTCTTGGGCGCGCGCGGCGGCCAGGAAGTTCTGGAACTGAAGGACGAAGTAGGTCGTTGAGAGTCCGGCCTCGAACTTCCTCTGCTCGCCCTCCAACTGGCGCTCGCGGGCGATTCGTTCCGCCCGCGCCGCTTCGATGTTCTGGCGGGCGACCTCCACCTGCTGCAAGGCATTTCGAACCTCAACGCTGATTTGCTGGATCAGTTGCCGCTCCTGGAAATCGAGGCTGCGCTGCTGCGCCAGTGCCGCACCGAAATTCCCCTCGGCCGTCCGATTCCGCAGGGGGAAGCTGAAGGAGAGACCGAAGCTATAGGAACGAAAATCATTCGAGAAGGCCGTGCGCAGGGCCTTGGCCGCCCCGCCGATGAAACGCGGCGGGACATCGCGCGGCACCCGTTCCAGCACAGGCTCTCCCGTCTCGGGATCCGTGATCGGATTCCCCTCCTCGTCCAGCTTGATGCGCGTCACCAACGTGGGCGTTCCGGCCAGACCCGAGCTCCCATAGCTGGCCACCAGATCAATCTGCGGCCGCATCTGGTTCCGGAAGTACTTCAGGTCAATCTCGTTCTGAGCCTTTCGAAAGCGCAGCTGCTCGAGCTCCGGGCGGTTTTGCAAAGCGATGCGCATCGCGCTTTCGAAATCCACAGCCGGCGGCAGAAACTCGATGCTCTCGGTCGGGACGATATTGGCCGACCATTCGGGAGCGTTCGGATCGCCGAGGATCAAATTCTTGAGGGCGTTCTCGGCGATGGTGACCTGTCCGATGGCCGCCGTCACCTCTTGCGTTCGGCGCTGCACTTCGGCCTCCGACTGCGCCAGCTCGATGGGGGCGAGCGTCCCGGCCTGAACCTGCCGCCGATTGTTCTCCAAATTCGCCTTCGCCAACTCGAGCGACTGCTGCGCGATCTCCACATTGCGAATGGCGAAGACCAGATCCCAATAGGCGTTCTGCACCTGCGTGATGATCTCAATGACGCGCTGACGGAACTGGCTATCGGAGAGATCGAGCGCCCTCTTGGCGATCTCGATTTGCCGCCGCGTCTGGTCCATGCGGAGGTTCCGGAAAAGCGGCTGGCGCACCTCAAGCTGCACGGTACTCACAAAGGAGGGATTGAACGCGACGGCCGAATCCCGACTCTCAATGCCCAGGAATCGCGAGACGAAGACCTGATCGGTCGTCTGCCGCGTATTCAGAATCTGGAAGCGCCAGTTCCCTCCCGTCGGCAGAAGCTGCTGCACCGTCAGATTGTAGGTGAGCTGCCGATTGGTGAAGGCCGGATTATCGGCCCCTGTCGTGAAGGAGCTGGTGCTCGGCCGCGTCGCCGTCGTCCCCGTGGAATCCACGCTGAAGAGAATGTCGTAGGCACCGCGCGCCGCCAGAAGGCTCCGTTCATTGGCCTGAACCGATAGGCGCTCGATCTGAATTTGGTTGTTGTTCTCCAGAGCCTTCAGGATCGCATCGTGCAGGGAGAGGTAGAGGAGCTGATCCGGATTCACACCCACACGCGGCACGCGAAGCGGTTGCACGCGTTCTAAGATGACTTGGGATCGAGGCGCCGTCTGTGAACCCGATGAGGTTTGAGGGAGCTGAGCCCACCCTCTCCCTACACCGGTCCCCATCACAGCCAGGATCCCCACTGTCGCGAAGAGTTTCCTCCCCATCCTTTCCCTCATAGGCCATCCCCCTTCTCACGTCATCACGCTCGAAACTACGCTCATATGCGCGAGGAAGTTCGACAGATCATGGTCCATGGAGGACTCGCTCGCCGGCGCTCCATGCGAGGGCGCACAGGACGGTCACCACTGTGCTCTCCCAGGGGAGATCGAGAATGGCGATTCGCCGCTCGAGCGTCACCCCTCACCTCGACGTCACATCTCCCTGCGCTGTCGCCCTCGCGCTCTCTTGTCGTTATTCGAAATTCGTGCGATAGGTTATCACACAGGCGCGCCGGAAGCAACCCACGCCCTCACGCGGGCGAGATTTCGGCGATCGTCGTCCAGCGTTCGCCTCGGGGTTTCGAGGATGAGCGGACGACGTCGAAACCGCGCGTTGCCGAGGATCCGCCGAAAGGCCTCCGCACCGAGGTTTCCTTCGCCCACGTGCCAATGCCGATCCACGCGTCCGCCGCGCGGCACCCGGGTATCGTTCACATGGAGGACGCAGACGCGCTCCAGCCCTACGGTCGCCTGCAACTCCGCGAGCGTCGCGGCGAATCCCGCGTCGGTCGTCCAATCATATCCGGCGGCGAACGCGTGCGCCGTATCTACGCACACGCCGACAGGCAGCTCCGAGAGCTCGTCAAGGAGCGCCGCCAGATGGTCGAAGCGCCACCCGATGTGATGCCCCTGACCGGCCGTGTTCTCGAGGAGGATGCGCAGAGCGCCCAGCCGCAGGCCTCTCACGGCCTGCCGGATCGCGTGGGCACAGGCCTGAATCCCTTCCTCCACGGAACACCCGCGAGCGCTTCCCGGATGGACGACGAGGTATTCAGCTCCCAAGTGCACCGCGCGGACGATCTCCTGCCGGAAGGCACCGATGGATCTCTCTCTCACCGGCGAGCTCACTGCCGCAAGATTGATGAGATACGGAGCATGGATGACGATGGGATCGAGCCCATATCGGTCCCGCTCGCGATGAAACGCGCGAATCTCCTCGCGTCGGAGCGGGCGTGCCTCCCACCCTCGCGGATTGCGGGAGAAGAGCTGCACGGTCTGACATCCCAAGGCGGCTGCTTCTCGGAGCGCGCGGACCAACTCTCCCGAGATCGAGGCGTGAATGCCCAGGCGAACACTCTCCCCGATGGACACGTCTTACGGCTCCCCTGAGGACTCTCTCCCCGGCCGATCCTCGGCGCAGGGCGACCGCGCGAGTCAGGTGGGCACGCCCATTCGAGGAAGGACGTAGCGCATGAGGAAAACGTAGCCTCCGATAAGAAGGGCGATCGACACAATATCCGCCATCTTCGCTCTCCTGATCCTTTCCGAGGGGCCTATCTCACGCGCATGATCCCCGCGGTGCCCCGCAGAGCGCGGCCGCGTCGGTCGAGTGCTCGCCACGGCGCGGCTCCGCGACGCAGAGGACTTACTCGGTCATCTCCAGCGGCCGCTTCACGCTCTGCCGCACCATCGAGACGATCTGCTCCAGCAACGTTCCCGGCAAGAAGACCTCGGCCACGCCCAGGGCCTTCAGCTTCGGAATATCCTCCTGCGGAATGATTCCGCCGACGAAAACGACGACATCGTGAAGCCCCTTCTCCCGAAGCAACTGCATCACCCGAGGGACGAGCGTCATATGGGCCCCCGAGAGAATGGAGAGGCCAATGACGTCCACATCCTCTTGAAGCGCCGCCGTGACGATTTGTTCCGGCGTTTGCCGAAGCCCGGTGTAGATCACTTCCATGCCCGCATCGCGCAGAGCTCGTGCGACGACCTTCGCTCCTCGATCATGCCCATCCAATCCGGGCTTCGCGATGAGCACCCGAATCTTTCGCTCTCCCATACCGCGTCCCGAAATCGCCCCCGTTCTTTCAGCGGCTTCCGAGACCGCACTCAAAACGGTGGTTCGTGGTACTCGCCGAATACCTCCTTCAAAGCATCGCAGATCTCCCCGAGCGTCGCATAAGCGCGCACGCACTCGAGGATATACGGCATCGTGTTCTCCGTTCCTCGAGCGGCCTCCTTCAGTGCCTCCAGCGCGCGCGTCACCTTCGCATTGTCCCGCCGCGCGCGCAACCGTCGCAACCGCTCCCTCTGGATCTCGGCGACCGACTCATCAATGTAGAGAATGGGAACCTCGACCGGTTCCTTCTCCACCACATACTCGTTGACGCCGACGATGATCTTCTCCCGCCGATCCACGGCCTGCTGATAGCGATAGGCGGCCTCGTGAATCTCCTTCTGCGGGAATCCTCGCTCGATGGCGGCGATCATCCCCCCCATGGCGTCAATCTTCTCGAAGTACTCGTAGCATCCCTGTTCCATCTCGCTCGTCAGCTTCTCGACGAAATAGCTTCCGGCCAGCGGATCCACAGTATTCACGACACCCGATTCATGGGCGATGATCTGCTGCGTCCGCAGAGCGAGCATGGCCGTGAACTCCGTCGGCAGGGCCAGGGCTTCATCCAGGGCGTTCGTATGCAAACTCTGCGTCCCGCCGAGCACGGCCGCCAGTGCCTGGATCGTCGTGCGCACGACGTTGTTGTACGGCTGTTGTGCGGTCAGACTGCATCCTGCTGTCTGCGTGTGGAAGCGACACATCCACGAGCGCGGATCGCGAGCGCCGAACCGCTCGCGCATGATGCGAGCCCAGACCTTACGGGCGGCGCGGAACTTCGCGATCTCCTCGAAGAAATCGTTGTGGCAGTTGAAGAAGAAGGAGAGCCGAGGGGCGAACTCGTCCACCTGCAGACCGGCACGCACACACCACTCGACGTACTCGATCCCATCCCGCAGGGTGAAGGCCAGCTCTTGCAGGGCCGTCGAGCCCGCCTCACGAATGTGATACCCCGAGATCGAAATCGGATGCCACCGCGGCACCTCTCGCGTGCAGAAGGCAATCGTATCCACGATCAACCGCATCGAGGGGCGCGGAGGATAGATCCACTCCTTCTGCGCGATATACTCCTTCAGGATGTCGTTCTGAATCGTCCCGGAAATCTTCTTCCAATCGGCTCCCTGCTTCTCGGCGACCACAAGGTACATCGCGAAGATGACGGCCGCCGGAGCGTTGATCGTCATCGAGGTCGTCACCTCTTCGAGCGGGATGCCATCGAAGAGGACCTCCATATCCTCGAGACTGGAGACCGCCACACCACACTTCCCCACCTCGCCCTCGGCCAAGGGGTGATCCGAATCCAACCCCATCAGCGTCGGCAGATCGAAGGCGACCGACAGTCCTGTCTGTCCTTGCTCCAGGAGATACTTGAACCGCTTGTTCGTGTCGAAAGCCGTGCCGAAGCCGGCGAATTGCCGCATCGTCCAGAGCTTCCCCCGATACATCGTCGGATGAATGCCGCGCGTGAACGGATACTCGCCGGGGAAGCCAATGTCCCGCTCGAAATCGAGGTGTTGAATGTCGAGCGGGGTATACAACCGCTGGACGGGTCGAAGCGAAGTCGTCGTGAATTCTGCCGCGCGCTCCGGCATGCGCGCCAGCGCGGGCTGGAGCGTGCACGTCTCCCACCGGGTGAGCGCTTCTTCCAGTCGGTTTGTGACCGTTCGTGTCGTCATAGATCTCCCCCCCTGACTTCGGAGTGTAAATGGTAGGACAGGGGCGAAGACGGTGTCAAACGCTCGGCCGATACACCGGACGCGCGAAGACGGTGCGCGATTCACCCGAGGCTCACGCGCCCGGAGACTGTAAGAGCGCGAACGAGGAGCAACCAGTTGGCGAGCGCACCGAAGAACAAGAAGCTCACGCCGTACTCGGCCAGATGCAGATCGAGCTCCCCCGCCTGCAGCGACGCCAGGATAAGGCCGCACAGAATGGGGAGCGCGAGCACATGCGCGCTGCACTGAAGAAGAGCACCCGCATCAGCACCCACGCGCGAACGCGCAAGGGCCCATGCCCATCCGAACGTCACCACGGCGATGAGGAGATCCGCGTGCGGGACGATCGCCTCAAAGCGCGCGAGCTTGTTCTGCATGAGAAAAGGAGCGAACCCGTGAGGAGCATGCAGAGCGAAGGGGAGCGTCACACCCGCTGCGACGCCTCCTGCAATCCCCATGAGTCCGAGCGCAGCTCGCCCGCCGACCTGCTGCCGGAGGAACGCGAAGATGAGCGGGGCGAGAAAAAGGACATTCGCTCGCCACGCTACCCCAAGCCCCAGAAGGAACGCCGCTGCGGGTTTCCATCTCCGAGGTGCGCGCAGCAAAAGCCAAAGAAAAGTGAGAACGGCGATGCTTTGAGCCGGCAGATCACCTCCGGTGACAATCTGTTGGAGGAGAACGGGCGAGAAAACCAACAGGCTCCAGAGAAGAAGCAGCGTCTGTCGAACATCGCGTAAGAGGCGTTGAGCCAGGAGGAAAAACACGCCGAGCCAAAAGAAGTTCTGATAGGCACTATTCCCCAATACGACAAAGGGAAGGGCCAACAGCATGCCTCCGGGGAGCGGGGAGAGGGGATTCCCTAAATAGGTCGTGACATGATACGGACATCGCCCCCGCAATATTTCTCGGGCGCCGAGATTCAACGCGTCGTCTCGATCACTTCCGCCGCCGACAATCCCAGAATCGGCCAGGGGATAGAGCGCGAAAAAGAGAAGGAGAAGCGCAATCCCAGTTCCCAGAGCGAGCCCCCACGCCCATCGTTCCGGCACGACACGAGCATCCACGCGGCGCAGCAACCGAGGCACCCACGCCCAAAACGCGACGACTCCGAGGACGTAAAGGAGTACCCCCCATGTGCCCGTATACTTCTGAACATGGCCGAGCGAGGGTCCTATCAGAACGAGCGCCAAGCCAAGGGCTGCGCGTTCCTCGGCCCCTGGGAACACTACGCCCTCCTTCAGGATGTCTCCTGAGACGAGCGATCGTTCGGTGGGCACCCCACGCGATCCAGAGATCGCGTGGGGACCCTGACACAGCCGCGGTGGAGAACCGTTCACGCGCCCGCAAGCCGGTTCGGAGCTGTCCGGATCGGACATGTTCTCACGGATCCGGGGAGAGAGGTTGAGCAATCCCGAGCCCCGTCGGCATTGATAGGCAAGCCGGTACCTCCGCCGCCCGGCCCCGTACAGTTCGATCCCGTAGCTTCGGGACACACTGAGTTACCGGGAGCCGGAGATTCCGCCGAATCCGGCCCCGTGCTCGCTCCCCAATAGTTGTTCCGCGCGTCGAGCGTATAGGTTCCCCCGGCGAAGACAAGCCCTACGGCCCCGGCTACGCGACACGCTCCGAGACTCGTGCAGGTGATATTGTTGTCGGTGATCACAGGAGGCGTCGTCCCGCTCGATGCTGTCGTATCCACAGCGATCCCGACGCCGTTATCCTGAAGATGATTGGCCAAGATCTTGCTTCCCGGTGAACCATCGACGACAATCCCGGTGCCGAAATTCACGATCGTATTGCGCTGTACGAGAACGCCATTACTCCCGGGATTGAGCAAAATTCCGATGGCCCCCCTGCCCAGGTCTCCCCCATCTAAGATGTTCCGTTCGATCACAACGGAGCTTCCCGAGGGGATATCCGAAACGAGAACTCCGGCCGTCACATCACTCCCGACGCGATTTCCTCGCACGGTCACCTGCAGCGGCCTACCGCCATTGCCATCCACCACAATGGCCGCGCTCACCAGTTGATTCGTGATGTGATTCCCCTGAATGAGGATGGGCCCACCGAACTCATTCACCAATGCGATGCCGGAGAAGAGCGCCGATCGGTCACGACCTACGAATCGGCAATTCTGCACGGTGAGAGGACGTCCACTGTCCCCGGAGAGGACCCCATAGCATCCCGAAGGGACCTCAACGGTGATCCCGATGATACGGACAGGGCCGTTCCGACCCCGCGCGTCAATAACGGTGAGCCGCGGTGGGCATGTCTCCACCGAAATGGTCGCGGGCACATTCCGACTTCCGATCACGGTGACCCCACCAGGGGCCCGGGAGAAATCCACAACGCCTTCCACCTTTCCTATGACGAGCAGCGTATCGCCATTTCGGGATTGTGCCAGAGCCTCATTGACCGATGCATACGTCCGCCGCAGCCTCGGGTTGTACACGCTTCCCGCTCCCTGCGTGAAGACGAGGTCCGGAAGGATAAGCCCTCCGAGAATCCCGACGGCCATGAGCCACGCCCGCACGTTCACTCGCATGATCTTCCACCTCCTTTCCGAAGATTCGCTCGTCCCCGTACACGAGCTGATCACACCGCTGATGCGCATGGGACAATCTTCCTGGACGACGGACACGAGCGCCACACCGAAGACGATTTGTCAAAGAACCGTCCCCCGCGACTCCGGATTCGGGGCCGCTGTCCGCGAGTCTAGTCTAAGAGAGGGGTTCTGTCAAGCCGAAGTTCACTCCTCACCGCGCTCCGAACCGGGAGTGAGCAGCAGGGCGTCATGTTGACAATCGGCAGGGATGAGCCTATTATTGTGAATCTGCCTTCGGGGCGTAGCTCAGCCTGGTGAGAGCGCACGGTTCGGGACCGTGAGGTCGGTGGTTCAAATCCACTCGCCCCGACCAGTTTTTATGCGGATCGCGCGCCGCTTTTTGATCAGTGGAATTGTGCAGGGTGTGGGTTACCGGTATTTCGCCCTTCGTGCGGCCGAACGTCATGGGATCGTCGGCTATGTGCGCAACCTCCACGATGGGCGTGTGGAGGTTGTCGCCGAGGGCGAACCCGACGCCATAGAGGCCTTCAAGCGGGAGCTCTCCCGCGGCCCGGCTGCGGCTCGCGTGACCCATATCGCTGAAGAGGTTCTTGAGCCGACGGGCCGATACCGCGATTTCAGCGTCGCGTATTGAGGAGGCCTCCCGGATCAGAGCACGACCGGAGCAACGCTCATGGAAAAACTCAAGCGGTTGATTCGAGAGATCCCGGACTTTCCCAAGCCGGGCATTCTCTTTTATGACATCACGACGCTTCTGAAAGATCCCGAAGGATTCCGCACCACGGTGGACCTCCTCTCGGAGGCCTTCGCCGGCGAGCACATTGATCGTGTTGTCGGGATCGAAGCGCGGGGATTCATCTTCGCCCCGGCTCTCGCATATAAACTCGGGGCCGGCTTCATCCCCATGCGGAAGTCGAATAAGCTTCCGGCACCCACCGAGAGCGTGACCTATACGCTGGAATACGGGACCGACCGCTTGGAGATTCACAAGGACGCCATCGAACCGGGCCATCGCGTTCTCATCATTGATGATCTTCTGGCGACAGGAGGGACAGCAAAGGCAGCGATTGAGCTCGTGGAGAAACTCGGCGGACAGGTCGTCGGTGTCGGATTTGTCATTGAGCTCGAATTCCTCAAAGGGCGTCAACGGCTCGCTGGCTATCGCGTTGTCTCCTTGCTAAAATACCCGTCTTGACGGTGCTCCCGTAGCTCAGTTGGATAGAGCGAGCGCCTCCTAAGCGCTAGGCCGCAGGTTCGATTCCTGCCGGGAGCACTTTCATTCCACGGTGACCGATTTGGCGAGATTTCGGGGCTGATCCACATCGCATCCGCGCCGCACGGCGATGTAATACGCCAGGAGCTGCAGCGGCAGAATGGCCAGAAACGGCATGAGCCATCGAGAAGCCGAAGGGACCGTCACCAGCTTGGCCCCTACCTCAGCGCGACACGCAGCGACCGCATCCGCGTCCGCCTCATTCACGACAGCGATCACCGGCGCTCCGCGGGCTCGCACCTCCAGCATGTTGGCGAATGTCTTCTCATACAGCACGCGTCCCAGCTCCTCTCTCCGATCATAGGCGGCCAGCACCAGAACGGGCAGCCGCTCGTCCAAGAGGGCATTCGCTCCATGCTTCATCTCCCCGGCTGGGCACCCCTCCGCATGAATGTAGCTCAGTTCCTTCAATTTCAACGCCCCCTCGAGCGCGATCGGATAGAGGAGGCCGCGTCCGAGATAGAGGAAATTCCGCGCCCCGGCAAAGCGCCGGGCCAGCGCCTCGACCACGTCGGCTCGCTCCAACACCCGCTCCATCTGAAGCGGAAGGCGGTGCAACTCTTCGAGCTTCTCCCGCACCACGGCTTCGGTGAGCTCCCCCCGTTGTCGTCCCAGCTTCAAGGCCAGCAGCACCAGCACGGCCACTTGCGCCAGAAACGTCTTGGTCGCCGCCACGCCGATTTCCGGTCCCGCTTGCGTGTAGATCACCCCGTCAGCCTCTCGCGTGATCGTCGAGCCCTGAACATTGGTAAGCGCCAGAACCCGTACACCCCGACGCCGCGCCTCTCGCGCCGCCGCCAATGTATCGGCTGTCTCCCCCGACTGCGTGATGGCCACCACAAGCGTCCGCTCGTGCAGCGCCGGACGCCGGTACCGAAACTCGCTCGCATACTCCACCTCCACGCGCACGCCCGCCGCCTCCTCCAACAGATACTTCCCCACCAGCCCCGCATGGAAGCTCGTCCCGCACGCCACGATCACCACGTCTTCCAGCTTCTCGAGTTCCCGTGCAGAGAGTCCACACTCTCCGAATGCGATCTCCCCGGAAGCCACCCCTGCATATGCGCCCACCGTATCGCGCACCACTCGGGGCTGCTCATGAATCTCCTTGAGCATGAAATGCCGATACCCCCCTTTCTCGGCTGAGATGGGATCCCACGCGATATGGTGAACGCGCAACGGACGATCTCGTCCCGCGCTGTCCATCACACGCACGCCCTGGGGCGTCAGCCAGGCGATCTCTCCGTCCTCCAGCACGTGCACGTGGCGCGTGAAGGGCAAAAGGGCGGGAATATCCGACGCCACCCAAAATTCGCCCTCTCCCAAACCGATGACCAGTGGCGCTCCCCGCCGCAGAGCCACGATCGTCCCCAGGATGTCCGCCGAGAGGACCGCGAAGGCGAAAAGCCCCTGCAACCGCCCGACCGCCCACCGCACGGCTTCCAGAAATGAGGCCTCCCGGAGACCGTGCTCGACCAGGTGAACGATCACCTCCGTATCCGTCTCCGAAGCGAAGCGATGTCCCAAGTGCTCCAATTCTCGGCGCAGGACGAGATAGTTCTCGATGATACCGTTGTGCACGACGACAAGACGCCCCGTGCAATCCCGATGCGGATGGGCGTTCTCCTCGCTCGGTCGCCCATGCGTCGCCCACCGGGTATGCCCGATTCCAAACGTCCCCGTGATCGAGCGGCCGCGAAGGGTCTCCTCCAACCGACTCACCTTCCCCTGAACTCGATAGACATCCAACCGCCCATGAGCATCCCCGACAGCGAGCCCTGCTGAATCGTATCCGCGATACTCCAACCGCCGTAGCCCCTCGAGCAAGACAGTGACGGCCAAGCGCGATCCGGTATAGCCGATGATTCCGCACATCGCTCCTTTCCTCGCACAGGTTCACCATACGGAGGAGACGACCGGAACGTCAAGGGATTCCACAGGACACATGGGGACTCTCAATCCGTGCCCACGACATGCGAGGAACACGCGAACGCGCATGTCACGGAGATCACGGTTGGGGGGTCCCCACACGGTCTCTCTGACCGCGTGGAATCCCCGTTCCGGTCGCAAGCCCCCTTCGCTCGAGTTGGTGGTAGTACCGGATTACCCGCTTCAGGATCTCATCCAGAGGAACCGTCGGCCGATAGCCGATCAGCGTCCGAATCTTCGTGAGATCAGGGACACGCCGCGGCATATCCTCGAACCCTTCCCTATAGGCCTGATCATACGGAACGAAGACGATCTCCGACGGACTTCCGGTCAATGCCTTGACGCGACGAGCAACCTCCACAATGCGGACCTCTTCATCACTGCCCACGTTAAAGACGTGGCCGACGGCGGCGGGATGCTCAGCCAGAGCCACTAAGGCTCTCACGACATCGCCGACCCAGCAAAAGCTGCGCGTCTGCTGTCCATCTCCGTAGACGGTGATCGGCTCCCCGCGCAGAGCTTGTCGGACGAAAGTCGGGATGACCATCCCATAGCGATCCGTCTGTCTCGGCCCCACCGTATTGAATAACCGGGCGATCACCACCGGCACTCCATACTCCCGCCAATACGCCAAGGCGAGATACTCTCCCAGAGCTTTCGAACACGCATATCCCCACCGCGAACGCCAGGTCGGTCCAAGGACCAGATCATCATCTTCTCGAAAGGGCACCCGCGCCGTCTTGCCATAGACCTCGCTCGTCGAGGTGAAGACGACCTTCTTCCCCCTCACTGCCGCCAGCTCCAGAACCAACTCCGTCGTGCGCATGTTCGTCTCTATCGCCCGAACAGGATGCTCGACGACGAGCTTCACTCCCACGGCAGCCGCCAGATGAAAGACGACATCCGCCCACTCCACCAGCTCCGCCATGAGCCGACGATTCAAAACCGTATCCACGAAGCAGTGAAATCGAGCCTCCCCCATCAAGGGCTCGATGTTCTCCAAGCTTCCCGTTGAGAGGTCATCTATGACGGTCACCGCATGACCGGCGCGCAACAGTTCCTCAGCTAAGTGAGATCCGATGAATCCCGCTCCTCCTGTGAGCAAACATCGCATCGTACAGACCTCCTCGTCAGCCCGACAGCTATGACGGTGCGATATGTTTCATCATCGTTCGCGTTCGCCGTGTCCCTCTGGGAGAAGAGAAACCGAGAGGATTTCCATAGGCGTGTGGGACCGCTCGGCTTCCAGGATCCTCGGCGGGCGTCCTCGAAGAGGAACGCTCATCCCCTGCTCCTCACGGTGCGGAGCATCTGGTCATACCGACAGACGGCGAGCGACCGGTCGTAGAAGCGCTGCAGGGCGTCTCGCCCGTTTCGTCCCAGCCGTGCACGCTCAGAGGGATCGGCCTGAAGCGCGCGCAGAGCGTCGGCCAAGGCCTGGGGGTGCCCCGGTGGAACGATCACTCCGCACTCATGCTCCCGAGCGATTCGAGCCACTTCGCTCTCCGAGCCAATGGCCGCGACGAAAGGCCGACCGCTGGCCATAATGGCATATACCTTGCTCGGCTCAACATACCCCTCCAATCCCGGCTTCAGCACGATCACGGCCACATCAGCCGACGCCAGCGAATACGCAAGATGCTCCCTCGGCTGGTAAGGCAGAAAGAGGACGTTCATCAACCCGCGTTCGGCGACGGCTTCCTGAAGGCGGCGCTTGCACGCCCCATCACCAATGAGGACGATCCTCATGTCCTGCAGGCCTTCCGCACTGCGAAGGAGCGTCTCGAAATCCTGTGTGAGCCCGACGTTCCCCGAATGCAGGACGACGAAGGCGCGATCCAATCCATGAGCTCGCGAGAATGGATTCGCTTTCGCACAGGGGACAATGGCGCGTCCGTCGGCCCAATTGGGAATCACGATGATGTTCTCCTCGGGGACGCCCTTCTCGCGGAGCCGGCGCTTCATCCCCTCACTGATGGCGACCACGCGCGCGGCTCGACGAAGGGGCCACCCGAGAAGCGCATTCCCTATGAGAATCCACGCGGGATGTCGGAGTACCCCGAGACGCACGGCGACCTCGGGATAAACATCCTGCACGACGACGACCAAAGGCAGACGCCGCAGCGCGGCGATCATCCACCCGATGAGAGGAAGGAAAGGGGGATCCGTCCAGGTCATGAGCACATCCGGACGAGGAGCGAAAAGGCCGACGAGGAACGCCGAGAGGAGAAACGTCGCATACACCGTCGCGCGCGAGAGGAGTGTCTTCCGCGAACCGCGCCACGTGTAGACCCGAAGAACGCGCACCCCGGCCATGTCCTCATGCGCCAGAAGCCGTCGCCTTCGCGACTCCAGCGGATCGTAGCTCGGGAATCCCGTGATCACCCATACCTCATGGGATCGCGCCAAATCCACGCACAGCTCCGTCAGCAGTTGCCCGGTAGCGGCGACGTCGGGGTGGAAATATTGGTTAAGGACAAGCAGCCTCATACGCAGCCGTGTGGGCGTGACGATGCGCGCGGTACCATGCGATCGTCCGACGCAATCCCTCGACAAGGGGCGTCTTCGCCACGAAGCCGAATTCGCGTTCCGCCCGACGCGTATCCAAGCACCGGCGCGGCTGCCCATCCGGCTTGGACGTATCCCAGAGGACGCGTCCGCGAAAGCCCGTCAGTTCCATGATCAGCGCACAGAGATCGCGAATCGTGATCTCCACGCCCGATCCGATATTGACCGGATCCGGCTTGTCGTACCGCTCGGTCGCGAGCACGATCGCTTCGGCCGCATCCTCCACGTAGAGGAATTCTCGCGATGCACGTCCTGTCCCCCACACGACGATGTAATCCCGTCCTTCCTCCATGGCCTCGAAGCACTTCCGAATCAGCGCCGGGATGACGTGCGACGTCTCGGGGTCGAAATTATCGCGCGGCCCATAGAGGTTCACCGGCAGCAACGAAATGGCATGGAACCCATACTGCTGGCGATACGCTTGCGCTTGCACGATGAGCATCTTCTTGGCCAACCCATAGGCCGCATTCGTCTCCTCAGGATATCCATTCCACAAATCGTCCTCGCGAAAGGGCACAGGCGTATGTTTCGGATACGCGCACACGGTTCCGACGACGACGAATTTCTCGACGCCAAAGCGCCGCGCCTGTTCCATCAACTGAATGCCCATGATGGCATTTTCGTAGAAGAAGCGCCCGGGTTCGCGCATGTTCGCCCCAATGCCGCCGACGCGAGCGGCCAAGTGAATGATGATATCCGGAACCGTATCGGCGAGCAGCCGCACAATATCCTCCTTCTCGCGCAGATCATAGGTGACGCTCCGAGGAACGAAGACGGATCGGCAGCCGCGCTCCCGCAGTTTCTCCACGACATGCGATCCGAGAAATCCCGCTCCCCCGGTGACGACCACACGCTTATTCGCCCAGAACGACATCACTCCCCTCCTTCGCGACGAGATAAGGGCCAATGGCCAACACGTCCATGCGCGTCCGCAGGAAACATCGGATGGCCTCATCTGGATGGCACACGATCGGCTCGCTCTCGTTAAACGAGGTGTTGATGAGTACCGGCACGCCGGTCAGACGCTCGAATCGGGTGAGAATCTCCCAAAAGAGCGGATTCGTCGCGCGAGACACCGTGTGCACCCGTCCCGTCCCATCCACGTGAAGAGCCGCCGGAATGAGCGCGCGCTTCTCAGGTCGCGCCGGATAGGCCAGGAGCATGAAGGGCGACGGGTGCGTCTGCTCGAAATACTCTCCCACGGCCTCCTCCACAATAGAAGGAGCGAAAGGTCGAAAAGGCTCCCGATTCTTGACGCGGCGATTGAGGATATCTTTCATGTCCGGGCGGCGGGGGTCGGCCACGATACTGCGGTGGCCGAGCGCGCGGGGACCGAATTCCATTCGCCCTTGAAAGAGACCCACGACCTTCCCCCCGGCTACAGCGCGCGCTACGCTCTCGACAAGGTCCTCTCGCGAGACGCGCCGCGCCACGAGGCCGTGACGGCAGAGCGCGTCTCGGATCTCACTCTCGGACCACTCCGGTCCCCAGTAGGCATGCTCCATCGTGAACGCGCGAGGGCGCCCCAAGCACTCGTGCCAGACGAAGAAGGCCGCACCGACGCTCGTCCCGGCATCTGAGGCGGCCGGCGGAATATAGAGACGCTCAAAGGGCGTATCCCTCAGGATCTTCCCGTTGACGACGCAATTCAACGCAACCCCGCCGGCCAGACACAGCGCCTTCAGGCGTGTGCGCTCGAAGATCCGAAGGAGCAGAGTGAGCACGACCTCCTCCAGCGCCGCCTGCAGCGAGGCCGCGATCCGCTCGTGCTCGACCGTGATGGGATCGCTCGGCTCGCGCGGTGGCCCGAACGCGCGGATCATCTTCGGTGAGTAGAGCGCACCGAGAAGAGGTGCGCCCTCGCTCCACGTCATCGAAACGCCGTCCGTATGATGAGTGAAATATGAGAGATCAAGGCGGAAGCCCACACCTTCGCGGAGACGCACGATCTGCCGCATGCGATCGAGATACGTCGGCTCCCCGTACGCCGACAACCCCATCACTTTGTACTCATCCCCATAGTGGGGGAATCCGAGATATTGCGTGAGAGCCGTATAGAAGATCCCCAGCGAGTGCGGGAACGGTACAACGCCTCGAATGTCCATCCGCGTTCCCCGCCCAACCCCCCACATCGTGCTCACGAAATCCCCCATCCCGTCTATCGAGAGCAGGGCCGCTTCTTCCAATCCGGACACGAAGAAGGCGCTTGCCAGATGCGCGCGGTGATGCTCGACGTAGTGCACCGAGGCGCGCAGGTCACGCGGATCCATCCCCCACCCCAGGGCGAGCGTCGTCTTCACATCTCGGAGGCGAACAGCGTTCCTCGCCCGATCGGCAATTCGACGGAGACGGGGGTGGTGAAGGAGCAGGGCGAGAAGCCGTCGAGGGAGTCGCGCCCGAGGATTTCGCGAGACGGCAATATGGGTGATCTCTCGAGGCGTGATCCCCGCCGCGTTCAGACAATAGGCGATGGCATGATGCGGGAATCCCGCCATATGCTTCACTCGCGTGAAACGCTCCTCTTCAGCCGCTGCGATCAACTTCCCATCAATCACCAGAGCTGCCGACGCATCCCCGTGATAGGCATTTATGCCCAGGATGACGGCCATCGGACACTCACCCCCTTATCTCCGCGCGCATCGAGCGCCGCGTCTGACGAACCAGCTCCCCATAGAGGCGTTCCAGTTGCCGTATCGGCTCTTCCCATGAGAGCTCCTCCCGAAGTCGGAGCGCGTTCTCGGAGAACCATCGGCGCTGCGCCTCATCCTCCAGCAGGAGGCGCAAGGCCCGCACCAGCGCTTCTTTCTCCGGCTCGATCACGAGCCCCGCGCGCCCCTCAACCAGAGGCGCTACCCCACACCGATTCGTCACAATGACAGGCGTCCCACAGGCGATGGCCTCGGCCACGACATTCCCGAAATTCTCGTGCATCGAGGGAAGGACCAGCACATCTGCATCCACGAGCGCGTTCACACGCTCACCCTGATAGAGCGGATCGAGCACGCGCACAAAATCCCCCAAGCGTGCGCGAGCGATCGCCCGCTCGATGGCCGCGCGCGTCCCATCTCCGTCATCCGGTCCGATGATCAGCAGCACCGCCTCCGGACGGCGCACCTCAGCGAACGCTTCGATGAGCAGCGGCACGTTCTTCTTCCGCGCGAGCCGTCCCAGATAGAGGACCACGCGCCGATCGTCGCCGATCCCCACACGGGCGCGAAAGATCCCGCGCGGTGGCAGCGGATCGAACTCCGAAAGGTCGAGCCCGTTCCGGCGCACCACGATCTTCTCCCGGGGAATCCCCCAGGCGACCCCCTCTTCCGCCTCCTGCTCCGAGGTCGCAATCACGCGCGCGGCTCCGGAAAGGAGCCTGCGCCCAAAGAGCCAATCATACGCCCGCTTCTTTCGCACGCTCCGGCCAACGGGGAGAAGCATCCCCATCGGCTCGACCACATACGGAATGCCGCACCGCCTCGCCCACCAGCACACAACCGTGGAGAGGAAATCCCTCACGCCGTACACGTGAATGAGATCGAACTGCTCGAGGAGAGGGAGATATCGGAAGACTTCGGGCTGTATCCCATCCCACCGATACCGCACGGGAGTGTGGAAGTAGACAACGCAAACCCCCTCCCACTGTCGCACGAGTGTTCGATCCGAGAGCCGTCGCGTGGCATCCCAGAGATTCGACGCGTAAACGGTCACCTCGTGCCCCCGGCGAACGAGCGCGCGGGCAATCTGCGCGACCGTCCGAGCCATCCCTCCGCTCGCCAGAGCAGGAGAGAAGCAGCGCGTGACGCTCAAGATTCGCAACGGCGTCATGGCCGCTCTCTCACGGTCGCACCCATTCGCTCACGATCGCCGCGAGCCGCTGCCGAAACCGCTCGCGCGTGAAGTCGCGCCAGGCCCTCTCTCGCGCGCGCTCACCGAGCGTCGTCCGCCGAGCATCGTCCCGAAGAAGATCGAGAGCAGCCTGTGCGATCGCCTCCGGATCAGAGGGATCGACAAGCACGCCGGTCACTCCATCGAGAACGGCTTCGGCACTCCCCCCATCGCGGCCAGCGATCGCGGGCTTGCCAAACGCCGCCGCTTCCAGGTATACGATCCCAAAGCCCTCGCCTTCACACGGATCGTCGAGTCGAACCCGACTCGGCATCACAAAGAGGTCGCAACTGCGATAATAGGCCGGAAGCCACGCGTCTTCCACGTCGCCCGCGAACTGCACGGCGTCGCCAAGCCCCAGCTCACGCGCCACGCCTTCCAAGCGCGGACGATCATCTCCATCGCCGACGATCACATAGACGACATTCGGCAACGCCGCCCGAATCCGAGCAAGAGCCCGAATCACGACCTCATAACCTTTGTATCTCCCCCTCCGCGTCACGCGACCAACGGTGAGCAACACCCGCCGACCGTGAAGCCGATGTCTCTCGATCACACGCTCCGGAGGGATCGGCGCTCGAAGAAGCCCCGGATCGAGAGCGGGAGGAAGGAGTCGAATCTTTCCAGAATCCACCCCATGCCGATCGATGAGGCGATCGGCTGTGAAGCGGCTCACACAGATCACGGCTTCCGCTCCCCGAAGCACATACGAAGGGGCCGTCCCCCATACCTCATCCCCATGCGCGAGGACGAGATAGGGAATTCCCCACACGACCTGCAGAAGAGCGGCCACGCGTGCGACGCCCACGTGGGTGCCGATGACAAGCACGGGTCGGGTTCGCTGCGCCTCCGCAATCCCGGAGAACGTAAACGCGACTTTCTCCCGAAAGCCCGGAGGAGATGTCGTCGTCCAGAGGAAGCACGCGCGCACCGCCTTCGGCCCGTATAGCTCACCGAGACTCTCCAGGAGATGACGGGTGTACCTCTGTATCCCCCCTCGCGTCCCGACATCCGTCGCCAAAACGAGGATGCTCGGCGCGTTCCTCCCTGCTCTCGTGCTCATGGCGGTGAAGACTCCGACGCCTCTCCGGAAGCGACCTTCGGCAATCGGAAGAGCAAGCCACAAAGGAACCAGTGATACGCATTGGTCACGTAGTTCTGATACACCGGCAAGCCCAAGAAGAAATAGGGGAAGTGCAAGAGCGCGAGAAAGAGCACAAGCGCCAGGGCGAGCCCGAAGAATCGAGATCCCCGGAGCCTGCGCGCGACGCGCCAGGAGGCCCAGAGGAGGGCCACCGTCCATCCGATCCAAAAGACAACGCCGATGATCCCCCACTCCCAAATGACCGAAGCATACCCCCCTTCGACTCGATAGGGCGACCACGTCTCTCCCTGGTAGAAGTAGTCGAGACCATAAAGATATGTGAGACCGAGCGAGGCTGTCCCCGTTCCATGTCCGAAAGCGCGCGACTCCCGCAGCGCGAGGAGGATGTCGGCCCAATAGACCCTGGGACGCCAGACGACTTCCGCTTCTCGCGCCGCCGGCGAGAGCGTCTCCACGCAGAACCGATACAGAGCAATGAGCCGCTCGGCGCGAAAGAGGGCAAGTCCGAACAGCGCCACCGTCAGCCCCGCCATGATCCGACCAATAGGAAGCGGGGCTCGCCGGAGACGGGCGATCCAGGAGGCGAGCCGTTCCCGACTCGCGACCGCCGACAGTATCAGGAGGGCACCGCCGACCAAGACGAGCGCCGCCCGCTGCGCGCTCACGATGAGCCCCGCCGTGATCATACCGAAGGCGATCCAGAGCACACGTTCGTGGCGGCGCCATACCGAGGATGCCGACCGCGCGGTCGCAAAAGGAGCCCTCGACGCAGAACGCCGCCGCCTTCTCCCTTCTGAGCCCCTGCTCCCTGCTCCTTCTTCGCGCCGGAGACCTTGCCAATAGGAGAGCGCACCGAATCCGAGGAAGAAGAGGACGAAAAGATATTGCGCAAACCGCCCAGCATCCACAAAGACCGACGTCGGCCTCGGGACGGACATCTGACTCTCCGGAGCGATACGAATCAGCTCCAACCGCAGTCCGGGGACAAATCCCTCCGGGTTCAAGAAATCCAATCCGATCACCGCTTGGAGCACACCAAGAGCCGCTACTCCCCCCCCAAGCCCGAGAGCAAAGATGAGGAAGCGGCGCACCCGCTCTTCCGCATCGAAGTACGCATAGCCGAGATAGAGAAGCGGAACATAGAGGAAAAACATGCGCAGCCCGATGAGGGGAATGAGCGGATGCTCAATGTGCGGATTGAAACATTCCGCGAGGGCTAATCCGATCACCGCCATCAACGGTACGCGGATCGGGTTACGAAAGTCGCTCGCACACCGACTCACCATTCGAGCGAAGAGGAAGCTGACATAGACGAGCACGATCAGCACGTCCTTCGCCCCGTAGAGGATGATCCGATTGCCGAGATACTTGCGGATCAGATCTTCCACGACGATCCACGTGAAGAAGATCACGATTCCCAGCCTCCAGTTCCTCAAAACCTGAAGGCCGAGCACTCCCGCCCCGACGAAGACGAGGGCGATGACCAGCGTTCGCCAATCCCCCTGTCGCAGAAGATGCGCCAGACCCAAGCCCGCGAGCACGGAGACGGCAAAGGTCGCCGCCGAGACACGGATCAAAAACCCATGATGTGGAGTCGCCCGCGACATCGCTCACGTCCCGGAGGACCGATACGCGGACATCCGCGCCGCCGGGATTGAAAGGGAAACACGACCGAACGAGACCTCCGAGCCTCTCATCGGCGAGGATGGGGCCAGAGTCTCCCTCGGACTCCGAAGATCGGTGCGCTGGCGATCTCGCCGAAGACGATTTCTCCCCCCACACATCTTCCCCGAGGATTTTGCGCGCACGACGCCGCAGGTGACGTCGCTCACTCTGCGCATCGGGCGAAAGATTCTACCGTACGGCGCAATCCCTCCTCGAACGAGATCTGTGGACGATAGCCGAGCTTCTGTTCGGCCTTGCTCATATCAGCCTGCGTATGGCGCACATCCCCCTTTCGAGGAGGAGTGTGACGCGCCGGAAGCGATCGCCCGAGAATCCGCTCCAGATGGGCTTTCACATCGAGCACGGAATATCGGCGCCCACATCCGACGTTGAAGACTTCTCCAGCGATGCCCGGTTGTATCGCCGCTCGAAGCGTCGCCTCCACGACGTTCTCCACGTAGGTGAAATCCCGCGATTGCTGCCCATCGCCGTGAATCTCCAGAGACTCCCCGCGCAACGCTGCGAGAATGAAGCGCGCGATCACGGCCGCGTACTCCGAACGTGGGTCCTGTCGCGGTCCGAAGACGTTGAAGTATCGCAGGCTCACCGTCTCCACTCCGTAGAGCCTCGTGAACACCGAACAGTAGTACTCGCCCGCGAGCTTGGAAACGGCATAAGGGGAGATCGGACGCGGCGGCTGCGATTCGCGCAGCGGCAGCTCCATAGCCTCTCCATACACGGAGGATGACGAGGCGAAGACGACGCGCCGCACGCCCGCCTCGCGCGCCGCTTGGAGCAGAGTCACCGTTCCCAGCACATTCACCGCCGTCGTCGTCACCGGATCCTCGACCGAGCGCGGAACCGATCGCAGAGCCGCTTGATGCAGCACATACTCCACATCACAGACGGCGCGACGCACACACTCCCAATCCCGCAGATCCCCTTCGAGAAACTCGATCCGATCCCATACCGAGGCGAGATTCTCCCGCCGTCCTTCCGACAGATTGTCGAGGACACGCACCTGGTGTCCCAACTCGACCAATCGCTCCACGATATGCGATCCGATGAACCCCGCTCCTCCCGTAACCAGATACATGGCCATAGCCAGCTATCCTAACACAAGCACCTCACCGTCGAACAAGAAGCGCACGGCACAGGCTACCGCCGATCAGGCCAACGGCCTGCCGTGTGAGCGTTCGATTCGTTCTCCTCACCGCTCGCGATCCAGGCGCAGAAGTACGGTGAGCAGGCTCAGGAAAACGAGCGCATTCGCCGGAATCCGCAGCCCAAAATCCACACCGCTGTGCAGCAAGGCCGCGACGATCCCCGTGCTCGCCCCCATTGCCCAGGAGGCATCGTCAGCCCCCACCGTGCGCGAGAATGATCGCCACACCGTCCGAAGCAGGGAGATGAGAAAAGCGGCGCCGATGATACCGCCCACAATCCCCGTCTCCGCGAGGAGCTGAAGATATTCGTTGTGCGCTTCGGCTGTATAACGCAACCCATTGCCCTCATCATATCGCGGATACATCGTCGCGAAGGCGCCGAGCCCCACACCGAAGACCGGATGATCGGCGATCATCCGAAGCGTCCCCCTCCAGATCTCCCCGCGCACGGCAAACACGTCCTCGCGAAACCGCTCGGCGATGCGCTCGCGCACCCCTTCGCCACCGATCCATGCGCCCCCACCGATGGCAAGACCCATGATCACACCCGCGCGGAGAAGCGCCGGGCGGAATCGCACTCGCTGCGTCCCCCACCATATCGCCATCGGCACGATCACACACTGGAGAGCGACAAGCACGATTCCGGCGCGCGAAGCTGCCCTGCCGATAGCTGCCCCCATGAGGACGAGGGCCACCATCAGCCAGGGTGATTCACCCCGTCGGCCGATCCCCACCGCAAGAAGTCGCGCTAACGCGAGGGGGACGATCATCTCCACAAGGACAGAGAAATGCGCCCGATTGGCATACGGGCCGAACGATGGGGACTCCGGGGGGAATGACCAAAAGATCGAGTCCTTCGATGAGGAGGCGTTCACAAGGCCGAGAAGGGACAACAGGGCGCCATTGACGATGAGCGCCACACCGAGCACTCGGATGCGCACGGGGGAGCGCACGCTGAGCGCCAGAAGGAAGAAATACACGAGCAGGAGCGTCCATGTGGCCGCTGCTGCGACCGTGGCCGCGGGATCGCGCGTGAGCCGATTCCAGAAGAGCGTCTCCCCTTCCGGCAGCACGACATGTTCGACCGATACCGGCAGAGGCGCGAGTTGGAGAAGCGCCAGACCAAGCACTCCGAGCATTCCGGCGTGCCCCCACGACCACACCCATCGCCCGACTCCCGTCACCGCGATCTCCAGCATCCACACACACAGAAGAAGCGCCGCTCCACTCCCCAGGAGCAAGAGGGCGCCCACATGGTCGGAGCCGTAGAGCCAGGGAGCGAGAACCACCAGGGCGAGCACGCCGCCGAAGATCACACCGTCGCTGACGCCGGCGCCCCACGCCCGACGTCTTGCTCCCTCTCCGTCCGGCGAGCGCAGAACTCGCGCCCGTATCTCTTCAAGACGCCTCACGGCTTTTCCTCCCCCTCTGCCACGGGAGCGCGCCTCTGGATCGGGCGAATGGAAAAGGCATCGAACCACACGCGGCCCTTCACGAAGTCGGCGAGCGAAGGAGCCGGCTCTCGCCGAAGGCGCAAGAGGACAAGTGGGGCCTCCGACGATACCTCGAACGTCCCCCGCACGAGCGTCCACTCGGTACGACCCGCACCCGGTGGAGCCATCCAGCGAAAGAGCACAGCATCCTCTTGGGGTACCCCTCGGCGCGCTTCCACAACGTCCACGCTCACACGCGGATCTCCACGCACGTCAGCCCTGTAGGCGAAGCGCAGCTCATAAGCCGTCGCCGGGCGAAGGAACACAAACTGAGAGACGCCGGAGAACCGAACGGCCTCATGTCGCACGAACTCGAGCTGAAGCGCTCGTTCCCCCTCGTAAGAGACGTCGCGCACGATCCCAGCCACAACCTGCTCGTCGCTCTGGATCTGCCAATCGAACCCTCGCTCCGGGACCGCCGACTCCTCATCGAGTCCGAATGCCGGGAGGGGCCGATGAGCGATCGCTTCCGAAAGCGGGACGAGCTCAAAGCCGCCGTTCCAGACGAACTCCTCACTCGGTTCCCCACGGCCATATACGTGCTGCCGCAGGTCATCCCAGAGCGCGTGCGCCAGGGCATACTCCCCTGTGCTGATCCCGCGTGAGATCGCCCTCCGCGCGAGCTCCACCTTCAGCTCCTCGCTCCACGGAAGATCGCGCCAGAGAGCGGACGCCGACCGCAGCGCTCCCCGTGAGAGCAGGACCGCACACAGGCGTGCGCGAACGTGCGCATCGGAGATCCGACGGCCGAGGCGCTCCCATCGCTCCGCGTCCTGAAGCAACTCGGCAATATTGGCGAGAGCTTCCGGATTGGCACGAGCGGCGTCGGCGAAGACATCGAGCGCTCGATCGCTGTCCCCTTGCTTCAAGAGGAAGTTCGCATAAAGCCACCGGGGGAGGAAATACGCGGGCGCGCTCGCGAGAGCCTGACGATATGCCGCCTCCGCCCGCACACGATCCCCCGCCGCTTCATATCCCTGGCCCAGGTGCACCCAGTTCCGAAAGTCGAAGGGATTCTCCCGCAGCGCGCGCTGCAGATGCATGAGCGCACGGCGGGGATCGAACGTGAGGGGATCATAGAGATAGCGCAGCCCCAAACCCACGCGGACCGAGGACGGACTGACCGGAAGTGAAGCGAGCACTCCCTCTGCGTCTTTCGCGCGCAGGCTCAGGGAACGCACAAGGAGTGCCTGAGCACGGGGATATCCCCAGAGAAGGAGAAGTCCTCCCAGTACCGCTCCGATCCCCAGGCTCAGTCGCGCCCAAAGAGGACGAACGCGGAACCCGACGTCTCGAACACCCGCTCTCGCCATGTCCCACACCCGCACGAGCTCGTGCGCGAACGCGATTTTTCGCTCTCACACGTCCAGAGCGCTTCCGCTCTCCGTCCAGGATCTACGCGAGATCCTCGCCTTCTACAATCGCTCTTGGATTCTCAATGAACAGAGCACGCGCCACAGCCTCGCCATGCGCTCGAACGACATCCGCCCACGCCCGTCGCAGTTTCGGCGGACGCGTGCGAGGGCCATGCGCATCAGAAGCGACCACGTGCACGAGTCCCTCCGCGATCCATCGCCAAGCCGCTCGTCGGGCCTCCGCCCCGTGATCGCCGAGAAGAGATGGAGCATCCACCTGAACGCCGCATCCCTGCTCCACGAAGCGGCGCAGCCGTTCGGGCCGACGGCGCATCACCGCATGCCGTTCGGGATGCGCGAGGATCGGTCGGACTCCTATGGTGAGCAGGTCGAAGAAGAGCCGTTCGACGCCCGACGGGATGATCTCGGGCGGGAACTCCAGCAGCATATACGGCGCTCCCGCGAGAAGAAGGGAGCGATCCCCATCGGCCGACGCACGGGAGAAGCGTTCTGCCCAGTCCCTCACTTCAGAGACGATCCGCACCTCCGCACCCGGAAGGACGCGCATCCGTCCCTCAAGCGCGCGATTCAACCGCGCGATGTGATCGCGCACCACCTCAGGCGTCGGATTGGGATACCGCGCTCGGAAGATATGCGGCGTCGCAACAGCGAGCGTGACCCCCTCCTCGGCGAGCTGCGCACCGAGCGCCAGGGCCTCCGCCCACGTCTTCGGCCCATCGTCCACACCCGGCAGCAGATGGCAATGCAGATCAATCACGAGGCTCCCCCCGAGGAGGGACGACTCTCGGTCCCCTCCGGCCGATCCGACTCCGATGCCGCCTCCTCATCATCGCGGCCGCCCGCATAGTAGTAGCGATAGTAGGAATAGTACGAGTACCCGTCCTGCGTCACATCCACGCGATTGAGGACGACTCCGAAGATGCGCGCGTTCACATCCAGAAGGGCCTGATGCGCGCGATGCACCAGTTCGCGCGGCGTCTCTCCACAGCGGATGATGAGAATCACCCCGTCCACCAAAGCAGAGAGCACAAGGGTATCCGGTGCGGAAACCGGCGGCGAATCCAGGAGGACGAAATCATAGCGCTCGCTCACCTGCTTCACCAACTCCCGCATCTTGGCCGATCCCAACAACTCCGACGGGTTCGGGGGGATCGCCCCCGAAGGGATCACAAAGAGATTCTCTGCCGGCTGATGAACGATGATGGCCTCCAAATCCAGCGGGCGCGTCAAATAGGCCGAGAGCCCAGGATGGTTCCTCACGTTCAAAGCCTTATGCAGACCGGGCTTGCGCAGATCGCCATCAATGAGCAGGACGCGTGCGCCCGTCTGCGCCAGCGAGATCGCCGTATTGATGGCCGTCGTCGTCTTTCCCTCGCCGGGTCCGCTCGAGGTGAAAAGGATCGTGCGCGGCGGATGCTCGGCATGCGAGAGCAAGACTGAGGTCCGCAGCGTGCGAAAGGCCTCGGCGAAACTCGAACGCTGCCGCTGGCTGATCAGAATGGGGCGCTCGTCATCCTTCTGACGATGGACGCGGGGCAGCGCCGCCCACCGTTTCCGTTCCAAGCTCTCCAACGCCGGCACAAGTCCCAGCACCGGCAGACCGAGCAACCGATCCACATCTTCGGTGGATTTGACCGTGTTGTCCAGATATTCGACAAAGAGGGCGAGACCAATGCCCAGGATGAGGCCGACGATCACGCTGAGGCCGATGTTGAAGAGCTTGCGGGGTCGCGCCGGGCGCAAGGGGACCTCTGCCTTGTCGAGAATTTGGATGTTGGTGGTCGTCAACGTCGAGAGCAGCTTCACGTCGTTGAGCTTCTCGAGCAGGCCTTCATAGAGCTGCGTCGTCACCTCGACCTCGCGCTTGCGCAGGCCTAGCTCGATCGCCCGCTCGTTCTGCCGCAGCGTCTCGGCGCGCTGCCGCTCCAGAGCTGCCCGCAGATCGTTCTCGCGTCGCACGGCCGCCTTATACTCGGCCTCCAGATTGGCCACGATGCGGCGCTTGGCCAGAGCCAGTTGTCGCTCGGCCTCCGCGATCTGCTCGCGCACACGAACGACGCGCGGATGCGTCGGCTGGTATTCGACATTGAGCTGCGCGAGCTCCTGGCGCAGCTCCGCCAGCCGCGCGTTCAATGCCTGAACCTGCGGATCGGCCAAAACCGGAGGCAAGGCGTCACTGTCCCCCTCACGGCTGAGCCGATACAGCGTCTCGGCGCGAATCCGCTCGGTCTCCGCCTCGACCAACCTCCGATTCAGATCGGCCAGGCGCTCAACTGTGATCGTCTGATTCTCGCTGAGCTGCACGATCTCATTCTCGCGGCTATAGCGGACCAACTCCTCCTGCGCTTTCTCCGCACGATCGCGCAAGAGAGTGAGCTGCTCCTGCAACCACTCGGTTGCCTTGCGCGTCGAATCCGACCGCGACTCGAGCATGTACTCACCATACTGGGTGAACAGCTCATTGACAGCGCGCGCGGCCAGATGCGGATCGTGCGCGCTATAGGTGACGGCCACCACACGCGTGTTCCGCACGAGTTCGACCTTGAGATTCTCCAGGAAACGATCGATGAGCAAGGCGCGCCGCCGATCCGGATCCGCCACGCGCGTCGCGATGTCCGCGAATTCCGGATGCCGTTCCAACGCGAGGGCCTCGATAACGCGCCGCGCCAGCTCGCGGCTCCGCAGGACGTTCTGCTGCGTCTCCACATATTGCGCATCCGTGGAGGAGAGATCGGCGCTGGTCTCCTTCTCCCGCGTCACCCGCAGCGGCATCTGCGGATTAATGATGATGCGCCCCGTGGCTTCGTACACGACCGGCAATTGGTACATGCGAATCGTCACGATGGTGACGATCACCAGCAGGACGCTCAGAACAACCCACCGCCTCTTCTTGATCACCCGCCAATAGTCGAGCAGGTGGACGTCACGCTCACCTCTCTCCTCGAAGGCATTCGCCGGATAGAACTTCATGACGGGTCCCGAACCCGCCCCGGGCGCCTTCAGCGAGGGCCGTCCCGAGGGAGGAGCCGGAAGAAAGGGCGTCTCGTCGAAATCCGCCATGATCACCTCTCCCGCGCGTCGTCCTTAACGGAGGAGCCAAATCAGTTGCGATGCGGCTCCCAAACTGAATGCATTTAACATGGCCATCCCCACGTTGCGCATCGAGGAGGACGGCACGAAGACGATATCATTCGGCTCCAAAGGGACATCCTTCACCTGATCCTTCTCCACCTTCTCCAGATCCACCACAATCTCTGCGCGCTCACTCCGCCCGGGCACGAGCCGTAGGATCGTCACCTTGTTCTTCTGGGAATGCGGGCGCAACCCTCCAGCGAGCGCGAGCGCTTTAGTCAGCGTCATATCGCCGCGGATCCGAAAGGCGTTCGGGTTCATGACATTCCCCGTCACGAAGATCTGATCAGCTTCCGGCACACTCACGATGTCCCCGGGATAGATGAGCAGATTGACGAGCTCCCATCGTCCGCTGAGCAGTTGCCGAAGGTCCACGACCTCCAGTCGTGGCTCCGCTTCGCTGGAGGGCTCTCCCTCGTTCTCCGCGCGAGCCGGCCGCTTCCCCGTGCGAATGATGTGAACCGTATTCCCCGCATTCTCCGTCAATCCCCCGGCAGCCGCCAGCAACGTCAACAAGCGCGTTCCGCGGACGACTTCGTACCGATCCGGCTTACGGACAGCCCCGATGACAGCCACAAACCGACTGCGCGATTCCTTGACGCGGACGACGACCTGGGGATTTCTGAGGAGCATCGCGAGCTTCTCCCGAAGAATATCGGCGAGCTGATGCTCCGTATATCCGGCGGCCTTAATCGGCTCCGGAAAGGGGAGAACGCGAATATACCCCTTGAGCGAAACGCGCACCTCGCCGCTCAAATCCGGCTGTTCGAAGACGCGAATCTCCAGCAGGTCTTCCGGTCCGATGATGTAGTCCTCCTCGTCCGTGGGCGACAGCTCTCTCCGATTCTCCGAAGGCTCGAGCGCGCCCGCGCGCGCCTTCGGCTCGACAGACGGCCCCGACGTCTTCTGGAGCCCATCAGCCGCCAGAATGCTCCCTCCGACACTCACGATCAACAGAGCGCTCACAGCCCACATGTGTGACCCCCTTTGATCGTCTCCTCCCGCACCGCGCAGGAGGACGCCACTGAGTGTTTTCCCTTCCTTAAAACCCGCATCGGTTCCCCGCGATCTCCCGTCCCACGTGCGTCACCACCTCCACGACGCCTCCAGCGGCCAGATCCGCGGGCGTCGCGGCACACACCGCTTGGTAGTAACCGAGGAACGGTCCATCCGCACCCGTGACGACGTTCATCACCGTCAGACCGGGGAGCCGATTCCGAAACAGCACGCGAATAATGACCGGGGCTCCCCCAATAGGGGTCGTGCCCAGAGCGACACGGCCGACGACCCGCAATCCCTGGCCGAAGAGCTTCTCCGCGCGACATCCGATCACCAACGGAGGGCGCTCGGTCGTATCCGGCACCGACATCGGACCCGGCGAATATCCAACGCGCTCGCTCTCGCCTCTCTGCGGAAACGGCATCAGGGCGATGGCGCTGGCCACCTCCGGCGCGACTCCCTGCCAGGCCCGGTCACGCCGCGCCCCCTCACTGAGGGGCTGAATCACGATCGTCTGGTCCCGCACGAAGATCGAATAGAGAATCTCTCCCGCTGCTCGCGGCACGTGAGGATCATGCGACGGGCCCACTCGAAGGAAGCGCTCCGGTCCCTCGACCTCGATATCCTCACGGCTGCGAATCGTCGCTTCGCCATACAGAAGACGAAGCCGCAAACCGGAGCTGCTACGCGCAAGCCGCACGCGACTCATCGGCCCAATGTAGACCACCCCGCCGCCGTCGCTCAACCGTACAAAGGCCATGCTCGAAGTCGTCTCGATATCGCTCTCATCGAAGACGGCACTCCCCCAGAAGATCGGAGCACCGTTGAGGCGTACGATGCCATCTCCGACCGTGATCACTTCGCCTAAAACCGCCCGCTTCTGCGGAGATCGTCGAACCAGATCCTGAGCAGGGGAGCTACGCAGAGCGTTCTGCGTGAGGTCTTCAACATGGGCCCGGCCTCCACCCGCGCCCGTAGGTTCGACCACTCCGCGTTCCGCCCCGACTTCGGTGAGCACCACAAGCGGAGCCAGACACAGCGCCACAGCTCGGAACCACCGCCGGTCCAACCGACTATTCATCTACCCGCTCCTCCGCCTCGGACATCCGCTCCAACTCGCGCGCCTGACACAATCATCGAAACCGCTCCCGCTCGTTTCCCCTGCCTCAACGCGCACGCCGAAGATACACGCCCACTCTGACCATCCCGCACGTCACGTGAGATCAAGCCCACATTCGCGCGTTTCGATCGCCCGCATATTTTTCGCCTCTCATTGGCCCGTATTGTAGGTCTTGACCACCGTAATGTCAAGGAGATTTCGGGAAAGACACGCTTCTTACAGAGAGAACGGTGAGAGGCCCTCGGTGATGAGTGACCCTGTTGAGCTAAGCTCTCGCTCCATCGCGCCTTACCGCACGGTGAGGGATTCCCGAGGCGTGCCGGAATGGGATGCGCGATTTTTCACATTAGAAGGCACTGTTCATCCGAAACGTGAAGGGCCTGGAGGCGATGGTCCTGACCCGGGCTCCTCAGAGTCGGCCTCTTGCCAATGCCCGCTGCACGTGCTACGCTCACTCACCGATGCGAAGTGCTCGGCAGAATACGCCTAGAACGCGCCTTCTTGTGCTCGTGCTCTGCCTCCTCACGGGGAGCCCGATCGGACGTCCGAAGTCCTCCGCCGTCAGCTCGGTCGAGCCTCAGCCGATCCCCCCTCGCTACATTCCCTACCACCTCATCGTGGGATTTCGTCCAGGCGTTTTGGCTCTGACCGAACCCGTTACACGGGCGGAAGCGGCTCCGTACGCCTTCCTCCGAGACCTCGCAGCGACGATGGGACTTCGCGAGATCATACGCATGGCCCCCTCTCTTCCTCCGCCTCCGGATCGCCGTCGCGCGAGCGAAGCGCTTGCGCAACGCGCCCCGCGCTCGTACTCGGAAGTGGCACTTCTTCTGGAACGCTATGGCCTGGATCGCCTGGCCCTGCTCCGATTCGCCCATCCGATTGATCCCGTGAGGTGGGCTCAGACACTCCTGCGCCGGTACCCGGAGGAAATCGAGTTCGCCGAGCCCGATTACGTGCTTCGCTCTCACCGTGTCCCCAACGACCCTCTCTTCGGCCAGCAATGGTACCTCCGCGATCGCAACGTCTTCCCGGAACGGCGAGCGGACATCTGGGCTCCGGAAGCGTGGGACATTACGACAGGGCGCTCGGACGTGGTCATCGCCGTTATTGATACCGGCATTGATGCGTCGCACCCGGACCTTGCGCGGAAGCTCTTCGTCAATCCCGGGGAGATTCCCAATAACGGAGTAGACGATGACCGCAACGGATTTGTGGATGACGTCTCAGGATGGGATTTCGTTCGCGGAGATCCGGATCCCGATGATGAGAACGGACATGGGACGTGGATGAGCAGCTTAGCCGCGGCCGAGACCAATAATGCTGTGGACATAGCGGGTGTCGGTTGGGAGAGCCGCCTCCTTCCCTTGAAGGCGGGGGATGAACGGGGAAACTTCCCCATCTCCACTCTCACTCGGGCCATCACCTACGCCGTGACGATGGCCCCATTTGGCGTACGTGTCATCAATATGAGCCTCGGCGGACCGGGGACAAGCCCGGCACTCGAACGCGCCCTAGCGGCCGCAAATGATGCGCGTCTTATTGCCATCGCGGCCGCGGGGAACGATGGGCAGAACAACGATGTCACTTCTCACCTTCCTTCCTATCTCACGACGCGGCTCGACAACGTCGTCGCTGTGGCGGCAACGGATCGGTTCAATCAACTGGCCTCATTCTCCAACTATGGCCGTCTGAGCGTAGACGTGGGCGCTCCAGGAGTCGGAATCCTCGGCCTCACGACGCAGAACACGTCGGCGGAGCTGGGGCGGAGCGAGGGGACCATCATCGGGAACGGAACCTCCCAAGCCACGGCGCTTGTGAGCGGCATCGCCGCCTTGATCTTTTCTGCCTATCCGGAGAGCACACCGATTCAGGTGAAGATCCGACTGCTGGCCAACGTTGATCGAATCCCGGAACTCGCGAACCGGGTCGTCTCCGGTGGACGCGTGAACGCCTTCCGAGCGCTGGAGCGCGACGATGTCCCGCCGGCGCCGATCACAGATCTGCGTCTTCTCACCGACGTCACGTCGCTCACGCTCACCTGGACAGCGACGGGTGACGACGGCCTCCTCGGGCGCGCAGCCTTTTACGATATCCGCTATAGCCCCTCACCGATTACGGCGAACACACTGCGCTTCGCCACTCGAGTGAAAGACCCTCCCCGTCCGCAACCGGCTGGGACGATCGAGACCTGGACCCTTCCACCCGATATTCCGCCGCGCACCTACTACTTCCTGATTCGCGTCTTCGATAACGCTGGGAACATGGCCGAATCCAATCAGGTGGAGGTCACCATCACTCGATGACGCGGGAATAAATAGCCCGCTCGGTTGTGCTCAGTCAGTGAGCGCATGAGACCGAACCCGCAAGGGGGGCGAGGCGCATCAGGAGAGCAAAGCGCACAAGGGATCGCAGATCGGGGAGAGATCGCACGGGGGCTGAAAATGATCCGGCGATGGCGGGCGCGGAACCACGCCGAGCGCGAATTCGAGCGTCAAGCCTTGGCGTATCTGGAGGGACTCTACAACTTCGCTATGATGCTGACACGAGATCGCACCGAGGCCGAGGATCTGGTTCAGGAGACCTACCTTCGCGCCTTTCGCGGGGCCGCGCGGCGATTGCCGACCGGAGATGTCAAAGCCTGGCTCTTCACAATCATGCGCAATATCTGGATCAACGATCGGCGGCGAAAGGCGCGGCGGCCGGACACGGAGCATCTGGAGACGGAGGAAGAGGAGGGCGCTTCCGGCCAGAGGATCCTGGCGGACGAACGGCATCGCCCGGATGTTCTTCATGAACAGAACGTGCTCGGCGCAGAGATTCGGGAAGCCATCGAGAGCTTGCCCGCCGTCTATCGGGAGGTCATCGTCCTCCGCTTCCTGGAGGGGTTCAGCTACAGCCAAATCGCAGCGATCGTTGGCCGTCCGGCAGGGACGGTCATGTCGCGCCTCAGTCGTGCCCGCGCGGAGTTGCGGAGGCGACTCTCCGCGCACGGAGCTGCTTCTCTGCATCCTCCGCACGGGGACCACGAGGGCGATGAAAAGGCTTTCGGAGCAGGAGAGCCGTATGGGTGAACACGTCACGCACCTGATCGAACTCTATGTGGACAATGAGCTACAGGGTGAAGAACGGCGGCGCTTTGAGGCGCATGTCGCCATGTGCACGGAATGCCAGGCTCACCTGGAACGCGAGCAGCGCCTGATGGCCTTGCTGGAGCGCGCGCGTCCACTCTACTCCGTCCCCGAGAGCGTTCGCGCGCGCGTGGAGCAGATGCGAGCGTACACCGCGCGCCCGAGACCGCGCGCTTGGAGTTGGGCCCTCGGCCTGGCTCTGGCGATCTTGGCCATCCTCGCCCTCCGAATCTCCGAAGGCCTCCGGCCACTCTCGACGGATCGGAGGTCCTCGCACTCGGAGTTCGCCCTCCTGGCCGCCGATACGCACCAACGATGGGTACGGGGGCAGCTCCCGCTCGAGATTCGGAGCCAATCTCCCGAAGAGGTCTCGGCATGGTTCGCCGACAAGGTCCCCTTTAACCTGAAGCTCCCGAGCTTTCGCGAGATCCCCGACCAGTCGAAGCCCTATCAGTTGGAGGGCGCGCGCCTGGTCGGGTTCAAAAACGATTATGCGGCCTATGTCACCTATCGGATGCAAAATCGCCCTATCTCTCTGCTGGTCACTTCGGAAGCCGTCGTCCGTCCCTCCGGGGGCGAAGAGATCCGCGCTCAAGGTCTGGTCTTCCACTTCGAGGAGATTAACGGTTGGAAAGTGCTCACGTGGTCGGATCGAGGCTTAACCTATGCTCTCGTCTCTGATTTCGAAGAGCGCGGTCAGGCCTCCTGCATGGTGTGCCATCCGAGCGCCAGCGAGCAGCATAAGCTCGAGGGATTGCGGCGATGACGGACTCTGCGCGCGCCACCTCGGGGAACCTTCGGTCTCCACGCCCAACCCACGCTCTGACGGCTCACGCCCCTTCCGGCGTCCTCTTCGCCGCGATGCGCTGAAGGAATCGTGCGAGTTCCACCGGGGCGCGCACATGTGTGCCCTCTCCGATCTTCTCTCGCTCATCGTAGGCTTCAACGGAGAAAGTGACCGTGCGCTCATCCACGGCGATGACTTCGACCCGAGCCGTGACCGTCATCCCCACCGGCGTGGCGGCCAAATGCCGTACCGCCACGGAGACCCCCACGGAGATCCATCCCTCGGGGAGATACGGTTGAATCGCTTCGGCGGCCGCGATCTCCATGAGATAGATCATCATCGGCGTTGCGAAAACCGCCGGCAAGCGCTCATCCACGCGCGCAATCGTCACGTCGCGGGTCACCACCCACGTCTTCGTCGCCGATGCACCCACCGGAATCAGCATACCGCGTCCTCCCCAATTCTCGCTCCCATCTCCTCCCCATTATACGCGGCTCTCCATTGACACGCTTTCCCGTCATGCTATGCTAGAGGGAGGAATCCATCGGATGAAGGAGCAGACGACATGGTGGAACGAACGGCGTCGTCCGGACATCCGTCAGGACTTATCGAGACGATCTTCGATGATTTTCTGGCCCGCTTGGAGGAGAAACTCGCCGATCCCCGATTCGATCGCAATGAGATCGTGCGCGATCTGCTCTACGAACTGTATCTGACCGAGGCTCCGAATTTTCAACGGCTGAACGACTACACGTTCCCCATCGCCGCACGCGCAGTGATCGCGTGTCTTGATCCACGAAATGTGACGCTGGAGATCGAAGCGAGTCCGGAGCTGGATCGGCAGAAGTACGCGGAGCGAAAACCGCTTATCTGGCTGTGGCAGATGCTCGACAGTTCGCCGGTCGGATGGAACGTCCATCTTGCTCTGCGGCTCCGCCGGATCCTCGCCCCGTATATTTTCGCGCGGGTTGGCGCGAACTTCGTTTGTCATCAGGGGGTTCGGTGGAGCTGCGGATATAACATTGCCATCGGAGATAATGTCACGATCCAGAGCAATGTGGTCCTGGACGATCGCGGAACGATTGAGATCGGGGACGATGTCTGCGTGGAGAAGGGTGCACACATCTCAGCCGCTCCCTCGGGGGGCGTGACGCGCATCGGACGGGGCGTTCGGATCGGCGCGCGGGCTCTCGTACTGGCCGGCGCGTGCCTCCCGGAAGGAACGGTGATCCCTCCGGCTGGTATTGCAGGGCCGTGAAGAGAGTGAGAATGATCCGAATGGGAGCAAAGGCCTGCACACCCGATCAGGGATGGGAGGGGGTCACCATTGTGCTCCTCGCCCTCCTCCTCTTCGGCGCGGATGTGCCTCGGGCAGCAGGGAGACTGTACGCTCCTCAGGCGTCATCGGCTCAGAAGCCCCCTCTTCCCCCCGAATCGAAATCGGAACGCTCTCAAGAGGAGAAAGAGCTGAAGTCTGCGTCGCGAGATCCCCTCGCAGATCCGGAGAAAGAGCTTCTGGATCGCGCGGCGATCGAATATCGAAAAGCCGAGCATCGCCGCGCCCTTGAGGCCTCAGCACAGATTCTCAAGCGGGTGCAGGAACTGGACGAGCAGTGGGGGAGGCGTCAACAGCTCCGACGTTCGGAAGAGCTGCTTCAGGAGATCGAGCGCTTCGCCCGTCGCGTGCGCTCCATCAGCGGGGCGAGTGATCTGGAAGCGCGGGAGCCCGTGCCTGACGACCCCGCGCGAGCGCTCGCCCGCTTGCGCGAATCGGCCGAACGGCTGCACGCGCTCCTGAAGACGCTCACGGCATACGTCATCTCCGTCGAAGTCATGGAACGCTCGGATGAGATCGTTCGCCTCGCCCGATACCTGAGAGAGCGCATGCGCAGCGATCGGGGAACGTGAGATGATGCTTCGCGTGCTCGCAGCAGCGATCTGCCTTATCTCGGCATTCGGCGGAAGAGAACAACACCGTTCCGAACAGGAGCCGATCCTTCGCCTGGAAGCTCCGCTCGTGTTGCTCAATGTCACGGTCACCGGCGACGACGGCCGCTATGTCCGGAAGCTCAGCGAGCGCGACTTCACCATCCTGGAGGACGGACGCCCGCAACCGATCGCGCACTTCAGCGCCGAAGAGACCCCCTTTGCCATCGCCATCCTGCTGGATGTCAGCGGGAGCATGGAGCGCACGCTCCGGATCGCACGAGCCGCAGCGCGCGGGTTCGTTCAAGGCCTCCGCGAGCACGATGTCTTCGCCCTCTACGCCTTCGCGACACGGTTCGCGCAAATTCAGCCCTTTGGCTCCCATCCGGACATCGAACCGGACGTGTGGAGCCTGAAGGCCGAAGGATACACGGCGCTATACGATTGCCTGGTGAGCGCAGCCCGGGACCTGGCCGAGCGGCCGGAGAAACGGCGCGCTCTTCTGCTCCTCTCCGACGGCGCGGATACTGCCAGCCGCGCGTCGCTCGACGATGCCCTTCGAGAAGCGCTCGCCGCCAATGTCACCATCTACGCTGTGGACCTCATGGATGAAGCGTCCGTCTCACCGGCTGAGGTCCTGCGCGCTCGTCAGGCCCTCCGTACTCTGAGCGAGCAAACCGGCGGGCGATATATTCGCGATCCTGGGGGCGCTCAGATGTACGCGACGTTTCAGGCGATTGTCCAGGAGCTGGGCCATCAGTATACGCTCGGCTACTATCCAGCGCTCGAGCGGCGCGACGGCCGGTGGCACCGAATCGACGTGCGCGTCGCGCGCCCCGGAGTCACCGTGCGCACACGACGCGGATATTATGCTCCTCGACGGTGAGCCCGACGAGCTCGCCCGAGCGAGATCGCCCCTTGCCTTCCGGTCCACTCAATGCTACAGTGACCGCGCAGGGGGAAGCACAGATGCCGATCATTACAGTGCCCAAGGTGCTTCGAGAGAAGCTCGGCGATGAAGGCGTTGAGGCGCTTGTGGCGCTCATCAATACGGCTGACAGCCAGACCATGTCCAATGTCCTCGCGCTCGCTGAGGAGAAGTTCGAACGCCGGCTCTCAGAGGAAGCCACAAAGCTGAGCGCGCACATCACCGAATTGGAGAGCCGACTCAACCAGCGGATCGGCGAGGTCGCCACACGATTGGATGCCCGGATCACGGAAGAGGTCACCCGATTGGACGCCCGAATCGTGGAGGAGGTCTCCAAGTCGGAGAGCCGACTCAACCAGCGGATTGGCGAAGAAGCAGCCAAGCTGAATCACCACATCAGCGAGGTCGCTACGCGATTGGATGCCCGGATTACGGAAGAAGTCGCCCGATTGGACGCCCGAATCGTGGAGGAGGTCTCCAAGTCGGAGAGCCGACTCAACCAGCGGATTGGCGAAGAAGTAGCCAAGCTGAATCACCACATCAGCGAGGTCGCTACGCGATTGGATGCCCGGATTACGGAAGAAGTCGCCCGATTGGACGCCCGGATCACGGAAGAGGTCGCCCGACTCAATGTCCGGCTCACGGAGGAAGTCGCTCGGTTAGATGCTCGGATTGCAAGGGAAGCCGCTCAGTTGAACCAGCGGATCACGGAAGTGAAAGCGGATGTGATCCGATGGATGTTCCTCTTCTGGGTCGGACAAATTGGGGCTCTTGTGGGCATCCTCGCTGTGGTTTTCAAATGATCCCCCCCTCGCAATCCCCGCATGTCCTATCCCCCCATCGCTGCGAAGACGAGGACACCAGATCTGAGTCCCCAAAGAGGAGCATCGCAGATGTGAAGTCCGGCCGCACAGTTGCCTGCCCTGAGGAGATTGTGTATGATTGAGCGCAGAATATAAGCCCCGAGGCGATCCCGAACGTGGCGTGAGGGGAAAAGCAATGGGGCGCAGAAAGGGAGGGAACATGTCGGAGCCATCGAGCGCTAAACAGCGTCTGGCCGAGGAGATCGAAAACTTGAGCGAAGAGGAGGCCGTAGAGGTTCTCGAATACATCTCCATCATGCGGTTGATGAAGGAAGAGGAGCGTCACCCGGAACAGTTTCACAAAGAGTTACTGTCGTTGCTCTCTCACCCGGAGAAAGGGAGCACGTCTGCTCCGCGAGGCCGGAAAGGTGTAGAGTGACAGAGTGGACCACGGAGGAATCTCGCTCGGAGAAGGATGCGTGAGATCGTTCAGCTTCTTGATCACACGTGGCGCTCTGCGTGAAACCGGTGACCCGGAATGCGAATGCGCGTGCTCACGGCCATTCTGCTTGTGCTCGTCGTCGGCACGAGCTCTCGCAAAGCGGGGGCTCAGGAGAACAGGGCTGGATCCAGAGGCGAGATCGTGAAACAGCTTCAGGCTCCCGAAGCAGCGCAGCGTCGAGAGGCTGTGTTCGTACTGAGCACCTTCGACGACCCCACATTATCTCCCATATTCCAGAGAGCCGCGTCCGATCCCGATGCGGGTGTGCGCGCGATGGCGATCACAGCACTGGAGAGGCTCAGCCGCATTGACGAAGCCTCAGGGATTCCCGATCTCCTCCCTACGCTGCTGCGTGCTCTGAGCGACCCGCACCCGCTTGTACGGCGAGTGGCGGCGGAGGCGCTGGGGCGCACGCGCGATCCGCGCATCGAGAAGGCATTGGAGAAAGCCACACGCGATCGAGATGCCGCGGTGCGAGCTGCTGCTGTGGACGCCCTTGGTGAGCTAGGGACTGAAACCGTCCTCCCGCTACTCCTCGAGCGGTTGCACGACCAGGATCCCTTTGTGCGGCGTCAAGCCGCACGGGCACTCGGACGCCTGGGCGCGCCAACGGCAACGGCTTCACTCATTGAGCGCGCGATCCGAGAGAAAGACCCTGAAGTCAAGCGCACAATTGCGTGGGCGCTCGGCGAGATCGGAGATCCGCGCGCGATAGAAACGCTTCGAGCCCTGGCGCGTTCCCCCGATCCTTATCTGAGCGCCATCGCCGGCGAAGCCCTCGAGAAGATACGCACGCGCTGATCCCTCTTACTCCCGCTTCACAAAGACCTGTCGGCGCGTCCGCTCACCCTGGGGCGTCACCGTCCGCGTCTCGATGACCAACGTCTTGCCATCCTCGGAGAGCGTGCGCGTTTCAGTGATCTCGAGATCTATCGTTCCCATGGGCGACTCGATCGTTTGCGTGCCCGTGGTCACCAGCTTGCCCTTGTCCCATCGCGTCTTGGATCGAAATTCGCCGCCGCGCATGCCCGGGTTCTTGTTCTCCTTTCCATCGGTCGTATAGACCAGCTCCTGAACCTGCTCTCCGCGCTCGGTCTTGATGATGCGCTTGATCTTAAGAACCGGCTCCTGATGCTCGATGATTAGGGTGATATCCGGGGTGATCCCCCCTCGTCCTCCCATGCCCATGCCGGGGGGATCGCTCCTCTCCTTATCCAGGACCCACGTCCCACTCAGGTTTGGCTTCTCCTGAGCCAGTCCCGCACCTCCGAGAGCGAGACTGGCGATGGCAAGGACGATCCATCGCTTCATGGCTCCCTCCTCCTTTCGCTGAGGCTCTCACTTCGGTCATCTCCGGAAGCTAAGAACGCTCGCGAGCATCGGAAGGTTACAAACGAACGGGGGTCCCCACGTTTTCTCAACAGAAGGGATCGAGCGCGCGCCGAGCGGGCTATGAGGCTGCTCGATGGGTGCGTTGTCGAAGGGCTTCAAAGAGGATGATTCCGGCGGCGACTGAGACGTTGAGCGAAGAGATCTGTCCTCTCATCGGGATTGAGACGAGGAGATCGCACTGAGCGCGAGTGAGGCGGCGCAAGCCCTTGCCCTCGCTCCCGAAGACGAACGCCACAGGCCCCGTGTACGAGACGTCCGTGTAGGGAATGGGACCATCGGCTTCGACGCCAATGACCCGAATCGAGCGCTCCCGAAGTTCGCGGCAGAAGGCGGCGAGGTTGGTCACGCGAACGAGGGGGGTATAGACCCACGCGCCGGCCGACGTCTTGGCGACGACATCGGTCAGGCCGGCGGCACGATCTTTCGGGATCACAACGGCTCGAGCACCGGCGCAATGGGCGGTGCGCAGAATCGCACCCAGATTGCGCGGGTCTTCGACATGATCCAAAAGGACCAGCACCACGTCGTCGGAGAGTGTCGCCAGAAGTTCCTCCGGATCGGCATAGTCGCCTGCGGCCAGATAGGCGAGGATACCCTGATGAACCGCACGAGGAGCCAACCGATCCAGGACCGCTCGCGAGACAATATGCACGGGAATCCCGGCACGGCGCGCCTCGGTCACGAGCTCGTTCACACGGTGGCGCTTCCCTTCTCGCGCGACGAGAAGCTTCTGCACGGCCCGTCCGCGGGCGCGCACGGCCTCACGCACGGGAGCCCATCCGTAGATGATCGCCGACCCCCCTTTCATCGCGCCTTCTCTCTTCAAGTTTATCGCAAGAGGGGCGGAAGGGGAGGATCTCAACGGCGGAGCGAAGCCGCCTTCACCCGAGCGGGAAGGTAGCGAATCTGATACCGACAAACGGCTTCTCCCTGCGGGATGAAGCACTCGCGAGTGACGCAGGCTTCGAGAACCGCCTGGTGCATGCGCAACTCTTGCTCGCAGAGTTCGGGACACACCATGGCGATACGTCGCAGTGGGCAATGCGCTTGCGTGAGGATGAACCGGCCGACACCGGCGCGCTGCCAGGAGGCGAGAAATCCCATCTCGGTCATCGCTTCCGTCAGCAGCTCAACGCGCTCGCGCAGCGACTTCCCCGTCAGACGCGCCTTGATCCGTTCAATGAGCTTGCTGGTCCGATGCTGCAAGAGACGTCGAAGGGCCCCCTCGCCGAAGGCTTCGCGCACCCCTTGGAGCAAGTCCACGGCGAACTCACTGTATCGTTCGGGGAAGAACCGATCGGCCTCCTCTGTGAGCCGGTAGACCTTCACCGGCCGCCCCCGTCCTCGCGGCTGGACCTGAGCCGTGACCAGATGGTCGCGCTCCAAGATATCGAGATGGCGGCGAAGGCTCACGCCCGAGAGGTTCAAATCCCGCGCGAGCTCGGCAACCGTCGCGCCCCCCCATCGCTTGAGCCGCCGGAGGACGCGCATGCGGGTGGATTCATTGGCGCTCAATCCTCGCTCCATATGAGGTTCGCTTGTATTGTACCACAGGTCCGTGCTTCCGCAAACGCAGATTATTCAGGAAAAATATTGCCTATTTCGAGAGGAGCTGATAAGATTGATCTTTCGCGAGAAGATCGCACGGGAGGAGACGACGATGACACTGACGATCACCGAAGCCGCCGTGGCTGAGATCAAGAAGTTCATCGAGAGCGAGAACCTTTCACCGGAGCAGGTCGGCCTGCGCGTGCGGGTCATCCCGGGCGGCTGCTCGGGATTCCAGTACGACCTGGCACTGGACGAGGCGCCCGAAAGCGGGGATACGGTCCTTGAGATCAGCGGAATCCGCGTCTTCGTGGACCCGCTGAGTCAGCGCTACTTGAACGGTGTCGAGATTGATTACGTCCGTTCGGTGATGGGTTCGGGGTTCACCTTCCGAAATCCGAATGCGCGGGGGACGTGCGGCTGCGGCAGCAGTTTCACCGTCTGAGGGAGCTTCTGATGAGACATTTGTCGTTTCGCAGAGCCCCCCCGAAAAGGAGGCGCCTATGTTTGGCCGGAAAATCCAGGAGGATGATGTCCTTCGGGCTCTGCGCCAGGTTGTAGATCCCGACTTGCATCGGGACATCGTCTCGCTGGGGTTCGTCCAGAATCTCCGCATCGAAGGCTCCGTCGTCAGCTTCGACATCAACCTGACGACGCCGGCCTGCCCCGTGAAAGAACGACTGCGGGAGGAGGCGCGGCGCGCCGTCGCCCAATTGGACGGCGTGCGTGAGGTGCGCGTGAATCTGACGGCCGAGGTTCGCCCCCATGCGGCGCTCGACCGGTCGGCGCTCGCCGGGGTGCGGAATATCGTCGCCATTGGGAGTGGCAAGGGAGGCGTAGGGAAATCCACCATTACGGTGAACCTGGCAGCTGCTTTGTGTGCCAGCGGAGCTCGCGTCGGTCTTCTCGATGCCGATATCTATGGGCCGGCAATCCCTCTCATGCTTGGCCATCAGCAACACGCCCAGGTTCGTGGAAACCGCATCCTCCCGGCCGAGCATCACGGTCTTCGGTTCATCTCAATGGGGCTCTTCGTCTCCGGCGATAAACCGCTTATCTGGCGCGGCCCGATGGCGCATAAGGCCCTGCAGCAGTGTCTCTTCGACGTGGAGTGGGGAGAATTGGATTATCTGCTCGTGGACCTGCCCCCCGGCACAGGAGATGTCCATCTGACGCTCGCCCAATCCGTGCCCGTCACCGGCGCTGTCATCGTCTCCACACCTCAGGACGTAGGGCTTGTGATCTCGATGAAAACGCTGCGCATGTTTCAGCAGACGAACGTGACGATCCTCGGGATCATCGAGAACATGAGTTACTATATCTGTTCGCACTGCGGCGCGCGCGAAGAGATCTTCGGTCACGGAGGCGTTCGTCGCGCCAGTCATGAGTTGGGCGTTCCCTTCCTCGGAGAGATCCCCATTGATACCCGCATTCGGCATCAGGCCGATACGGGAGTGCCGATCGTGCTGGCCGATCCGATCTCTCCAGCGGCCGTGGCCTATCGGGAGATTGCCGAACGACTGGCAGCACAGATCAGCATCGTGAATTACCAAACGACTCCGCTCCGGATCGAAGAGGTCTCGATCTGACCGGCTTCTCAAAAGCGGTGCCATGAATGCGCACGCTTCTGTTCGCCCCACTGCGATCAAGAAGATCGGTGCGACAGAGATTCACATCCTCTGGAGCGATGGACACGCGAGCACCTATCGCGCGAGTTATCTGCGGCGACACTGCCGCTGCGCCCTCTGCGTGGATGAGCTCACGGGCCGACCGGTGCTCGCCCCTGAGGCGATCCCAGATGATCTCACCCTTCTCAGCGTCGAACTGGTTGGCCAGTACGCCCTGCACTTTCGATGGAGCGATGGGCACAGCACAGGCATCTATCCCTTTGCGCACCTCCGCGCTCTCTGTCCATGCGAGCACTGCACCGGCGCGCCCTCCGAGCGCGAACGCCTCTGATACCCTGGGTCGGACGGCGATCGGAATATTGACTCGTACCATCAGAGCAGCCACAAGACCAAAAGGAGAGGCGATACCATTCTGGCGAGGCCGTCTTCTGATGCCACGGGCGTGAGGCGAACCGTCCGTTCCCCCAACGTGGAGTCCCCGCCGTCTGTCCCCTCATGGGGACTGTGAATACGATCACTCAGCCCGCCTTGATCGCGCCTGATCGCTGCTCGAGTGGTGAAAAAAACCTTGACTTCCTCGCCCTTTTGCTATAGTATGACGCGGCGTCGGCGGCGCATATGGGGAAGGTCGCACAGCAGGGATGTCATCCTCAGACTGTGCCCCACAGTGTGCGCTTGCTATGTCGGGGTGTGGCCCCTTCCCTAGAGCTCGCTCTAGGTGGGAACGGCCAGCTTGGCACGGCTTTTGGAGGATCTTGGAATAAGGAGGTATGAGGCCATGCCGAGAATGCGCGGGAGAGTGAAGTGGTTCAATAACCAGAAGGGATATGGGTTCATTGAGCAACCCGATGGCCGCCCTGATGTATTCGTCCACTATTCGGCCATCCAGGAGGAAGGATACAAGTCGTTGAAGGAAGGACAGCTCGTCGAGTTCGACCTCGTGGAAGGCCCGAAGGGTCTGCAGGCGGAGAATGTTGTAAAGCTGTAGCACCGGCGTTTCTCCTGACATCCGATCGCCCCACAGTTCCTGAAGTCTGCAGATACGCTAGAGGAGGCCTCCCGGAAAGAGGCCCGTGAGGGCTTATTCCGGGAGGGTTCCTCCCTGAGCGACATCAGCGCTCAATGAGCTCGGCAACTGCCGGACTGCGCGAAAAGTCCCACAGGGCTATCTTGTGGTGCGTCTTCTCGCCCACGGGGCGATGAGGACACCCGGCATGAAACAGAGAGTTATTTGCCCATTCGATTGTGGCATCTTCCCTTGCTCACTCCGAAGACATACTCCATGTGGCACGCAAGTTGCTTCTCTTACTGTGTGAGCGCTTCGGAATAAAGGCTGCACTCACGGGAGACGGCCAGGAGGAAGAGTATGTCAGAGCCAGAAGAGGCGCAAACGCCGGAGACGGAGCGCGACGAAGGATTCGGTCTTGAGCTTCTCTTCTTCATCATTGGAGCAGGCTTTGTCTTCTTTGGCTTGCTGTTCATTCTGACCGGAATTGGTGCACTGATTGGAATCGGCATGATCGTTCTCGGCGGATTGATTGGTCTCTTCGGGTCGGCGATCGGTGTGATCCTCGAGTGGCGAACCTCACGTCGAAAGGAGCCTTGACGTCGCACATCCTGCGGACAGCCGCGATCATCGCGAGACGGAGAACACGCGCTCCAACACGCGGGCGAGCATTTCCGAGCGATTGGCGGGCGTCAGTTCCCACACTTCGACATCGGATCGCGCGCGAATGCGCTCGATCACAGGATGAGCGCTCTTCTGAAGAGTCGCTATGAGGCGTTTCGGACTTGCCAACGCCTGTTCCAAAACGCGGACGAAGGCGGGAGAGAACAACTCCATGCGCGCGATCTCATCAACGATGAGGACACTGATGCCGGGCGCGGCCAATCCTCGCTCCAGGGCGGCGACGGCCGTATCCATCGCCCGGATGTCCACGCCATATCGGGAGACACGATAGGACGTGGGAAAATCCACATGGGCGAGCAGCCGGCGCTCACCCTCGAGGGTGACGATCTCAAAACCCACGCGACGGCCTGCAGCGTCTCGCACTTCGAGCGTGTAAAAGCCGGCCACCTGTGGCACCAGGCGCTCAGCCAGTTGTCGAACAAGCGTCGTCTTACCGACGCCCGGCCGTCCCGTGATCAGAAGATGGCGTCTCGCCCGGACGGATTCGCTCATGGATTCCCGAGACGTGCCAGAGGCTCGTCACCTCGCCCGCGCAGGGCGGTTATCTGGCGATGCTGCCAACAACGGCTACCTTCGGGCACACGGCGCCGGCAGGGTCTCCCACTCCGAGTCGGAGCGCCACATATAGCGGTTCGCCGCATCTGTCCTTCCGATGGAAGGCGCGCTCGGTCCGAACCCGATGAAGAAGACGCCAAGGGCACTCCATTTGCGGGAACGAGTCGCTCGATCCGAAGCGAAGGTGCGGGCGAGGGATCAGGAGCCGAGAAGCGGCCAAGGCCGAAGCCGAGAGCAAGACCCGCCATCAGCAACGCACCCAACCACAGGCGGCGCTTGCGCTCAAACACCCGCGCGCACGTGTCGCAGAACGACCGGCTATGCCACACGCGCCACCTCTCCCGTTCGATCCGATGGCCGCATTCGGCGCAGTAGCGCGGCCGGTACATAGGGCAACTCCCCACACTGTGGGAGGCACTCCGGCGCTCCCTCAGACCTTTCGATCACATCCCTGTCACCGACTCTCCTCTAACAAGGTGCGCAAGACGTAGGGCAGAATGCCCCCGTGCCGATAATACTCCACCTCGATCGGCGTATCCACGCGCGCGATAGCCGAGAAGACGATCTCCGACCCATCGTCGCGCCGAGCGCGGACAGTGACCATCTGACGCGGCGTGAGCTGAGGGGCCAATCCCTCGATATCGTAGACCTCGCGACCGGTGAGACCGAGCATCTGGCAATTTTCCCCTTCGCGGAATTGCAAGGGGAGAATGCCCATGCCGACGAGATTGCTCCGATGGATGCGCTCGAAACTTTCTGCAAGCACAGCGCGCACGCCGAGCAGCCTCGGCCCTTTCGCCGCCCAATCGCGAGAGGATCCTGAACCGTATTCCTTCCCCGCCAGAACCAAAAGCGGCACGTTTTCAGCCCGATAGCGCTCGGCGGCTTCGAAGATCGTCAGGCGCTCGCCGTCAGGGAAATGCACCGTCCACCCCCCTTCGACGCCCGGCAGCAACAGATTCCGCAAGCGGATATTGGCGAACGTGCCGCGGATCATCACCTCATGATTGCCCCGCCGCGCGCCGTAGGAATTGAAGTCGCTCGGAGCGACGCCGTGGGCGATCAGATACTGCCCGGCCGGGCTGTGGACGGGGATCGAGCCTGCCGGCGAGATGTGATCCGTCGTCACCGAATCGCCGAGCAGAAGCAACACGCGCGCTCCGCGAATGTCCTCCAATGGAGGAGCTTCCCTCGGCACCTCCTCAAAGAATGGAGGCCGGCGAATATACGTGGACGTTTCCTCCCAGGCGAACAATTCCCCCGTCGGTGCTGAGAGCGCAGCCCACCTCTCTTCGCCTCGGAAGATCTCGGCATACGTTCGACGGAACATCTCGCTTTGAAGGACTGCGGCTATCGTCGTGCGTATTTCCTCAGGCGTCGGCCAGATATCCTTCACATACACGGGCCGACCCTCGGCATCCACGCCGAGCGGCTCTGCGAGCACATCCGCATCCATCGTACCGACGAGCGCGTACGCCACCACAAGCGGCGGCGAGGCCAGATAGTTCATGCGCACCAGAGGATGCACGCGTCCTTCGAAGTTGCGATTTCCGCTCAGGACAGCCGCCGTGACCAGCCCCTCCTCTTGGATCGCTCGGGCGACGGGCTCAGGCAGCGGGCCGCTGTTCCCGATGCACGTCGTGCAGCCGTATCCGACGACGTGAAAACCCAACGCTTCCAGATACGGCAGCAACCCGGCTTCGCGCAAGTACTCGACGACCACACGGGAGCCCGGAGCTAAACTCGTCTTCACCCACGGCTTGGAGCGAAGCCCGCGCTCGACAGCCTTCTTGGCCAGAAGCCCTGCAGCGATCATCACCGCGGGATTCGATGTATTCGTGCAACTGGTGAGAGCGGCGATGACAACCGATCCATGTCCGAGCTCCAGTTGATGACCGTTCACCCGTACCGGGACGCGCTTCTGAAGCGGAGCAGGCGCCGGTTCTTGCCCTCCTTCTTCCACCCAGCGCGCGTGTAACTCCGTCTCGAGCTTCGGCAGGTCTCCTGAGAGCATCTCAAGGAGCGCGCGACGGAAAGCGCGCCGCGCGTGTCGGAGCGGAACCCGGTCTTGAGGACGACGCGGTCCGGCCACGCTCGGTTCCACCGTGCTCAGATCCAACTCGATGGTCTCCGTGAAGACAGGGTCGGGCATCCCCACCTCTCGGAAGAGCCCCTGCGCCTTCGTGTATGCCTCCACAAGTGCGACGAGGTCCTCCTCGCGCCCAGTGAGCCGCAGATACCGAAGCGTCTCCTCATCCACGGGGAAGAAGCCGATGGTCGCTCCATACTCCGGAGCCATATTCGCGATCGTGGCGCGATCGGCGAGACTCAAGCTCTGGAGGCCAGGTCCATAGAACTCCACGAACTTCCCCACGACTCCCTTCTGACGCAACAGCTCGGTGACCGTGAGCACAAGGTCTGTCGCTGTCGCTTCCGGAGGCAGCTCCCCCGTGAGCTTGACACCGAGGACCTCGGGAATGAGCATGGTGATCGGCTGGCCGAGCATAGCAGCTTCCGCCTCGATCCCTCCCACTCCCCAACCGAGCACGCCCAGTCCATTGATCATCGTCGTATGCGAGTCCGTGCCCACGAGTGTATCGGGATAGGCGACCCCTTCCTCTACGAAGACGACGCGAGCCAAATGTTCGAGATTCACTTGATGCACGATCCCCATGCCCGGGGGAATGACGCGGAAGTTCGTGAAGGCCTGTTGTCCCCACTTCAGGAAACGGTATCGCTCGTGGTTCCGCTCGAACTCACGTGCGACGTTCTCGGCGAATGCCAGCGGCGTGCCAAAATGATCCACCTGCACGGAGTGGTCAATAACCAAATCCACAGGCGTCAGCGGGTTGATGCGCCGCGGGTCACCACCGTGTGCGCGCATCCACTCGCGCATTGCGGCGAGGTCCACGATCGCAGGGACTCCCGTGAAATCTTGCATGAGGACGCGCGCCGGACGAAAGGCGATCTCGCGCTCCGAACGCGTTCCGGTCACGCTGCGGCACACAGCCACGATATCTTCCGCTGTCACCGTCCGACCATCCTCATGGCGCAGCAAATTCTCCACGAGAATCTTCAGCGAGAAGGGTAACCGCGCGACCTCCTCCACGCCCGCGCGTGCCAAGGCATCCAGAGAGAAATACTCCATGACGAACCGTCCTGCGGACAATCGGGATCGAGCCCCGAAGCTATCCTTCGTCCCCACGCGCATACCCTACTGCCTCCTTCCTCGCGCCCGCCGGAATCCCCCACATTAGGGATTCGCCAAAGAGGGCGAATCGTTCAGCCCTTCATGATAGCAATCCCGGACCGAATTTTCCACAGACCACCGACCGACTCGCCGGAGGAGAAGCCGATGCGTTTGACGAGCTTCGATATCTTTGGCTAACATCACACATCGTCTTTTCGGAGATTGCCTGCGGCATCTGGAGGAAGGGCTGTGGCCGTCACGGAGGCGGAGTTGAAACGGATCTTCGCCGAGGCCGTGCGCGAGATCACGGGGCGACGATCGGTGCCGGAGATCGAGGTCGGATTCTATCCGTTTGCCGGGCTCAACAGCTATATCCGCCTGCGCCGCAATCGTCTGTATGTGAAGCTCTCAGATATTCTCCGAGATGCCCCGCGGCGTGTGCATCGGGCGCTCGCCCATATCCTCGTGGCGAAGCTCTTTCGGCGGAAGGTGGATGATGAGTTCGAGCAGATCTACCGAGCTTATACGGCTGACCCCGCTGTCCTGCGAGCAGCCGAGCAGGCGCGCCGCGAGCGGGGGCGCAAGCGCATCCTCGGGCCTCAAGGACGCTACCGCAATCTCGAGCACGCCTTCCAGCGCTTGAACCGACTCTATTTCGGCGGCGCGCTCCGAATGCCGATTCTGACCTGGAGCCCTCACCGGAGCCGGACCGTGCTTGGTCACCTCGATCACACACACCGAACGCTTGTCATCAGCCGCCTTCTTGATGATCCCCGCATCCCCGAGTTCTTCTTCGAATATGTGCTCTTTCACGAGATGTTGCACCTGGTCTACCCCCCGCGCACGATCAATGGAAAGCGCTACTATCACACGACCGCATTTCGCGAAGCCGAGAAGCGATTTAAGGAGTATGAGAGGGCGAAGGCGCTAGCGGAACGCATCGCGGGGAATCGCCTTCACCGACGATGAGAGATATGGGGACGTCGGACGTCATTGTCATCGGTGGGGGAATTATCGGGTGTGCGATCGCCTACACCCTCGCCAAGGAGGGAGTGCGCGTTCGGCTTCTTGAGCGTGGGGAGCCCGGGCGCGAGGCTTCGCAGGCGGCGGCCGGGATGCTCGCGCCTCAATCCGAAGTGATGCATGCCCCCGAGGGTCCATTCTTCGAACTGTGCCGGGCGAGCTTGCGCCTCTATCCTGACTTCGTCGCCGAGATCGAGGACGCCACAGGCCTCGCCATCGAATATCGCCGCGAAGGGGCCCTATTTTTGGCCTTCGACTTCGCCGAAGGAGAAGTCCTCGCAGCGGCCTATGAGAAGCAAAAGGCGGCGGGATTGGCCGTCGAGGATCTCACGGCTGAGGAAGTGCGCCGCCGAGAGCCGGCGCTCTCCGAATCCGTGCACCTGGCGCTCTTTCTGCCGGAGGATCACCACGTGGACAATCGGAGGCTCATGGAGGCTCTCATTCTGGCCGCGCAGCGTCGGGGCGTGGAGCTGATGGCAGGGTGTCCCGTGCTCGGCCTCGTCCGGGAGAAAGGTCGGGTGATTGGAGTCCGCACAAGTCAGGAGATCTATACAGCCGCCTCTGTCATCAACTGTGCCGGCGCCTGGGCAGCAACCATAGATCCCGAAGGGCGACCTTCGTTCCCGGTCAAGCCCATCCGCGGACAGATTCTCGTCCTGCACGCGCGCGCTCCGCTCCTGGAACATGTGGTCCATTCCGCTTACTGCTACATCGTCCCTCGCCGCGACGGCCGCCTCCTCATCGGTAGCACCATGGAAGACGTCGGATATGAGAAGCGCGTAACGGCCGAAGCGCTCCTTCGCCTTTTGACTGCTGCTCGACAGGTTCTCCCTGCTATCGAGCGGTGCACGTTCGTGGAGGCATGGGCTGGCCTTCGCCCTGCTACCCCCGATCACCTCCCGATTTTGGGGGAAGCCGAGGCGGGACTCCTGATCGCCACCGGCCACTTCCGCAATGGGATTCTGCTTGCGCCAATCACAGCCCGTCTCATCACGGAGCTGGTCGTCTCAGGACGGACGAGCGTAGACATCACTCCCTTCCGCCCCCAGCGGTTTCATCCCGCTTTCGAAAGCGGTGAGGAAGTGACATCCGGGGCGTGAAGCGCACACGGACGCGAGGGGGGGAGATCGCACCCCCTCGACTTCCGCTGGAAGTCGTGCTATAGTTTGGGGTGAACTATGCCGAATGCACACACATTCGAAGCCTATCGGTTGCTCCGGGAGAAGTTGGGAGATGAAGCCACAGCCGCACTCCTGCAGTATATTCAAGAAGTAGCCCACACCCATGTGGCAACGAAAGAGGATATCTACAAGCTGCGGGAGGAGACGAGGGAGGAAATTTACAAGCTGCGGGAAGAGATCGGCGTTCTTCGAGAAGAGCTGAGAGAGGGCATCGCCTCTGTTCGCGAGGAGCTGAAGGGGGACATCGCCGCCGTTCGTGAGGAGCTGAAGGGAGACATCGCCGCGGTTCGCGCCGAAATGTACCAGATCCGGGACGAACTGAAGGGGGACATCGCCGCCGTTCGTGAGGAGCTGAAGGGAGACATCGCCGCCGTTCGTGAGGAGCTGAAGGGAGACATCGCCGCGGTTCGCGTCGAAATGTACCAGATCCGGGACGAACTGAAGGGGGACATCGCCGCCGTTCGTGAGGAGCTGAAGGGAGACATCGCCGCGGTTCGCGCCGAAATGTACCAGATCCGGGACGAACTGAAGCGAGATATCGCCCAGGTGCGTGAAGAGATGAAGAGCGAGTTGTTTCGCGTCAAGGCGATCCTCTACGTTGTGATCGCTCTGGTTATTTTGAGCAATCCGAAGGTCTTAGATACGTTGGGCCGAATCGCGGACTTCCTCAAGTAAGCGCCTGCTCAGGGTCGAACGCTTTGAACGGTTAGAGCCTCCGCCCGTGAGCATCCCCCGTCATCCTCAGATCGCGTGGGGATCCCGTCCACCGCACACGCGGACGAGCTCGCTCCCCCCTGCATGAGCCATCAGGTCGAAGAGGTTTCTTCTCCTGAGGAGAGTTGTCCCAACCGCCCCTTCGGATGCAGAAGGTGATACTGACGTCGGGTGAGTCCCTTTTCCACCTGAAGCGCGACCGAGAGCGCCGCGAGCACATAGATCTCAGCGAGAACGCTCGCGCGGGGGGGGAGGTTCAGCGGATCGCCCTCGTGCGAAACTCCGGCGTACAGGAAGACGTCCGAATGTCGTGCCAGCCAGGAATGGGGCTGCCCGCTGACGCCGATGATGCGGGCTCCGATGCGCTTGACGGTCATCACGGTCTCCTTCATCTCCTGGGTTTCGCCACTGTTGGAGATGACGATGACGACGTCGCTGGGCAGGACTTGTCCGGCGCTCCCATGTACGGCTTCTGTTCCATGCAGGAAATAGGCAGGAGTGCCTGTGCTATTCAACAGCGAGGCGATGTAGGTCGCCACGTGCTCCGGCTTTCCAACCCCAGTGACATGCACACGCCCTCCGCGCTGTTCCGCTTGGAGGATCATCTCCACAGCCTGGTCAAAATACCCAGGTGTGAGCTGCTTCCGGAGAGCGTGCAGCTCGGCGAGCGCAATATCCAAGAACTCCCGGACAGCCGATTCATAGCGGCGAACCGTCGGCGCTTCGCGCGTCTCGGGTCGTCCCCCCATGTTCACATCCCCCCGATGAGGTCTGTGACGACATGTTGGAACCGCTGCCGGAATTCCTCCGGCGTCATCGTATATTGCTTGGTCGAAGCGGCGCGAGCCAGCTCCGCCACTCGTCGCTCATCCTCGAAGTCCTCGCGCTCGAGACGGATCATATACTCCCGCGCAATGCGGTACATAGGCGCTGTGACGTCCACGACACGGATGCGCGTGCGTCCTGTCGCCGGATCCATCAACTCCTCAAAGGGCAGGTACCGAAGCTGCCCGCCCACCACGCACACCAACGCTCCGGGCCATGGGGCGTGCTCGGGCGCAGGATGGAGCAAGAACTCAACGGCTCCGTATCCGAGCATCCTCACATACTGGCAATCGAAGGCGAGAGGGGGTGCCGAACGCACCTCGTAGCCGATGGTCTTATGCACGATCGCCAAGGCATCGCCCCGCGCGGCGAAGCGGCGCTCGACAATCGTCTTCAAGATATGCGCCAGGTCCATCTCCGCCAATCGCAGATGCCCGTATTCGTCGCGGGTGAGGCGCACGCCCTCAATCCGGCTCAACTCCTCCTCTGGGATGCGCTCCAGAAGTCCCTCGGCGATCACAGCCACGCCGTCGCGCCGCTGCCAGAAGGCGCGTCGCTTCAAAATCGCTCCCTCGAGCACATCGGCCACCGTCTCCAGATGCACAATATGAGGGAACTCCTCCGGGAGAATGATCGTCGTCGCTCCGGCCGCCATCCCACTCTGCAAGGCGAGATGCCCGGCCGACCGCCCCATCACGACCACGAAGTACCAGCGGTTCGTCGTCCGCGAATCCTCCATGAGGTTCCGCAATAATTCGAAGATGAGCTGCCGCGCCGTCTCAAACCCGAAGGTCGGCATATCGCCCGGCAACGGAAGGTCATTATCAATGGTCTTGGGGACATGACACACGCGGATGCGCCCGCCGGCTTGCCGCGCCACGCAATGGGCGGCGTACATCGTATCATCGCCTCCAATGGTCACCAGGTACCGAATGCCGAGCGCTTCCAGTGCGGCGACGACGCGCTCCAAATCCTCCGGACGGCGCGTGGGATTCGCCCGCGAGGTGTTCAAGATCGAGCCCCCTTGGAAGTGAATGCGCGAGACTTCGTCGTGATCCAACGGGCGCACGCGGCTTGTCTCTCCTCTCATCAACCACGCGAAGCCATCGTAGATCCCGACGACCTCATACCCGCGATTGCGCGCCTCCAGAGTCACGGCGCTGATAACCCCATTGATTCCGGGCGCTGGTCCCCCTCCGACCACGATTCCCACGCGATGCGAACGCTCGGCACTCATGCTGACGTCTCCCCTTCCCCCTCCACGTGTATGAGGGCCTAATCTTAGCACTGATGCACCCATCTCGCCAGATGGAACGTTTCGCGGAGTCCCTGAGACCTCCGCTCGGGCTTTCGCCCTTGACTTCCCACGGCCCTCTCCCTAAACTCCACCCACTGATCACACGCGGCATGGAGAGGCTTCATGAGAATACACGAATATCAAGCGAAGGCACTCCTCACGCGCTATGGGGTGGCCGTTCCACGGGGAGAGGCCGTCCAGACACCGGAAGCGGCGCGGGCAGCGGCCGAGCGCATCGGTGGACGCGTCGTCGTGAAAGCACAGATTCATGCCGGAGGGCGCGGGAAGGCCGGCGGGATTCGCCTCGCGGATTCACCGGAGCGCGCGTATGAGCTGGCTCGAGAGATGCTCGGGATGACATTGGTGACGCCGCAGACAGGACCGCAAGGGCGCCGAGTCCGCACGGTGCTCATCGAAGAGGCCCTCCCCATCCGGCAGGAGCTCTACGCGGGTGTCATCGTGGATCGCGCGGCACAACGCCCCGTCGTCATGGTGAGCCCGGCCGGAGGCATGGATATCGAGGAAGTCGCTCGGCGCTCGCCCGAGCTGATCATCACAGAGCATGCTCATCCGACGCTGGGTCTGCAACCCTATCAGGCGCGCAAGCTTGCCTTCGCGCTCGGCTTCACCGGCGATCGCCTCACGACGGCCGTGCGGACCCTCCTGGGCATGTATCGCGCTTTCGTCGAGCTGGATGCATCGCTCGTCGAAGTGAACCCCCTCGTCGTGACCGACGACGGACGGCTCTTCGCGCTGGATGCGAAGATCACCTTCGACGATAACGCCCTCTTCCGGCATCCGGACTACGCGGAGTTGCGCGACGTGCACGAGGAGGAACCGCTAGAGGTGGAGGCCTCCCGCTATGATCTGAACTACATCAAACTGGAGGGCACCATCGGCTGCATGGTCAATGGCGCCGGCTTGGCCATGGCGACGATGGATATCATCAAGCTCGCTGGCGGAGAGCCGGCGAACTTTCTCGATGTGGGGGGCAGCGCGACGGCCGAGCGCGTGGAGCATGGCTTTCGCATCCTGCTCTCGGACCCCAACGTGCGCGCGGTGCTGATCAATATCTTCGGCGGCATCGTCCGCTGCGACATCGTCGCCGAAGGTGTCATCCAAGCGGCGCGGAAAGTCGGCATCTCTGTCCCCCTCGTCGTGAGACTGGAGGGGACCAACGTCGAGCGTGCGCGCGAGCTGCTGGCGCACTCGGGCTTGAAGATCACCGTCGCTCACAGCATGAGCGACGCCGCGGAGCTGGCCGTCGCCCTCGCCCGTCAGGCCTGACGCTCCTTGTGTCCCCGGTTGACAGCTCCGCCGTCGGCGCGATAAGGTGAATCCCGCGAGAACGATCCAGGGTGGTCGAGATCGGGGGATGAAACGATACGTCCTGAAGCGAGCGGCGATAGGGCGCACGCTGATCAACTACCGAGCTGAGCTGAACGACGAGCAATACGCGGCGGTCACCTCGGGCGATGGACCGGCACTGGTGATCGCAGGTGCGGGATCGGGAAAGACGCGGGTGATCACGTATCGCGTGGCCTGGCTCGTTGAGCAGGGGATCGATCAATCGCGCCTGCTCGTGATGACCTTCACCAACAAGGCCGCGCGCAGTATGCTTCAGCGCGTCGAAGCGCTGCTGCACGTGGAATGCCGTCGGATTTGGGGCGGGACATTCCATCACGTCGCTCATCGCATCGTGCGCCGACATGCGGACGTGCTCGGCTATCACCCGAACTTCACGATCCTGGACAGTGAAGACGCGCGCGAGCTGTTGGAGGCGTGCGTGCGCGCGTGCGGCGTGGATTCTCGCGCGCGACGGTTCCCCCGTGGAGAGGTCCTCCACGACCTCCTCAGCCTCTCGATCAACACGGGGCACTCGCTGGAAGAGATCGTCCTCCGGCGCTTCCCGTATCTCGAGCCGCTGCTCCCGGATATTGAGCGCGTGACGCGAGAATATGCCGAGCGAAAGCGGCGCGACAATCTCATGGATTATGACGATCTGCTCGTGAACTGGTGGCGCCTGCTCCGCGAGCATCCGGAGATTGGAGACGCCTACGCCGAACACTTCCTCTATATCCTCGTGGACGAATATCAGGACACCAATCGCCTTCAGGCGGAGATTGTGGATCGGCTGGCCGAGCGACATCGCAATCTCATGGTCGTCGGCGACGACTGCCAGACGATCTATAGCTGGCGCGGGACGGACTTTCGCAACATCTATGAGTTCCCCGAGCGCTATCCGGACGCGCGCATCTATCGCTTGGAGACGAACTATCGGAGCACGCCGCAAATTCTGGCTCTCGCCAACGCATCCATCCGCCACAACGAGCGGCAATTCCACAAGGAGCTGCGCGCGCGGCGTCCCGATGGGCCGAAGCCGGCCTTGGTGCCGGTGCAGGATGTCTATGAACAGGCGGCCTTTGTCGCCACGCGCATTCTCGAGCTCTACGAGGAGGGCGTGCCCCTGTCGGAAATCGCCGTGCTCTACCGCTCGCATTACCATTCGATGGAGCTGCAGATCGAATTGCTGCGGCGGCGCATTCCGTACGTCGTCCGCTCCGGACTCCGCTTCTTCGAGCAAGCGCATATCAAAGACGTGCTCGCCTACCTGCGTGCTGTTGTGAATCCGCGCGACGAGCTCGCCTGGCGACGCGTCCTGCGCTTGGTGCCGGGGATTGGTCAGCGCACGATTGAGCGCGTGTGGCCGATCTTGGCCACCAGCACGGACCTCGGACGCACCCTCGAGGACCTGGTGACGCGCGGTCTCATCCCTCGCCGCGCCCACTCGGGATGGCGCGAGTTGCGCGACCTGATCGGCGCGCTCTGCGACGACCCGATCGCCCACCGCCCGGCTGCGCAGATCGAGACGGTCCTCTCCAGCAGTTACGCAGACTACGTCCGCGCGACCTATAGCAATGCGGAGATGCGACTGGAGGATCTTCGGCAGCTCGCCCACTTCGCCGCTCGATATTCCTCGACCGAACAGTTCCTGAGCGACGTCGCCCTTCTCGGACAGGAGCGCTTCTCCATGCGCGATGGCCTCTACGGAGAAGACAGTGTGGGAGGGGCTGAGGGCGAAGACGACTATCTGATCCTCTCCTCCATCCACCAGGCAAAGGGTTTGGAATGGCGCAGCGTCTTTCTGATCTGGGCTGCCGAAGGGCGTTTCCCCACGACGCGCGCGGTACAGGATCCGGAAGCCCTGGAGGAGGAACGCCGGCTCTTCTACGTCGCGCTCACTCGCGCCAAGGATGAGCTGTACATCTGCTACCCTCTCATTGCGCGTGAGGGATCGCGCACGATCCTGTTGCGTCCCTCCCGGTTCATCACCGAAGTTGAACCCGAGCTTTTCGAGACCTGGGTGATCGAATCGGCGTGACACCGCCTCGGCTCGAGAGAACTCCGCCTCCTGGCGGGCACCCCGCGGGGACCCCGATAGAAGCGCGCCGCTTCATCCCGCTCCATCTCCGATTTCAGCCTCTACTTTTTCTGGCTTCTGCTTTCTCTGTGGGGATCGCCCTCGGCCGAGAGCTCCCCCTGCGTCCGACCCTCTGGGGCCTGATCGCCATCGGCCTCTGGCTCATCAGTCTCCTCGCGCGAAATTCGCGCGCGTTCGTCCCGCTGATCCTCATCAGCTATGGGACGGCCGGAATTCTCCATCTCCAGCTCACAGAGAGGCGCTCGTCTCCTCCTCGTCTTCGCGCGCTATATGAACGCGGGATCATCGCCGCCGGAGAGCCCGCGCGCGTGATCGGCAGACTGGCTGCTCCGCCTGAGCATGCCCCCCAGAGAGCCTATCTCACCCTCGACGTCGAACATGTCGTCGCCTTCGGGCACGTCCTCTGTACAAGCGGTCGCCTTCGCGTGATGGTCGCCGTGGCGGATCCAGAGGCACGCGATGCGCTGGAGCGACTCGGACTTCGATATGGCCGACGCATCCACGCGCTCGTGCGGATCGTTCGACCGGAGCGATATCGAAATCCCGGTTCGCCGCCATACGATGAATACCTGGAGCTGCGCGGGTACGATCTCGCGGCTGTGAGCAAGAGTCCAGTGCTCATTGAGCGGCTCGATGCGAAAGTGCTCCTTCCGGAAGCCATCCGGCACCCGGTGCCGTGCGCACACGCTTCACGGACTGGACTCGCTGAGCGGCTCATCGCACCCGCTCTCACCCTGTTCTCTGATGTGAAGGAGATGCTCGAGCATGACCTCGATCGCGCCTTCCAAGACGCGGGGCCGCAGACGGTGGGGCTCGTCAAGGCCTTGCTTCTCGGGAACCGACACTTTCTCGACGCACGCGTGGCAGAGGCGTTTCGCGCCGGCGGAACCTTTCACCTTCTGGTCATCTCCGGAGCGCATATTGGCTTTTTGGCTGCCCTGCTCTTTGGGATTGCTTCCCTTTATACGCGACGGCCGTCTCTTCGCGTGCTCGGCACACTCCTTCCCTTGTGGAGCTATGCGCTCATGGTCGGCGGCCAGCCTCCCGTCCAGCGCGCGACGGTCATGGTGACGGCCTTTTTACTGGCCTCGCTCCTGTTTCGGCAGACTCCGACGGCCAACAGCTTGGGCCTCGCCGCGCTGCTTCTCCTCGCTCTCAATCCTCGGCAACTTTTCTCCCCGTCATTCCAACTCTCCTTCGCAGCCGCCGGCAGCTTGGCCCTCCTTGCCGCTCCCCTCTTCAGTCGGCTTCAGGCCATCGGAACGTGGCAGCCGACGCCCGAGCATCCTTATCCCCCACGCGGTCCAGAACTCGTCCGTGCGTTCGCCGAATGCCTCTTTTGGGACGAGCGGAAATTTCAGCGGGAACAGAAACGCTCGCCCATCCGCTTTCAGTTAGAGAAAGCCGGTCTGGCCCGCACGCTCAACCGCCTTCGCCTCCAACCCATCGTGCGCGCTCTTGCCCTGTCGGTGCTCGTCTCGCTCACCGTGCAACTGGGAGTACTCCCCCTCATGATCGAATATTTCCACCGAGTCGCCCTCATTGGCATCGTGCTGAACGTGATCGTCAGTGCGCTCATCGCCCTGCTGGGAGTGACGGCCGTGGCAACGCTCGCGTGCTCCCTTTGGAACGCAGATCTCGCAGCGCTTCTGGCGACCCTCACCCACCGGATCACCGATGCAACGATCGCCAGTTCCGCCTTGGCGCTCCGATGTCCCGAGCTGAGTTTTCGCGTCCCGGATTATTCCGGCGCAAGTGCGCTCATTTACCTCGCCTATTGGATCGCCATCTTATATTTCGCCTATAGGCTCCATGCGTGGAATCCGCTTGACCGTCCTCACTCTCCCCCCCGACCGATCCCTTCGCCCGAGCGAGCATGGATCCGCTGCGCTCTGTCGAGATGGGTTCCCTGGGGCTTCACGTCCGTCTTCCTGCTGAGCCTCGGCCTCCTGATCGCCCATCCTGTCACGCCCTCTCGTCCGAAGGGATGGCTCCTCGTCCACTTCCTCGACGTCGGACACGGGGACGCAGCGTTCATCGAATTCCCCAATGGGACGACGATGCTCGTGGATGCCGGTGGAGAGGTCGGCCCTTTCCCTCCAAGCGCTTCTTCCACCCCGAGAGCGATCTCCGAGAGCGAGGAGCCTGAATTCCTCGAAGACCGTCCGCCGATTGGCGAGGCCGTCGTCTCCACCTTCCTCTGGTCGCGAGGACTCACACGCGTCGATTACCTGGTCCCGACGCACGCCCATGCCGATCACATGCGCGGATTTCTGGACGTGGTCCGAAATTTCGAAATCGGGGCGGTGCTCTTGGTGCGACGCCCCGTGCGCGACCCCCTCTTCACGACTTTCCTGCGTACCGTCGAGCAGAGACGTATTCCCATCATAGAGCTCCAGCAAGGCGATCGCTTGTGGATTGGTCCTCCCTCTGCTCCTTCGGCCATGGCGACCGTGCTGTGGCCACCGCCGGTCCCTCAGCCTGAGAGCTGGGGGAACGAGGATTCGCTCGTGCTGCGACTTCAGTACGGTGAGATCTCCATCCTGTTTCCGGGGGACATTGAGCGCGCGAGCGAGGAGATGCTCCTGGCCTCCGGCCAAGACCTGCGAAGCGACGTCTTGAAGGTCCCTCATCACGGAAGTCGGACGAGCAGCTCCGAACCTTTTCTCGATCGCGTTCGCCCCCGATGGGCGATTGTTTCGGCAGCCGATCCCGCGACGAGCGGACGCTTTCGATATCCTCCGCCCGACGTCCGCGAACGATATGAACGCCGAATGATCCCCCTCTGGCACACAGGCGAGCAGGGCCTGATTACTCTCCTGACGGACGGGCGAACCGTCCGGATCCATCCCTGGGATCCGCGCGCTCACGGGACGAACTCCGGCCGGTGAGCCGCCTCGGCTGATGTTCAAGAATCCACACCCTGTTGTCCAGCCTCCGCCGAGTATGGTATCCTTGGACGCGCGATCGCTCGGTAGGGGGCAAGGAAATGGAGACCGTTCAGAATGCGCCGAAACCATACACGGAGAGGGAGCTGACGGAGCTGCTCCGGCAGGCCCAAGAGGGATCGCCCGAGGCGCTCGATGAGTTTTTTTCACGTCTGCGCGAAAGAATCCTCGCCCTCGCCAAACAAGCAGTATGGAACATCGGCCTGCGTGTGGCGGACGCTGAAGACGCGGCTCAGGAGACGATGCTCGTCGTCCACGAGCATCTGCACGAATTCCAGAGGTGGGAGAATGTCATGCGGTTCGCGCGGAAGACCCTGCGGAACAAGCTCGGCAATTACCACCAGTATCGCCGGTATCGCGATCCGCTGGAAATCCCCTTGGAAAAGGCGAGAGCCCTCGGCCGGATGGACGTTGTGCTGGAGGAGATCGAATTGCAGCGGATCCTCGAACGGGCGCTTGAGGAGCTGCACCGAATCAGGCCTCATGATGCATTGATCCTGCGCGGCGTTTGCAACGGTCTGAGCAAGAAGGAGCTGTGCCAGATGCTGGGCCTCACCTCCCACCATTTCGATGTCAAGCTCCACCGGTGTCGCCAACTCCTGCGGCGTATTCTCCGGGAGTGGGGGGTCATAGTATGAGTCCTTTCCCCGCAGGGCTTCATGAACTGGAGGGAAGCGAGCATGCCAACACGCAAGAGCACGTGCACGGATCCTCGAATTGGGCGGCTGATCGCTCAATATGAGCTGGGCTTGCTCGAGGGCAAGGAGCGGGAAGCATTTTTGAATCATCTCCTGCAGTGCGACTTCTGCCATGCTGAGCTCTATGCAATGGAGCCTATCATGGATCTGCTGCGCGCGAAGCGCGAATCGGCCTTGGCCTCACAAAAGGCTGCCTCGCGAACGAGACGGCTCCTCTGGCACATCCGCCTTCGGACGGCCCTGCAGCGCCGGCGCATAGCCTGGGCAGCCTCGATTCTCATTGCCGCGGGAGCCGTGCTGACCCTCGTGCTCTGGCTGCGTCCTTTCCAGGGGTCCTCCGAGTTAACGCAGGTAGCCCCGCCTGAGAAAACGCCTTCCTCCGTCCCGAAATCCTCCCTTTCCGCCGAGGAGATCGCACGCCTGCGAAGCGCGGAGATGAAGACGCCTTTCGAGAGCGCGCTCTCCGCCTACGAAAAGGGCGACTTCGTCCGAGCTGTTGAATTGCTCATACCGATCGCGCGGCTTGAGCCGGAGAACCCGGAAGCGCACTTTTACTTGGGTGCCTCCTGGCTTCAGCTCAACCGCCCGCAGGAGGCCATCGCCCCCTTACGACGGGCTGTGGAGCTGAGCATCGGCGTGGAGCGAGAGCGCAGCCGATACTATCTGGCGCTCGCCTACGCGCGCGCCGGCCACCGCGCAGATGCCCTCCGCGAGCTTGAGGCGATCATCGCCGAAGGCAGCGTATATCGCGCTGACGCGGAACGAGCGAAACGCGAACTTCTCCGCTCCGGGACCGTGAAATGAGAGATCGGGCGATACAACGGGCGGCCATCCTGACGGGCCTCATGATCAGCCTCGCAACCGGCATCGCGATCCTGGGCTGGCGTGCGCCCGCCGCGCGACCGATTCGCCTCGGCGAACGACATGAGGCTGTTCTTCATCCCGACGACTCCTTCACGCCGGAGAACGTGTGCGGGCCGAAGCACTTCTGGAGCTTCGAGGCTGAAGCCGGTCAGCGGATCACTCTCACCATCACGTCCTACGAATTCGATCCCTCGCTGCGCGTGCTCGGCCCCTGGGGCCGCCCGATCGCTTGGAGCGAGGACGAGGACTGGTTCTTCACCGCGCGTGTGCGCGCCACGCTGCCCGTAAGCGGACGCTACACGGCGATCGTCTGCGGGACGAACGCCGATCAATACGGCACATACTGGATCACGCTGCGCAGTGAGGAGGAAGAGCCCCTATGGCAGGAGAGTGACGTGCTCGCGCATTTCCGGCGCGGACTCCAGTGGGCTGAACGTCGGAGGAATCCGCGCGCCCGGAGCTGGTTGCATCTCGCCCTCGGGCGGTACCTGCGCGAGCACCGACGCTGGGCCGAAGCGGAAGCGCAGTACGCGCAGAGCCGAGCGGCTGCCCAAGAAGCTGACTTCCGCTACGGCCAATGGGCCGTCGGCTTGGAACGCGCTGCGCTTCTCATCCGCCGCATGCAGTACGAACAGGCCATCTCCGAGCTGGAACGAACGCTCGCCCTCAGCCGAAGCCTGCGCGCCGCCCAATACGCGGAGGCCCTCACGCTCACGCATCTCGGCGACCTTTACCGCTCCCTCGATCGCAATGATGCCGCCACGGCGTATTACCGTCAGGCGCTTCACCGCGCTGAACGCTTGAACCATCCCACGCTGATCGCCCGACTCTATGCGTCACTATCCGAATTCCTCCGTCTCTCGGAGAAAGAGCGCGCCCTCACCTATGCCGAGCGCGCCTATGCCCTTCGCACCGGTCTCGATCCTCTGCTTCGCCTTCTTGTCGCCTCACGATTCGCCGAAGCCTATCTTATGTCGGGAAAAATCCAGGAGGGATTGCGCATTGCTTCCGAAGCCCGGGATCTCGCTCGACGCCTCCAACTTCGAGACCAGGAGAGCGCCCTCCTCATCGTGATGAGCTTGGGTCATTTCGCCCTGAAAGACCCCGAAGGGATCATTCGCTCCGCTCGCGAAGCCCTCGCAGCGACTGACCCGAACGATGACGCTCCCGACCTCCGTCGAATGGCCCTGCAAATGCACGCGGCTGGAGAGATCCTCCGAGGAAATCACGAGACGGCCTTGCAGCTCTGCACCGAGGCTCTGCGCGTGATGGAGCGGGCGTGGGCGCGCGCGGAGATCGCGGAGCTGCAGCAGCGATTCCTCGCGGATGCGAAGGCGATCTCCACGCAGATTCTCCAAAGCCTCTATGCCCTCTATGCCCGCCATCCCAACGAGGAATATGCGCGCCAGGCTTTCGATATCGCCGAGCGGAGCCAGAGCCGAACGCTCCTTGAGCGGCTCGCGGCGTTGAAGATCAATCTGTCGAGCCCGAGCGATATGACGCAGCTCGAAGAAGAGCAAGCGGTTCTTGATCGCCTCTCGGCGCTCAGCCGCCAGATCGTCCTCGCACGTGCTGGTGGAGGATTGAACGCAGAGGAGCTGAGCCGCTTGGAGGAAGAGCGCGCTCGACTCCTCAATGAACGCATCCGGCTGGAAGCCCGAACCCGCCGCACAGGAGCCGAACGAGTGGAGGCCGCATGGATTGCACCGCTCACGGCTGAACAGATGCAGCGCGACTATCTGGCTGCTCGTCCCAATGCGGCCGTTCTCCTCTACCGGCTTGGCATTCAAGAGAGCTTCCTCATCGTCCTCACGCGCGAGGACGCCCATCTCTTCAAGCTCCCTAACTGGACGACGATCCGCGATGCTGTGGTTGAATGGCGCGCGCACATCCGGCGGCAAGCTACACCGGCCGGTCGCACACCCGAATCCTTGCGCGCTTATGCACAGGTGGCTCATCGGCTCTACCAAATGCTCGTGCAACCGGCCGAACGGGTGATTCGCGGGCGCGAGCTGATCATCATCCCCGACGCCGCCCTTTACAACCTTGCCTTCGAAGCCCTGATTGTGAACCCGCCGACAGGGAGCGCACCCCTCCGCTATCTTGTCGAAGATCATCCCATCACCTATGCCCCTTCGGCCTCTGCACTCGCCGAGATCGTCAACCGACCGAAACGCATCGCTCCAAAGAACGAGATCCTCCTTGTCGGCGATCCCGTCTTCAACACCGAGGATCCGCGGGCAAAGGAGAAGGGGGATGCCTTCGCGTTCGTGGCGATGAACGTTGGCGGGCGCCTTCGCGGAGGCTTGCATCGGCTCCCTTCGACGGAGCGAGAAGTGCGGGAGATCGCCGCGATCGGCGTGCGATACCGATTGCGCCCGACGGTCTGGCTCGGATTCGAAGCAAGCGAAGAGAACCTGAAGCGTCGGGATCTTGCGGCCTATCGCTTCCTCCATCTGGCGACGCACGCCGTCGCCGATACGGAAGATGGCGAACTCTCGGCCATCGTCCTCTCACTGGCGAGCGGAGATTGCCGCTCGGAAACCAAGGCGCGCAAAGAGTGCGATGACGGCATCCTCACGGCGGCCGAGGTCGCACGCCTTCGACTCGACGCCGATCTCGTCGTCCTGAGCGGATGCGAGACGGGAACCGGACAGAGAACGGCAGCCGAATCGGTCATTGGTCTTGGCCGCGCCTTTCTCCTGGCCGGAGCTCGCCGCGTCTGTGGATCGCTCTGGAAAGTCGAAGACGCGGCAACAGAGATGCTGATGACGAACTTTTACAACAGCCTCCTTGCGCGCGGCCTCACGACCTCACACGCCCTCCGCTTGGCGAAGCTCACGCTCATCCGGCGTGGATTCGCCCCGTTCTATTGGGCGCCGTTTATCCTGATCGGATCGCCCTAGCTTCTATGGGGGGTCTATTTCGGCGGGGTCGAGCAGCAAGGTGCTCCCAATACGCAGCACAAACTGTCGCTCGCTGTCGTGACCTGACCGGGCGTCCGCAGATCGGGCTCTCGCGTGAACCAGGACGAGCTGCTCATCAACAAGCTCAGCAACATCAAAATGAACCACTTCGTCAAGGTCATGGCTCCTTACCTCCTCACTGTGGGATTTTTTGGGGGCGCAAGGTTCGCTTGACGAGACTGCCTGCGCCTCCCCGACACCGTGTAGGGGAGAGTATTCTCCTCCGGGCTCACGAAAAAATCAAGAGGAAGATGTCACTCTGACCGACTCCGCGGCCTAAAGAGCAAAGTTACCCCCTCTTGGCAGAGCACCGCTTCTTGGGGAGCGCACGTGAAAGGCGGCCGACGTAAACAAGCTGCTCAGCAGCGAGCGGATATTTTCGGGAATATCGAGCGATCTACGGCAGGGACAGGAGCTTTGGTGGAGCTAGCCGGATTCGAACCGGCGACCTCGTGAATGCCATTCACGCGCTCTCCCAACTGAGCTATAGCCCCACCGCGACTTCGGTAGGGAGAATACACGAAACCGGGGGGGCTCGTCAAGATCGAGAAGTTGGGCGGTCCGAGGCATCCGGCTGAGAGAGGGGCGTGGCCACACGAGCTTCAGCCTAGGGTCTGGCGAACGTAGCTTGACGCGAACGCCGTCGGGCACTACCTTCAAGACGACGTGCACGATAAGCCCGGGGAGGGAGGCAGCGTATGAAGGCATGGAAAGCGAAGCGGACTGTGTCGCAGCACATCGGGGCGTGGACTATCGTGGCGGTCCTTGCTCTGGAGTGCACCACAGTATTGGCGCAAGCGCCTACCGGAGCAGCTCCGGATCCGGCGCTGGCGAGGCTGGAGCGGGAGATCGCTCGCCTCGCCCGAATTGCCGGCGGGGTCGTTGGCGTTGCGGCGCTTCATATGGAGAGCGGACGGCGTGTCTCGCTAAACGGCAAGGAGCGCTTTCCGATGGCGAGCACGTACAAGATTCCCATAGCCGTGCAGGTGTTGACCCGAGTGGATCGAGGCGAACTCACGCTGGATCAGATGATCACGGTGGAGGCGGCGGATTTCAGCCCGGGTAGTGGCACACTCTCCGATCTCTTCACGGCGCCGGGCGTAGCGCTCTCGGTGCGAAATCTGCTCGAGCTGATGTTAGTGATCAGCGATAACACAGCAACCGATGTTCTGCTCCGCGTGGCCGGAGGGGCGGAAGCGGTGACCGCCCGCATGCGCGAGCTCGGAATCGAGGGCGTGCGCGTGGATCGTCCGACGAAACAGGTGATCGCCGAGTGGATGGGGATTGCGGGACCAATGCCAGAGTCGTTGGAGCACTTCCGGGAGCGGGCGCGTGCCATGACCCCGGAGGAACGGCGGGCGGCTGCCAGACGCTTCGATGATGATCCACGCGATACAGCGACGCCCGAGGCTATGGTTGCGTTGTTGGAACATATCTATCGGGGCCGAGCCCTCACCCGTGAGACGACCGAACTCCTGCTCGACATCTTGCGGCGCTGTCGGACAGGCGAAGCGCGGCTGAAAGGGTTGCTTCCTCCCGGGACCGAAGTGGCACACAAGACAGGAACCATCGGCGGCACAACGAACGATGTCGGCATCCTGACGTTACCGGCCGATGCCGGGCACGTCGCCATTGCTGTGTTCGTGAAATCTTCGGAGGCCGATGTCCCGACGCGTGAGCGTGCGATCGCCGAGATCGCCCGCGCCGTGCATGACTTCTTCCTGTTCCATCCGGCGCCGGCTCGACAAGCGGAGAGATGATCGCATGGGAGGACTTCCTTCAGCCAGCCGCTGTGAGAAGCAGTCGGGATCGTCGGCTGTGGGGCTCATCGCCTCCGAGGCGCCGGTCGTGCCGAAGCCGTTCGAGGAAAATGCCGACCGTTAGGAGCCGACCAAGGCGCCGAGGCGAGCGGAAATGAACTCCGGAAGGCTTTGCACGCCCTGGAGGCAAGGGGCGAAAGCTGGCGGATTGATTCTCGCCAACTCTAAAATCGTGGCATGGAGAACGGTAAGGCGGAACAAGCGGGACCACCCTCCTCGGTGACGGAACATTGGGCCGAGTTCGTGGAGCGTCTCCGTTGGCTCAACGACCGGTTGCTGTCCGAGCTGGAAAACTGCTGGCAAGATGTGCGGCGTCTTCTCCAAGACCAGCTTCGCTTGTGTGAAGCGTTCTCGACTCCTGATCTCGAACCACCGGACCTTCATACCGTGGCAACGGCCCGTGCACGCATCGCTCGTGAGCTTCTCCATGAGCCGTTCTCACAGTGGGAGCGGAGGCGGCTCGACCGACAGGTGCTGATGGCCATCGAATTATACGACCGCAGGGTGGAAGACGCGATCCGAGCTTTACCGGAGACGATCTCTGTCAACGGCCCCGAAGCTATCGCCCTGTTAGGAGAGGGGGCGTCTCCGGGATGGTGGCGGCTAGCGGCCCTGCGACGCGCCCCACGCTCAGTGCCGCTGCGAGCTCTTATCGAGGCCGAGTTCCAGAGGCAATTACTCCAACGGCTGGAAATCGAAGGTCACTATTTCCTGGCGCTCACTTTGGCCATCCGCACGGTGAGAAGACCGTGGGAAGTGAGCCGCACCGCTCTCGATGCCTCGGTCATGGGCCGACCTATCGCCGAACACGAACGAGAGGCGCAGCTTGAGCGCATAAAGAACGCTCTACAGGAACTGACCGCACGGGGAGAGGCGGCGCTCGCGGCCTGGCGCCGCTGGTGCGAGATACGCGCGCGGCAAGGAGCACACCGCCTTCTAACGGAGCTCATGTGGCGTCGGCGGAGAAAGAGCGCCGATGTGAAAGGGCAACGGGCAGCGGTCGTCGCCCATGGGATCAGCCAGTTGCGAGCGGCAGAAGCAGAAATCCGATTGGAATGCGAGTGGGAACGCGTGGAAGACCACGCCCTGAGGCTCTTTCAAGAAATGCTGAAGAGCGCGATTCAAGAGCGCGCCGATCTTTTGACCGAACTCGATGACGCCAGGGAATGGTTGCGACAACGCCTCGAGCAGAAAGGGGAGGCGGACTTTCCTCCTCCGAAGGGAGATGTGGTGCCGGCTATCAGCCGGTTATCCGAATTAGAAGCTAAGCTGAAAGCCGAACTGGAATCGCTTCCTCCTTCCTGTGAAATCTGGGTTCAGTTCTCGGCTCTGCCTCGGCGTCGAACCCCGGCGAAGAAGCTTCAGCCTCGCACTGTGCTGCACCAAAGCTTCATGCGCAAGGGGAGAGCGGATATCCTGTCGGTGTTCCGAGAAATCGAGTCCACCCATCGAGAGATCATCCAGGAGATCGAGCGGGCACGGGAAGTCGTGACGTTCGCCCTGGAGGTGGTCGGCTCCGAGCACGAGAGTGAGACACAAGTTGTTCAAGAGGCGCTCCAGAACGCACTCTCTCTGCTCGAGTACAAGCGCCGGGAAGTGCCCGACTGGGGGGCGGCCGCGAGCTCACGGCTGGCGCAGGTGTTGGCTTCGATCTTCGTCGAGGCGCGGATGATCGCACATCGCCATCGGGTCGGCGTCCTCGCTTATCTCGCCCAACAAGGGCTCCGTCGCGCTGTGGCGCTGGTCGGCCGAAGCGCAGCCACTGCTATAGAGCAATTTCTCCGTCATGCGCTCAGGGCTTTGGAACACGCGGTCCTGAGGTTCCTCGTCTCCATTGGCTGGAAGCCCGCCCCCACATCGGGCACTGTGGAAGTCATCACCCGACCGTTTTTACCCGAGGAGTTCATCGTTGATCTCACAACCAAGGAGCTGCCGGCGCTCTACCGCCGACTGTTCCGGTTTGAGCCGGTGCAAGATCCCCGCTTTCTCGTAGGGCGCCAACAGGAACTGGAGGCCATTGCCGAAGCCCGCTCGCTGTGGGAAGCAGGTCGGCCCGTCGCGCTCATCATTGTGGGACAACAGGGGAGCGGAAAGACAAGCTTGATCAACTGTGCGGTGAAGGGCCCCCTCGAAGGATTGGAGGTCATTCGGGGAGAATTCACTCGCCGACTGATCACGGAGCCTCAGTTGCGTGGTTTCTTGGCCAAACTGATCGAAGCCGAGGCGATCGCGCAGGTGGAGGAGAGCCTCCTGGCTCGGCGGCGCGTCGTGATCTTGGAGGAATTGGAGCGTACCTTCCTGCGGCAGGTGGGAGGCTATGGGGCGATTCGGGCGCTGCAACGTGTGATTGCCGCTACCTGTTCATCCACGCTTTGGATTTTGACCATCAATCAGACCGCTTTCCAGTTTCTCCAGGCGGCAGTCAACCTCGGCTCCAGTTTTTCCCACCGCCTCAATGTGGGCACGGCCAGCCGCGACGATCTCCGCCAGGCTATCTTACTGCGGCACACCCTGTCCGGCCTACGCCTTCAGTTTCCACCACCCCCTGTGCCGCGCCATTGGGGAGATCGGGTCAAGCGCTTCATCCAAGGTCCAACCGATGCGGAGAGCCTCTTTTTTGAAGCCTTGGCCAGGGAGTCCGCCGGCGTTTATCGGACCGCTTTCGAAATTTGGCTCGGCCATATCGAGAGGGTGGAGGCCGGCATCCTCTATATGAAACCGCTGGCTGCCCCGGACCTGTCGCCGGTGATTGATGATCTGGATGTAGCCGACCTGTTCGCCTTGGTGGCCATCCTCCAGCATGGGAGCCTCACTCCGGAGGAGCACGCCGTCATCTTTCAGACGAACGTCGCGGCGAGTCGATCTCAAATGGATGAACTCCTGGCGCGGGAGATCATCGAGAACGATCCCCACCGACCGGGCTTTCGCATCCGCCCGGAAGCCCTGCGTGTGGTCAGGGAAGCGCTCTATCGCCGGAATTTGCTATGAGGAAGGTTTGGAGGGGCCTATGATCGCCACCGACGTTTTGTCTCTGTCGCCCGCATGTCAGGTCTTGCCGGAAACTCCAGTCGAGATCCTCACCAGGATTTCGCTCACCCACATCCTGTACGCGCTGCTTATCCTCGTCGCTACCTACGTGCTCGTGCGGGTGAGCACGGCCATTGCGCACGCGCTGGCCGAGCGAGCGCCGCGCGCCCGCTTCTTCTTTCTCATGGGGACTCCGGTGATTCGATTCGTGCTCTGGTTGGGCAGCGGTCTGGTGATCCTGGCCATCTTCTCGCCTTCGCGAGAGACCCTGTTTGCGATATTGGCATCAGTAGGGATTGCGCTGGGACTCGGCGCGCAGGACTTGGTCAAAAACCTCATTGGTGGACTGATCATCTTGGTGGATCGTCCATATCAGCTCGGCGATCGCGTGAAAATTGGCGATGCCTATGGAGAGATTGATCACATTGGATTGCGCAGCACGAAACTGATCACGCCCGATGACACCCGTGTGACCATCCCAAACAGCGAGATTTTGAACGGCACAGTGTGGAACGCGAACTCCGGAGTCCCAACCTGTCAGGTCGTCACCGATCTCTATCTGCCTCATGATACCGATCCAATTGAAGCGCTGGAGATCGGCTACGAAGCAGCCTATAGTTCCCCCTACATTCTGCTGTCCAAGCCCGTCGTTGTCCTCTTGCAGGATGGATTTCAACGCGCTCCCTTCCTCCGACTTCGCGTGAAAGCATACGTCTACGATCATCGCTTTGAGCCTCACTTTCAAAGCGATATCACCGTGCGAGCCAAAGCCGAATTCCTGAAGCGAGGCATGTTGCAACCGTGGAGCCGCTACGACAAGGCGATCCCGACTGCCGCCCTCAAGGCCGAGAGAGAAGGGCAGGAATATGGGCAGGAACCCGTATGATCCCATCACGGGAATGAGAGGACGCAGAGTCCAGGAACCGAAACGGCAGCAGCCCGCGATCCGCCAGGATGCTGGCGGCCAGAATATTGGGCGGGATGCCAATGAGCATAATGTTACCGCTGGGAAGAGGGAGAAGGCTCATGGAATCATGAGATGCGAGAGGGGCACGTTAGCCTGACGTGAGATGCCGACCACGGCCGGCAGCAGCACGGCCACCGCGCCTACTCATGAAGGCCGGAGAGGGTGCCGCCGTTTCAGTGATGACCGCGATCAGGCGCGGCTCGCTCTTGCGGGCCAGTCGTGTGATGCGCTCACCCAAGAAATCAGCTACGCCCGTCTTGAACAATCCGCCGGACACGATGTAGACAGCCCACACGGTGATGACCGCCGGATTGGCAAACCCGGCGAAGGCTTCTTCCGGCGTGACCAGGCCCGTCAGCGCTAACGCGAGCAGCACCGTCAGCGCGATCACGTTCACGCGCAACTTTTCGGTGACAAAGAGGATCACCGCCGCCACGATGAGCGTCAGTGTGAGTGCGATGTGCGGGGTCATCGAACACTCTCTTTCACGCGCGGGATGGTGATTGTTCGATTGAGAATGAACCACCCGACCACGCCAGCAGTGAGCGAAGCAGCTAGAATCCCAACCTTGGCCAAGTCCAGCAGCGGACTGTCGCCAAAGGCCAAGCCGGCGATAAACAGAGACATCGTGAACCCGATTCCGGCCAACCAGCTCGCGCCGTAGATGTGTCGCCACGTGACCTCGCCAGGCAGAACAGCAAAACCGCTCCGGACGACAAGCCAGGAGAATAAAGTAATGCCCACCTGTTTGCCGACGACCAAACCCACGATGATGCCCACACTGATCGAGCTGGTCACGGCGGCCGACACGTCCCCGCCCAGGGCGACGCCGGCATTGGCCAGGGCGAACACCGGCATAATGGCAAACGTCACCCATGGATGCAAAGCATGTTCGAATCGCTCGATCGGCGCGGCCACACGTTCGCAGGCGATTTCCAGCGTGTGCAAGGCCGCCTGACGATCGGCGTTGGTCAATATGCTCTCACCTGATTCACCGGCGCGTTCAAACTCATCGAGGAGCGCTCGACTCTGCGCCAGAAATTCTTCCGTGTTGATGCGCGCCCGCGAGGGGATCGTCATTGCCAGCAACACGCCGGCAACGGTCGCGTGGACGCCGGATTTCAAGAAAGCCAGCCACAGCCCAAGTCCTAACAGCGCGTAGACCAGGGGGTGGCGAACTCCCGCTCGATTGGCCGCCACCAAGAGGAGCAGGAAACCGGCTCCGATAGCCAGACTCGTCCAGGAGATCTCCGCCGTGTAGAAGAAAGCGATCACCAACACGGCCACGATGTCATCCACAATGGCCAGCGCCGCGAGAAAGACCTTCAGGGCGAGGGGAACTCGCCGGCCCAGCAAGGCCAGAACACCCAAGGCGAACGCAATATCGGTGGCCATCGGAATCCCCCATCCGGGTGAACCCGCCGTCCCGGCGTTGAACCCCAGGTAGATCCCGGCAGGCACGAGCGCCCCACCCAGAGCGGCGACAATTGGCAGCGCCGCTTTACGGACAGAGTTCAATTCGCCGACCAGTACTTCGCGTTTGATTTCCAATCCGACGACGAAAAAGAAGACGGCCATCAGCCCGTCGTTGATCCACAGGAGCAGCGGTTTGGACAGAAGGACCTCACCAAACCCGACCGTCAGCGTCGTTCGCCAAAAGCTGAAGTAGGTGTCGGCCCATGGTGAATTGGCCCAGACCAAGGCCGTCACCGTGCACAAGAGCAAGAGAATGCCGCCCGAGGCTTCGAGCTTGGCAAATTCCTGAAAAGGCCGGAGGAGGCGCTCGACGGGCTGCTCCCGGGTTGTTTGCTTTCCTTTGATCACCTCTTTCATGGGCCGACGTAGAACATCGGCAGGCACGCCACGGCCGCCGTGATCATCACCGGAATGTCGAAATCACAGTACAGACGACAAATGGTACGATGCCGTGGAATCATGTGTCCAGAGAATGCCCGCGTCCAGTAGCCAGAGGAATGAGGTGAGCCTATGTCTTTCCTCTTCGTCCACCGACTCGTCTCCTGCGATGAACGCCTGGGAAGGAATGCCTCACAACGGCTCTCTCTGCATGGGCATGCCGACCGATCTCGGACAGCGCCCGGGACGAACTCTTCCGAAGCTCCCACCAGACCATAGCCCACCGTTCACATCTGAAGGATTGAGAACGATGCCGGGCGGTCGCCCCATATGGTCCAGTCGGCTATGGGGATATTCTGGCCAGAGGAGGAAAACGGTCAGCTCCCGGGAGTTCCCCACTGCGGATTGTCCCTACGGAGTGAATATCGGCGAGTGCCCGCGGATGATGCAGAGAGCAACCAGGACGAAGGGTGCAAGACACTTGTGCATGAATCACAGAACGGTGCCTTGACGGAAGGGCTTGAAGTTCGCTACACTACTGCATGTCACGTAGGGTTGCCAATAGCGCTGTTGAGGAGCCGGCGTAGCTCAGCAGGTAGAGCAGACGATTCGTAATCGTCAGGTCATCGGTTCGAATCCGATCGCCGGCTCCATTTTTTATGGGCGCGGGCAATGAAGAGATCGAAGTGCAGCCGGAGAGAGCGCGCGGCATGTCGAGGGCTGAGGTGAAAGATCCGAGTGCCGGAAATGATGCGTCGTGCGTGCTGTCTGAGGGACGTCCTATTGTCGTCGTCAGCCGATGCTTGGACATAGAGACCTGTCGGTATAACGGGCAGGTCATTCCCTACCCCTTCATCCAACGTCTCGCTCAGCATGCGACGCTCATTCCTATATGTCCGGAGGTGGAGATCGGACTCGGTGTGCCGCGCGATCCGATTCGGCTCGTCCAGCAGGGCGGCGAGGCACGGGCGATACAGGCGGCGACGGGTCGAGATGTGACCGAGCGACTCGCCCAATTCGCCGAACGATTCCTGAGCGCTCTGTCTGAGGTGGACGGCTTCATTCTGAAGAGTCGGTCGCCTTCGTGCGGGATTCGAGATGCGAAGGTCTTCCCCGCCGTGGAGAGTGAAGCAGCATGTGGGCGGCAAGCGGGTCTGTTCGCCCACGCGGTGCTCCGCCGATTCTCCGGCCTGGCCATTGAGGATGAGGGACGGCTGAACGACGAGAGGATTCGCGACCATTTCTTGACGAAGCTCTTCACCCTGGCGCGCTTTCGCCACGCTGTGAAAGCCGACTCGATGGCCGCGCTTGTTCATTTTCACACGACGCATAAGTTCCTGCTGATGGCTCACAGCGAGAAGGCGTTGCGAGAGATGGGACGCCTCGTCGCCAATGGGGCGCGTCGCCCGCTTCGGGAAGTCGTTGTCGAATATCGCGAACAGTTGCAGCGAGCGCTGGAGCGAGCGGCTCGTCGTACGGCTGTGGCGAATGTCCTGCAACATGGATTCGGCTATGTCTCAGCGCGGCTGACGGCGCGAGAGAAAGCATTCTTCCTCCGCACCCTCGAGAAGTATCGGCGTGGGCAGATTCCCGCGAGTGCGGCGATCGCCCTTCTTCGCGCCTGGGCCGTGCGGTTCGACGTCTCTTACCTTCTCCTGCAGACGTTCTTCGAACCCTATCCGGACGAATTGCGAGAACCGCTCGATCCGCGAAGCGCATGGGAACTGGGCGTCCCTCTGACGAGGCCCAAGCGGCGACAGGCGCGATCTTGACAGTGCTCTCGATGGTATGGTAGCTTTTCAGCCCTTTGAAATGACATCGGGCGTGCGACCATGGGCGTGATCCACGCGCTGGCACTGCAAGAGAACGTTCTGAAGCCGGACGCGAGCGTCCTGGTTGTTTTCCTGACGACGTGGGTTCTGGTTTGGATTCTCGATCGCGTGCTCTTTCGCCCTGTCCTTCACATTCTGGACGAACGGGAGCGGCGCACGAAGGGGTATCGAGCGGAAGCCCGGGCGATGGAGGCGGAATGCGCGCGGCTCCGAGCGCACTATGACGCCGCCATAAAGCGTGCGCGCGCTGAGGGGTATCAACAGATCGAAGCGCGACGCCGAGAAGCGTTGGCATGGCGGGAGCAGCTTCTGGCGACGGTGCGGGAGCAGGCGCGTGAGGCTCTCGAGCGCGCGCGTCGCGAACTGGCCGAACAGGTTCAGGAAGCGAAACCTCAGCTCGAACGGGACGCCGAAGAGCTGGCGCGCGAGATCGCCCGCCACATGCTCGGTCGCCGCGTGGAGGAGGTCACGCGAACCCTCCCCTGAGCGTATGGGCGATCTCCTGCCGGACATCGTGGACAGTGTGGGAATGGGCGGGGCGCTCGGCCTCGTTGGCGCGGGGTTGCCGCGCGTCGTGAATTTCCTCATCTTCGTCGTGGCGCTCTACTACGTGCTGCGGAAGCCGGCGAGCGACTTCTTCCGTCAGCGCGCGCACACCATTGCGCGAGATCTGGAAGAGGCGGAGCGTGCGCGCGCGGCGGCCGCGCAGGACTTGGCACAGGCGCGGGCCCAATTGGCTCGAGTGGACGAAGACGTGGCGGCCATTCGCGAGCGCGCCCAGCGCGAGGCCGAAGCCGAATACGAGCGCCTTCGGCAAGAGACAGAGATCGAAGCGGAGAAGATTCGCGCGCTAGCGGAACGCGAGATCGCGATGGCACGGCGCGCCGCGGAGCTGGAGCTGAAGGCCTTTCTGGTCGAGCGCGTCTTGGCGCGCGCCCGCGCGCTCCTTCGCGAACAACTGACGGAGGAGGATCACCGGCGCTTGATCGCGCAATTCATCGAGGACGTGGCGGAGGTGTCTCGATGATCCCTCTTCGCATCGCCCGCCGATATGCGCGCGCCTTGGCCGAATATACATTCACGCGCCGCGAACACGAGACGGTGCGGGACGAGTTGCACGCGCTCGCTGAGCTGTTTCAGGAGACCCCCGTGCTGAAAGATATCTTCGCTCATCCCGTCATCCCGCGCGCACAGAAGGAGCGCGCCCTGCAGACCGTGATCGAGAGGACGCAGGTGGGACGAACGACGGCGACGTTCCTCTATCTGCTCTTGAAGAACTATCGGCTCCAGCATATGGACGCGATCGCCCGCGCCTTCGCTGAAGAGGTGGATCGTCGAATGGGGATTGTGAACGTCGAAGTCCGCACAGCGCGCCCCCTTCTCGAGGAGGAGCGGCAGCGCCTTCAGCGACAGCTGGAGCACATGACGGGAAAGCGCGTGCGCATGCGCGAGGTCGTGGAGGAACGACTGCTCGGGGGAGTACAAGCGCGCCTCGCGAGCGAGGTCTACGATGGATCTCTGCACGCCCGATTGGAAGCGTTGCGGCGCCAGCTCCTCTTGTGAGCGCCGCTTTCGAGGAGGCGATCTATGGAGAAGATCAGAGCCGATGAGATCGTTGACATCATTCGTCAACAAATCGAAGGGCTGGAGACACGCGTCTCTCTGGAGGAGGTCGGGACGGTCATCCGAGCGGGCGACGGCATTGCGGAGATTTACGGCGTGGAGAAGGTGATGGCCGGCGAGCTGCTCGCGCTCCCGCATGACGTCTACGGGCTAGCCCTCAATCTCGAAGAAGATAAGGTCGGCGCTGTCCTCTTCGGCGAATACCATCTGATCAAAGAGGGGGATGAAGTGCGACGGACGCGCCGCATCATGTCGGTCCCGGTCGGCGAAGCGCTCATCGGGCGCGTCGTGGATCCGTTGGGGCGTCCCCTGGACGGACGGGGACCGATTCTCACCGAGACGTACAATCCCATCGAGCGCTTGGCCCCTGGCGTCGTGGATCGGCAACCGGTGAAAGAGCCCTTGCAGACGGGCATCAAAGCGATCGACGCGATGATCCCGATCGGACGCGGTCAGCGCGAGTTGATTATCGGGGATCGGCAGACGGGCAAGACGGCCATCGCCATTGATACGATCATCAACCAAAAAGGCAAGGATGTCGTGTGCATCTACGTCGCCATCGGACAGAAGAAGTCCACGATCGCGCACGTCGTCAAGACGCTTCAGGACTACGGGGCGATGGAGTATACGATCGTCGTCTCGGCTGCGGCATCGGATCCGGCGGCGATGCAGTATCTGGCTCCGTATGCCGGATGCGCTATGGGCGAATACTTCCGGGATCGCGGACAACATGCCCTCGTCGTTTACGATGATCTCTCCAAGCACGCGGCGGCCTATCGTGAGATCAGCCTCTTGTTGCGGCGCCCCCCCGGACGCGAGGCGTATCCGGGGGATGTCTTCTATCTGCATTCGCGGTTGCTGGAGCGAGCGGCGAAATACAGCGAGGAATTCGGCGGCGGATCGCTCACGGCTCTGCCTATTATTGAAACGCAACTGGGCGATGTCTCCGCCTACATTCCGACGAACGTCATCTCGATCACAGATGGCCAGATCTATCTGGAGACCGATCTCTTCCACGCCGGGATTCGGCCGGCGATCAATGTGGGGATTTCGGTCTCGCGCGTGGGCGGATCGGCACAGATCAAAGCGATGAAGCAGGTGGCTGGGACCTTGCGCTTGGAGCTGGCGCAATATCGGGAGCTGGCCGCGTTCGCGCAGTTCGGATCGGATCTGGACAAGGTGACCCTGCAGCAGCTCAATCGCGGGCGCAAGCTGACGGAATTGCTCAAACAGGATCAGTACAAGCCGATGGACGTCGAGAAACAAATCGTCTCGATCTGGGCGGGGACGAACGGGTATCTGGACGACCTGCCTGATGAACTCGTGCGCCCGTTTGAGGAGGAGCTGCTGCAGTTTGTCGAAAATAGCCGCGCGGGGCTTCTGGAGAAGATTCGCACGCGAAAGGCGCTCGATGAAGAGATCCTGACCGAATTGCAAGAGGCCGTGCGGGAGTTCAAGGAGCGATTCGTGACGGCGCATGCCGTGACGGCACAGGCGGCATAAGGAGAGAACGATGGCGAGCTTACAGGACTTGCGGCGACGCGTTCGTGCCGTGCGGAGCATGCAACAGGTGACGCGCGCTATGAAGATGGTCTCGGCCGCGAAGCTCCGCCGGGCACAGGAGCGTGTCGTCGCGGCGCGCCCGTATGCGGAGCGCATGGCCTCTGTGCTCCGGGGATTGGCCGAACGCGCCGAGCAGTATCGCCATCCGCTGCTGGAGCCGCGCGGCGAGGATCACCTCGTCCTCGTCCTCATCACCGCCGACAAAGGGCTCTGCGGCGCGTATAACACGAACCTTATCCGCGCTGCCCACGCTTTTCTCGAGCGACATCCGGAGGCGCGCGTCGAGCTCGTCTGCATCGGTCGAAAGGGGCGCGACTTCTTCCGCCGACACGGCGTCCCGATTCGCGCCGAGTATACGGGCGTGACAGCCCGACAAGTGGAGTTGCCCGTCGCCCGGCAGATCGCGCAGGCACTCATCGAGGATTTCCTCGCCCCCGAATCGGACATTGATAAGGTCCTCCTCCTCTACATGGAGTTCAAATCGGCCGCGCGTCAGCAGATCGTCCTCGAGCAACTCCTGCCCATCGTGCGGTGGCCGGCTGAAGGTGAGCCTCCCGCGCCGCGCGAAGTCTTCATTGACTATCTCTACGAACAGCCTCCGGGTGAGATCTTCGATCGCCTGCTCCCGCGATACGTGGAATCGGAGGTCTATCGCGCTCTTCTGGAGGCGACGGCCTCCGAACATGGCGCGCGCATGATGGCCATGGATGCGGCGACGAAGAATGCCGAGGAGATGATCGCCTCGCTCACGCTTCAGATGAACCGCGTCCGACAGGCGACGATCACCAAGCAGATCATCGAAGTCGTCAGCGGTGCCGCCGCCCTCGAGGAGATGGCGCGCTAGCGCGCCCGTCCCAACCGGGCGATATCGGCGAAGTAGTGGACGAACATCTTGATCCCGCCAGCCGTTTGCGCCCAGTCGTAGTTCTCGTTCGGGGCGTGATACCCATGCTCGGGCAGGCTCAATCCGAGGAAGATGATCGGCGCCCGCAAGTATTCCTCCATGATCACCACAGCTCCGATCGAGCCCCCCTCTCGCGTGAAGGCCGGCTCCTTGCCGAAGGCGAACTTCATGGCGCGGCGTGCGGCCTCTGCGTAAGGACCGGTGAACGATCCCAGATAGGGGCGCAGCGTCCCGGCTCTCCGAATCACGACGTCCGGATTCTTCGACCGAATGAACTCGCTCACCAAGCGGAAGATCTTCTCCGCATCCTGATCGGGGACCAAACGCATGCTGATCTTGGCCTCGGCGCGCGGAGGGATGATCGTCTTGATGCCCGGACCGCGATACCCACCGACGATCCCGTGCACCTCGAAGGTCGGCTCGGCCATGATTCCCTTCACCACGCGCGCGGGATCGGTCGTGCGCAGCGAGCGAAATTCATGCACGCGCATGAACCGTCGCACGGTGAAACCGGACGCGAGATAATTCTTCACCTCCCGGCGCGTCACCTTTCGCACATCGTCGTAAAACCCCGGAATCTTCACGCGCCCCGTCCGCGGATCATAGCACTCGCAGATGAGCTGACACAGTTCCCCGATGGGATTGCGCGCCGGTCCTCCTGTGACCCCTGAGTGCGCATCCTTTTTGCCCGTCTCCAAGGTGAGCGTGAGCCCGAGCAACCCTCTCAGCCCATACGGCACCGTCGGCTTATGTCGCGCGATCCAAATCGTATCGGAGACGAGCACGGAGTCCGTGCGCAGCTCCTTCCGCTTCCCTCGCATGAAGTGAGCGAAGTGGGGACTGCCAATCTCTTCTTCCAGCTCCCAGATGAAATGGACGTTGAGAGGCACGCCGTGCTCCACCGCATATCGAGCCGCCAAGAGCGCCGTCAGCGCCGGCCCTTTGTCGTCGGTCGTGCCCCGACCGAAGTACCGTCCGTCCTCCCGAACGAAGGCAAAGGGCGGCGTGCGCCATTCTTCGGGATCAGCGGGTTGCACATCGAGGTGGTTGTAGATGGTGACCGTCGGATGTCTCGGATCAGTGATCAGGCGACCGAAGACGACAGGATGTCCCGGAGTCGGCACGATCTCCACAGAGGCGCCGATATCTCGGAGATATTCCGCCGCTAAACGCGCTCCCCGCTCGATGTCCTCCTTCCGCTCAGGATCCACGCTCACGGTCGGCGTCTCGACCAGGGCCGCGAGTCTCTCCTCGAACTCCGATCGCACGTGCCGAATGTACGCCTCCAAACCGCGAAAGAGCGCCGATGTCTGTTTCATACCTCTCGCCTCCCCCGTGTGCTGCCCGCGCCCGACTCAGACGCGATGTCGGGCGAGGAATTCCTCCAGAGGAGCCAGCTCCTCCGGCGAGTGAACGACGCGCCCCTCCATGCCTCCATCCACGAAGACCGTTTGTCCGGAGATGAAGCGCGCGCATTTCTCCGAGCAGAGGAAGACAACGATCGGAGCAATGTCCTCCGGGCGCGGCACCTCCCAGGCGATGGCGCGCGTCTGAAAGGACCGCTTCAGGATGTCGGGTGTGATCCCCTCCATCATACCGGTCAGCGTCCACCCCGGCCCCACGATATTCACAGCGGCATAGGGAGCGAGCTTCACGATCTCGTTCTTCAACGAGAGCATGAAAGCGTGCAGAGCCGACTTGGCCGCTGCGTATGCGGCGTTGTAGGCCTCGCCGAATTTCGCCGCCGTCGAAGAGATGATGACAATGCGTCCGCTTCGTTGTCGCTCCACGATGGGGAGGAATTCGCGGACGCAATAGAAGACCGAGCGAGTGTTCACGCGGAACTCGAAATCCCAATCCTCAGTGGTCAGATCCTTGATCCCAATCCCCTCATGCGGCGACGCTCCCGCGTTGGCGATCAGAAGATCGAGCCGGCCGCGCCAGCGAACGGCATCGGCGAAGAGTCGCCGCACATCCTCCTCGCGAGCCAGATCAGCGCCGAGCACAAGGCTCTCGCGCGGCAACTCTCGCTGCAGTGCCTCAGCGCGATCTCGCCCCGTGTGGTAATGGATGATGACCTGCGCGCCCTCCTCCACCAGAAGGCGCACGATAGCCCGTCCGATCCCACCGGATCCTCCGGTGACGAGCGCCACCTTATCGGCCAGTCCGAGATCCATACGTCTCCCTCTCCCGAAGAATGCGTCTGTTCCCTCCACGGGAAGGACAGCTCACGAGTCCTCTCGCACGTAGGTCAACCAGTCCTCCGGTGCTTCCTTCCGCCCCGTCGCGATGGCGAAGAACTCCTCCTGCAGCCGCCGAGTGATCGGGCCGCGTCGGCCATCGCCGATTCGAATCCGATCGATCGAGCGCACAGGCGTGATCTCGGCCGCCGTCCCCGTGAAGAAGACTTCGTCGGCGATGTAGAGCATCTCCCGCGGGATCGTCGTCTCGTGCGCCTCGATGCCGAGCATCCGGCAGATCTTCAGGACCGTATCGCGGGTGATCCCCGGCAGAATGGAGGAGCTCAGCGAGGGCGTCAGGACCTTTCCGTTCACAACCAGGAAGATATTCTGCCCGCTCCCCTCGCTCACATTCCCATGGATATCGAGCGCGATCCCCTCGGCGAAACCATTCACGAGGGCCTCCATCTTGATCAGTTGTGAGTTCATGTAATTGGCCGCCACCTTCGCCAACGCGGGCAATGTATTCGGTGCGATGCGCGCCCAGGTCGAGACACACGCATCCACTCCTTCCTCCAACGCCCCCTCGCCCAGATACTTCCCCCACACCCAACAGGCGATGTAGGTCTCGATCGGACAGGGGAACGGATTCACGCCCAGGGCTCCATAGCCCCGAAAGACGAAAGGACGAATATAGCACTCCGAGACCGCATTGCGCCGCACGAGCTCCTTGCACGCTTCCACCAGGTCCTCCAGCGTGTAGGGGATCTCCATCCGGTAAATATGGCAGGAGTGGATCAAGCGCTGCAGATGCTCCCGCAAACGGAAGATCGCCGGACCACGCGGCGTCGCGTAGCACCGAATCCCTTCGAAAGCGACCGAGGCGTAATGGAGCCCATGTGCCAGGACGTGAATTCTCGCGTCCTCCCACGCAATGAACTGCCCGTTATGCCAGATGTATTTCGTCAGCTCCTGCTCCATATCTCCCTCCTTCCCTCACGCCATCGGAGGCGTCGTGTGAGACGTCGTCCCCCTCACGCCCGTTCGCACGAAAAAGCCGCCTCGGGCATTCCGAGGGCGGCTTCCTCTCTTTCCCCGTCCATACTGCGCACGTTTCCTCACGCGCGGCCGTGAAGGGGGAGCGATCGCTCCCCCTCTCGCCTTCTCACTCGGGGAGATCGTTGAAGCTCTCCTCCGAACTCGAGTCCTCGGCAACGGTGATGCCAATATCCCGGAGCAATTCCTCGCGCTCCTCCTCTGAAGGCAGGATGACCTCGGCCTCCTCCGCCACGCGGTCCACGGGGATGCGAATGTTCCGGTAGTACTTCATCCCGGTGCCCGCCGGGATGAGCCGTCCCACGATGACGTTCTCTTTGAGCCCGCGCAGGAAATCGATCCGTCCGCTGACGGCCGCTTCCGTGAGCACACGCGTCGTCTCCTGGAAAGAGGCCGCGCTGATGAAGCTCTCGGTTGAGAGACTCGCCTTCGTGATTCCGAGCAGCAACGGCTCGGCCTGGGCCGGTCGGCCGCCCATCTTCACCACGCGCTCATTCTCCTCCTGGAAATGGAAACGATCCACCTGCTCGTCGAGCACGAACTCGGTATCTCCGGGATCCTTGATCCGCACCCAACGGAGCATCTGTCGGACGATGACCTCGATGTGCTTGTCATTGATGGTGACGCCTTGCTGTCGGTAGACTTCTTGGATCTCGTTGACGAGATACTTCTGAACGGCCTCCACGCCCAGAATAGCGAGGATGTCATGCGGGTTCAGTGGCCCATCAATGAGCGGATCTCCCGCCTGCACGTAATCCCCATCCTGCACGTTCAGGTGCACGCCGCGCGGGATCGAGTACTCGCGAACCTCACCATCGTCACCGATGATCTGGACCTTTTGCACGCCGCGCTGGATGCCGAGCACCTTCACGCGGCCGGAGATCTCGGTCATGACTGCTGTCTCCCGCGGCTTGCGCGCCTCGAATAATTCGACGACACGCGGCAGACCGCCGACGATGTCCTTGGCCTTCGCCGTTTGCCGCGGGATCTTCGCGATGACATCGCCGGGCGCGACGCGCACGCCCTCGGCCTCCTGAACAGCCTTATCCTGCCAATCCTCGCGCCGCTCCTCGCGCTTGCGCCGACGCCACTCGTCGAAATCATTGACGAGGATGATGGCGCGGATGGGCAGATGCTGCACCTTGATGAGGCGCCCCTCGTCGTCGCGAATCTCAATGCGCGGCTGCAACTTCTCATCCAGCGATTCGATGACGAAGCGGTAGGCCAACCCGGTGACCTTATCCACCTCCTCGCGGAACGTCACGTTCTCGATGAGATCTCGGAAGTGAACCGTCCCTTCCACATCCGAGAGGATGGAGAACGTGTAGGGATCCCACTCGACCAAGCACTGGTCGGGCTCCACCATCTGCCCATCGGTCACGCGGAGGACGGCTCCATAGGTGACCGGATAGGTCTCGATCTCACGCCCGCGAGCGTCCACAAGGGCAATATAGCCGTTGCGGTTCATAGCGATGAGCTCGCCCCGGCGATTGCGGATCGTTTTGAGGTTGACGAATTTGACCCGTCCGGCGCGCCGCGCTTCGTGCGAGGACTGCTCCTTGATGGCGCCCGTCGCCCCGCCGATATGGAACGTGCGCATGGTCAACTGCGTCCCCGGCTCGCCGATGGACTGCGCGGCGAGGATACCCACGGCCTCACCGATCTCGACCATCTTCCCCGTGGCGAGATTCCGTCCGTAGCAGAGGACGCACACGCCGCGCCGGGATTCACAGGTGAGCACCGAGCGGATCCTCACCCGCTCGATACCGGCATTCTGAATCTCATTGGCGAGGTCCTCGGTGATCTCCTGATTGGCGCGCACCAGGACGCTGCCGTCAATCGGATCAATGACATCCTCCAGGGCGACGCGCCCGATGATGCGCTCGCGCAAGGGCTCGACGATCTCCCCCGCGTGGATGATCGCCTCGGCCCAGATGCCCTTGACCGTGCCGCAATCGTACTCGGTCACGATCACGTCTTGCGCGACGTCCACCAAGCGCCGGGTCAGATATCCGGAATCCGCCGTCTTGAGGGCCGTATCGGCCAAGCCCTTGCGCGCGCCGTGCGTCGAGATGAAGTACTGGAGGACGTTCAGCCCCTCGCGGAAGTTGGCCAGAATCGGCGTCTCGATGATCTCCCCGGTCGGCTTGTTCATCAAGCCGCGCATACCCGCCAACTGTCGAATCTGTTGCTTGGAGCCGCGCGCGCCGGAATCGGCCATGACGATGAGCGGGTTGGGGACGCCCGTCTCTTTCTCCCGCTGCTCCATGGCCTTGAACATCTCATCCGCGACCCGCTCGGCCACGTTCGACCAGATCTCAATCACGCGGTTGTAGCGCTCGCCAGATGTGATGACCCCCTCCTTCACCTGCTTCTCGACAGCGAGCACCTCCTTCTGCGCTTGACGAATGAGCTCGCCCTTGCTCTCGGGAACGACGAGATCATCAATGCAGAGCGAAATGCCCGACTTCGTCGCATAGAAGAAGCCGAGATCCTTCAAGTTGTCAAGGAGAGTGATCGTCTTGGCATGCCCCAAGCGCAAGAAGCAGTACCGGACGAGCGATTGCAACCCATTCTTCTTCATCAGACCGTTGATGAAGGGCATGCCCTCCGGCATATGTTGATTGAAGATGACGCGGCCCACGGTCGTATCAATAAGCCGCCCCTGCACGTCATAGACGGGAGCATTGACGACGTCCTGGGGATCCCGCTGCGCTTCCAGATCAATCAACCGCCCCTCATAGCGAAGCCGGATGGGCGTTTGCGTCTCGACGATCCCCTCCTCCAACGCCAGCAGGACTTCGTCCATCGAGGCGAAGCGCATCCCTTCGCCCTTGGCCCCCGGCTTGCGCCGCGTCAGATAGTAGAGGCCGAGCACGATGTCCTGCGTGGGCACGGCGATGGGCTGCCCGCTCGCCGGCGAGAGGATGTTGTGGCTGGAGAGCATGAGCACCGACGCCTCGACTTGAGCTTCCGGCGAGAGGGGCACATGCACAGCCATCTGGTCCCCATCGAAATCGGCGTTGAACGCCGTGCACACGAGCGGATGGATCTTGATCGCCTTCCCCTCGACCAAGATCGGCTCGAACGCCTGAATGCCCAGCCGATGCAGCGTCGGCGCGCGATTGAGCAGCACCGGATGCTCGCGGATCACTTCTTCGAGCACATCCCACACGATCGGATCCTGCTTCTCGACGATCTCCTTCGCCTGCTTGACCGTCGCCACGTAGCCTTTCTTCTGCAGGAGGTGGTAGATGAAGGGCTTGAACAGCTCAAGAGCCATCTGCTTCGGCAAGCCGCACTGATGGAGCTTGAGTTCGGGACCGATGACGATGACCGAACGCCCGCTGTAATCCACGCGTTTGCCTAAGAGATTCTGACGGAAGCGCCCCTGTTTTCCTTTGAGCGAATCGGCGAGCGATTTGAGGGGCCGATTGTTCGCCCCCTTGATGACGCGTCCGCGCCGACCATTATCCAGAAGGGCATCCACGGCCTCCTGCAGCATGCGCTTCTCGTTGCGCACGATGACCTCCGGAGCGCGGAGCTCCAACAGCTTCTGCAATCGGCTGTTGCGATTGATCACCCGGCGATAGAGCTCGTTCAGATCCGACGTGGCGAAGCGCCCGCCATCGAGCGGCACCAGCGGGCGCAACTCCGGCGGGATGACCGGCAAAACCTCCAGGATCATCCACTCGGGCCGATCCCCAGACTTCCGGAACGCGTCCACGACCTTCAGGCGCTTGGCGTACTTGAGTCGCTTCTGCTGCGAGGGATCGGTTTTCATCTTCTCGCGGAGCTCCGCCGCTAATGCCTCCAGGTCCACCTGCTGCAGGAGGATACGAATGGCCTCGGCCCCCATGCGGGCGACCTCCGGCCCAAACTTCCCCGGGAACTCCTGCGCCAGTTTCCGATACTGCTCCTCGCTGAGCAGTTCTTTGTACCGAAGGGGCAGGCCGAGCCGCTCCAGCTCCTCGTCCGGCTTGATGACGATGTACGACTCGTAGTAGAGCACCTTCTCCAGATCGCGAAGACTCAGGTCCAAGAGCTGACCGATGCGCGAGGGCAGGCTCTTGAAGAACCAGATATGCGAACACGGAGCCGCGAGCTCAATGTGCCCCATGCGCTCGCGCCGCACCCGGCTCAAGGTGACCTCGACCCCGCACTTATCGCAGATGACTCCTCGGTACTTCGCTCGTTTGTACTTGCCACAGAGGCATTCATAATCGGCGATGGGACCGAAGATCCGAGCGCAGAAGAGACCATCGCGCTCGGGCTTGTGCGTGCGATAATTGATCGTCTCCGGCTTGGTCACCTCGCCATGCGACCACGAGCGGATCTTCTCCGGCGAGGCCAGCCCGATGCGAATCGCCTCGAAGTCGAGTGTGGTTGATTCTCGCTCAAAGAAGCGCCGTGGAAACATAGGCTGACTCCTTTCCGGGAGCCCGATGTCTCCCGATTACTCCTCCTCTTTGCCGGTCAGTAATTCCACATCCAGGCAGAGCCCTTGCAGCTCGCGCATGAGGACGCTGAAGGATTCGGGCACGCCCGGCTCGAAATCATAGTTCCCGTTGACGATCCCCTCGTAGATGCGAGACCGTCCCGCCACATCGTCGGATTTCGCCGTGAGCAGCTCCTGAAGCGTATACGCCGCACCATAAGCTTCCAGCGCCCACACCTCCATCTCGCCAAAGCGCTGACCGCCGAACTGCGCCTTCCCACCGAGCGGCTGCTGCGTGATGAGCGAGTACGGACCGATCGAGCGCGCGTGGATCTTCTCGTCCACAAGGTGCATGAGCTTCATCATGTAGATGTAGCCGACGGTCACCGGTTCATCGAAAGGCTCTCCCGTCAGACCGTCATAGAGGATCGTCTTCCCGGTCACGCCGACCATCGGCGGCAGTCCCTGCTCCCGCAGCCGAGCGTCCGCTTGCCGGAGCAGGTCCTTGATCTGCTCCTCGCGCGCGCCGTCGAAAACGGGAGAGGAGAAGTGCAACCCGAGCACCTTTCCCGCCCAGCCCAAGTGCGTCTCCAGAAGCTGGCCGACGTTCATCCGCGAGGGCACGCCAAGCGGATTGAGCACGATCTCGACCGGCGTCCCATCCGGCAGGAAGGGCATGTCTTCCTCCGGCACGATCTTCGCGATGACGCCCTTATTGCCGTGGCGACCCGCCATCTTATCGCCGACCGAGAGCTTCCGCTTCATCGCGATGTAGACCTTCACGAGCTTGATCACGCCCGCTTGAAGCTCATCTCCGCGCTTGAGCTTCTCGATCTTCTCCTGATAGAACTGCTTGAGCACGGCGATCTGCCGCTCGATCCGAGCCTCCAGCTCCTTGACCTCCGCCATGATGTCGGCCCGCTCGAGCTGGATCTTCTTGAGGGCCGAATAGTCGAGCGACTCCAGGAAATCCCGCACCAGACGCGTCCCCTTGGAGGCCAATTTCTTGCGGCTGACGATGAGATCGGCCGCCAAGCGCTTCCCCTCCAGCAGCTCGATGAGCCGTTTGTTCCGCTCTTCCTCGAGGATGCGGATCTCGTCCTGCAGGTCGCGCAGAAGCCGCTCTTCCTGCGCCTTCTCGATCTGCAGGCTGCGCGCATCCTTGGGAGCGCCACGCCGCGTGAAGACCTTGACATCAATGACGGTTCCTTCAATGCCCGGCGGACACTTGAGCGACGCATCGCGCACGTCGCTGGCCTTCTCGCCGAAGATCGCTCGCAGCAGCTTCTCCTCCGGCGTGAGTTGCCCCTCGCCCTTGGGCGTCACCTTCCCCACCAGGATCGAGCCCGGCTTGACGTAAGCCCCGATGCGAATGATCCCGCTCTCATCCAAATCGCGCAGCATGTACTCGGAGACGTTCGGGATGTCGCGCGTGATCTCCTCGGGGCCCAGTTTCGTCTCGCGCGCCTCAATCTCCAACTCCTCGATATGGATGGAGGTATAGGCGTCGTCTTTGACGAGCTTCTCCGAGATCACGATGGCATCTTCGAAGTTATACCCGCGCCACGGGAGGAACGCGACCAAGACGTTGCGGCCCAGGGCCAGTTCCCCACGATCCGTGCAGGGGCCATCGGCGATGACCTCCCCGCGACGAACGCGCTGACCGACACGCACAATAGGCCGTTGGTTGATGCACGTGTCTTGATTCGATCTCTGGAACTTGACCAGCGGATAGATATCCGCCGTCACCTCGCGCGAGAGGACACCGCCGTCCGCGCTCGTATCGGCTCGGATGATGATGCGCTCCGAATCCACATAATCCACGACACCATCGCGCTTGGCGACAACCACGGCTCCCGAATCCCGAGCGACGACCGCCTCCATACCGGTCCCCACAATCGGCGCTTCCGGGCGCAGCAACGGCACCGCTTGCCGCTGCATGTTCGATCCCATGAGCGCGCGATTGGCATCATCGTGTTCCAAGAAGGGAATGAGGGAGGCAGCGACCGAGACCACTTGCTTCGGCGAGATGTCAATGAACTGCACCTCCTCGCGGCTGACCGTGACGAACTCCCCACCCCGCCGCGCGATCACCCGATCGGGAATGATGAACCCCTTCTCATCCAACTCGACGTTCGCCTGAGCGATCACATATCGCGCCTCCTCCCACGCTGTCAGATAGAAGGGAGCGAGCTCATATTCGGCCGGCCGCTTGCCCTCGGCCTGAAGCTGACGATTCACACGGTCCACCTTCTCCTTGGGCAGATGCTCACCGAGGCGGAACGGACTCTCACCCGGATTGAGGATGCGCACATAGTCCACGACGCGCCCGTTTTCGACCTTTCGATAGGGCGCCTCGATGAAGCCAAACTCATTGACGCGGGCATAGCACGCCAGGCTGGAGATCAGGCCAATGTTCGGCCCTTCCGGCGTCTCGATCGGACAGATGCGCCCGTAATGCGTCGGATGCACATCGCGCACCTCAAAGCCCGCGCGTTCCCGCGAGAGACCGCCCGGTCCGAGCGCCGAAAGCCGCCGCTTATGCGTGATCTCGGCCAGCGGGTTCGTCTGATCCATGAACTGCGAGAGCTGGCTCGATCCGAAGAACTCCTTGAGCGCCGCCATCACCGGCTTGGCGTTGACGAGATCGCGCGGCATGGCCGTCTGCAGCTCGGCGTGCACGGACATCTTCTCCTTAATCGCTCGCTCCATCCGGACCAAGCCGACGCGGAACTGATTCTCCAACAACTCTCCCACTGGGCGCACGCGCCGATTCCCCAAGTGATCGCGATCATCCACCTCGCCAATATCCTTCCGCAGCTTGAAGAGATACCGGACGACGTCGAAGAAATCTTGCGGCGAGAGCGTCAGATCCTCCAGCCGATGGCGCTCGGGATACCCCATCTTGATGTTGAACTTCAGGCGCCCGACGCGCGAGAAATCGAACTTGCGCGGATCGAAGAACATGCCTTCGAAGAGGCGCCAGGACGAGAGAATCGTCGGAGGATCCCCAGGCCTCATCTTCCGGTAGATCTCGAGCAGCGCCTCGGCGGGCGTGCGCGTGGGATCTTTCCGCAACGTCTGACTCAACGTGGCGCCGATGTCATCGTTCTCCGGGAAGAAGAGGTCGAACTCCGTGATCCCGCTGCCGATGACGTTGGAGATCGCCGGCGGCGTGGCCGGCGTGTTCGCCTCCGCCCGGACCTCGCCCGTCGGATCCACGAGATCGGAGATAAAGTACGCCCCCTCCAGATCCGCGACCGAGATCTCCACCTCCTCCACTTTCGCCGCCAGGAGCTGACGGTAGAGCGCCGTCGTGATCCTCCGACCCGCTCGGACAAGGACTTCTCCCGTGCGCGGATGAACGACATCGCGAACGGGGCGCGGTTCGAAGATGTTCAAGACGGCCTGCTCCGGATGCGCCTCCGGTCGAAGCCGCCAATAGAGCCGGCCGTCGCGCACGACGAAACTCTCCCACCGATAGAACTGGCGCAGCATCTCCTCATCCGTGAAGCGCGCGTTCACGATCGTGCTCTTGAGCCGTTCCTCGTCATCCCGCATCGCGGCCATATCGTACTTGAGCGGCAATCCGAGCGCCCGCAAGAACGTCGTCCCCACGATCTTTCGCTTCTTATCAATGCGCACATAGAGGATGCTCTTGGCATCGTACTCGAACTCGACCCACGCTCCGCGATTGGGGATGATCTTGCCCAGGTAGGAATGAATCGTGGGCTTCTCGAAGTACACACCCGGGCTCCGATGCAACTGCGAGACGATGACCCGATCCGTCCCGTTGATGACGAAGGCTCCGCTCTCGGTCATGAGCGGGATCTCCCCGAAGTAGACCTCCTCCTCCTTGATGTCGCGCACCTGTCGCCGACCAGTCGCCTCGTCCACGTCGAAGATCGTCAGGCGGAACTTCACCTTCATCGGCACGGCATACGTCATGCCCCGCTCGCGGCACTCCTCGACGTCGTACTTCAACTTGAGTCCCACCGGCTCTCCACAGTGTGGGCAGAGGTTGAGAACGTTCGGATTAAGCGTCCCGCAGCGGTGACAGAGAATGTCCTCGGTCGAGAACGGGTTCAACCGAATGAGAGCCCCGCACTGCCGGCAGCTCGAGCGCAAGTGCCGGAGGCCCTCCAACTGACCACACTTGCAGCGCCAGGTTCCAATGGAGTACTCCACGAAGTCCAGTTGCGCCGTCCCGCGATAATCCGTGATCGGAAAGACCGAAAGGAAGACAGACTGCAAGCCCACCGTCGGATCTCGCTCCTCCGGCAGCAGATCCATTTGCAGAAACCGATCGTAAGACCGGCGCTGCAACTCGATGAGATTCGGGATAGCAATTGCTGTCTTGATTCGCGAAAAATCTATGCGGTGATGCGGATGCCTATCCGGTGCCGACATAGCGCTTTTCTCCTCCACCGCTTTTGGAGGCTCCGCCCGATCGTCAGACCGGGTGGAGAGCCCATCGGAGACCTCATCCCCTGATCGGGGTCACTGCTCAGAGCTCGCCACGTTCGCCTAGGGAACACGCCATCATTCCGACGCTCGAAGGCAACCGCGGGATGCTCCGCAGGTCCTTCTCGCGCCCGAGAGTCCATGCTTTTCATCGTCTGCGAATGCTCTCTTCAGAGATCCCCGCCGTGAGACCCGAGCCTCAGCGGTTGCTCGAGGGGTCTCGACGCTCGTCACTTGATCTCAACCCGAGCCCCCGCCTCCTCGAGCTTCTTCTTCACCGCCTCCGCCTCTTCCTTGGAGACGCCTTCCTTAATGGGCTTGGGCGCCCCTTCGACAAGGTCCTTCGCCTCTTTCAATCCGAGACTGGTCAACTCGCGAACGACTTTGATGACGTTGATCTTCTTGGCCGGATCAACGGCAGCCAAGATGACGTCGAATTCCGTCTTCTCCTCGACCGCCGGAGCGGCTGCCGCTGCCGGAGCTCCCGCCACAGCTGGTCCGGCGACGACGGCGGCAGCCGCCGAGACGCCGAACCTCTCCTCCATGAGCTTCACCAACTCGGACGCCTCTAACAAGGTCAATCCGGCGATCTGTTCGACAATAGCCTGCAATTTCTCACTCACGTCCGTCTCCCTCCCTTTCCCAACAAGGATTTCGCTCCGATCAGGAACCGGCCTCTCGCTTTTGATCGCGAATCTGGCCGAGAACGACCACAAGATTTCTCGCGACTCCCGTGATGGCCGACATCAGAGCCCGCGTGGGCGCCTGAACGAGGGCCATGATCTGGCTCATCAGCTCCGCGCGCGAGGGCAAGGTCGCGATGGCCGGAATCTGTGGCGCTTCGACCACCGTCCCCTCCACCAAGGCCGCCTTGAAATGAACCTGCGCGTTCTCCTTCGCGAACTCGGTCAGCGCTCGGACGAGCGCCACAGGATCGCCCGTGCTGAAGGCGATGGCCGTCATGCCCCGAAAATGCCCACTCAGTCGCTCCACGGGCGTCCCTTGCGCGGCCAAGCGCGCCAGCGTATTTTTCACCACGCGAAAGCGCGCGTTGGCCGCTTCCAACCGCCGCCGCAACTCCCAATCCTTGGCGACGCTCAATCCTTGCGTGCTCAGCAGGACCACCGTGGGTGTCTCGCGAAAAGCCTGCGCGAGCCATTCGATCTCCGCTTGTCGCTGCTGCCTCGTCTTCATCGTTCCCTCTCCTTACGGCCATCCGCTCACATCGAGCTTCACGCCAGGGCTCATCGTCGAGGAGATCGCGATTCCTTTGATATACTTCCCCTTGGCCGAGGCCGGACGCGCACTGACGACGGCCTCGATGAGCGCTCGGGCGTTCTCTGCAAGCCGAGAGGTCTCAAAGGAAAGCTTGCCGATCGGCGCGTGCACGACGCCCGTCTTATCCACGCGAAACTCAATCCGTCCCGCTTTCACCTCGCGCACCGCCGTCTTCACGTCAAAGGTGACCGTCCCCGTCTTCGGATTCGGCATCAAGCCGCGCGGTCCCAAGATCTTCCCAAGCGGTCCGACCAAGCGCATCATGTCCGGTGTCGCAATCAAGGCGTCGAACTCCAACCATCCCTCCTTGATGCGCCCGACCAGATCCTCTCCCCCGACGACATCCGCTCCGGCCTCCTCAGCTTCCTTGATCTTCTCACCGGAAGCGATCACCGCCACGCGCTTGCTCTTGCCCAGGCCGTGCGGGAGGACCACCGTCCCGCGGACCATCTGATCGGCCTTCCGAGGATCCACATTGAGCTGAATGGCCAGCTCGACCGTCTCGTCGAAGCGCGCGAAGGCGATCCGCTTGATCAGCTCGATGGCTTCCTCCAGCCCGTACGTTCGCGTCCGATCCACCTGAGCCAGTGCGGCTGCATACTTCTTCCCCCCCATCGATCCCTCCCTTACTGCTCCACGATCTCCAAGCCCATGTTCCGCGCCGTCCCCATGATGATGCGCATCGCGGCTTCGAGCGACGTCGTGTTCAAATCCGGCAGCTTCGTCCGCGCGATCTCCTCGATCTGCTTCATCGTCACGCGGCCCACCTTCTGCCGGTTCGGCTGCGGTGAGCCTTTCTCGATCCCCGCGGCCTTCTTCAAGAGATCAGCGGCCGGCGGCGTCTTCGTCACGAACGTGAACGAGCGATCCGAATAAACCGTCACGACCACGGGGATATTCACGTCGCCCATGTTCGCCGTCCGGGCGTTGAACTGCTTGCAGAACTCCATGAGATTGATCCCATGCGGTCCGAGCGAAGTGCCCACGGGGGGTGCCGGCGTCGCTCGTCCCGCCGGAATTTGCAACTTCACCTGCGCCACGACCTTTTTCGCCATATCACTCTTCTTCCGCGAAGGTCACCTTCTCGACTTGGAGGAAATTCAATTCGACGGGCGTCGAACGCCCGAAGATCGTCACCATCACCTTCAGCGTGTTCTTATCCAGATTCACCTCATCCACCTTCCCCATGAATCCTGTGAACGGGCCGTCCATGATCTTCACCATCTCCCCCGGGACAAACACATGCTTGGGCTTCGGCTTATCGGCTGTGAGCGAGACGTGATGGATGATCTCCTCGACCTCCTCATCCGTCAATGGCGTCGGATGCTGCCCGCCGACGAATCCCGTAACCTTCGGCGTGTAACGCACCACCTGCCAGGCCTTCTCAGAAATCTCTCCCCGCTCATTGGTCTCGATCTGCACGAGCACGTAACCGGGGAAGATCATCTTCTCCGACTCGATGCGACGCCCTCCTCGCAGCTCCACGACTTTCTCCGTCGGCACGAGCACATTGGTGATCTCTTGCTCCATGCCGAAGGCTCGAATTCGATTCTTCAAGCTCTCGCACACCTTGTGCTCATGCCCGGAGTAGGTATGAATGATGAACCACCGCTTCGACATCGCCTATCGCGCTGCGTATTCGAACACCTTACTGACCAGATACCCGAGTACCCAGTTCGTACCGTAGAGGAAGAACCCGAAGAAGAAGACGACAATCAGAACGACGATCGTCTGCGCATAGACCTCCTTCCACGTGGGCCAGGAGACTTTCTGCAGCTCCAGCTTCACATCCGCATAGAACTGCCGCGCGGCGCGAGCCTTGGCCACCACAGAAGAGCCCACTCGGACCGGGAGCCCAGCGATCCACTGCCCGGCTCGCACGATCCAACTCGGCTCGCTGACGATCGGTTTCTTCTCGACCCCCGTCGCAACTTTCGCCATGGCTCTCACGAAGCGATGGCAGGGGTAGCAGGATTCGAACCTGCCCTTGCGGTTTTGGAGACCGCCGTGCTATCCGCTGACACCATACCCCTGCCGAACCGACGTCACTTTGTCTCCCGATGCAGTGTATGCCGACGACATACGCGGCAGAACTTCCGAAACTCCAGCCGCTTGGTCGTCTTCTTCTTGTTCTTCGTCGTCGAGTAGTTCCGCGCTTTGCACTCGGAGCACTGCAGGATGACGATCTCCCGCGGCATGCCTCACTCCACGATTTCGGTGATGGTGCCGGCGCCGACGGTGCGGCCTCCTTCGCGGATGGCGAAGCGCAAGCCCTTCTCCAGAGCGATAGGGGTGATCAGCTCCACCTCCAAATTCACATT